>OJML01000034.1_pt1 | contig 81532 bp, 64 predicted proteins | sample 1597221 | NCBI WGS metagenome assembly OJML01 (sample SAMEA2452123, study PRJEB22498) | human gut metagenome | biome: human feces; feature: human gut; material: feces | place: Australia | collected 2012 | reverse complement strand
GCTTAATTATACGAGTTCTCTTTTGTTTTGTTACCTACAATAATGAAACGCTATCTGCTTCATTTTCTTCTAAAATAAATTATTGCGTAAAATAGCGTTTTTTGATATTATAGGAAGGCACGTGGAGAAGTACCCAAGAGGCTGAAGGGGACGGTTTGCTAAACCGTTAGTAGAGGTTTCTCTAGCACGGGTTCAAATCCCGTCTTCTCCGCCACATTGAATGCATAGGTTTGATATAATTGATCAAGCCTTTTTTTGTGAAAAGAAAGGCATTTCAAACGTCAGGATTATATGCCGGTACAACCACAACAACAAAATTATTTTCTATTTTTAAAACTACAATAATAAATAATATTAATGTTGAAAATAATTTTAATTATATATTTGAGAACATAAATAAAGAGCCAATTGATGATTTATTACCATATTCTATAAATATTAAAAAAATGTAAGCAAATTAGTTACATCGTGCAAGAAAGGGTATGTTAGATTTTTTACGAAAGTCCGCCTTTTTCCGCCTTGTTGGGATTTGAACCCGTAATAAATTTGTTTGATTTTTATTATATTTTCCCTATAAGACAATAAATCTGTAGTAGAAGTATTTTGTGATAAGGCACACATAATTACCTACACTTTTTGAATGACTTTCTTATGTTTATAATTTAACTACGGAACGATTAATAGCGCAACGGAACCAAAAGATAGAAGTTTTAATTGATGATATTATACCTGATGGAATTTAGAAAACCAAAAAAATGAAATATCTGTTAGACTTAAAAAGTTTTTCGGTTTCAAACCAAAAAAGTATATATATTTGTGTAACTTTTTTGGTTTATTTACTTGAAAATAAAATTAATTAGCGAGATAATGATCATATCAAAAAAATGGAGGCAAAATAATGCTCAAAAAAGATTTAATTGTGAGAGAAGAATATCTTGAGTATATTCGACCATTTATGAATATAAATATGGTTAAAGTCATTGTTGGTGTAAGGCGCAGTGGAAAATCATATATTCTTGATATGATTGGTGATGAGCTTATTAAAAGTGGTATTAAACAAGATCATATTATTTATAGATTGTTTACAAGTGTAGAAGTTAATGATGGGTATTCTAAAAAGGATATGTATGATGAAATTAAGGATAAACTTAAAGATAGTGAGCGTTATTATCTTTTGCTTGATGAAGTACAAGAAGTAGAAGAACGGGAACAAGCAATAAATACGCTTTTTGAAACACAAAATGTAGATATTTTTGTGACAGGTTCAAACTCGAAACTTACAAGCGAAAATATTTCATCATATCTTTCAGGCAGATATATTCTTGTTCCAACATATACTTTATCATTCAAAGAGTATATTCAATTCAAAAATATTAAATCAAATAACTTAGACGAAGTTTATAAAGAGTATGCAAGATTTGGTGGATTTCCTCTAATTGCTGTATCCAATTTAGATACTCAAAAAGCATATCAAATTGTTGATGGTATTTATCATTCAATTATAGCTAAGGACGTTATGAGCAATCATCCGATAAAAGAAATAGAAAAATTCAATAGGGTTGTAAAATATTTAATGGATAACATGGGAAAAACATTTTCTGCAAATTCTATTACAAATTATCTTAAAGGCCAACATTGTGAAATATCTGTTGAATCTGTATATAATTATATAACTTGGTTAAAAGAAGCTTTTATAATTTATGAGTGTAATAGATATGATTTGCAAGGAAAATCGATTCTCAAGACACAAGAAAAATATTATCTTTCGGATATTTCGTTAAGATTTGCAATTTTTGGATATAACAAAAAAATGGATGCATCAATACTTGAAAATATAATCTATCTTGAATTAAAAAGAAGAGGGTATGATGTATTTGTAGGGAAAAATGGGGATAGAGAAATTGATTTTATTGCCAAAAAAAGAGATGAAGAAATTCAGATTCAAGCTACGGTTAGACTTCCAGATAACTCTGATAGAGAAATTGATAATTTAAGTACAATAAAAGATTTCAATCATAAATATGTAGTTACAACCAATCGAAATGATGTACAAAATATTAACGGTATAAAGGTTATACACATAGTCGATTTCTTGTTAATGGAAAATTGGTAAGCTAAATCAAAAAATATAAGCATCTATTAGAAATGGTAGGTGCTTTTCTTATGCTCAATAAAATGTCACTTCCTAAAAAGCCAATAAACCGCAAAAGCACTAAAGAGAATAGAAGCTTCATCATTTTGAGACATGAGTTTAAAAGAAAATATTGTAAATGCAGTAGCGTATGTTAATTATTTTATTATGTCAAAATTAAAATAGATATTTTTAAGATTAGATTAGAATAACTGTAAGCGTTAACGCTTACAATAAACATAGTAATTGCAAAGGCTAATTGGTTATTTAAAACGTTTGGTAGAATTGGTGTTAAAATTTATTATTAATTTTATTTTCCATCAGTTAATTTTAATGACGTTAAAAAAGTATTAATCCTGATAACTTAATTATGCTTAACGCCAAACGACTTAACAAAGACCTTAGAAGATTTACTTTTAAGACAGATTAAAAGTTGGTAAGAATTGTAATTTGATAAAAAAATAAGTAATGATTTTATTGAACTTATGTTACTATAAAGACAACAAACATTGGAGAACTTTTATGAAATTTAAAAGCATAATTACTTTTTTATTTAGCAGTATAATTTCTGTATCTTTTTGCTTTAATGAAACTGCTTTTGCTAATCAAATCGAAAATGCGAAAGACAAAATTAATACTACTTTAAAAAGAGCACTCAATACTGATGAAGAAATAACCGATCCTAATGTTATTTTTGAACTCGCTATTCAAGATTATAAATCACAATTTGATGATTACATTAACATCACAGCGTTAAATGTTGTTAATAAAGAAAATATAAATTTGCCAAATTTCGATTCTAATTATATAGCGCCTAAATATTATGATGTTATGTTTAATTATCAAAAAAACTTAGAATCTTCATTAACTTATGAACAAAATTTGAAATATATTGATTTGCAAAAACGAGATTATAATTTTGATAGATATGTTACTCTAAATAGTATTAAATATACAAATTTGAAACCTGATTTAAAATATAACCACACAAATATTCCTGTTAATCCTATAAACCCAATAACTCCTACGAATCCGATTTTGCCACCTGATATTGGAATAATGAGTGTAGATGATAAGCAAAAAATAGCTGAAGTTGCAACTGCGGGTATTGTTAGCATTTTAGCGAATGCAGGATTGATGCAAAATGTAATTACAGCCTTTACCGCTGCTATATCTACTTTAACAACTGCCTTATCGACTAGTTGGATTCCCTTTGTAGGGTGGGTACTAGCAGTTGCACTTGCAGTAGGTGCTCTTATTGCGTTTACGGTTATTATTGTCGAAAACCGGGATGCTATAAGTTTTATAATTGGAGATATTAAAAATTGGTTTTACGAACAATTTAGTGCTTTTTCAAGTTTGATAAATACTTATTTTGATGATGCCGTTGCTCAAGGCACAGAATCGAAAATTGCAAATAGAGTTACTATTGGAGAAAAAGACTACGAATTTGAGGAAGTGCAATCCAATAATTATGCTAGACAAATAGAGATTGCAAAAAAAGCAAGAAGAAAATATGATGTGTTTTTAATGCAATATGTCGGAAATTCGAGTTTTCAAATAGCAATAGGCTTTCCAGCTACCATAGAAGATTGTATCAAATATAAAACTCATTTAAATGGCTTTAGTTCTTATACTTGGTATCAAAACACTGCTAGAAGTTTAATTGTAAATGCAGGAACGGGATATACAAATAGCACCCCTGAATTACATTTGTATAACGAATCAACAGAAAAAGGGAAAAGTTTGCCTCATTTTGCTTTTAAGCATTTTCACAATTTTAATTCTATGGGAGAAAGGGTTGAAAATAATCCACAACATAGAAGTCATAGTTTCTTTGGACTTTTATATTATGCTCCAAATAATGATGGAATAGGTACAATTCACCCAGAAAGTCCAAAATATTAATATGAGTAAATTTGAAATTGGCGACTTCGTGTATGATGTCGTGTCAGAAAAAACATATCAAAATGGATTTACAGCATTAAAAATCATAGGCTTTAACGACAAAGCAAATAAGTATTATTGTTTAGCTTACGATGAACTTTCCTTTGAACCTTATGCCATATATTTAATTAAGGAGAGCCAATTAGAATTTATAAAAGGTTCTAAATTCGAAAATTATTATCCTGAAAAGTACATAGTAGAAGAACAAAGCAAAACAATTCCTATTAAAATAATTTATATGTATTCTATTTATGATGTTGATGGATTAAATCACAAATTAGTAAGAAAGGCGATACTTAAAATTAATTAAATTTATGATACAAAAGTTATAAATACTATATTTTACTTTGTGCAAACTTTAGTTTTATTAATTAAATGAATTGTTCTTGACTCAATAAATACGAAAATAAGGACAAAAATGTCATTAGTCTTTTAAATGGTGCAACTATTAATAAAAAATAGATTAAAATCTCATTTAAGTGTTACAAACACAAAATAATTTTAAATTTGTAGCACATTTGTGATGATGAATTAATTATACTGACCTAAAATGGACTACACTAAGTTTTTAGTTTTGAAAAAAAACTTTTTTGAAATTTTAAATTAATTAATATCAAAAGCAGAGTCTGGGAATGCTTCAAATATTTGTTTTAATGTATATTTTCCAATTTTATGTTTAAATAATTCACCAGCTTTCTTGACATCAATGGGCTTGCCATAAAATTTGCATACTGAAATATATTTCTCTCTATTGTCATCGTAATAGGTGATAGAATAACGGCTTCCTTTATAAGCAAATTCAATCTCTCTATTTTCGTTAATCAATGTTTCGATACATTCGGTTTTCATTATTGAAATCCTCCTATTTTCTTGTCTTTAAAACTCCATTTTCATCTTTTGAGTATATATTAATATGAAACACTACAGGATGTATCCACGGGTTAGCATGAAAAGAGTGGCAAATGTTAATAAATACTGCACTTTTATTATAATATCCTTCTGTTATTACGTAATCTCCTTCCTTTTTATACTGAGCAAATATTCATTTTGTGATAAAAGTGTTCACTATAATTAATTGTTTTAACGATTTAAACAGAACAAAATTGTTATTATTTGAAAAAGTGTTCAATATAAAATACTTGATTAATCGTGGATATGATAATTCTAAACCAAAAATATTAAATACGAACGTTGGTTTTGATTGATTAACATCAACTGTTAGACATATAAAAACTAGTAGATTTCCTAATGATGGAAGAATTATAAAAATTGGGGTACAAATATTCTTTATCGAATGAAAAAAACACCCCAATATTAAAATGAAACATCAAATTAAAATAATTTTAATAATTTAAAAGAAATTCTTTAAGTGGAAGCACTTCAATATTAGTTTCATCTATTGTTATTGTTTTTTTCTCTTCATAAGTGACAATTATTAATTTTGTTTCTTGATTATTACTTTTTTTAAATTCAATTAAATTATTTATTTCACGATTATATGTGTTTACATCTTCTATAGAATATGAAACTTGTATAGCAGTATTTGAATCAGAAAGGTAGAAATCAATATCAACTTTTTTACCTTTTAAATAAAATAATGACTCTTTACATTTTCTATACAAATGCAAAGCTACAATATTTTCAAGTAATGATGTTCTTTTATCATCTAGAAAAAGATTAAGGATACCATTATCCATAAAATAATATTTTGGATAACTGCTTTTATCTACAAATGAGGCGTAGTAGTTTTCAACTCTAAAAAGTAAGAAAGCATTTTCACAAAATTTGCAATAATCAATAACTTTATCTTTTGATATTTTATAGCCTATTCTAGTTATGATATTTTGAATTCTTGTATATGAAAGATCTTGTTTAACTGATTCAGCAATTTTTTTAATCATTAATTTCATGCCGTTTTGATTTCTAATATCGTTATGAATGATGATGTCATTATAAAGGACTTTTTGGTAAACACTTGAAATATATTCTCTCTTATTTTTAAAATTAATAGATTCTGGTAAACCACCGTTAATAAAATAATCATTTAAAAATTTATTTATTGTAGCAATGTCTTTTGTAGAATATGATTCTTCATTGATTGAATAAGCTCTTAGAAATTCTTTAAATGAATAAGGCAATATTTCTTTAGAAATATATCTTCCGCCTAATTTAGATTCAACCTCTTTTGAAAGCATTTTTGCATTACTTCCAGTTATATCAACTTTATATCCTTGGTTAGCTAATCTTATTGCGAACTTTTCCCAATTATCAATGTTTTGAATTTCATCAAAATAAAAATAATGTTTTTTATTTGATAATTCTTCAGCGACTAAAAGAATATCCTCAAAATCATTGATATTAAAACCAAATAATCGTTCATCATCAAAATTAATGTAAATTATTTGATTCCGTTCAACACCATCTTTGATTAAATCTTGAACTCGTTTATATAACATTGTTGTTTTTCCAGCTCTTCTTAATCCAACTAATACATAATTTGCCTCTTTTTCAAGAGCAATATCTCTATCTACAATTTTTGAATTTCTTATTACCTCGTGTTGATCAAATATTATTCGTTTTAATATGTCGTGATTCATGATTTGTCCTCCTCGTTAAGCTTATTTTATTACATAAAACTATTTTTGTCGAGTATAGTCGACAAAATAGTACAATATTTGTCGAGTATAGTCGACAAGACATCTTAAAAACAGTATTTTTTCCGATAAAATATGTGATTTTTATTTTAAAAAGCCTAGTTATGGTTTCAATTAGAAAATTAATTGAAAGTAAATTTCTATTTTTCTTTAGTTTTTTAAAACATTATCTTTTATAAAATCTAGTAAAATTTACAATTGAATTGTAAAAAATACTAAGATAAACTATTTTTAGAGGTGAAAATAATGATAAAAAGAACGATAAAAAGTCAAATCGAAGAAAGCATTAAAAATAAACCTGCTACTTTGATTACAGGAGCGAGACAAGTTGGAAAATCAACATTATGTTATGAAATAAAGAAGGAACATGGATTCAATTATGTTTCTCTTGATGATAGAAGAGAAAGAGCTCAAGCAATTAGCGATCCAGAACTGTTTTTAAAAATGCATAGCTGGCCATTGATTATAGATGAAGTTCAATATGCTCCAGCTCTTTTTGATGTTATCGAATCTATTGTTAATAAACAAAAGTTAGAAACAGGAAAAAATAATGGGATGTTTATTTTAACCGGTTCTCAAGCGTACGAATTAATGAAAGGTGTAACTGAATCCATGGCTGGAAGAGTGTCAATAATTAGAATGTCACCTTTAAGTGCCTCAGAAATTTATAATAAAGATGAACCAAAATTTGAAATAAATCCAATTTCAAATAATAAAAGGATTTTAAATTATGATATAGAAATAAATGAATTATTTAAATTAATTGTAAGAGGCATGTATCCTGAATTATATGATAACAAAGAAATAAGTTCTGATTCTTTTTATTCAAATTATGTTGATACTTATATAGAAAGAGATGTACCTCAATTAATTAATATAAAGGATAAAATGAAATTTCAAAATTTTATGGAAATTTTAGCTTCTTTAACTGGACAAGAACTTGTTTATGACACAATTGCTAAGGCAGTTGGAGTAAAAGTCAATACGATTAAATCGTGGATTAGTGTTTTGATGGCAGGTGAAATAATATATTTACTTGAGCCATATAACGAATTATCGGTTGTAAAAAGAATAGTTAAAAGACCTAAAATATATTTTAACGACACAGGTCTTGCTTGCTATTTAGCGAGATTAAATAATGATGAAAATTTAAAAAGATCGGCGTTTGCAGGTAGTTTTTTTGAAACATATGTTGTAAATGAAATTAAAAAATCATATAGAAATAACGGAACTAAAGAGAATTTTTATTATTATAGAGACAATAATCAAAACGAAATTGATTTAATTATTTTAGAAAATGGTATGCTTCACTTTGTTGAGTGTAAAGCTGGTGTTTCATATAATAGAAGTGACATCAAAGGATTTAAGTATCTTAAAGATAGTAAATATCAAATTGGTTTATCGTGCATAATATGTAACACAGATTCGATTTATACAATCGATGAAAATGTATATGCACTTCCAGTAACAGCAATTTAAATTTAATTATTAATAAAGGAAAAAGCAAAATGGATAAAAAAGAAGTATATGAAAATTTTTCTGTTTATAAAGATGTGTCAGAAAAAATGGGAATTTTTCATGGTTCGGAAGTTGTTTATGAAGTTGAGTTCTTACCTCTTTACTACGAAAACGACGATCCTGAAAGAGGTAGAAACGATGAATACGAAGTTTATTTCTCTATGTCAGATTTTTCTCCTTTATTTTCGATAGCATGGGATGTTTTCGATAAACATATAGATTTGAATTTTATAGAAAATCAAAGGGATAAATGCACACACGATGGGTTTGAGGTTTATGATTCTAATTATTATAGAAGAAGTGAAATTGAAGGAATTATAAAAGACTTAAGAAGAATGAATGAGTGCTTAAAATATGACATTAATGACCAAATAATAGATTATGTTAAAAAACGCATTTTAGAATATGTGGATGATCATAGGTTTTATTATGATGATAATTGGGTAAAAATGGAAGATGGTGTTTATCAAGATATAAAATATTATTTTTGTATGGTGCTCGTTGTATCAGCAATGAACTTAGAATTTTTACTTGAAAGATACCCAGCAGCTGATGTTTTTCTTATTGTAGGACCATAAAATTCAGTTTTGCATAATTAAAAGTAAAAAAACATTCATGACTATCTAGTAAAATTTACAATTGAATTGTAAAAAATACTGAAAATTAGAAATATTCTATAATTTTCGAAATCGCATTAAGTGAGAATATAGTTTAAAATAGAAATATGTATAAAATAATAGTCGTTGACGATGAAGAAGCAACTAGATCGAGACTTCTTTCATTATTAAATAACGAAAAAGACAATTTTGAAGTAATTGGTTCTTTTCAAAATGGATATGATGTTTTAGAAGAAGTTAATCTATTATCTGAATTAGATATCTTAATCACTGATATTAAGATGCCTTTTGTTACGGGTTTAGAACTTGCTAAAGAATTAAAAGAGAATTATCCATTATTACAAATAATATTTTTAAGTGGATTTGATGATTTTGATTTTGCTAAACAAGCAATTAAATTAGATGCTATAGCTTACCTTAGTAAACCACTTTCTTTTGTTGAATTAAAAGATGCTTTAAATAAAGCAAAAGATAGATTAGATAAAACAAATGAAATCGATAATGACATTAAAAAAGCTCATGAAAGTAATGCAGCTTTATTAAAAGCAGAACAAAATTCAGATTTACTTAAACTTATTACATTAAAAGAATTATCTAATAGTTTTAAAGAAAAACTATCAATAGATGGGATTGATTTAAATAATAAATATTTAGCTTTTGCTTTATTTGATCCTGATTTAGAAGAAGATTCATTAAGTTATGAAGAATTAGAACTCGCTCATTTTTATTTAGAGAAACATTTAATTAATTTATTTAAGGATGAACTTACTTTTTATTCTTTCGAACAAGCAACATCGCTTGGTGTCTTATTTATTAACGAAAAAGAATTTAATAAAGAAGATTTAGAACCTAATATATCAACAATATTGGCAAAAGTAAAACGTAAATGTTTAATGTCATTTTCTTGTGCAATTAGTGAAATTAAAAATACAAATGAAGAAGCACTTTCTTATCGTAAGATGTTTCGCCATACAATATGGGCTCTTGAATATCGAACAGTTATGGGGAAAGGCTTAGTTTTATTTTATGAAGACCTAGCTGTTAAAGATAAAACAATTGGAAAAGTTGATGATAATGATTTAAAAAATATTGGATATGCTCTTTTATATGGAAAAAAAGAAGAAGCAAAAGAACTAACTAATAAATTACTCGAAAATATTTCTAAAATTGAATTTAGAGATTCTTATCTTCTTATATTAAGTAATTTATTAGGTTCGCTATTAAAATCTTGTGTTGCTGTTGATAAATTATATGAAACTTATCACTCACATATTGATTTAATTAATGAATTATATTCTAAAAAAGGAAAAGAAAGCGTCATTGAACTTCTCGATAATTTAATTGATAAAATTGTTGAAGTAAATAACGGAGCAAGAGTTACTGGACTTGATACAGCTTTTGAACAAATGAAAAGATATATTGATAAACACTTTGCTTCAAGTTCACTTTCAATTGATGTTTTATCTAACGAACTTGGATATTCAAATTCATATATTTTTGCAATTTTAAAGAAACAAGGAACATCATTTACTCGCTTATTAACAACAAGAAGAATGGAAGAAGCGAAAAGATTATTAGCTGACCCAAATAATAAATTGGCTCAAATTGCTCATGAAATTGGTTATGAGGACCCATATTATTTTTCACATTGCTTTAAAAAATATTTTGGAGTTTCTCCTCAGGAGTATCGTAAAAAGTGAGGAAACCACGTTCCCTTTATTTAGAACTTTTATCGGTATTAGGACTTGTCCTAGTGTTTTTATTATCTACAGTTGTTGCTTCAGCTTTTGCTTTATATAGAAATAATGTTTTAAAAACAACAAATCAAAATCTTCAAGCGACAGGAGAACAACTTTTAGGAACATATGATTCATATTTTTCACAAATTTTACGTAATTCAGATTCAATTATTTATTCATATAATGCAATAGATGATGAAAATAAATTTAAAGAAACAATGAATGCGTTTTTTTCTAATTTAGTTTCTTTAAGAGAAGAAATTATATCAGTTTTTTTATACAAAGTTAGCACAGGGGAACTAATTGCATCTAATGGTTCAACAGGTGTTCATGATAATGTTAAAAATGAAGAATGGTTCAATCAAACGTTTGCAACAAGTGAAGCTAAATTAATTCCTGTTTTAAACATCCCAACTACGCAAAACCATGCATATCCTAACTCTTTTTCTATTTCTAGATATGCATCTTATGATAAAAATAATACATTTGATGCCGTTTTACACATTGAATTTTCATTTAATGCTATTGTAAATTTGCTTAGTGAAACAGCTTTGGGTGAAGGTGGAAACTTCTTAATTTATGATAAAAATTACCGAATAGTTTATTCGTCATTGCCAAAAGATTTAGGAGATAAAATAAGTATATTAAAAGAACTTGTAGTGGGAAACGGACATTATAGTATTTCTAATCACAGTTACTTTGTATTTGCTTCTTCAATTTCGAATACATCTTGGAGACTTGGAGTTTTCTTAAATTATGATGCTGTAAGCGAAGCAATCAAATCCTTTACTATTTATATTTTAATAACTGGAGGAGTTTTACTTTTTGTAGGTTGTTTTGTAGCTTTTCTTGCAATTAGAAAATCGGTTAAACCTATTCTTTCGTTAAGTAAAGAAATGACAGAAATTGTATCTTTAGAAGATATGCCTTCTAAAATTTTAGATATTAAAGGATCGAGGGAAGTTGTTGAACTTGATAATTCTTTTAAAGCATTAATTGGGCGTATCGATGATTTAAAAGACAAGTTAATTTATGAAAAAGAAGAACAAAGAAAGAGTGAATTACAGGCTCTTCAAAATCAAATTAATCCTCATTTTTTATACAATACACTTGATAGTATTCTTGCTTTAATTGATAAAAATAAGAATATGGAAGCCGAAGAAATGATTGTTGCTTTATCAAGATTCTTTAGAATTTCTATTTCAAAAGGTAAAAACATCATTACATTAAAAAAAGAAATTGAACATGCCAATAATTATTTATTAATTCAAAAACTTAGGTTTGGCGATGCTTTTGATTATTCTTTTGATGTAGAAGATGATATTTTAAATGTAGATGTTGTTAAACTTATCCTTCAACCAATTATCGAAAATTCCATAAATCATGGTTTAAAAGAAGGCGAAAAAGGCACTATTAAGGTTAAGGGTTATAAAAAAGATGGCTTCATCATTTTATCTATTTCAGATAATGGATATGGAATGCTTGAAGAAACAAGAATTGCACTAGAAAATTCTTTAAAAGATGAAAGTGAAACAAAAGGTGTTGGGCTCAAAAATGTTTATCTTCGTTTAAGGGTGTATTATGGAGATAAGGCTGATATTAAAATTGAAAGTAAGCTTGATGAAGGCACAACAATAAGTTTGATTATTCCAGTGAAAGAGAAGAAAAATGAAGAAATTTGATGTTTTATTACTCCTACCTTGTATTTTATTAAGCTCATGTGGCGAAAAAAATAGAGTCGCTAATCTTTTTATTTATGATAATACAGATCCTTTTATAGTTTCTTTAGTTTCTTCTTTTAAAGAACATTTTGAAAAGAATGAATTTGAATTAAAAACATATAACGCTTCAAGAAAACAAAGTTTACAAAATAGTCAAATTGTCAGTGTTCTTGAAAAAAATAAAGGAAATCCTCTTTTGGTTAATATTGTTGATAGATTATCAACAAGCGTCCTTATTGAAAAAGCAAAAATTGAAGACACTCCATTACTTTTATTTAATAGAGAACCTTTGCTTGAAGATACAAGTAGCAGTGATTGGGCAAAAGAAAATGTTTATTATGTTGGAGCAGATAGCAAATATCAAGGACAAGCACAAGCTGAAATAGCTGCTCAATATTTTAATTTTGCTTCATCATTTAAAGGCTCAAAATTTGATAAAAATGGTGATGGAAAATTACAAGTAGCGCTTTTTAGAGGAGAACTTTCTCACCAAGATGCTGAAGCAAGAACAAAATATTGCTTAGATGGATTAAGAAAATTTGGATTCGATATTGATCTTGTTGAAGTTGCTTTTTGTGATTGGGAATATGAAAAAGGATATATAGAAATGAGAAAAATCGTTTCTAGAAATACAAATATTGAACTTTTACTTTCGAATAATGATGCAATGGCTTTAGGTGCAATTTCTTATTTAAAGGAAATAATGAAACCTGGTCAATATTTTTTAGAACAATATTTTCCAATTATCGGAGTTGATGGAACAGAAGACGCAATAAAAGCAATTAATGATGGATATTTAATTGGAAGTGTTTTAAACGATGGAGATACCCAAGCCCAAATTATTTATGATTTATACATTAGCATGATTGACAATATAAAAATGCCAACTTTAAAAGATAATGTTAATCAAAATGGTAATTTTTACTATGTAAAAGGTCAAAAAATTACTAAAAATATCTAATGTAAACGCTTTCATTGTGTAGTTTTTTCATAATTTTTTGTAGTTTTTTCCATTTAAATGTAAGTGCTTTCGTAAGAAAATGTAATCGTAATTAAGCGCATACGTTCATTACGAAGTATCGCTAAAGGAATTTTATAAAAGGAGAAAATATGAAAAAACATTTAATTCCATTATTAGCATTATCAACATTGGTTCTTGCATCATGTGGTGGTTCAGGATCATGGTCATGGGAAGAAGCATCAAAAGACGGAGTCTTAAATTATGCTTTATTAATTGGACAAATCGACCATAACGACTCAGCAGCTCGTACAGCTGGTATTAGAGAAGCTCTTGGAACACGTCCAACAACACACGAAACAAACGCAAATACTGAAAAAGCAGTAAAAGGTTCTTTAAAATTAGGATCAACTACATTTGAAGTTAACGAAGTTGCTCATGGCGAACAAAAATCTACAGCAGGTGCTACATGGGATCAACAAACAGCTACAACTTCAACAGAAGCTTGGTTAAATGCTAACCCAAATATCGATTTCTTCGTATCAAATAATGATGGTATGGCTGAAGGTGCTATCGGTGCTTCAAACTGGAAAGAAGGAATGCCAATCTTCGGTTATGACTCAAATCAATCAACACTTAAATATATTAAAGAAGGCAAAATCATGGGAACAGTTAACCAAAATGCTCCTGCACAAGCTGCTTCAATTTATATGGCTGCAAGAAACGCTATCGATGGCTTAACAGGTGCTGACGTTTATACAAAAGGTTTCTCAGTTGATTCACCAAATGGTTATGGTAAGATTGGCTCAAAAGTCACTTATGGTGAAGAAGCTCATAGCTTACTCGTTGATAACGTTGCTGTTACAGGCAAAAACGTTGAAAGCTTCATGACTACTGATATTACAACTTTAGCTGAAAAGGGCGTTAAAAAAGGTACAACAAAGAAAGCTAAAGTATGGCAATCATACTATAGTGAATCAGATACATTCCTTAACTCATCAATGCAACCTCTCTTTAATCACTATAAAGATCTTTATAACTTTGATGTTACAGTTGCTAAAGGTGATGGCGCTGATGATACAAAATTAATGGGTTTATTAGATACAGCTTCAAACTTTGATGCATATATCATTAATATGGTTAAAACGACAGGTACACAAGCTTATCTTGATAAGATTGCTGGCTTAACAAAAGCAACTGCAGAAAATCCTACAAGCGTACCAGTTATCTTCTGGAACAGACAAGGAACAAAAGCAGACGGAACAACAGATACAGCAGTTATGAAAGACGCAAGATTTAAAACAATCTATTACGTTGGATTTGATGCTATTCAAGGTGGAAAATTACAAGGTGAAATGATTGTTGATTACTTCAATAACCTTGCTAAATAATAGTTAAAATTAAATTAAAAATGGTGAGTCCACGGAAATCTTTCGTGGACTCATTGACCATTAGAAAGAGAAAATATGGTTGATAAATTTGTATTAGAAATTGAAGGTTTATCAAAATCATTTGGTAAGAATAAAGTCTTAAAAGATATTAATCTCCACGTTAAACCTGGAGAAATTTTAGGTTTAATGGGCGAAAATGGTGCTGGTAAATCAACTATGATGAAATGTTTGTTCGGCATTTATTCTCGTGATGCAGGAACTATCAAGCTTGATGGCAATGCCATCTCTTTTTCAGGACCAAAAGAAGCTCTTGAAAAAGGTGTCGCAATGGTCCACCAAGAATTAAACCAATGTCTTGATAGAACTGTTTTAGATAATATGTTTTTAGGAAGATACCCAGAAATAGGCAATCTTATCGTTAATGAAAAGTTAATGTATCAAAGATGCGTTAAACTTTTTAATGATTTAGGAATGGCTGTTTCTCCAAAAACTATTATGAGAAAAATGTCTGTCTCACAACGCCAAATGGTTGAAATAGCAAAAGCCGTTTCATATAACGCAAAAGTTATTATTTTAGATGAACCAACATCTTCTTTATCAGAAAGAGAAGTTGTAAAACTATTTGAAATTATTAGAAAATTAAAAGCACAAGGTATAAGTTTTGTTTTTATTTCACATAAAATGGATGAAATTTTCAAACTTTGTGATCAAGTTGTTATCCTTCGTGATGGTATGGTTACACTTGATAAACCAGTAAAGGATACAAACCTCGATGAATTAGTTAAAGCAATGGTTGGAAGAAGTTTAGATTCTCGTTTCCCACCTTTAACAAATACTCCTGGCGAACCTGTTTTGGTTGTTAAAAATCTTGCTACTAAATATGCTCCAATGCTTAAAGATATTTCATTTGAACTGAAAAAAGGTGAAATTTTAGGCATATACGGACTAGTTGGAGCCGGAAGAAGTGAACTTTTAGAAGCACTTTTTGGTGTTAGAACACTATCTGATGGCGAAATATATTTTAAAGGAAAGAGAATTTTCTTTAATTCTGCAAAAGATGCAATGAAAGAGAATTTCGCTTTTGTTACAGAAGAAAGAAAAGTAAACGGAATGTTCGGAAAAGAAGATTTAGTTTACAACACTTGTATTGCTAACATTGATAAATATAAACAATTTGGAATTATCAATAATACAAAGATGAGAAATGCATGTGATCGACAAATTGATGCGATGCACGTTAAATGTACTTCTGGAAAAGATAAAATTTCTGCGCTTTCAGGCGGTAACCAACAAAAAGTTATTATTGGTAAATGGCTTGAAAGAAATCCTGATGTCTTCCTTATGGATGAACCTACTAGAGGTATTGACATCATGGCAAAATATCAAATTTACGAATTAATGATTAAACTTGCTAATGAAGGCAAATCAATTATCATGGTTTCTTCTGAAATGCCTGAAATTTTGGGTGTTACTAATAGAATCATAGTAATGAGTAACTATAGAATAGCTGGTGAAGTCATTACAAAAGACACAAATCAAGAAGAACTCTTAAGATTATGTGCTAAATATTTATAAGGAGTAATTATCATGGAAAGCGAAAAAATACTCAATCCTTTTGAAAGCGATAGTAAATTTAAAAATTACTTGAGTGAACTCTCTTCCTTAAGAAAAGAAGGCGAAGATAAAATTAACGCTTTAAAAGATGAAATTAGAGATGTTAGAGCAAATAAAACACTTGAAAAAGAAATTAAAGAAAAAATTGTAGAAAACGATAAAAACTTAATAGTTGAAGCAAAAGCTGTTAAAGAAGAGAACAAAGAACAAGTTAAAAATCTTATTAAAGAAGCTGTTGCTTATGCGAATGAAGAAGGACAAAAATATTATTCTTCTGAAAATGGAATAGCAAAAAAAGAAAAAGCTGAAGCAAAAGCGGCTTACTTAGAAGCAAAAAATGAGATTAAGGCTAAACATGTTCAAACTTTAGCGGATGTAAAAAGCAAGAACCAAGCTAGAATTGAAGAAGCTCGTGATGATAAAGAAGCGATTAAAAAAGCAAAAAATGAAAACGCAATTGCTTTAAAAGCAAATAAGGTTTCTTATCATTCAGCACTTGATGAAGCAAAAGGCGAATATGAAAATAAAATTCAAGCCGCAAAAGATAGAAGTTATAATGCATTCTTAGAAAAAGATAATTTCATCTTTAAAGCAAGAAATGGTCGTAGAAACATCTTAGAAGGACTTGAAAATAAACAAAAAACATATGTTTATGACTTTAAATTATCAAGCTGGTTAATTAAAAATGCATTAAATATCATTGTTGTAGTGTTCTTCTTATTCTCAATATTCTATGGACTTGGAATTGGTAAAAATATCTTTACAAGTCAAAACATTATGTCAATTTTAGGACAATCATCAGTTAAAGTCTTCTATGCACTTGGTGTTGCTGGACTTATCTTGCTTGGTGGTACTGACTTGTCAGTTGGCCGTATGACCGGACTTGGTGCAGGATTCTTCAATATGATTCTTGCTAAAGAAGTTTATCCATCTGCATTCGGCTTTACAATCGATGTAGTTAATTGGCCAGTAGTTCCTAAAGTAATCTTAGCTTTCTTAGTGCCAATTATTCTCTGTACATTGTTCTCAACAATTGCAGGATTCTTCACAGCTAAATTTAAAATGCATCCATTTATTACTACATTATCAACGCAATTATTAATTTATGGATTATTCATGATTAGTTATGGTCAATATCCAGCATTCAACGCAGACTTAACTATCAGTAAAGCATTAAGAGGTCAAAATTATCTAAACATTATTATCGTTGCAATTGTTGTAATAGCAATTGTCTGGTTTATTTGGAATAAAACTAGATTTGGTAAAAATATGTATGCTGTTGGTGGAAACCAAGAAGCAGCAAGTGTCTCTGGCGTTTCAGTCTTCTGGACAACACTCTTAGTCTTCATTATGGCTGGTGTTTTATATGGCTTAGGTGGTGCAGCAACTGCTCTTCAAGGTGCTGGCGCTAACCCAAATACTGGTTATGGTACTGAACTTGATGCTATTGCAGCTTGTGTTATTGGTGGTGTTTCTTTCTCTGGTGGTATCGGAAAAATCTCTGGTGTCGTCTTAGGAACTATCATCTTCCAAGGTATGACATACTGCTTAACATTCTTAGGATTCGATGTTAATATTCAATATATTTTCAAAGGTATTATCATCATGGCAGCTGTCTGCTTAGATAGTATTAAATACTTAAAGAAGAAATAATAAATTTGAATTATAATATTAAAGTGATCTTCGGATCACTTTAATTTTTGGTAAAAAATATGAAATTTGCAGCGTTTTTCCCTATAGTAGTAGTCCTTTTCTTAGTTTGCTATGGAACATGTATAGCTTATGTAAAAGGTTTAAAAGAGAATAAAGAGAATAGATTAAAACACTACCAAGTTATTATTCTTTGTATTTTATTTGGTGGTCCAGCTCTATTAATTTCTTACATGTTTAAAGAAATAAGAGAAGAAGATTATCTTTATCACTATGCTTATTTAATATGTGGAATTGTGTTTACGGTTCTTCAAATTCTATTAATAGTACTACTTTGTATATTTAAGGTTTTAACTTTTTAAAGGTTAAGACCTTATTTTTTATATATAGAATCAAAATCAATTTTATTGTTAATTATTGATAAGAAAAAACGGATTGCACTCATGAAAGAGGAAGCGGTGTTTTCCTCTTTTAATATTAAATAAAATTTATCTTTTGAATATTCAATTTTATATTTTGAAGTTAAATCATTAAATAATGTTTGAACAGGTTCTTCATTACTTGATCCCCAAGAAAATAGATTTTTACCTAAATTAGATAAGAATCCACCTTTAGATTGGTTTTTAAGTTCGTACCTTTTAAAGAAATAATTTGAAATTGAGAGAATAAAATCATTAAAGAGATTTAAGAATTCTTCTGAAACAAGAATAAGATGAGTGTCATCATAAAAAATATCCTCAATTTTCTTTTCACCTTTATAAAAAGGATTATCTAAAATTTTTTCATTCTTTTTAATTTCTTTATCATTAGAAAAAATAAAGAAATCTTCGCTATATTTTTCATTTAATTTAAGGAAATCATTAAAATTATTGTTTGATGAAGACAATAAAACAAATCTTTTATTAAAAGAATTAAAGATATTAAATGTAGTTTTATCTTCATTAATACTTTCATCAATAATTTCATAATTAAAATTTTTATCTTTTTCTTCTAACATTTTAATTTCATTAGAATAAGAAGAAAAAAGCGAAACATCGGTATCATTGCCATCTATTAAATATTGTTCTTCTTTACTATCGATTGATACAGCTTTTAATGCTTGTGAAAACAATTTTTTATTTATTTTTTCATCTTTAAGTTTAATAAGTATTTCTTTCATAACAAGGAAATTATAACATTTTTGTCTTTTTTATAGTTGATTAAGATGCTTAATTAATCACTAATTATTGTTCATAAATTATTAAACATTGAAAAAATTAATATATAATAAATAAGATGAATAGGGGAAAAAAGTTTTATTTAATTTTAGGAACTATTGTTTTAAACGCTGTTACTTTTGCTTTATCAACTACGTTTATAACTTTGTCGTGGTTTAATAAAGGTTTTAATATTGAATTTAATAAGCAAACTGGATTAAGTGAAGCTAATTATTTTGCTAGTGGCGATGGAACAAAAGACAATCCTTATACAATTACTACGCCAAGACATTATTATAATTTTGCATGGCTACAATATTTAGGCGAATTCAATAAAAGAATAACTGATGAAAAGACTGGCAAAATAAAAATAGATCAAAAATATTTTAAATTAGATGACAACATCGATATGAGTGGATATGTTGTTCCCCCTGTAGGAACAAGCGAATATGAATTTGTTGGAAATTTTAATGGTGGAGGAAATGTTATTAATAATTTAAAAGTTAGTAACAATTTTGCAGATTTCGGTGCTAGACATCCTAGCGTAGTTAATGAAACTAGTTTTAATGAAAAAAATATTAATATTCTTGGTACTTTTGGCGTTGTTGGAAATAATGAAGTAAACGACGAGAATAAAAGAGACTTATATTATTTCAATGAAAATGCTATTGATACACCGATTAATTGCATTCAAAATTTATATTTAGATAACGTTACAATTACATCTACATCTAATCAATTATTAATTGGAATAATTGCTGGATATGCAGATGGAGTTATTAAAACGTGTGGTGTTCATTATGCAACTTTTGATATTAACGGCGAAACATCGCATATTTCTAATAACGGCATATTTAAAGACAATACGCTAATTTCAAATTACACACTTTTAGGAGCATATAATAAAAATAGATTTTACTGGGATGGTGAACCTGGGTTTGATGGAACAGTTGCTAGTTGGGGCGATTCTATTAGTATGCTTACTTTATATAGAAGAATTGCTTATATGACTGCTGGAGAATATGGTGATACGAATTATAGCAAACAAATATTCACTTTAGAAAATTATAATTTAAGAGTCAAATATGGGCGATCTGATATTCCTAACTATAATGAGAATTTAATTAGAGCAGTTCCTACTAATCTTTACAAAGGGACTTACTTGCCTTTAGCTGTTGATACGAGCGAAAGTTTTGAAGGTGCTCCAACAAGCAGCAACAGTAGTAATCCAACAACCTCTTTCTATAGAAACTATAAAAAAGAGAAAAAGTTAATTACTAATAGTGGGTATATTGTTGGTGGAGAAAATGAAGGCTCGTTTGTGAATCCTGGAGTTGTAATGAGATTGCAACCATTAAAAACTGGTTTTGCCAATTCTTATGATGTTCAAACTGAGATTTATGATGGTAATAAACTTAAAATGTATACTGTCGATACAACGGTAGAAAATCCCCAGTCCGTTCTAATTGATAATACAGTGTCTGAGAACCTAATTAAATATAAGGAAGTTAAAGAATTGTTTGATAAGAGCATGGAAGGAATGAATAACATAACTGGTTTTCATTTTTTCAATTATTTAGATGCTAACAAAAAAACTAAAGTTGATGATAAAACAATAGAAATCAGCAATACAACTTATGATTCTTATGAATTTATTGACTCTGCATTAAACTTTACAGTTAAAGAACCTGGCTATATAACATCTATAAATGGGACTTTTTTTACAGACGAATATCAGTCGCTATTTGACTTATATTACATTGAAAGGAATAAAACTTCTGGTGATAAGAAGACTGCAGATATTAATAGAATTAGAAAAATTAGTAAAATTGAAAAAGACAACGCTAAAGGTATGAAATACACTTTTAGTGACGGAACTTTTTTGACATATTCAGACTTTAATAGTTTAACTAGCAAAACTGTATTTGATTTTGAAAAAGTTTCTAATAAAGCAATAATGACACAATATAAAACATATTATTATGAAATTCCTGTTATGCCTGGTGATTATGCAATTGGTAAGGGCAATGATTACAAGAAAAATGATAATGCTTATATCATGTATCTTGATATTGGTGCAGATTCGAAAGCAGATGATAAGAGTGGTGAAGCACTTGAATATATTGATTTTGTATCGAAAGATGCAAATGGAATTCAAAAAATGGATGCAAATTACGTTACTTCTAAAATCGGATTCAAAATCAGTGATATTGATGAAAGTACATCATTTAACTTTAGAAGACTAGGAAATATTGTTTATTTTTATACAGCAGATAATCATTATAAATTTATTTCTCAAGCACTAGCTATTCCAGATGGCTTTCAAATAAAACAAGCTAAAAGTAAAGATTGCAATTCAGCCAAATAAAATGTAAACGCTATCATAATTTTCTGAAAACGCTTTCTCAAAATATTTTTATTGTAAGTTCTTATAATAATGCTGTAGGTCAAAAAGAAAGACTTACAAGGAGAAAACGATATGGCATTTATTAAATCACTTATGATTCTTGTTAAATTTTTCGAAAGAAAGATCTAACTAAAGATCATTAAATCTAAAATTATGAGTTCTGATTATGTCAGGACTTTTTTTATTACTTATAAAAATAAAATGTAATTTAATTTATTTATTGTCCTATATTAATTATATAAAAATGTTTATAATTCATTAAAAGAAAGAAGAGGTAAGAATAGTGAATAAAGAAGAAGCAGGTAAAAAAGTAGTGGAATCATATTTTAAACTTGTAAAAGAAGGATATTATGAGCCTTATGATGAAAAAGGATTTTATGATGCTTTAACTTTATTTAAGGAAAAAGGAGTTTCTTACGATACTATCTTTGATCAAATCATGATGCTAGAAGATTATCGTGTTGATCATAGATTCCAAACGCTTGTTTTTAAAGCTGTTCTTAAATTTTCTAGAAAGCATCTTTATTATCTTTTTATAAATTATGCATCGTACAATGAAGAAACTGAAAAGATTATTTCTAAAAAAGATTTAGCTGCTCTTATTTATAAAAGAGCTGATGAAGCAATTAAAGTTAAACGCGAATTAGTGCATATTAAAAAACAAAATTTTATTATATTTTATTTAAATTTCCTTATTAAAGAAAAGAATGAACAAAAGCTTAAAGAAGTTGACGAATACGCATTTAAAAAATTGTTCGATTTACCATCAATTTATAACTTATTCATAATGAAATATTATTTCTGTAATAATGAAATGGATAAATTTGATGAATATAAAGAAAGAGAAGAAGTTAAAAAGAATGATGCGTATTATTTAGTTTATGAAATTTTTTCATGTGTCTATAAAAAAGATTTTGAAAAAGCATATGAAACCGCTGAAAAACTAAGATTCTATAATTTATATTTGGCTTATCTTTTTATTTATGAAAATAGAACATTACCAAGAGAATATTATATTAAAGCTTTTCCTCCTGTTGATGATAATTTATATAATCTTACATGCCCTATGACAGAGCAAAATAAGAGACTCTTTGATTTTGAATTTATGTGTTTATTTTTTATTGATCATGTTTATAACGTTATTAATGAAAGTGGATTTAGAAAATATGCTGATGATAGAGCAGCTAAAGAATTTGGAATTGACACGCAATTATTTAATGTTTTAGTTTCTTCGGCGTATTACCATGTAACAACAGTAGGAGATAGTGCTCCAGACGCATTTGTTCCTGACTTTTTATTGCCTTTAGATAATATGGTTTATTTTATGAAAGGAATAAAATCAAAAACTAAAGCTATTTATCGTGATAGTCCATTTTTTGGAATTTATAAAGACGAAAAAACTGATGATATATTTGGCTTATTCCATTGTTTAGAAAATGAAGGATATATTACAATCATTCATGATGATGACTATAATGATTTTTATTATTTCACATTAAGAGGTCAAACAGCTTACATGGTTGCAACTTATATTATAGGTGAAGAAAAATTTGATTACATCAAAGATGTTGATGATACAGAACTAGAATTATTACATTAAAAAAATATAAAAATACAATTGTTTCTTCTTTTTAATTTTATAGTTTTTGACTATAATTTTGCTGTATGTCAGTAGTATTCGAAAAAACATATAGTTTAACAACAAATCAATTTGACAAAAATGATGTTATGAAGTGTTCTGCACTTCTTGATATTGCTCAAGATATAGCAGCGCGTCACGCTGATAAACTTCATATTGGATTTAGCGACCTTATGAAAGAAAACCTCATTTGGGTTGTTGTTAGAAATAAATTAACAATTAAAAAACCTATTAAAAATATCGATGAAATAAAAGTTAGAACTGAACCTTTTAAAGCTCGCTTTGTTGAATATTATAGAGAAACAAAATTTTTTGTTGGAGACGAAGAAGTTGCAAGTTTAATTTCTGTTTGGATGATGGTAGATATTAAAAGTTTTAGCTTAGGAAATAGCGAAATTTATAAAAATATCAATGATTTGCAGGCTTTTTCAGGCGAAAGAGTCAAAAAATTACCTCCAGTTTCTAAAGAAAATTTACTTTTTAATCAAGATAGAATAGTAACTTATACAATGCTTGATCATAATGGACACATGAATAATACACATTATTTAGACCTTTTTGATGATATTTTTAGACCTGAAAAGATTGTTAAAGAAGTTCAAATTGAATACTTAAAACAATCATTTATTGATGATGCACTTTCTTTATATATATATAAAAATGAAGAAGGAAATTTCTTATATGGCTATAAAGAAAATGAACTTAGATTTTATTTAAAAGTTAATTTTTTTGATGAAGGAGAATAAGATGAAAATTAATGCAGAAGTAAAAAAAGCTATTGAAGAAGGTAGACCAGTTGTTGCACTTGAATCAACAATTATTAGTCATGGTATGCCTTATCCTAGAAACGTAAAGTGTGCTTTAGAAGTAGAAAAAGTTATTAGAGATAACGGAGCAATTCCAGCTACTATCGGTATCATAAACGGTGAACCAATTATTGGTATGACACCTGAAGAAATCGAAGAATTTGGTAAAAGAAAAGGTATCGTTAAATGCTCAAGAAGAGACCTTCCAATTATTTTTGCTGCTAAAGAATGGGGGGCAACAACTGTTAGTGCAACTATGATTTTAGCTTCACTTGCTGGTATTGAATTCTTTGTTACTGGTGGAATTGGTGGTGCTCATAGAAAAGCTAATGAAACTTTTGATATTAGCGCTGACCTTGATGAACTTGGAAAGACAAATGTTACTGTAATTTGTGCAGGACCAAAAGCTATTCTTGATTTACATTTAACAGCTGAATATTTAGAAACTAAAGGTGTACCTATTATTGGCTATAATAGTGACTTTATGCCAGCATTCTTTACTCCAACAAGCGACATTAAAGTTGATTTTAATGCAAAATCACCTCTTGAAATTGCTAAAGTTGTTAAAGAAAAGAGAGATTATAAACTTGATGGTGGTATATTAGTTTGCGATCCAGTTCCAGCAGAATTTGCAATGGATCCAGCTTATATTAATAAAGAAATCGATAAAGCTCTTGAACAAATGGAAAAAGATGGTGTTAAAGGAAAAGAAGAAACGCCATATTTACTTGCTGCTATTGTTAAATTAACAGAAGGAAAGAGCCTTGAAACAAACATTCAACTTATTTTAAATAACGCAAAATTAGGTGCTGAAATAGCTAAAGAATATTCAAAAATTAGAGGATAATAATGGATAAAACATTACTTCTTATAGGTGGATCAAATATTGATTATATAGCAACAAGTGATAAGAAAATAATTCCTTCAGTTTCAAACATTGGGGAAGTTTCTATTAGTTTTGGTGGAGTCATGCGTAACATTTGCGAAAATCTTGCGCGTCTTGGAAACAAAATAGATTTTATTACTGCTATTGGACACGACGCTAATGGAAAAGCATTAATGAATCAATTAATTGAAATGGGTGTAAATGTTTATTCACCAATTTCTAATTTTCCTAGTGGAAGTTATGTTGCGATTAATGATTCTAATCACGATATGATAAATGCAATTTGCGATAATAGAATCATTTCAACTTTAGATATCAATTATTTAAAATCATTAGATGAATTAATTAAAAAACATGAATATATTTTAATTGATAGTAATGTTGAAAAAACATCAATTGATTATTTATTTAAAACTTATCCAGATAAGAAATTTATTGTTGAAGCAATATCACCTTCAAAAGTATTAAAATTTAAAGATCATTTAAGCAATGTCTTTTTAATTAAATGTAATATTCACGAAGCAAAATCATTAATAAATGATGAACTTGATGCAAAACAATTAACAATTGCTTTATTAAATAAAGGAATTAAAAATGTTGTATTAAGTAATGGTTCAAAAAATATTTATTATGGTGAAAATACAAATAAAATTGGTGTATTTAAAGTTGAAGAAATTAAAGAATTTGTAAATACAACAGGATGTGGAGATGCTTTAACAAGTGGAGTTTCTGACCACTACATTAGAGGATATTCATTGCTTGAATCAATAGCGTTTGGTAATGAATTATCTAAAATTACTCTAATGAGTAAAGGTGCAACTTCTAAAGACATTGAAAAATTCAGACATAATTAATAGTGAGTCATTATTTAAATTAAAATGCTAAAAAATTATACCCTTTAAATGGTATAATTTTTTATATGGAGAAAACTTATGAAATATGAAATTTTAGAAAGAAATAATACCGCATTAATTAAAATTGATAATGAAAATAATTTAAAATGTGAGTTATCTTCCTTCGGAGCTGGTGTCTATAGCATGTCTTTTAAAGGTGAGCCTATAATTTTAACCTTAAAAGACTATGGTGATTATATGTACTCTTCACAGCTTTATGGAAAAACATTAGGAGTTGTTGCTGGAAGGCTTAAAAAAGATGGCTATATTTTAGATAAGGAATATCATCTTAAACCAGAAAGTGGAAAAGAATTTGCTCTCCATGGAGGAAATTTAGATTCAATCAGCTTTAAAAATTGGAAATATAAAATTAAAGAATCTAAAAGATCATTACATGTAATTTTTTCAATTGCTACTAAATTAAATGCTAATGGTTTTCCGGGCAAAGCAAGAATTCACGTCACATATGAATTTAATAAATTGAATGATGAAATGAAAATTGTTTTCAAAGCAACAACACCAAGTGAAGCAACTTTCGTTAATTTATCAAATCATATCTATTGGAATTTTGCTAAGAGCAAAGACATATCAAATTATTCTTTAAAAATGAATTGTTCAAAAGTAGCAATTACTGATGAAAATTTATTAATTTTAGGAAAAGAAGATGTGCCAAATCGTTTAAATTTTGTAAAATCATCCAAACTTAATCCTAAGATGAACGACGTCGAAAAGCATGACTTTAAAAAGACAATTGATGATACATTTATTTTTGATGATCCAATTGGAAAGGTAATTCTTAAAAATGATTTTATGAGATTAACTTTAACAACTGATTGTTCGTCAATGAATATTTATGTAGATAATTCAATGACACCAATTAAATTTAAAAATAGAGATGACTTTGAGATGAGAAGAGGAATTGCTTTAGAACCTCAAAGATTTATTTTAGATAAAAATGAAATCACTCTTAAAAAAGGTGAAATTTACAAAAACTATATACAATATAAATTTAAATAATTAAAAATAATGCAGTTTTGCAAGGTTTTGATAAGAAAGGACTATAAATATGAGTAATAATCTTATTGATGAATTGATGCTTCAATTCGAAAAAAATTTTAAATCACATCCAAGTTATTATATAGATACAGGTGGAAGATTTGAAATTTGTGGAAACCATACAGACCACAACCACGGCCTTTGTTTAGTTGCAAATTGTTCTTTAAGAATAAGTGCTCTTGCTAAAAAAGATTCAAAAAAAGTAAGAATTAAATCTGCTGGTTATTCATATTTTGAATTTGGACTTGATGATTTAGAACTTGATCCTAATGAACCAAATAAATCAATGCTTTTAGCTAAAGGAGTTTTATTTAGATTAAAAGAATTAGGCTATAACATTGGTGGATTTGATGCAGTTATTAAAAGTAATATTCCAGATGGAAGTGGAGTTAGTAGTAGCGCTGCAATTGAATCTTTATATGGTTACATTATTTCTTATTTATATAATGATGGGAAAATTCCTAATTTAGTTATTGCTCAAACTGGCCAATATTCTGAAAATAATTATTTCGGAAAGCCAAGTGGACTTCTTGACCAAATTGGAACTTCATTTAATAGTTTTAATTATATTGATTTTAAAAATATTCAAAACCCAGAAATTAAAACTAAACCATTTAATTTCCCACTTAAATTATATTTAATCAAATCAGAAGGAAATCACGCTAATTTAACTCCACTTTATGCAGCAATTCCAACTGCGATGTATAAAGTCGCTAATTTATTAGAAGGAAAGAAATTTTTAAGAGACGTTGAAGACACAAAAGGTATCTTTGACAAAATTGATAAACTTGATGCTACTGAAGACGAAAAAAGAAAAGCAAAACATTTCTTCATCGAGAATGAGAACGTAAAACAAGCTTTAAATGCTATTGAAACAAATAATCTTGAAGAATTTTTAGATGCTATTAGAAAATCACAAAAGAGTAGTAAAGAAAATTTAAAAAACACTTTTGTTGAAGGAGAATATGAAAATTCACCACAAAATATCATTGATGATTGCACCGAATTCTTAAAAGATAAAGGAGCTATTAGAATCCATGGTGGTGGATTTAAAGGAACTGTTCTTGCTTTTCTTAAAAAAGAATTTGAAAATGAATTTGATGAATTTTTAAAGAAAACTTACCCTCAAAATAGGTATTTCAAAGTTTCAATATCTGATAAAGCAGTTAATTTTATCGATTTAAATAAATAAGGTAAAAAATTTGAATATTTGAACTTTAATGTTAGAATAACACTATGAAAAATAATCAATCACTTGAGGACTATTTGGAAAGAATATTAATGCTGCAAAGCGAAATAGGCAACGTTCGCGCAGTAGATATTGCTAGAGATATGGAATTTAGCAAACCAAGTGTTTCAATTGCAATGAAAAAACTTGAAGAAAAAGGTTTAGTATTTGTGGAAGCTGATACAGGTTATCTTAATCTTACTGATGAAGGACGTGAAATTGCTAAAAAAACATATGAAAAGCATGAAACGCTTACAAGTTTCTTTAAAACGATTGGTGTAAATCCTACAACTGCTGAATCTGATGCTTGTAAGATTGAACATGATCTTAGCGATGAAACATTTGAATGCTTGCAAAAATACTTTTTAAATAAGAAATAAAATAATCCTTATTAATAAAATTTCAGTTAATTATCTAACTGATTTTTTATTTTTTTTAAACAAAGCTCATAAAAATTTAAAAAAATTTAAATTCTATACGTCGTACTTATTGAAAGGAGAAAAAATGAGTGAAATAAGTAAGCGACTTTATAGAATGCTTTTCATTTTGCTTAATATCTTTTTGACATTATTAAGATTTGTTCTTGAATTTATTAGTGTAAAAGAAATAAAAAGATATCAAAGTGATTGTGTTTTAACTTTTAAGCTTAAAAAAAAGAATATTGTTTACGACCGTGTTTCTTTATAAATGAAACGAACTTTTAGTTTAATTTTTTTCATAGATTTCAATTTATAATGTAAAATATATAAATAGAGTGAAACTATATCTTAAAGACAAGGTGGTGCTAATATGGAAACGAAGTTACGTAGCTTCAAATATAGAGAATTAGGAAGAAATGACAAGGTTCGTTCTTATTCAATAGTTTTTGATGAGGATGAAAAATGCTATTTATTTAAAGTTTTCGATGATTCAAAAGTTTATAAATTGAAAGAAGATGATGTATTAAAAATATTTGATAAATATCAATTCAGACATCTTACAACAGAAGAAGCCTATCCTTTTAAATTAAAGGAACAAATAGACTATAAAATTGTTTTTACTTTTTTTGATCAATTTGAGAATTTTGAAGTAAATGGATATTCTCATTATCCTGATTTTTATAATAACTTTATTACTGACATTGCTAAACTCATCCCTTCTAAAACATTAAGCGTTTTAAAAGTTAAAGATGAGATGCTTGATAAAGATAAAAAATATAAAACAAATTATATTGAAAAGATGAATATTGTTTTAGAAAAAGGAAGCATCGTAATTTCTAAAGATAAAATGAATGAAACAGAATATGATGTTGATGTTTCTGTACCGAAATTAGATACCTATTTTAAAAAAGATGATTTAAATTTCGTTATGCCTATTAATGTTCATTATTTTACATATTTAATGAGCAAGATCTTTTCAAAAAATGATGCTATTAAACGTAATGAATGTAATGAGAATTATATTGATATTAGATTTCATACAAAATCTCACCTTTTCTTATCCCTTAATAACGATGAAACAATCGAAAAGCTTAATAAATTAATAAGTTATCTTGAGATGTTTATTAAGATTCCTATTTTATCAGCGTTTGTTGATGATGTTTTTATTGAAAAATATATAATGTCACACTCCAAACCATTTTCGAAACATGAAGTAATAGATCTTTTCGATGATTTAATTTCTAAAGATGAATTGGATTTGCTTCAAATATTAAAACAAGTTGCTAAAAAAGCATCCAATTTCTCTATGAGTGAACTTGTTTCTATTGCTTATCATCAGCAAGAAAAAATGTACGTTTATTTAATCGATACAACAGGAAATAAACACGACATAATAGAAAAACTTGTACTTAGCGAAAACGAAAAAGAACTTGATAAATTTTATAGTCCAAAATATGGATATGAAGTTTCTTATTTAGATATTTCAAAAGACTATGATGCTGCTTATTATAAGGATAATAAGGAGATTATTCATCTTATGGTCTTTGCATCACGTTATCATGACCTTGAATTTTTAAGAGCTAACAGTCAAATGCTAGAAATATTTACTAACTATTTTAAAATTTAAAACATGTCTTTTCTATTAATGTTAAAATGTTAAGCATGAACATTAATTTTAAAGATTTAGAAAAGAATAAAGAAAACGCAAACGAACCTAAAAAAGGCAATTCTTTTTATCATGGGGAAATCCCTAATTTTGATAAGGAAAATTTAACAAATATATTTTTTTATAATAATAAATATCATTGTTTATACTTAGAAAAAGATTCAAATAAATTATTTAGATTAACATCAAATGATTTGTTAAACTATGAGTCTAGTGAAGTTGAATTATCAGAAACTTTAGAAATTTCTAGCATAAAGTTAGGATCATTGATAGATACTCATGAAGGCATTTTGCTTTTCTATATCCAAAAAGTTGGCGAAATTAGTGAAATATCGATAGGAAAAATAAATGATAAAAAAATTGATATTTTATATAAAAACATCATTGATACAGATAAATTAGTAGATGTTGATCTCTCCAAATTAAACAATCCTTTTGCTTTTAAATTAAATAATTTTTATTACTTACTAATTGGAACGAGCGACACAGTTCAAAATTTAGGAAAGATTTTAGTACTTAAAAGCAAAGACTTAAGGAAATTTGATTGTATTTTTGAAATAGGACCTTTTGAAACTTTTGGTGAATCGGTTGAAAATCCATCTTATTGTTTAACTTCAGGAAAAGATGTGATTTTTTATACTTCTGTGTTTTATAAAGAAAATAAAATCATAAAAGAAAACAACTATATGATTTTAAATATTGATTTCGAAAATTTAGATTTCAGCGTATTAAAAGTTGGCAAAATAGATATAAATTCTGATTTATTAATGCCTAAATTCTTTTTAGATAGTGCATTAAATCCATCAATGATAGGGTTGATAAAGGGAGAAGAATTTTTACTTTCTTATCCAAGAAAAATCGTTATTGAAAAAGACAAATTTATTCAAAAACCATCGAAAAGTATCCAAAAAATAATGAATAAGCGAAATGTTTATAACGAAAATCAACTTTTATCTCTTAATTCACTTGTTGCAATTAATGCTGAAGGTGATTTTAAATTGGATTTTCTAAATACACATAATGAAGAAATAATAAGTATTTTATTTAATGAAGGAAGACTTTACTTTAAAAATAAAGATAAAGTTGTATCTAGCAATTGCAAATATAATGATTTAACTTTATTTATGTTTATCGATAGATTTTCAATTGAAATATTTATTAATCATGGTGTTGAAACTTTTACTAGTGAAGTTGATTTTGATGATGATAAATTCTTTATTAAGGTTTTGAATTCAAAGTCAATTAAAAGTATGTCATATAACGGATTAAGGGATGCTTCAAATGAATAATTATAAAAATGGCTTATCAAATAAAGAAGTTGAAACATTAATTAAAGAAGGAAAAACTAATAAGACTAAAAGAGTTAAAGGGAAATCTCATTTAAAAATTATTGTTGAGAGTTTCTTTACTTTTTTTAACATTGTTTTATATGTTCTTGCTCTTGCTTTTCTTTTCTTTGAAATATTTTATCCAAACGGGCTCAAATATATACCGATTACAAAATATGGATTTTTATTTACGATTTTGTGTAATGCAACAGTTTCTATCGTAACTCAAGAAATAAGCAAACATACTTTAGAAAAGATGCGTCTTATTTCTGATCCTAAAGTAAAGGTTATTAGAGAAGGTAAAGAGATACTTATAAATAATGATGATGTCGTTCTTGGCGACACGATAGTTATTAAATCAGGGGAAGTTATTCCTGCAGATTTAATTCTTAAAGAAGGTGAATTATCTGTAAACGAAAGCATGCTTACTGGGGAGAGCAATGCAATTAGAAAAAGAAATGGTGATACTTTATATGCGGGTAGTTATTGTTTAAGTGGATATGGCTATTTAATTGCTGATAAAGTTGGCAAAGACAGATACATATCAACTATTGAAAGCAAAGTTGAAAACATTAAGAAAAAAAGAAGCAAACTTTTAGATAATATTTATAAAATTATAAGAATTTTATTGTTATTTGTTTTACCTTTAACAATAGGCACAGCTATTAAAATGTGGTATGTAGGAACCACATTAACTGATCCTATAAACGGATTACATTGGGTTTTTACACCTGAAGTTATTACTAAAGCTGCAGCAACGCTTGTCGGAATGATTCCAATTGGAATGATTCTCCTTTCATCAATAACACTTTCTGAATCAATAATTAAATTATCAAAAAAGAAAACAATGGTTCAAGAACTCTATGCGATTGAAAATCTTAGTAGAGTCGATACTCTTTGCTTAGATAAAACTGGTACTTTAACTAGACAATGTTTTGAATTCGTTGGTGTTATAAAATTTAAAGAGTTTGATGATAGCACTTTAATTTTTAATCATTTTAGCGCTATAAAGGACGTTAATAAAACGGCGTTAGCAATTAAAAAAGAATTTAAAGATTCTAAAATCAAAAAAGAAGTATTAAAAATTGAAGATTTTAGTAGTACTTCAAAATCATCAAAGGTTTTTTATAAAGATGGAACTTTTACAATGATAGGAGCCCCTGAATTTGTTTTTAATGATATTAGAAACATTAATAACGCTAAAGAATATGCAAAAAAAGGTTTTCGTGTGATTGGCATAAAGGAGAATGATGAAGAACTGGGAATAATATTATTGAAAGATGAATTAAGAAAAGGAATTAAAGAAACTCTTAATTATTTTTCAGACTTAAATATTGATATAAAAATTATTAGTGGTGACGATCCTTTAACTGTAAAAGAAATAAGTAAAGAAGCTGGGGTTAAAAATTACGATAACTTTATATCAATGGAAAACGTAAAAATTGAAGATATCAAAACGATTGCAAACAAGTACACTATTTTCGGAAGAACATCTCCAGATCAAAAGCAAGAAATTATAAGATGTTTAGAAAATAACGGAAATACTGTTGGATATGTTGGTGATGGGGTAAATGATGTAACTAGTTTACGCCAAGCTGATTGCTCGATTGCTTTAGAAAATGGAGCTGATTCTACAAAGGCTGTAAGTGATGTTGTACTTTTAGATAATGATTTTTCTCATTTACCTGATGTATTTAAAGAAGGCAGAAGAGTAATTAGAAATATTCAAAGGTCAATTTTACTTTTCTTAGCAAAAACTTTCTTTATAGGAATATTTTCTTTTGTAAGTTTATTCCTTCCATACGGGTTGCCTATCGAAATTGAAGCAATTTATATTTATGAATTTATATCTATTGCACTTTGTGGATTATTACTCTCAATTCAAAATTCAATACCTGAAGCAGTTAAAGATGATTTTGTTTCTTCTGTTTTGTGGAATTCGTTCATATTTGGAGCATTCATGTCATTTAGTGGATTTATTCCTATTATTATTAACGCAATTTCATCAATCAATAATTACCAATCCTTGATTGTTGTATTTACGACTATATCAGGTTTGTTAATTTTAATTAAAGTTTGTTATCCTTTTAAAAAATATACGCTTGGAGTCGCTCTAGTTGGAATCGTTTGTTCCATAATTGCAGCACTTGCTTTCCCTGATGTTTTTCTAAATCCAGGATACTTAAAACAAGCATCTAATTTAAAAGAACAGTTCGCTCTAATATTCCATGATTTCTTTAATTTAAATTTATATTTTAATCTTTCGTTTACTGAGTGGATAACAATTATGGTATATGTGATTCTTGCACCTATTGTGTTTTTCTTAATCTTTAAGCTAAAAAGTTATTTAGAGATGAGAAAAGAAGTGGATGGAAAAAATATTTAATGCAATTTATTTTTTCTAGTATGTATAATTAAAATGTTTCAGAGGAGTTCATTATGCCAAGCTTGATAACACACTATTTATTTTCAGAAACGAATTATCATCCAACAAGAGCCTTTATAATTGGCTCACAAGGCCCAGACCCATTCTTCTATTATGGTTATACAACACCTTGGAAAAAGCATATAAAAGAAGTTAGAGACTTTGGAACATATTTGCATAACATCGATAGTTATAAAATGTTTAAATTCCTTATGGAATATGAGCAAAAGAATGATAATGAAAGCAAGGTACTTTTAGAATTTATAAAAGGTATGCTTTCTCATTATGTATTAGATAGAGTGTGTCATCCTTTTATATTTTATAGAACTGGATTTCCATTAAGTGAACATCGTTTTTCTTATAATCATTCAAAATATGAAGATGAAATGGATGTTTATTACGAAGAAAAACTCAAATATTATCCAACTTATAAAGAAGTAGTAGGTATCAATAAAAAAGATTTATTAATGATTTCTAAAATGATGCATGAACTTTCTTTATATTTAGATAAAAAATATATTGATGAAAAAACTTTTTATCGAGCAGTTCGCACTATGAAAACTGCTAATAATATTATTAATTCAAAAGTATTTGGCTTTAGGAAATTTTTATTTTCGCATCTTCTAAAAAGAAGTGTTATTAATACAATGTCACACCCATTTTATAAAAAGATGGATAAAAGCGTTGATGTTGAAAATAATAAACACGAAGAATGGAGAAATTTTGAAGATAATTCATTAATGGGTAATGATTCTATATATGACTTATTTGATAAAGCAAAAATGTCTTTAGATGAAGGACTTAAACTTTTAGATAACTTTGAGAATGATCCTGAAAAACTTAATATTTTCATTAATAAGATTAATCATAACGGCATTAAAGTAGGCCATGAAATGAAATACTACAACGTAGTATATAAATAAACTTAAATTATTCATAAATACATATTAGATAAGAATTTAATATTTTTTTAGTGCATTAATAATGGTTTTACATTATTTAGTTTTTAATATAAAATTAACTAGTAATTAAAACTAGATGATAAAGGAGTAACTTATGCCTGTACATGAAATTGAACTTCCTAACTACAAATTGAGACATGAATTATGGAATTCTATTAGTCATGGTGTTACTGCATTATTCGGAATTGTTGCATTAATTTTAATGATGCTTAAAATATCTGGCGCTTTTGTTGGCGGGGATTTGCATGTTGCATTTAACGATCCATATAGTTATGTTGCTTGTGCAATATATGGATTCGCAATTATAGTTTGTATGACGATTTCTTGCATTTATCATTCTTTAGCAAAAAATAATGGTAAAAGAGTTTTAAGAGTACTTGATCATGATTTTGTCTTTTTACTTGTTGCTGGGACATATACACCATATTGTTTAATTGCAATTAGAAATGCTCCTTTATGGGGAATTGAAGGTACTAATTGGAGCGGTTGGCTAGTATTTGCACTAGTATGGGCACTCCTTGCTCTTGGCGTTACTATGAATTCAATTAATATTAAAAAGTATGCTGCACTTTCTATGATTATTTATATTTGCGCTGGGTGGATGATAATATTAAATTGTGTCGAATTATACAAGATTATTGGATTTAATGGATTCTTATTACTTTTATTTGGTGGAGTAAGTTTTACAATCGGCGCTATTTTATATGGAATAGGAAAGAAGTATAGCGTATGGTTTCATACTGTATTTCATTTCTTTGTATCTATAGGAGTGATATTACAATTCTTAAGTATTTATCTTTATGTTTTATAAAAAACATTTCACGCTTTATGTTAAGTTAGTGACTGCTTGTCCGTTTTCTTTAAGAAATTCATAATTAATTTGTAAATGAAAAGCAATTGCAAACATTCAAAATTTTTGCAATGGTAAATAAAAATATAAAGTCATAAGTTTTAAATTAGATTTTATTTTTTACTAAAAAGTAAATGTTTATAAGGTACTTTAGTAGGGAACTGGTTTAAAAATAATTGAGAATTACAAGGTTTTTGCTTCTGTCAAGCATTTTTTATGCTTTTTTCAAAAAACTTTAGTACTAGAAAACTACTAGTTAACTACTTTTTTTAAAATTTAAAGCATTACTATTGTTATTGTTAAATTAAATATATAAGATATGTTAGCAACCTTTCGCAAAGGGTTAAAATAGAGGAGAAGAAAATGAAGATTTCAGGTTTTCAAAAGTTAACTTTATTAGATTTTCCTAACCAAATTGCTTGCACAGTTTTTACTTGTGGTTGCAACTTTAAGTGTCCTTTTTGCCAAAATTCATCACTTGTAATTCCTGGCTGTGAAGTACCTGTGATACAAGAGGATGAAATTCTTGAATTTCTTAAAAAGAGAAAAGGAATATTGGATGGAGTATGCATTACTGGTGGAGAACCAACTCTCCAAAATGGACTAAAAGATTTTATTATTAAGATTCGAAATCTAGGCTTTAAAGTAAAACTTGATACTAATGGTTATAATCCAAAAGTGTTAGAAGAATTATTTAAAGAAAATTTAATTGATTATGTTGCGATGGATATAAAGAATTCATTAAGAAAATATTCAACTACTTGCGGCTTAGAGAAAATGGACTTAAATAATATTACCAAATCAATAAAATTGATTATCAATAGCAAAATTGACTATGAATTTAGAACTACTGTGATAAAAGAATTTCACGATTTGGCTGACTTCGAAGAGATAGCATTAATGCTTAAAGGAGCGAAAAAATATTTATTGCAGCAGTTCAGAGACAGCGAGACATGCATAAAAAGAGGTTTGCATGCATGTACAAAAGAGGAAATGCAAACATTTGTTAATAAACTTAATGAAAATGGAATTTATACTGAAATACGAGGAATTGAATAGGGGGAGATAAGATGATTAAAGTTATTAAAAGAGATGGCAGTAAGGTGATGTTTGACATCACAAAAATTTCAAAAGCTATAAGTAAAGCATTTGGATCAGTGAATAAGGCATATGATGAGAGCCAAATTAATATGCTTGCTCTTCAAGTTAGTTCTAGATTTGATTCAAGAATTCATGAAAACGAAATTTCAGTTGAAGATATTCAAGACTTAGTCGAACAAGTATTAATGGAAGCAGGCTTTACTGATGTCGCTAAAAGTTATATTCTTTATAGAAAAAATCATGAAAAAATCAGAAATAATAATACATTATTAGACTATAAAAAGATTGTCGACAACTATATTAAAGAAGCAGATTGGAGAGTTAAAGAAAACTCAACTGTTACTTATTCTATTGGCGGATTAATTTTATCAAATAGTGGAGCAATCACAGCTAACTATTGGTTGAGTGAAATCTACGATGAAGAAATCGCAAATGCACATAGAAATGCAGATATTCATTTACATGACTTGAGTATGTTAAGCGGATATTGTGCTGGATGGAGTTTAAAACAACTTATCGTTGAAGGACTCGGTGGAGTAACTGGAAAGATAACGAGCGCACCTGCAAAACATCTTTCTGTCTTATGCAACCAAATGGTCAACTTTTTAGGAATTATGCAAAATGAATGGGCTGGCGCTCAAGCATTCTCATCATTTGATACATATCTTGCTCCATTTGTTAAAGTTGATAATTTATCATATGAAGAAACAAAGAAATGCATTGAATCATTTGTTTATGGTTGTAATATCCCTGCAAGATGGGGTACACAAGCACCATTTACAAATATTACATTAGACTGGGTGGTTCCAGCAGATTTAGCTGATATGCCATGTATTGTTGGTGGAAAACCACAAAACTTCACTTACAAAGATTGTAAGAAAGAAATGGATATGGTTAATAAAGCATTCATCGAAACTATGATCGAAGGTGATGCTAATGGCAGAGGATTCCAATATCCAATCCCAACATATTCAATTACAAAAGATTTTGACTGGTCAGATACTGAAAATAATAGATTATTATTTGAGATGACAGCAAAATATGGAACACCTTATTTCTCAAACTACGTTAATAGCGATATGCAACCTAGCGATGTTAGAAGTATGTGCTGCAGATTAAGACTCGACTTAAGAGAATTAAGAAGAAAGAGTGGCGGATTCTTCGGAAGTGGTGAATCAACAGGATCAATTGGTGTTGTTACAATTAACCTTCCAAGAATTGCTTATCTTGCTAAAAATAAAGAAGATTTCTTTGTTAGACTTGACCACATGATGGATATATCAGCAAGATCACTTTCTGTTAAGAGAAAAGTTATTACACAATTATTAAATGATGGTTTATATCCATATACAAAACACTATTTAGGAACATTCAACAATCACTTCTCAACAATTGGATTGGTTGGTATGAACGAAGTTGGTTTAAATGCTAATTGGCTTAGAAAAGATTTAACACATAAAGAAACACAAGACTTTGCTGTTGAAGTATTAAATCACATGAGAAATAGACTTGTTATTTATCAAGAACAATATGGCGATTTATATAACCTTGAAGCAACACCAGCAGAGTCAACAAGCTATAGACTTGCAAAACATGATAAAGCTAAATATCCAGATATCATTACAGCAAGTGAAAATGGAAAAACCCCATATTATACAAATTCATCACACTTACCAGTTGGATTCACAGATGACATCTTTACAGCTTTAGATGTTCAAGATAGATTACAAACTTTATATACAAGTGGAACAGTCTTCCATGCTTTCTTAGGCGAAAAATTACCTACATGGAAGTCAGCTGCTGAACTTGTTAGAAAGATTGCGGAAAACTATAAGCTTCCTTACTACACAATGTCACCAACATATTCAGTTTGTAAAGAACATGGTTATTTAAAAGGCGAACAATTTATCTGTCCAAAATGTGGTAAGAGAACTGAAGTATATTCAAGAATTACTGGCTACTATAGACCTGTTCAAAACTGGAACGATGGTAAAGCAGAAGAATATAGAGAAAGAAAAACATACAACATTAAGACTTCAAAATTTGATCCAAAAGTTGATGGAACAATTAATCATGATTGCGACTGTGGATGTGAACATGAACATGAAAATCATGAAGAAGCAAATAATGTTTCTATGAATTCTTCAAATGAATTTATCTTATTTACAACACCAACATGTCCAAACTGTAAAATGGCTGAAAAAATCTTTGAAAAGAAAGGCATTAAATATAAAACAGTTGATGCTACTCAAAGACAAGATTTAGTTGAAAAATATAACATCTCTACAGCACCTACATTGCTCGTTGAAAGCACAAAAGGTGAAGATGTGATTATTCCAACTTTACCTAAAATTATGAACTTTATTAGCAAATAAGAAATAAAGAGGATAAATTATAGTGAACTATAAAATATCCTCTTTTTGTTTACTTCTAATATAAAAAGAGAACGCATCACTTGCGTCCCCTATTTAATTAATGAGGTAAATATTTATCGTAGCCTCTGAATTTGAAAGCTTTTGTATCACTAAATTTAAGATTTTCTTCGCCAGTGACTTTATTTTTCCAGTCATTAGCTTTTTCGTTCCATTCACCGACACCATTTGTTTTTGTAAGGTCGTAATAACCATTCATTGTTGGCGATCCAGAGAATTCAAAGTCATTTTCGCCATGTGATTTAAAGCACATTGTACCATTAACACCGTTCCAATAAACTCTTAAGTTAGACATGATGTTAGGAATTTGGTAAATTCTTTCGATAGCTTCTTCTGCAGGGTGTCCTTTTGTAGCATTAAGATTATAAGTTTTTGAAGGGCTTGGTGCTGTTGGAGCTTGTCCGTAGCTTCCTTTTGGGATAGCTGCACTAATTGCAACACCTTTTGGATTCAATTTGTTCATTAAAGCTTGTGTATTTGAACCATGACTTCCATGGTGACTTGCTTTATACAAAGTAACATTAGGAAGATCAACTTTTTTCATTAATGATTCTTCAGAATCTTTTGTTAAGTCACCAGCAGTAAAGAACGAAAAATCCTTGTAAGAAAATAATGCAGCAACACTATATGGGTTACTTGATTTTGATTCATTATTTTTACAATATGAGTTAGTATCTAAGATATCGACATAGAATTCGCTTGTTAAATAGTATCTTGAAGTGATTCCGTCAGTAAAGTTTACACAATCATATGCTGTATGGTAGAGAGCACCCTTTTTAATAAATTCAGCCTTTTTTCTTGCATAATCTGAAGTTTGGATTCCACCATAGTCAATGATAGTAGAAATGTAGTTGATGTTTGATAATGCGTTAGGAATACCATTGATATGATCACCATCGCCGTGTGTTGCGATAAGCAAATCAAGTCTATCATCGCCCATTTTTTGTTTTAAGAATGTGCTTGCATATTTCCCATCGTAAGCTTCACCGCCATCAATTAATACGTCAACGTTACCTTTTTTGATGTAAATGCAATCTTCATACATTTGTTGCACTTCAATGAAATAAATTTCAATTGGTTCATTTGAACCTTCATTTCCCTTAAAGATTGGATCATCTTTTGTGAAACCAGTACCAACACTATCTTGATGAATGTTTTCTTTGACGTTTACAAATACGCTACTTCTTAAAGAAGAATATTTTGAAGAAGCAGCAGTGATAATTGCAGTTCCGGTTGATTTTGCAAAAATTTTTCCGTTATTTTCAACTGATACAATATTTGAATCGCTACTTGTCCATGAAATAGTTTCAAGAACTGATTTTGCTTCAGCTGGTAAATCTAAAGTAAATGTATAAATATCTCCAATTGAAACATCTTTTGAATCAAATACTTTGCCATCAAGCATGATTTTCATGCTTGATGGGATATTATTTAAATCAGTTCCTCCACATGAGGTAACAGCAAATACTATTAAAGAAGAAAATGTTAATAAAGTCTTATTTCTAATCATTATGCATTAACCTTTAATAATCTAATGCTATCAATATTAATTGTAGATTTAGATGAACCTGCTCTGTAGTTGAGAGCAACTCTTGTAGTAGCGTTTGCGTTAGGAATTTCAAAACGGAAAGTTTCTAATTCATAACTAGTTGCAATAGCATCCCTGCCATCAATATTTGTCCAAGTTGCACCTGCGTCATTTGAATATGAGACGTAAATTTCTGCACCGTGTGCATGAGCGCCGAATGTAGCTAATTTGAATTCAATCATTGAGAAGTCGTAATTTTCTTCAAGCTTAATACTACCTGATTTTGTTTGATCAGCTTTATCACATTTTAATCTTGCTGTAAACTTACCCTCTTTGTGGTCATCTTTGCTACCTGCGATTAAGCAGTTTTTCATTAACCATTTTGTTTTTGGAGTTCCGAGATTAACAATGTCATTATTGGCTTTGTCTGAGTATGATGGTCTTTCAGCGCTTGTTTCACCTTGCCCGCTACCCATTGTACATTCTTCGAAATCAAGTGTATTTACAACAGTTAAGTTGTCATCGTTCTTAGGGAAAACAGTAACGACAAATGATTTTTTAGCTTTCGCTTCTTTATAAGTTAATGTTGCAGTTAATTTTACAGTTAACATAGTATCACCATGAGTGATTGTCCCATCAGCTGAGACTGCTGCACTATCTGATTCCCATGAAATTGTTGAACCTTCAAGACTTGCAAGTGTAGTTGGGAGATCAACTTTAGTTATATCTTTTGTATAAGATGATTTAATTGAAATTTCTTTAACATAAAGATCAGCTTTTTCTTGATCTGATAATTCTGTGATAGCGATATCTTTTGTATTTAAAACTGTGATTTGATTTTTTGGTTTTCCGTAACCGAATGCATTCATATATCCCTTAGCAGAAAATTTTTGTCCGACAACTGCACTTTCGAACATTTTTCCAAATGCAGTGAATTCATCAGCGCTCATAAAGTCATTGTCAATTCTAATTGTGCTTTCGTTCTTTCCAATAGCAAATCCAACTGAGAAATCTTCTTTTAAGTTTGTTGGAATTGAAGTGATTACAGCATCTTTAAAGTTAACGATACCACCTTGATATGAAGCCATAGTATTTAAATCACCAAATTTGAGTGATGAAATATCTGTAGTTACATAGTCAACTTTTTCATCAATTGCTTTAAAAACTTCTGCATTTGAAATTTCATGTGTACCATTAGCAACTTTCTTTGTTCCACCGACTTCATAAACTTTGCCAATTTCTGGGACACCAAGAGCAGCTTTTTGTTGATATACTAAGATACCAGCTTTGCCATTACTTAAATAATATGTAACACCTTTTTCGCCATTAGCACAAATAGCAGTACATGTTCCTTTAACTTTTAATTTTTCATCCTTTTTAGCAGCTAAATATTCATCAACTGTTGAAACTTTTACTGTGTTCCAATCAACATCAGGATTTTCTGGCGTATCTGGTCCAGCTTGGCCAGCTTTAACTGTAAATTCTTTTGTTGCTTTAATTAAAGAATCTTTTTTACTTGTAGCAGTAACTTTAACAGTACCCGCTTTAAGAGCTTTTAATTGTCCTGCGACATTGATTGTTGCTATTTCAGTATTATTAACTTCCCAGAGAACATCATTGCTTGCACCTTCTGGTGTTGTTCTAACTGCGAGTTGTACAGTTTCGTTAATATCAAGTTCTGTTTTTGAAGCGACGATATCTAATTTAGTTAAAACGATTTCAGCTTTTGTGATTGTAACAGGGTAAGTTGCTTTGACTGCTTCATCACTCCATGATGTTGCGACAACATTGACATTACCTTCTTTAGTTGCAGTGAACAAACCACTTTCAGAAATTGTTGCTTCGCCAGTAAGAGGTGCGATTGTCCAATTAACTTTTTGTTCAACGCCTTCTGGTGCGACGACTGCTGAGAATTTTAAAGTTTCTCCGACCTTGACAGAGTTCTTATCTCCTTCAGCCTTAATTGTAATACTAGTTGGTTTTGGTGCAGTTTGACCACATGCTGATAAAGCTATGGAGCCAAGTGCGAGTACGATTGTTAAACAGCTTTTTCTTTTCATTAAATTATTCTCCTTATAGATTGAAAAAATTTCTCATTTACTTTTTGGGGATCATGAAACATGATAAGGGGTAGAAGTTAATAAGACGTCAAATAACAAATCGAAATGTTTTTCATTTCTTTAAATATTTTATAAAGTTGTGATATGCATTTTCAACCTAAAAAAGACAAAGAGCAATTTTTAATCCGGTTTTAATGTGCAAAAGATTTATCTTTGCAATTAAGCGTCAAGTAGTGCCTATCCGATATAAATAGTAATTTTTTGGTAAATGATATAAAATTACAACATGGAAATAGCAAGAAAAGAATCTTCTAGTGTTAAAGGTGTTTTATATTTATGCTTACTAGGTATAGCTGTAATTCTATCTTTATTTTATGGGAATATATTAACTGCTAATATCGGAAGTTTTCCTGATTTTACTGTATTTGGAAAAGCATTCCCTCTTTGGCTAATAATTTTAATTCCTTCAATTATTACATTGCTTTATGTGTTTGCAATTATTATTGCCTCTCATAATGATTTATTTAAAGGAAAGAAGAATCAGTGGGCATTCATAATGATTCTTATTATCCTTATTATATATATGGGATGCTTAATCTTTTTAAAAGATTTGACTCATCTATATGCTAATGGATTCCCAAACGAACAAAATACACCAACATTAAATGAAAAAATATGGTCATTATTAAGTTTCTATTTATCAACTTTAATGATTTATTCATTTTTCTTTTTATTTAAGCCAGTTAAAGGCTATAGAAAATTCTTAACAATTTTATTAGGCTCAATGATTTTATTCACTGTAAGTGCTTGTATTTATAGTGTAATCAAAGAACAAACAGCTTATATAGATTTCTTTAAATACGGTTTCATTTTTAAAGATGGAACAGTTACAGCACGCTCATTTTTTGTAATTGGTAATGTTTTTGGGCATCTTTGCTATATTGCAATTGTATCAATTCTTGTTCTATCAGTTCTTTATAAAAAATGGATTTTTATATTTTCAATATTTTTTATACCTTTTATTGTTGTTTCTCGTTGTAGAGCTGCAACACTATCAACAATGACTTTATATTTCTTCTATTTTATCTATTCATACCTTTCATCATTTAAAAAACATAAGATTTTATGTTCAATAATTACAATTATTTTAGTTGGTGGAATTACCTATCTTTTATTAGACGCATACATATTTAAAATGATTCGAATTAAAGATGGTGAATCAATGATTTATTTAATAGATATTTTTGATTTATTTAAGAGAGTTTTAATAAATGATAGATTAGAACTTGTTAAAACCGTTCTTCAAAATGCTAATTGGTTAGATTTAACTCTTGGAACTGGCTATGGACTTGGATTTATTTTCCCAAGAACTTATGGATATATTTACTACATGCATGACACAATTTTTGAATATTTAGTGCATGGTGGTGTACCTTATCTAGTATTTATTATTTGCATTTACGCTTTGATGCTCTATAAAGCTATAAAAATGTATAAATACAATAAGAAAATCTTAGGTTATTTTGTTGCTTTATCGTTATCTCAAGTAGTTTATGGATTCTTTGAATCTATGCCAATGCTATTTGGTGATTTCTTTGGTGGATGCTTTGGAACGTTTTTCGTATTAATTATTAATCTTGAATATGATAAAGCAATTGGAAGAAAGTATATTATTGAAAGATTTGGATCTAAAAAATTTGAATGTGAACTTGAATTACATTATTCAATGTATGATTTTGAAAAAGATAAATTCCCTGAGTTAAATACTATGTTAATTAAATTACAGGAAAGCATTATTGAAAAGATGAAAAAAGATAAAACTAAACACTTAAATGTTGTAGTTTTACTCGGTTCAAAAGAAAAAGTTTTCTTAAATGGCTATATGAGCGATCCAAGCAATTATGAAAAAGATTATAAAGCAATTTACTATAAAGCTAATGACACTTATTATATATTTTATTCAGAGTTATTAAACGGAAAGAAGTGAGGTGATTATATGAGTGAAAAAAAGGAACATTTCGTAAATAAAAATACCGTTTGTGGTCTTATAGGATTCGTGTTTGCTTTAACTTCACTTATATTTAGTTGCTTATCTTTCGTTTTTTGGTATTTAAGTATTGTTGCTTTAATGTTTGCTGTTGCAGGAATTGTACTTTGTGCGATTGGCGTGAACATCTCTAAAGATAATACAAAAGGTGGCCGAAGCTATTCAAACTTTGGCTTAGCTTTAAATGTTATTTTATTTATCGTAAGTTTTGTTATCTTTGTAATTTATTTAGCAATTCTTACTAATGTATTTGGTGGCTAAAATCTTAAAACAAGCGAGATTTGCAAGGTTTTTCACTAAAAAATAAAAATTTAATACACATCAATACATTAAAACATTTTGTTTCTTCTTATATTTAAACAATAAAACTAAAAGTATTTAAAAATCTTTTAGTTAATGACTTAATAAAAAAAGAATCAATGGATTTCTAGTAAACAGTCAAGCTGTAAGAGTTTTGAGAGGTCGAAATTTTCGCCTCAATAATCAACCATTGATTCTTTAATATTATAGTTAACGTTTATTAAAAAAGCAAAGACAAAAATATTATTATTTTTTTGACGTTATCGTGAAAAAGTTCAAGGTTTTAACTCTTTACTTAGCTGAATCGATAAGATTTTTTAAGCTGTTAAATGGTCTATATCCACTTGAACTTGTAACAACTGCACCATCTTTAAATAAGATTAAAGTTGGGACAACTCTAATTCCAAAATCTCCAGCGACTTCAGGACATTCATCAACATCAACTTTAATTACGTTTATTGATGCATCAATTTCAGCAAGCTTTTCAAGCTCAGGTGCAAGCATTCTGCATGGGCCACACCAAGTAGCATAGAAATCAACTAATGTAATTCCTTTTGATACTAATTCTTTGAAATTTTGTTCTTTTGATATGTGTATTAACATAAAATTATCCTCCTATTAATGTAGTGAGATATATCACTAAATAAATAATACTAATGTGTAGAGGGTAAAACAAATAATATGCATTTTTAACAATCTTATTAGATTTTCCAAGTTTTCCGTTATATTCAATAATAAATAATGCACTTAAAATGAAATAAGTATTAATAGCAAAGTCAGTATTTAAATTAACTGTTGAATAAGTTAATAAATACATTATTAAAGAAACAGTGCCTAAAGCAATCGCATAAGATCTAGTTCTTAATTCAAGATTGACTTTTTTAATATCTATTAATTCAATATTTGATTCATCAACGTTTTTATAAGCAAGACTTTTATAAATATAATTAACAATTAAATAAGAAATTAAAATCAGAGGAGTGACTAAAGAATATTGACTTAAAATTCCTGAAAATATTGATTTAGTTATGTTTGATAAAGGAATCATATCGCTTTGAATAAAGATACATAAAGTAAAATAAGCTAAAGGCAATATAGCGAGGCATTTTATATACATCTTTTTATGGTCTAGTAAATACAAAACGAGTAAAAAGAGAATTAAATCTATAAAAATGTTTCCAACTTTATAAAGGATTGAAGATAAATGCATAGATGGAATTAATGAAAATGTCATTAAAAAAGCACCAATAACTAATGCCATTGTTCCTAATCTAAGAAAATATTTTTTGATATTTTTAGTGTTATGATATCCTTCAACAATTAAAAATAAGAAGATAGGAAGAGATAATCTGCCAATAATTGAAAAGACATAACTTGTGATATTTATAGCTTCAACTTCTGGATAAAAAAGAAGAAGTATTTTTCCAAGATGATCGAAAAACATCGATATACATGCAATTATTTTTAGTGCATTATTTGATAAAAATTTTTTAATCATATTAGTTAAGTAATGAAAGTAAAATTTGTAATCCAATTGCAATAAAGTTATTTGTAATATGAGCAATCATTGAAGCCCCAATTCCTTTATAGTCATAGAAGTAACAAAGTAAAACACCAGCAACAATATAAGATGGAATATTAATTAATTCTCCAACGATATCTCCACTTAAAAAATTAAAGTGAATAAAGCCAAAAATGACAGCTGTTAAGAAATAGGCAGCAACTCTATTCCAACATTTAAGCAATGTAAATAAACCTAATCTATAAGTAAATTCTTCACAAATTGGACCTAAAATTCCAAAAATTATTAAAGATAAGAGCGGAAATGAAGTAGTGATTGAATCAATTGCAGCTTCGTTATCATTGACTCCGCTATCTCTAATTAAGTTCATTAATGAAGAAACAGTGCTACTTGCAATCATTAATAAAAATCCAAAACCAAGACCATAAAGAAGCGTTTTATTTTCTTTAAAATCTTTAAAGAATTTAGTTATATCTTTTCCTGCAAAGATTAAAAATCCACCAAATAGCATGATGTAGCAAGAAAAGTTTATAGCAGAACTAGCAGCTCCACTTGCTAAAAAATACCAATTTGATGATACAACTGCGATGATTTGAAGAAGATAAGCAATTAATTTTAGGCCTAAAAATCCAAAGAGGAAAAATATCAAGGATTTAACCCAATTTAAATCTAAGGCTTGACTTTTAAAATCAGTGAAACGAGCACGTTTAAGTTGTGCTGCGTTTCCGTTAGCATCAATTATGTCTGAAGGATTTACATCAATTGTTGTTTTTTCTTCTTTTGTTTGGTCATAACCACAATAAGGACAAAAATTAGAGTCTTTATCGATGAGTAAACCACACTTTTTGCATTTAACTTTTTCTTTCATATCTTAATTATTATATAATTAAAAAAGTATTTATGTTAAAGAAAAGTACGATACAAGAGAAATATGTCGCATACCTAGAGGTAGAAAAAAGTAAATTTTATGGAATTTTGATTCCTTGCAATACAAAAGAAGAAGCTGAAAGCATAATTATTGATGTAAAAAAGGAATATCCTAAAGCAAGACATTATTGTTACGCTTATAAAATAGATGATTTAGAAAAAATTAGTGATGATGGTGAACCTAGTGGAACAGCTGGGAAGCCAATTTTATCAGCATTAAATTATGCAAATTTAACAAATGTAGTTTTAATTGTTGTTAGATATTTTGGTGGAACGCTTTTAGGAAGCGGAAGACTTTTAAGAACATATTCTAAATGTGCAGCAGATGCAACAAAAGGTGCAAAAATTTGCAATTTAGTTGAATGTAAAAAGGTTAGAGTGTGTTTAGATATTGAAAACTACAACTTATTTAAAAGTTTTCTAGAAAAAAGTCATTTTAAAATCATAAACACATATTTTAATGATAAAATAACAATGGATTTTTTATTACCTAGTGATTCAAACATTGATATTGAATCTTTATTTGATAAAAAAGTAAAAATTGTTGCTTGTATAGATTATTGTTATAAGGAGGTAAAAGAATGATAAAAGTTATGCATGATGATCATAATTCTTCAGGAAATTGTTCTGGAAATTGTGATGGAAACTGTGAAAATTGCTCAGAAAATTCTAGCGAACATTGTAGTGGTGATTGCGATCACTGCAGTGGAAACTGTGAACATGGTTCAGGAATACAAAAATGTAAACCAAATCAATTTACAAAAATTAAAAAAATAATTGGTGTTGTTAGTGGAAAAGGTGGTGTTGGAAAAACATTTGTTACATCTTTACTTGCTAGTTACCTCAATAAAAAAGGATTAAAAGTTGGTGTTTTAGATGGAGATATCGTTGGTCCATCAATTCCAAAAGGCTTCAATATTCATGAAGCTGCATATGGTGATGAAAATAAATTAATTGTTCCTGCAATGACTAGAAGTGGAATTAAAGTAATTTCATCAAATATGATGCTTGAAAACGAAGATGATCCAATTATTTGGAGAGGAGGTTTAATTTCAAGTTTACTAAAACAATTTTATACAGATGTTAATTGGGGTGAATTAGAAGTTTTACTTATCGATATGCCACCAGGAACAGGTGATGTAACTTTAACTACTTTCCAATCATTACCACTTGATGGAATTATTGTTGTTACTTCTCCACAAGATTTAGTTTCTTTAATTGTTAAAAAAGCTATAAATATGGCTAAAATGATGAATATTCCTATCCTTGGATTAGTTGAAAATATGTCATACGTTTTATGCCCTGATTGTGGAAAGAAAATTGAAATTTATGGCAAGAGTAAATTAGATTTACTAGCAAAAGAAACTGGCTTAACTCCACTTTGTAGACTTCCAATTAAAGAAGGAACTAGTGAATTAATTGATGCTGGTAAAATTGAAGATGTCCAAATGGATGAAATCTTACCTGCAATTAATGCAATCTTAGATTAGGTAATTTTTATGATAGACGGAAAAGAATGTGCTTTAAGAAGAGACAAATTATTTGAAACACTTCAAAACGATTCAATCGTGATTCTTTATGCTGGAGTCAGTATAAAGAAAAGCGCATATCAATATTACGATTTTAGAGTAAATTCTAATTTTTATTATTTAACTAATATTTCTCAAGAAGGCTCAATCTTGTTAATTTCAAAACAAGATGGAATTGTATCAGAATGTCTATTTATTAATGAAAATGATCCAAATTTAGAAAAATGGGTTGGAAAAAGACTCACTTTAGAAGAAGCAAAAGAAGCTAGTGGTATTAATAATGTTTTAAGTCTAAATATGTTTAATAGTGAATTAGATCTTTTACTACAAAAGAAAAAGAGCGCACTTGAAAGAATTAAATATGTTTATTTAGATCTTGAAAAAGAAAATATTCTTGAAGATTTTAATACAACAGAGAATGTAAAAATGTCTCTTTCATTAAATTATCCATGGCTTGAATTTTACGATATTTATCCACAAATTGTTGCTTTAAGACAAACAAAAAGTAATGGTGAAATTGTAGAAATTAAAAATGCTATCAGTGATATAAACATTGGTATTAAAGCTGTTTTAAAAAGGATAAGAAGTGAAGTTTACGAATATCAACTTGCAAGCTTATTTGATTATACAGTTAAAGACTATTCAAATGCTCAAATTGATAGAAAAACAATTGTTTCTTCGGGTGTAAATTCATGTTCTTTAGGATATAAAGAACTTAATAGAAAAATTAAAAATAACGATTTAGTTATGATTGAATGTGAAACAAAAAGTAATGAATATTCAGCTTCTATTACAAGAACTTTCCCGGTTGGAAAGTCATTTGATGATAGCAATATTGAAATTTATAAATTAGTTTTAAACGTTAATAAAATGTTAATTTCTATGATTCATCCAGGTATAAATTTAACTGATTTAAACAAAATTGCAATTAAAAACCTTGCAGAAGGCCTTGTTAATTTAGGAATTATCAATAACGAAAGTGAAATAAAAAAATATTTCTATCATCCTGCAGTAGCTCATATTGGTCTTGATAATCCTGAACCAATTGATCCTAATGCACCTTTAACTTCTGGTAGTGTTCTTTTAGTTCAACCTGCTGTTTATATAAAAGAAAAAGAATTAGGTATTAGAATTAAGGATGTTGTTTTAGTTACTGATGATGGAAGTTACTGTGTTTCAAATTCAATAATTAAAGAAATTGATGATATTGAAAAGGCAATGGGTTCAAGATAATGAAATATAAATATGTATTTTTTGATTTCAATGGAACATTATTGGATGATACTGATTTATGTTTTGACATTGAAAATGAATTATTAGAAAAATGTGGTCATAAAAAGATAAGCAAAGAATTTTATTTAGATCATTTTTCATTTCCAATCGAAAATTATTATAAAATTATCGGTTTTACTTTTAAGGAAATTGATTATCCATCAATTTGCACATACTTCACAAATGAATACAATAAACGTGAAAAAACCGAAAGCGCATTATTTCCTGGCGTTTTAGAAATGCTAAAAGAAATTAGAAAATTAGGATATAAAACTTTTGTTTATAGTGCTACAGAAAGCAAAATGCTAGAAGCTCAACTTAAGTATTATGGCATTCTTGATAATATTAACGGCTACATCGGAACTGATAATATTTCTGGAATTAGTAAACTCGATTATGGAAGAATGTTTATTGAAAAAAATAAGATTGATCCTAGTGAATGCATAATGTTAGGAGACACACTTCATGACTATGAAGTATCTACAAAATTAGGTTTCACACCAGTTCTATTTTCAGGTGGTCATAATAGCTTAAATTTATTAAACGAAGTTGATTCTAAAAAAGTTTCATCTCATAAAGAGTTTTTGGAGATGTTAAAAACCCCTACATTTGGTGAAAAATAAAATTTTCATGCACTTTTGTTAGTGATTTCCATATATCACAGTATGGATTTTAGCAATTATTTTAGAAAAGATAGAAAAGAAAAATCTATCTTTTTTAATGTTTATTGGTGTTAAAAAAGAAACATTATTTGTATAATTTATGTATGTCGAAAAAAGCAAAAGTTTTAAGAAAAAAGAAAAAGAATTTTCACATTAGATTTATTATTTCAGCATTAGCATTTTTACTAGGAACGATAGCGATTATAGCTGCTTTATTGCTCTTCATGCTATACGAATCGGCTCGAGTATATTTTGTTATTCCTGTCATTGTTCTTTTTGTATTGGATTTTGTTTGTGGTATCTTTATTGCAAATTCATCTGTTCAAGTTGACTTTAAAGTTTCTTGGCTAACAATTTTGCTTTGTCTTCCTTTTGCTGGAGCAATTTTATATTTGTTATTTGCTCAAAAAATTACAACTAAATCTAAAAAGAAAAGAAGATACAATGTTATTAATCGTTTATTAATAACTGGTCAAACTGATTCTAAACAACAATTGTCTTCATTAAAATCGATCGATCCTGATTCGTATAATATTGCTAAAAAAATTGAAAGATGGTCATTTGCTAGTCTTTATCAAAATACAAATGTTGAATATTTTAATTATGGGCAATATGGTTTCCCAAAGATGATAGAAGAACTCAAAAAAGCAAAAAGATTCATCTTTTTTGAATATTTTATTATCGAAAGTGGTGAATTTTTTGATTCAATTTATGAAGTTTTAAAAGAAAAAGCTAAAGAAGGTGTGGATGTTCGTATGATTTATGATGATTTTGGCAGTGTTGCTAAAATGGACACATACTTCTTCAAGGAAGTAAGAAAAAACGGAATAAAGTGTTTCCCATTTAATAGAATTAGACCAACCGTTGATATTAGACAAAATAGTCGTGACCATAGAAAAATCTTAGTTATCGATGGAATTGTTGGCTTTACTGGTGGATGCAATATTGCTGATGAATATATAAATAAAGTAAGACGTTTTGGTGTGTGGCGCGATAACATCATTATGCTAAAAGGAGAAGCAGTTAGCGGACTTAGTAATATTTTCCTTTCAAACTGGATGCTTTATGAGAGTAGAAAGTTTGATGATGAACCAAAGAATTATCAATTTGAAAAAAATAAAGACTTAGTAGATTTTAATTTAGATAATGATGGCTATGTTCAACCATTTGGAGAAGTACCATTTGATGGAGAAAATGGAGCTCGTGATGCCTTCTTAACTATCATTCAAAAAGCTCAAAAATATGTTTATATTTCTACTCCTTATTTAATCCCAGATAGCGAAATTATGACTGCACTTGAAACTGCTGCTAAATCTGGAGTTGATGTAAGAATTGTTACTCCTGGAATCCCAGATAAAAAGATGGTTTATAGTGTCACAAGAAGTTACTATGCACCACTTTTAATTGCCGGCGTTAAAATTTATGAATATTTACCAGGATTTAATCACGCAAAAATTATTGTGAGTGATGATAAAAGAGCAATTACAGGAACTGCTAATTTGGATTTTAGAAGTTTCTATTTGCACTTTGAAAATTGTGTTTTCTTAGCTGATAATTCAAAAATTAATGATATTAAAATTGATTTAATAAATATGTGCGATGAAGGACTTTCAATAAGTTCAACTGATTATTTAAATATCAATTTATATAAGAAAATAAAGCGGGCTTTTCTAAGAATAATTGCGCCATTATTATAGAGGTATGAATATGGAAGATAAAATCGAATTAACCTTTGATAAAATCAGCAAGATTTACGGAAACGAAAAAAAGCATGAAGCTCAAATTGTAGCGTTAAAAGATGCAACTTTTAATATAAAAAAAGGTGAACTTGTTTTTATTCTTGGCCCAAGTGGCGCAGGTAAATCAACTTTATTAAATATTATTGGTGGAATGGATCGACCAACTAGTGGAACTTACACTTTAAATGGGCAAAACATTACTCAAATGAATGAAACTAAACTTTCAAAATTTAGAAGAAGTGAAATCGGTTTCGTTTTTCAATTCTATAATTTAATTCCATCATTAACAGCATATGAAAATGTAAATATTGCAAGTTCATTAGTTGATAAACATTTTGATGTAAAAAGAATGTTAGAGCTTGTTGGCTTAAAAGATAGAATGAACAATTTTCCTTCTCAATTAAGCGGAGGAGAGCAACAAAGAGTCGCAATCGCAAGAGCTCTTGTTAAAAATCCTACAATTTTGCTTTGTGATGAACCAACAGGTGCTTTAGATTCAAAAACTGGTGCGCAAATTATTCAACTTCTTTATGATGTTTGTAAAAAAGAAAATAAAACAACTATTATTGTTACACATAACAAAGCATTAACAGTAATTGCAGATAGAATTATTCAAATACAAGATGGAAAAGTTATCCATAATTATTTAGTCACAAATCCAGGAAAGGTAAAGGATATCGTCTGGTAATATGCGCTTATTTTTTGTGCTATTAAAAAAAGGATTTTATGATTTAAGAAAGAACTTTAAACAGTTTATTTCCATTATTTTTATAATTGGAATTTCTGTTACTCTTTTTGTTGGATTAGAAGCTAATTCAAAGAGCTTTTCAAGTAGAGTTAATGATGTTTTTGTTTCAACTAATGTAAGTGATGAATGGTTAACTTTTACTCCTGATTTAAATGATAAAGAAACAATGGATAAAGACTTAAAATTTGTTTCAAATTTACTTGGAGACGAGGGAGAAGTTGAAACAAGATTTTATATGCCAACAAATGTTGGTTCATGGGGAGCAACTGGGTTAATTTATGATAAAATTCCTACAATTAATAAAGCGTATGATGTTAAAAAAGGAATTGTTAATGAAAATAATTTCTTTTATGTTGATAAACAATTTATTAATCGTTATGAAAAAAGCACAGGAAAAACTTTTAAACTTGGCGATGAATTAGAGCTTGGATTTAATGCAAAACTTATTAAAGAAATGCTTGATAAAGTTGTTGATAATAAAGAAGAACTTAATAAATTTATTTCTAATATTATTACGCAAAGTACATTAAGTGAGACAACTAAAAAACTATTAAATTATTTATTAGCAAATAACATGGATATGGTTCAAGAAATTATCAAAACAGGTGTTGATAATTATTTTGATACTGATTCATATAAGATAAGTGTTGAAGTGAATGGAATAATGTCTCATCCAGAAAACATTTCAAATTCTGAATTTTCAACAAGTCATTATTTATTATCATCAAGACTTTTAATCAAAAAAATTATTGCTGATGTTGCTAGTAATTTCACGCCAGTTGGTTTAAAAAAATCACTTGAAGCATATAAAACTAAAACAGAAAATGAATATTTAATTTATATTTTAGATTACCTCATTAAAGCACTTGATGATAAAAATGCTGCTTTAATTATTTCTACACTTGTTAGTTATACAACAGGCGAAATTGACGATACCATAAATAATAAGAAAAACCCTGATTTAGAAGACTTTTTTAATCATTTTTACAATCAAATGGTTATGAAAGCTTCACCACGAATTGATAAAGAAATATTAGAAAATGAAATTAAAAATTATTATAAAAGCAAAGAAGTCAATAACTTAATTGCTGTTCTTGGTAGAGAAAATTATCCTGCAGTAGCTGCTGTTCAAAACGATGTAGAGCAATCTAAAAAATTAACTTATGCATTCCCAGTTTTATTTTTTATAGTTGCAATATTAATTGTTTTAACAACAATTTCACAAATGATTTTAAAAGATAGAATTCAAATTGGAACACTTAAAGGACTTGGATTAACAAAAGGAAATATCCTTTCTTATTATTTAGTTTTTACAAATTTCATAGCTTTAATTGGTGCGCTTCTTGGATTTATTTTAGGTCCAATTATTATCCCATACGTCATGAATATTAAATATGATCTTTTATATTCTTTACCTAAAATGACTTTTGCTTTTCCTTGGCTTGTTTCTCTTATTCTTTTACTTATAATAATTGGCTTAATTTCACTTTTAACCTATTTATTGATAAAAAATGAATTAGGTTACTCAACTGTTGAATCAATGAGAGTTAAAACTCCTTCATTTAAAGCAAAAAACAGAACAACAAGAATTAAAAATGCCTCAGTAATGATGGCTTTTAGAAACATGAAAGTCCATTTAACCAAATCAATAATGGTTGTAATTGGTGTCATGGGCTGTACAGGCTTATTAATTTGTGGAATGGGAATTGATGATACATTAGATTCAGGTGTTGCAGTTGAACTTAAAAATTTTTATACAAGTGATGTAAAAGTTAACCTTAATTCAGGTGTAGAAAAAGGCAAAGCAAGTGAAGAATTATTAAAAATCGAAGGTATAAATGATGTTGAAGAATACACTTTATCTTCAGCAAGCGTAACGAGCGATACAAAATCAATTACATCTACTTTCTATTATATAAATATAGAATCGAAATATTTTAAATTTGATAAAGAATTAGAAACTGGTGCATGGAATAAAAAAGGAATTGCATTAAGTGAGAGCAAAGCTAAAGAACTAGGCGTAAAAGTAGGTGATGAAGTACTTCTTGAAGTAAACGGAACCTCAAATAAATATAAAATTTTAGCGATATTCTTTACTTTTGCAACTAATGGCGTCTTTATGTATAAGGAGACAAATCCAGATTTATTTAATATCTCTACAAATGCTTGGATAGGATTAAAAGATGGATATAATGCTGATACAGTTAAAGAAGAAATTATTGAAAACTGCAAAACCATTTATAGCGTTTTAACTAATAAAGAAAATATTGCACGTATTGAAGGATATATGACAAGCATTAGTGAAATGACAAATACTATCAAAATTTTTGCAATTTTACTCGCTGTTATTGTTTTAATTAATTTAGCAATCTTAAATTTCAATGAAAGATTAAGAGAAATTGCTACCTTAAAAGTTTTAGGCTTTTCAAGAAGAGAAATTGGGGCAAGTTTAGTTTATGAAGTTATGTTCTTAACTTTAATTGGTTCACTTTTAGGTTTAACAATTGGCTTACCATTGGAAATTATGGTTTTAAGTACTAACGAAACCCCTCTTGTAAGTTGGCAATATACGATTTATCCTTTGACCTTCATTTATTCAATAATAATTAGTGTATTAACAGCACTAGTTGTAAATATATTTATCTCATTTAAAATCAACAAAGTTTCAATGTCTGAATCTCTTAAAAGTGTTGAATAATAAAGAAAAATAGCAATAAAAAAAGCATGCTTTAATTAAATATTTAATCTAATTAACGAGCATGCTTTTTAATTTTTAGTTGTTATTTAATCTATTTTTTGCTTCCCATTTCTTTCTTTGTGCGTCATTTAAGATTCTCTTACGCATTCTGAATGAGTTAGGAGTAATTTCAACAAGTTCGTCTGAATTAATATAATCAAGGCAAGCTTCAAGTGTTAACTTACGTGGTGTTTTTAAAACAACTGTTTGATCCTTATTAGCACTTCTTTGATTTGTAAGGTTCTTTGTTTGGCAAACGTTAACACTTAAGTCAATGTCATATTTATTTTCACCAACAATCATACCTTCATAAACGTCTGTACCTGGATAAATGAACATTACACCTCTTTCTTCAACGTGTTGAAGTGCATATGGTGTAGCTGGACCTGTATCTGTTGCAACAAGAACGCCAATTTGTCTTTCACCAATTTTACCTTGTGCGATTGGTTTATATTCTCTAAATGTATGAGCAATAATTCCATAGCCTTTAGTTAATGTAAGGAAGTTAGTAACGAATCCGATTAAGCCTCTTGAAGGAATAATGTAATTAATTTTTGTATTAACATCACCTGCATCCATATCGACAAGTTCTGCATCTCTTGAACCAAGTGAAGTCATAATATCACCAACGAAATCGTTAGGAACTTCGACACTTAAATCTTCGAATGGTTCACATTTAACACCATCAATTTCCTTAATAATAACTTGTGGACGTGAAACTTCGAGTTCAAAACCTTCTCTACGCATATTTTCAATTAAAATACCAAGGTGAAGTTCTCCTCTACCTGAAACAACCCATGTTTCACTATTTGCGACTCTACTTACTTTCAAAGAAACATCTTTTTGAGCTTCTTTATAAAGTCTTTCTTCGATTTGTCTAGCTGTTAAGAGCTTTCCATCTCTTCCACTAAATGGTGATGAGTTTGTACCAAATGTCATTTGAAGAGTTGGTTCATCAATGTGGAGTGGTGGAAGTGGTTCAACTTTTGATGTATCGCAGATTGTATCGCCAACGTTGATATCAGCAAGGCCTGCAACAGCACAAATTTCTCCAGCGTGAGCTTCTTGAATTTCAACTTTCTTTAATCCGTAATAACCGATGAGTTTTAAAATCTTGAAGTTTTTAGTTGTTCCATCTGTTCTAGCACAAGAGACCATATCGCCAAGTTTAATTGTTCCTCTTTGGACTCTTCCGATACCCATTCTTCCGACATAGTCATTGTAGTCAAGAAGTGCAACTTGCATTTGAAGTGGTCCAACTTCAGTAACTTTTGGTTCTGAAACTTCTGAAACGATTAAATCAAAGATTGGATCCATACCTGGTTTTTGTGTATCTGCTGATGGATCTAAACTACTTGTACCATTTAATGCACTACAATAAGCAACTTTGAAATCTAAGAAATCATCTGGTGCGCCAAGTTCCATAAAAAGTGATAAAACTTCATCAACAGCTTTTTGTGGATTTGCGTTTGGTCTATCAACTTTATTGATTACGACAACAGGTTTAACACCTGCTTCGATTGCTTTCTTTAAAACAAATCTAGTTTGAGGCATTGTACCTTCGAATGCGTCGACAAGAAGTAAGCAGCCATCAACCATGTGCATAATTCTTTCAACTTCACCACCGAAATCAGCGTGCCCTGGAGTATCAAGAATGTTAATTTTATAGTCTTTATATCTAACACTTGTAGTCTTAGCAAGAATTGTGATTCCTCTTTCTCTTTCTATCGGATCACTATCCATTGATCTATCTTCTAATTTTTCATTTTCTCTAAATGTTCCACTGTATTTTAAAAGTTGGTTAACAAGTGTGGTTTTACCATGGTCAACGTGTGCAATAATAGCGACATTTCTCATCTTCATACCTAATACCTCCAAAAAAACTAGTAATAAAAATACCACAAATTAACTCAATAATAAATATAAATATATTTAAACACCAAAAAAATTCTAAATTCTATGAAAATAATGTGTCTTAAACCGAAAAATTTTCTGAAAAATTATTTAACTTTTAAAAGTTAAATTGTACGACTATAATTTTTAATATGGCAATAAATGAGATTAAGATTAAAGGCGCAAAAGTTAATAACTTAAAAGACATTGATTTGACTTTACCAAAAGACAAATTAATTTTATTTACAGGTGTAAGTGGAAGTGGAAAATCTACTTTGGCTTTCGATACAATTTTTGCTGAAGGGCAAAGAAGATATGTTGAATCACTTTCTAGTTATGCTAGACAATTTTTAGGAAGCTTTGAAAAACCAGATGTTGAATCAATTGAAGGATTGTCTCCAGCAATTGCAATTGACCAAAAAAGTGTTTCTCATAACCCACGTTCAACTGTTGGAACGGTTACTGAAATTTATGATTATTTAAGATTATTATTTTCTAGAATTGGCATTCCTTATTGTCCAACTCACCACACACCAATTATCGCTTTTTCAAATCAAAAAATTGTTGATATTATATTAAAAAGTCCGCAAAACTCAAGGATTCAAATACTTTCTCCAATCGTTAGAAATGAAAAAGGCACATTTAAAGATACCATCGATAAGATAAAAGCTAATGGTTTTTCTCGTCTTAGAATTGATGGAGAAATGATGACAATTGAAGAGATTAAACCTCTTGATAAAAATAAAAGACACAATATCGATATTGTAATTGATCGTATTGTTTTAAAGCCTGAATCAAAAAGTAGAATTTTTGAAGCTGTAGAACTTGCTTGTGAATGGGCAAATGGATTTGTGCTTGTTTTAACAAACGACCAAGAAACACTTTATAGTGAACATAACGCATGTCCTGAATGTGGTTTTACTGTTCCAAAACTTGAACCACGTTTATTTTCTTTTAATTCACCTCTTGGCTGCTGTCCAGCTTGTGATGGACTTGGAATTTCTCAAGAAGTTGATATTGATTTACTTGTTCCAGATAAAACAAAGAGTATCAATGAAGGCGCAATTTTATTTTATAAAAACATTGTTGGTTCACAAAATTTAGACTGGCAATCTTTTAAATATTTAATGGATTATTATCACATTGATTGTAATAAACCTTTTAATGAGCTAAGCAAAGAAGATGTTGATATTATTTTAAATGGAAGTAAAGAGCCATTAAGTTTTAAATTAAAGTCAAGTAGTGGAAATTCTGTTAATAGAAATGGATTTCTTGAAGGTGTAAAAACTAGAATTGAAAGGCTTTATAAAGAAACAACAAGTGATTTTACTCGTGAATGGTACGCATCATTTTTAAAAGACAAGGAATGCACAAAATGCCATGGTGCACGTTTAAATGATGCTGTTTTAAGTGTAAAAATTAATGGTTTAAATATTTATGAAGTTACTTGTTTAAGCCTTGATAAATGCTATGAATTTATTTCAAATTTGAAGAATACTTTAACACCTTATCAAATTGAAGTTTCTTCAATGGTTATCGAAGAAATTAAAAATAGACTTAAATTTTTAATTGATGTTGGACTTGATTATTTAACACTTGCAAGAATGTCTATGACATTAAGTGGTGGTGAAAGTCAAAGAATTAGATTAGCTACTCAAATTGGTAGTAAATTATCTGGTGTTTTATATGTTTTAGATGAACCAAGCATCGGACTTCATCAAAGAGATAGTGAAAAACTTATTACAACACTTAAAGAAATGAGGGATTTAGGCAATACTTTAATTGTTGTTGAACACGATGAAGACATGATTAGAGCTGCTGATTTTATTGTCGATATTGGACCTGGTGCCGGGGTGCATGGTGGAAAAGTTGTTGCAAGTGGAGATTTAAAAGAAATTGAAAGTCATCCTGATTCAATAACTGGTCAATATTTAAGTGGAAGAAAATATATTCCAGTTCCTTTAAGTAGAAGAAAAGGAAATGGAAAATTTTTAGAAGTTAAAGGTTGTGCAATAAACAATCTTAAAAATATTTCAGCAAAAATACCTTTAGGTGAATTTGTTTGTGTTACTGGTGTTAGTGGAAGTGGAAAATCAAGTTTAGTAAACGAAACAATTTATAATTCAATTTATGGATTGCTTGAACATAAAGATGTTGATCATGGACCTTATAAAGAACTCAAAGGACTTGAGAACATTGATAAAGTTATAAATATTTCACAAGAACCAATTGGAAGAACTCCAAGAAGTAACCCAGCAACATATGTAAAAGCATTTGATGAAATTCGTGAAATTTTTGCTAATACAATTGAGTCTAAAGCACATGGATTTGATAAAGGAAGATTCTCTTTTAATGTTCCTGGAGGAAGATGTGAACACTGCCAAGGCGCTGGAGTTACTCGTATTCCAATGAATTTTTTACCAGATGTTTATGTAAAATGTGATGAGTGTAATGGGAAAAGATATAACGATGAAACATTGCTTTGCACCTATAAAGGAAAAAACATTTATGATGTTTTAGAAATGACTATTGAGGATGCATACGAATTCTTTAAACCACATGTTTCATTAGCAAGAAAACTTAAAACATTGATTGATGTAGGATTAGGGTATGTAAAAGTTGGCCAACCTGCTACAACTTTAAGTGGTGGTGAAGCTCAAAGAGTTAAACTTGCTTATTATTTGCAAAAAAGACCAACAGGTAAAACTTTATACATTTTAGATGAACCAACAACTGGCCTTCACGTTGATGATGTTAAAAAACTTCTCGAAGTTTTAGATAGAATTGTTAATAATGGTGATACAGTTTTAGTTATTGAACATAATTTAGAAGTAATTAAAATGGCAGATTACATTATTGATCTTGGTCCTGAAGGTGGAAATAAAGGTGGAACAATTGTAGCAACTGGTACACCTGAAGAAGTCGCTAATTGTTCATCAAGCTATACAGGATATTATTTAAAAAGATCTTTAGATGAAGATAAAAAGAGAAAGGAGAAAATAAGAAATGAGTGATGCAATTTATTATATTGCGATGGCTTTATTTGTACTTTCAGGGATAGCTTATGGAGTTTATATTTCTAATTTAATAAAAAATAAACTTAGAGTAAAACTTGAAAATTTATTAAAAAAAGACATTTTAATTCTAGGTGGAGCGAGTTTAGGAATTATATTAAGTTTAGTTCTTTTTACTGTTGCTTTTTATAAAAACCCTGTAAATCTCGACTATTTTACAAAAAATTCACTAATTATTGATGCTGGACATCAATTTTTATCTTACTTTTTTGTTATTTTATTTGGTGCATCAATGATGGTGTTTTTAACATCAGCTCTCTTTTTCTTTTTCTTTGATAATTTCGATTCTAAGTTTAGAAAAACAACAAAAATTTTAATGTGGAGTATGGTTCCAGTAATGGCTTTTACTTTCATTTTAATGAGTGAAGGCAATGCTCCTTATTTACAATATCCATTATGCAATTCAATTTATATTGGAAAACATGGTATTAAATTTATTAATAGCTATACAAAACCAGAACCTTATTTTATAGTAAATTCAAGTGGACATAAAGTTCTTGATGGTGGAATATCAATTGCATTCTATGCAATCTTTATTTTATCAGGAGCACTTTTTGTTTTTGGATTATGTGACCATAGAATTTATCAATATTATGGAAAACACGGATTAATTACAACTTGCTTCTTTATTGCTTTCCCAATGGGAATTGTTGGAGCAAGGCTTTGGTATGTTTTATTAGATATTTCTGATAATGGTGGGAATTCAATTTATATTAAAGATCCAATTCACATTTTAATGCTTAATGAAGGTGGACTTGGCATTATGGGTGGAGCGATTCTTGGAATTATAAGTGGAGTTGCTGTAATGCTTGTTATTAAATATTGGAAAAAAGATCCTGATTATACACATATGTCGTATTTAAGAGTCGTTGATCTTATAGTTCCTACAATTTTAATTGCTCAAGCTGTTGGCAGAATTGGGAATTTCTTTAACTGCGAAGTCCATGGAAATGAAATTCCATTAGATAGTTTATGTTGGCTACCTACATTTATAAAAATGAATTACCAATTTGATAATTCTCATTTTATTGGTAATGCAACACAAGCATATTTACCACTTTCGACAATTGAAAGTATTACAAATTTAGTTGGATACTTTGTAATTTATTATGGAATTTATGTTGGACTTGGAAAATATCATGCTAACGGAAGCTGCGTTGGATGGTATTTAGTTTGGTATGGATTTACTAGATTATTCCTAGAACCTTTACGTTATCATTCTTATGAATACGATATGAGTATTAGAACTTCATATTGGATGATCGGAATAGGTTTAGTAATTGTTCTTTTCTTTGCTGTGTGGAAGATTTTAAGAGATAAAAAACTTTTATGGTATAAAACAAGAGAATATGTTGATGGAACATTAATTAAAGATATAGAAGATAATAAAATTATTTTAAGAAATTCAATTATTTTAGGTGCTGTAATAATCGCAATTATCGTAATTAGTGCTATTTGTTTGAATCTATGAAAAAATTATTAATTTTTGATTGTGATGGAACTTTAGTTGATACAGATAAAGTAATTATTGAAACTTGGAAAGAACTTTTTAAAAATTTTAAACCAAAAGATTATGTAATTGATGAAATTAAGGTAAGAGGATATTCTGGCCCACCTGTTACAGACTCTATCGCTGAAACTTTTCCTGAATATGACCCTAATTTTATATTAAAAGAATATAGAAAAAGAACGGTTAAATACTATGAAAAATATGCCACTCTTTTTGATAATGAAAGACTATATCTAGATTTATTAAAAAAAGAAGGATATAAAATGGCTGTATGTTCTTCTAAGAATAGAGAAATGCTTGAATTCTGCTTTAAGAAATTAGATTTATTTAAATATTTTGATGTAATTGTGACTAGTACAGATGGCTTAAAATGTAAACCTGACCCTGAATCAATTTACTATATTCTAAATAAAGAAAATCTAAAAAAAGAAGATGCTTTAATGATTGGTGATACAAAATTTGACTATTTAACTGCAAAAAACGCAGGTATTGAATGCGTATTAATGACTATGTGTCCACGTAGTTATGAAGATGACATTAAACCAATTGCTATAGTTAAAAATTATCAAGAATTGTATAAATTAATACAAAAGTTATAAAAATTTTTAATACTAAATGTACGATAATAATCGTATATTTTTTATAATCGACAATTTTATTTAAATCGTTTTTAAAATTTTTTAAATTCTATACGTCTTACTTATATGAAAGGAGGAAAAATGCTCGAAGTAAAAAATATAAGTAAGTCTTTTGCTCTTTCTGAAAATAGAGATTATTGCGTGTTGAATAAAATTTCATTTACGCTACCTGATAGAGGTTTATTTTTTATATTTGGTAAAAGTGGTTCAGGAAAGTCAACATTATTAAACATTTTATGCGGATTAATAAAGCCGGATGAGGGAGAAGTTTTAATTGATGGCACAAATATATTCAAATTAAAGAAAAGTGAATTTGAAAAAATATTAAAAGATAATATCGGAATCGTTTTTCAAAAATATAATTTAATTGATGATCTAACGATGAAAGAAAATTTAGATATTGCAGCATCTATAAAAGGAAATGTGGATGATGATTATGTTGATGAGCTTATTGATAGATACAAACTTGAAGGAAAAATAAATCAAAATGTAAAGACTTTAAGTGGTGGAGAAAAACAAAGGGTAAGTGTAATAAGAGCTCTAATTAATGATCCAAAAATATTACTTCTAGATGAACCAACTGGAGCTTTAGATGAAGAAAACTCATTACTTTTATATCGTGATCTATATGAAATAAGTAATAGATGCTTAGTTATAATGGTTACTCATAACGTAAATTTATTGCATGAAAAATGTGATGGATACATTGAACTTAGAAATGGAAGAATGGATCTTTTAGAATTCAATGAAGATAATAAAAGAAAATTTAATGAAGTTGATAAGCGAAAAGGAAAAAGAAAAAGCGATAATAAATTTATAAGCATGATTACGAAAAAGAACATATTTAAAAATATTAAATTAAATATGATTAATCTTGCTTCATCTCTTTTTACAATGCTTTTTATAATTTTGTCTTTCTTTTTTAATGAGGGTATCAAAAATAATAAAGAGAAAATATTTGATACATATATCGACAAAGATACTTTTGAAGTTTCTAAAACCATAAAAGAAAGCATTAAAGATTCACCCCTTAGTTTAGTTAAAAGTGAACGACCGAACAATGATGAAATTGAACAACTTATAATAAATAAAGACATTCTTTCTTCTTATGATTATTCATACTTTTTTAATTGCGAAAAAATTCTCGAAATTGATGGAATTAAAATCAAAGATTTTTATTTAAAACCTTTTTATGATATTTCTCTTAAAGAGAACGAAATTGTTGCGAATCAAACGTTTTTTGATAAATATTTGACAAATAATTTAGCTGAAAATAGTGAACATTCATCAGTTTTATTTATTAAAAAAGATATATATTCGAAGACAAATAACACATATGAAATCATTAAAGATACGTGCTCGGTGGAGATAAATTTCTCCTTAAAATATGTTAAAAAAGAATTCTTTTATCTTAATCAACCAACGATTTTTTATAACCCATTTTATGTTGAAAAAATACTAAAAAGCACACATGCTACTAATTTGTCTCAGAAGGAAGAAAAGGACATTAGTTATTATGATTTAGTTGAAAGAAGTGGTGGAAATGAAGAAATAACAAATTATAAAATCCTTCTATTTAGTCTTAACGAAAAGGAAAGAAATTATTTGCTGACCTTAAAAAACGGCCTGTTTGAAATAACAAATAATTCTTTTATTATCATTGATTCATTTAGCACTTTAGCAAAAACTGTGTTTTTAGGATTAGATTTTTTTGTGATTATAACTTTATCAACATCGCTTTTTGTTAGTTCTTTTCTTGCTTATTTTTCTTCAATCAGGAATAAAAAAGAGTCTGCTATTCTTGCAACGTTAGGTGCTAGAGAATCACAAATTAAAAAGATTTATATTAATGAACAACTATTTTTTGCATTTATTGGATCACTTATGGGAGTTTTAACTTCAATTCTTTTTTCAAAGGGTATAAATGAAATTTTAAAAGGATATTTTTTATATGATGTTATTAATATCGACTGGAAAATAGTGCTTTTATTTGTTGTATTTTTTGTTGTATTTTCTTTCATATGTATTTCTATTCCAACAATAAAAATAAAGAAAAATAATTTATATGAGGAGCTTAAAGAGGAATGATAAAAGTAGATAAACTAACTAAAAAGATAGGGAATAGAACTCTTTTTTCTAATTTTACTTATGAATTTAAGGAACGAACCCTTTATTTTATAACAGGAGAATCTGGCTCAGGTAAAACGACATTATTGAATATTTTATCAACACTTGACTCCTCATATGAAGGAGAGGTATGCGCTTTTAATAGGGACTACCGACATTTAAGTGATAACGATATTTCAGATTTAAGGATTAGATATTTTTCACATATTTTTCAAAATTTTAATCTTTTAGAAGATGATACGGTTATCAATAATTTACGTTTGGTGTTTGATTCGCTTAGTGATGAAAAAGAAGAATTTAAAAATAATAGAATTGAAGAAGTATTAAATTATTTAGATATTTATGAAGTAAGAGACTCTTATGTTAGAAATTTAAGCGGTGGGGAAAAACAAAGAGTAGCGATCGGAAGAAGTTTGCTAAGTTCACCGTCAGTTTTATTTTGCGATGAACCAACGGGTTCACTTGATGAAAATAATTCAAAGACAGTTTTTGAAATTCTAAGAAAATTATCATCATTAATTACTGTAATTGTCGTAACGCATGATAAAGAAAGTGCCTACAAATATGGTGATGTCGTATTGAATATAAAAAATGAGAAAATTGAGGCGTTTGAATTATATAAAAGGAATAAAGAAACGATTGCGATAGGGCAAATTAAAAACAAAAGGGATATTTCAAAATTTCGATATAAATTTCTTTTTTCACATATTAAAAACAAAAATAAAACAAAAAGAATTCGTAATTTTATTAAGAAATGCTTAATGAATGTTTCGTTAATTTCAACAGCTTTAGCAATTGGCTTAACGAAGGGCATAAGCGATTCTATAAGCAGTTCGTTTAGTAAGATTTTAAGTGGAAATACTGTTGTTTTATCAAAGAAAAGATCTTCAAATTCAATCATTGATTTTAGCAGCGCAGAGAAAAAAGATATTTATTCGATGCTTAATGATTATAAAGATGAACTTGATTATTATGGTGTTAATTATTTAGTTGATTTTGAAAATCATTTTATAGATGGAAACGAACTTTATTCGGTAAATAAAGGAATGAAAAAGAGAATTGTTGGTTTTAGTGCGAGACATTTTAATGAATTTATTTATTTGCCTGAGCTAGAAACTGTCAATTCATTTCCTAAATTAGAAGAACCATTAAAGGATGATGAAATTATACTTTCTATAAATTATGACAAGATGGTAGAGATGTGCTTAGAACTTCAAATTGTAAAAAGTTTTGAAAGCTTAGGTGACTATCTAGAATATAATGATTATTTTGTTTCTTTAGAATTAGCTAACAATGATTGGACTTATAGCGATGAACAATTATTCAAAGTTAAAGCAATTATAATGGATGCTAAAAATAGAATTTATCATACAAACAATCTTTTTAACGAAGAATTGTTTGAAGAGAAAATGCGCTTTCCATCATCGTTAAATCTTAATAAAGTTGAAGAGTATCCACGGGTTTTTAAGAAGACAATTTATCTCCACACAATTAACTTTCAGTCACATTTTCTTAATAAAATATTTTATGATAAGAAATATACTGATTACATTTTTGATAGTAATTCAAAAGAGTATTCTCCTTTAACTTTTGAGAAAAAGTACGAGTTTAACAAGGTTTTTGCTTTCAAAGCGATAAAAGATTGCATAGATTTTAATATCATTGAAGGATTAAATACCTTAAATTTTAATTATAAAAATTATTATTTTTCAACAAGTGGTGGTTATTATAATTTAGGAACAGATTTGTTTACTGGCTTCTCGAATTTAACTTTCTTTTCATTAGACCAAAATAAAATACAACAACTAATCGATACATGTTCATATTTAAAAGACGAGGAAATATATTCATTAGAAACTCCAAAAGAAGTTGTTAATGCATTTGCTTTAATGCCGAATTCTTCAAACATGAAAATGAAGGTAACAAATGAAAAACTAAATATTAATGAAGTAAACATCAGTGAAGGATTTTACGAATCATTAGGGTCTAAAAATGATAGTGATTTGTATTGTACGATGATGACAAAAAGGACATTTAACGGAGAAAAAAACGAAAATGAATTCACTACTATAAAGTTAAAAATTAATAAAGTAATAGAAGGAGATAAAAGCATTTCTTTGTATCAGAATAAAGAGTTTTCTATTTCTTTGTTTAGGGATCTTTTTAACATCTCTTCTTTTCGCCTTATACCAATTTCAATAATTTTTGAAACTGAAGACAAAGTAAGTGAAAATGATTTGGAAGTACTTAATTCGTATTTCAGCGATTATGAATTTAAAAATCCTTTAATCGAGATTGAAAATAGCATTGATGAATCTACGAAATTTTTAAAATACATATTGTATTTGTTTAGTGTTGTATCTTTAATATCAAGTTTAATTTTGTCGATAATAATCAGCATAATTTCGTTTATTGAAGAAAGAAAAGAAATTAATTTATTTCTAATTTTAGGGTATAGAAAAGCCGAAATCAGCAAAATGTTTTTTATGGATAGCTTTATAAATAATGTTCAATGTTTAATTTCAAGCTTCGTTGTCTTAGTCTTTATTAATCTTCTTGTTGGGCGTATGGTTGGAAGCAAATTGAACATCGGCTCTATAAATTTATTCTCTTTTGCTTCAGTTATAATAGATATTCTTATTGTGCTTTTATTGACTCTATTTTCTACTTTGCTTGTAAAAAAGATGCTTAAGAAAACAAAATATGGGGAAATTTATTAAATTTACGTAAATTTAAACGCTTACAAGTGAATTAACAAAGGCTTTTTAGTGATTTTTAATTATATATAATATATAATTACAAAGATTTAAGAGGAATTTTTATTATGGGTTTAAAAGCAGGTATTGTTGGTTTACCAAACGTAGGAAAGTCTACATTATTCAATGCTATCACAAATAGCAATGTTGAAGCTGCAAACTATCCTTTTGCAACTATTAAGCCAAACGTTGGTACCGTTATTGTTCCAGATGAAAGAGTTGATAATTTAGTTAAATTATTCAATCCTAAAAAAACTATTTATACAACTTTTGAATTTTGCGATATTGCAGGTCTTGTTAAAGGCGCTAGTAAAGGCGAAGGTTTAGGAAACCAATTTTTATCACACATCAGAGAAACTGATGCAATTATTGAAGTAGTTCGTTGCTTTGAAAATAGCGAAATTATTCACGTTGAAAATTCAGTCGATCCAGTTCGTGATGTTGAAATTATTAATCTCGAATTAGTAATGGCTGATTTAGATGTTTGTACTAATAGATTAGGAAAAATTGAAAACAAAGCAAGAATTTCTAAGGATAAAGAGAGCCTTATTGAAGTGGGTGTTTTAACAAAGATTAAGGAAATTCTTCAAGATGGAAAGGCAATAAGAGGCTTAGAAATGTCTGAAGACGAAACTAAAATTGCTAAAAACTTTAACTTTTTAACATTGAAACCAATTATTTATGTTGGAAACGTAAGTGATAGTGATTTAGCTGATCCTATGAGCAATCCACACTATAAAGCTTTATCGGAATTTGCTGCTAAAGAAGGGGCTGAATGTATTCCTGTTTGCTGTGAAATAGAAGCCGAATTGTCAAAATATTCAAAAGAAGAAAAAGCAGAATTTTTGAAGAGCTTAGGAACAGAAACAAGTGGATTAGATAAACTTGTTAAGAGTGCTTATAACTTATTAAATTTATCAACATTCTTTACAGTTGGTACTGATGAAGTTAGAGCGTGGACCTTTAAACGTGGAATGAGTGCACCTGATTGTGCTGGAATTATTCACACTGATTTCAAAAAAGGTTTCATTAAAGCAGAAGTTTATAGTTATGATGACATCATGCAATTTAAAACTGAAGTTGCTTTAAAAGAAGCTGGAAAAATAAGAGTAGAAGGAAAAGATTATATTGCTCAAGATGGCGATATTTTCTTCTTTAGATTTAACGTATAAAGATGAGAATAGGTTTTAGCAAAGATATTCACATTATCAAAAACGGTATTCCACTGATCTTAGGGGGAATTAGTATTCCATCTGAGTTTGGACTCGAATCCCATAGTGATGGTGATTGCTTAATTCATGCAATTGTAGAAGCAATCTTAGGCGCATTAAATCTTGGAGATTTAGGCAGTCATTACCCACCTACTGATGATAAATACAAAGGGATTTCATCAACTTACTTTTTGCTCGATGCAAAAAGATTGCTAAAGGAAAATCACTATAAAATTGAAAATATTGATTCATTTATATCTTGCGAAAAACCAAAATTGAAGAAATATATTTCATTAATTCAGTCTAACATAGCTGAATTACTTGAAATTGATAAATCTATTGTTTCTATTAAAGCAGGAACTAACGAAGGTGTAGGGCCTGTAGGTAGAATGGAAGCTATAGAAAGCTATTGTGTTGTTTTATTAAAAGAGGAATAAAAATATGGAAGAGAAGAAAGTAAGAGTAAGATATGCACCTTCACCAACTGGATATTTACATATTGGTGGAGCTAGAAGTGCTTTATTCAATTATTTATTTGCTAAGAAATACAATGGAGATTTTGTATTTAGAATCGAAGACACTGATATCGAAAGAAATATTCCTGGTGCTGAAGAAAGTCAATTACATGATTTAATTTGGTTAGGGATTATTCCTGATGAATCACCTGAAAAACCTAATCCTAAATATGCACCATATAGACAAACTGAAAAATTAGATCTTTATAAGATGTATGCTCAAAAACTTGTTGATATGGGATATGCATATGAATGTTATTGTTCTGAACAAGAATTAGCAGAAATGAAAGAAGAACAACTTGCTAATGGCGTTAAATCATTTAAATATAATAGACACTGTTTAAACTTAACTGAAGAAGAAAAAGAACAATATAAAAAAGAAGGTAGAAAACCAACTATTAGACTTAAGATGTCTAGCAATCATACATTTAAGTTTCATGATTTAGTTAGAGGCGATGTTTCATTTAATAGTGATGACATTGGCGATTTTGTTATTATGAAATCAAATGGTATCCCAACATACAATTTCGCTGTTGTAATCGATGATCACATAATGGAAATTACTCATGTTTTAAGAGGCGAAGAACATTTGTCAAACACTCCTAAGCAACTCCAAATTTATGAATATTTTGGATGGGAACCACCTAAATTTGGACATATGACTATTATTGTTAATCCAAATGGTAAAAAACTTTCAAAGAGAGACCATGACATTTTACAATTCATGTCACAATATAGAGATTTAGGTTATTTACCAGAAGCTATCTTTAATTTCTTATTCTTGCTTGGATGGACAAGTGAAAATAATCAAGAAATCTTTACAAAAGAAGAAGCAATGAAAGCTTTTGATCCAAAGAGACTTTCATCTTCTCCATCAATTTTTGATAATAAGAAATTGCTTTGGACAAACAGCCAATATATCAAAATGTTAGATGATGATAAATATTTTGAGTTTATCAAACCATTTATTGGAAAGGTAAATTTTGGAAAGAATTTATCAGACGAAGAATTAAAAAATATTTCTCTTATCTTTAAAAATGAAATCCAAACAGGTTCAGAGATTGTAACTTTATTAAATGATATATTAATTAAAAAGGATATTTTAGATGAAGAAGAAACAAGTATTGTTAATTCAGATAGTGCAAAAGTTGTTATTCCTTTATTTAAAGCAAAATTATCTAAGCTAGAAGTTATAAATCAAGAAACAGTCAAAGCTCTTTTTAAAGAAGTTCAAAAAGAAACTGGTATTAAAGGCAAGAATTTATATATGCCAATTAGAATTAAACTAACTGGCGTTATGCACGGAATTGAGATGTTTAATATTATAGATATCCTTGGAAAGGATGAAACACTAGCTCGTTTAAGCGCTTAGTGTAATGTGTTTTTAGTGGTATTTTAAGGGTAATATCCTTATAATAAATAAGAAGTATTGAGGTAAAAAAATGGCAGAAAATTACAAAAACGAATCAATGGTAGATGTTGCTTATTCAGTATTAAAAGATTTAAACAAAATCACAAGATTTTGTGATCTTTATAATGAAGTAGCAATTAGATTAGAATTAACAGAACAAGAAAAAGAAGACAGAATCTCACAATTCTATACAGGCCTTTCTTTAGATGGAAGATTTGTCACTTTAGGTGATAATGAATGGGATTTAAGATCAAATCAAACATACGATAAAGTTCACATTGATATGAATGATGTTTATAGCGATATGGAAGAAGAAACAAAAGCAAATACTGACTTCGAAGAATACGATAAAGAAGAAATCGAAGCCGAAGGTCTTAAAGATGATTCTGATGAAGATGATGATTCAGAAGACCATGATGCAGATTACGATAATCCAAAAATGGATATGTAATATAGAGAACATTTCTTACAGGAGGGAAATATATGGCATTAGTTAGTGCAACAGAAATGATTAATAAAGCTCACGCAGGTCATTATGCTATTATTGCTTTCAACATTAATAACCTTGAATGGACAAAAGCAGTTTTACAAGCTTGCGAAGAAGCAAAATCACCAGTTATCTTAGAAGTTAGTGAAGGTGCTGGAAAATATATGTGCGGATTTAAAACTGTAGCTGATATGGTTAAAAATATCCACGACGCATTACATATTACGGTACCAGTTGCTTTACACCTTGATCATGGTACATATGAAGGTGCTAAAGCTTGTGTTGAAGCAGGATTTACTTCAATTATGTTTGATGGTTCACACTATCCTTTTGAAGAAAACTTAGCAAAGAGTAAAGAATTAATTGCATTAGCACACTCAAAAGGTATGTCTATTGAATGTGAAGTTGGTGGAATCGGTGGAACTGAAGATGGCGTTACAAGCGCAGGCGAACAAGCAGATCCAGAAGAATGTAAAACCATCGCAAATTTAGGCGTTGATATGTTAGCAGCAGGAATCGGAAATATTCATGGTATCTATCCAGCAGATTGGAAAGGCTTAAATTTTGAATTATTAGGAAAGATTCAAGAAGCTACTAATGGAAAACCACTTGTCTTACATGGTGGTACAGGAATCCCTTACGATATGGTAAGACATGCAATTGAATTAGGAGTTAGCAAAGTTAACGTTAACACAGAATTACAATTAGTATTTGCAGCAGCTATAAGAAAGTACATCGAAGAAGGAAAAGATTTAGATACTAAAGCTAAAGGCTTCGATCCACGTAAATTATTAAAGCCAGGTTGTGATGCAATCAAAGCTAAAGTAATCGATATGGTTAAAGCATTTGGCTCTTACGGTAAAGCTGAATAGTTAAATTTCATCAAAAAGGCTGTAAAATTACAGTCTTTTTTATATAATTAGAAATACTTAAAGAGGTGCAATATGTTTGAAAAAGAATTAAAAGCAATGATTGAAGTAGCAAAAATAGCTTCTAAAAATATAATGAATTATTATAACCACGGATTTCATACAGAAATTAAAGAAGATAATTCACCTGTTACTGAAGCAGATAAAACTACTGATGTATTAATTAGAAATTATTTACATGAAAGGTTTCCTGAATATGCTTTTTTAACTGAAGAAAGTGTTGATGATAAAAAGAGATTAAATAATGATTTTGTCTTCATTATTGATCCACTTGACGGAACTGAAGACTACGTTCATAAGGATGGACAATTTACTTCTAATATCGCGTTAGCATATAAACATAAAGCAGTCGTTGGTGTTGTTGCAATTCCTGCAACCGGTGAAATTTATTTTGCTTCTGAAGGAAATGGAGCATTTAAAATGGATGCTGAAGGAAACGTTACTAAAATCCATGTTAATAATAAAAAAGATAATTTAACTTGTTTAACTAGCGTATTCCACTTCGCAGACAATGAAAAAGAAATGCTTAAGAAACATGAAGATAAAATTAAACATGTTGAAAAATGTGGATCAAGCATTAAAGCATGTAGAATCGCTGAAGGAAAAGCAGAGATATCTTATAGATTAAATAATGGAACGAAAGAATGGGACACTGCAGCATTTCAAATTATAGTAGAAGAAGCAGGTGGACTCGTTATTAAATTTGATAAGACACCTCTACACTATAATAGGGAAGATGTTTATAACCGTGATGGTTATGTAGTCCTAAATAATATTGATAATTTATTAATTTAAAGAAAAAGAGCAGCTGTTTAGATGATCAACTGTTCTTTATTTTTGCTCGTTATTTTGTTCTTCTAATGCTTTTTGAATGGCTGGTTTTTCGCTTGCTAATCTAACAGCGACAATGCCAGGTACCTCTTCCATTAAAATGACTTCAATTCCACTTTCAATGTCGGCACCGATATACATACAACCATCACAAGCACCGCTGACGTTTATATATACAATTCCATTTTCGAAACTATCAAAAGAAACATCCCCACCATCTCTTTGCAAAAATGGTCTGATTTTTTCGAGTGTTTTTTCAACTAATTTAATTGTTTGTTCGTTTTCCATACGAAGTTTATTATATGCAATTTCGTTTTAAGTTCAAGTGAATTACTAATATTTTTTCTCAAAAATTTGTATAAAAAAAGCTTTGAACAATCAAAGCTAAATCTTCCCAATAAATGGTGCCCGGGACCGGAATCGAACCGGTATGTTATTGCTAACACAGGATTTTAAGTCCTGCGCGTCTACCTATTCCGCCACCTGGGCATCAGATGGTGACTCACTGGAGATTCGAACTCCAGACCCCTTGATTAAAAGTCAAGTGCTCTACCGACTGAGCTAGTGAGTCATATGTATATTGGCTGGGGTGGCTGGACTCGAACCAGCGGAATGACAGAGTCAAAGTCTGTTGCCTTACCTCTTGGCTACACCCCAAGACCTTTTATGGTGGAGGGGGGCAGATTCGAACTGCCGAACCCGAAGGAATTGATTTACAGTCAACCGCGTTTAGCCACTTCGCTACCCCTCCATAAAGGGTATCTGCACACTATATATGGTGGATGTTAGAGGGCTCGAACCTCTGACCTCCGCCGTGTAAAGGCGATGCTCTCCCAGCTGAGCTAAACATCCGACACAATACACGATTTCGCGTGCTTAAATAATATATCAAAGATACTTGTTTCTTGTCAATAAAATTTGTGACGAATTTTATAAAAAATTTAATAAAGTGATAAGTCCCTCTCTATATTATATATAAAAAGAATAATAATATTCAAAAAAGGTGTGTTTTAACATTGCTAAATATTAATAAAATAGCAATTTTAAAGAGCCAAACAATTAAATTTTATTTATATAATCTTTAAGAACATAGAAAAATCAGCAATGATATTAGTCTTATCATAGTTAAATAATATTAAAGTAGTTACATTTGTTATATGAACTTTTCCTAATCATATGGACCAACTTGAAGACTTTAAGTTCACAATTTCGTATTAGCTTTTTGTAAAACAACACATGAAATATCATTAAATATAGATATGTTGCAGCGTTGATCATGGAATAAACATGTAACTGTTTTGTAGCCTTTTTATAGTTTTTTTGGTGCAGTAGAAGTTACTTTCCTATTTAATTTTGAATAAGCAAAAGATGGATGCTTATTTAAATTAAGCAAAATTTTATAGGACGTTTTAACCTCATTGAATACAGTTTTTATTTTGGTAAATAATTCGGTTGTTATAGATTTTTTAAAGCGCTAAGCAAACAAAAAAGTCGACTTTTAGTCGACTTTTACAAGGTTTTTATTGAATTTTAGATCAATATCCTTTTTTGCCAAGTAAGTGGAACATGTTTTTCTTATAAACTTCAACACCAGGTTGGTTGAATGGGTTAACACCATTTAAGTAACCACTCATAGCTGTTGTTTTCATAAAGAAATATAATAATTGTCCAAGCATCTTAGTATCAAAATGATCAAGAGTAATTGTGATATTAGGAACGTTTCCTGTATTTGCATGAGCATCTAATGTTCCTAAATAAGCTTCTCTATTAACGAAAGATAATTTCTTTCCAGCGAGATAATTTAATCCATCTAAGTCATCTTTGTCTTCAGGAACAACGACGTCTTTGTTTGGTTTATCAATAAATAAAACTGTTTCAAATAAAATCTTGCTTCCTTCTTGAATAAATTGTCCAAGCGAATGGAGGTCTGTTGTAAAGACACAACTTGTAGTAAATAATGACTTACCATCTTTACCTTCTGATTCATCAAAGAGTTGTTTTAACCATTCATTTACATTTGATAATCTTGGTTCATAATCAGCAAATAATTCTACTTTATAACCTGCTTCATATAAGAAGTGTCTTTCACAAGCATATTTATAAGCTTCATTTTTATTAAGATCTGAATCACCATAAAGCTTCTCGCCTAATTTAAAGCCTTCTTGGAATTCTTTAATATCAATACCTGCACATGCAATTGGGAATAAACCAACTGGTGACATTACTGAGAAACGTCCACCCATATCTGCAGGTAATGCAAATGTTTCATAACCTTCAATTGTTGCAAGCTTTCTTAAAGCACCTTTTTCTTTATCGGTAATAGCGACAATTGCTTTACTTGCGCCAACTTTTCCATATTTTTCCTCAGCAAGTAATTTTAATAATCTAAATGAAACACTTGTTTCTGTTGTAGTGCCTGATTTAGAGACTACACAAACACAGAATTTCTTATTTTTAATGTATTCAAGTGATTCATTGATATAATTTGGATCTAAAGTATTTCCTAAATAAATAATTTGCATTTGTTTATTTGGGAAAATACCATTAATTGCTTCAATAACAGCTTTAGCACCTAAATAACTTCCACCAATACCACAAACTACAAGCAATTCATAATTATCACGGAATTCTTTTGCTTTTTTATTGATTCTATCTAATTCAGCGCTATCGAAATTAGATGAATAGTGCAACCAACCAAGAAAATCACCACCAGGTAAAGTTCTATTTTCTATTTGTTCATTGATTTCTGTGACTCTTTTTTGATAGTCACTAACGTTAAATTTTTTGCTTTCGTTTAAATAGTTAAATTCTACCTTCAAACTCATAAATTTCCTTCTCTCTCAAGCTCATCTTTGATCATTTTTGGAAGAGTTTTTTCAAGCTTGGAAAAATCAATTTCTTTAAGATAACTAGTAACTTTTTTTGAGGGAAGAATTTCTTTATAAGGATTCAAATCATCAGGTAGATTTTTTATCGATACGTTCAAAAATTTAGTTTTAACATCGACTTTTTTGACTACAACAGTAACAGTATCACCGATTTGGAAGAAACTACGAATGTTGTTAACAAAGTTTGATGAGATTTCGCTTATATGAAGTAAGCCAATATAACTTCCATCAAAGGATAAGAAAACGCCATATTTTTTAATGCTTGTTATGATTCCTTTGGTGATATCGCCTTCGTTATATTTTTTTAATAAGCTATCCATCAATCCTCCATTAATTTATAAAACATAAATAAGTCATCGAAAGTTGTAATTTTAAAATTAAATTTTTCACCTTCTACAAGCTTAATTTTGACCCCTCTATTAATTAATAGAGAAGTGTCATCTGTGAAAGAAAAATTACCAACTTTGCTCTCTTCTTCATGAGCCTTAAAGATTATACCAAATTTAAACGCTTGTGGTGTCTGAAGTTTAACAATTTCTGCTCTTTTTAATGACTTTGATATGAAATTTTCATCATTTTTCATGCAAACACTATCTTCCATAGTTGTAAATGCACTACAACCGTCATTATATTGCATTTCTTGAAGTATATTTTTAAGTGCTTTTTGTTCTAATAAGGGTCTACAAGCATCGTGAAAAACAACAATATCATCACTTACAGAAAAACTTTCAATAGTTTTCAGTGATTTATATACACTTTCTTGCCTCGAGGAGCCTCCTTCAATTATTTTTATTTTATGTTTATAGTTTTTGCTATTTAAAAAGTCACCTAAAAAAGTTAGGTGACTTTTATCAACTACTAAATATATTTCATCAATTTGTTCATTACCATCGAATGTTTCTAGCGAATATTCAAAGATATATTTATCGTTAACTTTAATGAATTGCTTTGGAGTCTCTAGTTGCATTCTTGAAGCACAACCTGCTAAAAGAATAAAAGAGTAGATCATAATGTTTTTTCAATTTTTTCAATTTTATTTTGTAAAGCTTCTCTAATTGAAATTCCATCAATAATGAGTTTAACAACTTTTTCAAGTTCACTATTAGCACTATAATCAGCTTTACAAATGTAATTTACACGATCATCTTCAAATAAATGGTTAACTTTTTCTTGATTTCCTCGTGGATAAACAGCTATAGAATTTCCACCACTTTGTTTAACTAAAATCATGCAAGGGACATCAGTTAAACCATCACCAAGATAAATCATGTTTTGCATTTTAATACGTTTTCTAGGTGTCTTTTCATTAACCTCTTTTGAATCATTAGAATTAATTGCACCTTTTGCGATTCTAAAAATGTATTGAGTTTTTGTTGTATAGTTAATAGAAGTTTTTGGCCAATATGGTTCACCTTTATCATTAAAAACAAATTCACAACCAAATACTTGTTTAAATTCTTTAAAAATAGAAGAACCTTTAACAATTTCTTTATTTCCACTTGTAATTAAATAATGTTCACAACTTAATCCTCTAGAAGCAGCGTATTCATTGATTCTTGAAAACCATGTTGTCACACCTTCAAAAAATTTAATAGGCTTTCCACATTCTGCTAAAAATTCAGGTGTAAGAACTATGCCTTTTTCTTTTGCAACTTCGATCATTGTATACATATATCCAAGGATACTATCAACATCATATTTTTTGCAGAATTCTTCAGTTCTTTCCCAAAATTCTGCTGGTGTATATCCCATTCTAGGGATGAATGAAAAATTTTGCATGTCTTCAATAGCAAGAGTTCTATCAAAATCATACATAAGTGCGATAATAGGTTTAGCCATATAATTTACTCCTTCGTAAATTCTAACAAAAGTATGGATTTTAGTCAAAAAAGGTGGTATTTTTACGATATGTTTAGAGAAATACAAGTTTTAATTGATTATTCTTTAGTTGGAATTACTATCGCAATTATTGCTTTAGTAATATTTTTTATTTATATTTCAATTTTAAGCATTTCATTTATCTACATGGCTAAATTTAGTAATGATTTAAAAAAGAAAAGAGAATCATTAAATATTGGGATATATCAAAAATGTGAATACTTAAATAAGCTCGCGATCATTTTAGAAAAGTATCTTAACGAAAACTCTCCACTTAAGATTTTTTCTTTAAATGAAGATTTTAAAAAATATACAAAATTAAAAGTAGAGGAAATTGAAGAATTTTATTCTTATACTGAAAAAATATTAAAAGATGCTCAAAAAATTTATATTGATTGTGACTTAGGTGCTGAGAAAAAAGAAGTAGAAGGAATTTTTCTTGCTATAAGTGATATTAATAAAAACTATTTAGAAACTGTTCAAATCTATAACAGTCTTGTCATTGGTTATAACTATTGGAGAAATTTATTTTCAACAAGATGGTTTAAACATATACTTTTTATTCGAGAAAAGAAATCGATTAAATAAATTATAAAAAGGAGATAGTCATGAAATTTGAAGACATGAAACTACATGTACCTAATGAAAAAAAGGTCGAAAAAAAGTTAAAAGAATTAACTGAACAAATGAAAAATAGCAAAACAAAAGAAGAAGCTATTAATGTAACTAAAAAGTTTTTTAGATACACAGATGAAATTGATAGTGATGTAACAATTATTTCTATTAGAAACTCAATTGATACAACAAATGAAACTTATAAAAAAGCAAATGATAAAGTTAATTTTGTAATGCCAATTATTTCTGGATACAAAGTTGAATTTGAAAAAGCATTATTTGCTTCACCTTTTAAAGAAGATTTAAAAACTAAATTTGGTGAGTTTTTATTTAAACAAATCGAAGCAGAATTCAAATGTTTTGATGAAAAAATCATTCCTGATATGCAAAAAGAAAATGATTTAGTTTCTAAATATGATGAATTAATGGCAAGTGCTCAAATTGAATTTAAAGGTGAAAAATTAAATCTTAGCCAACTTGGAAAATATATGTCAGATCTTGATAAAGAAACAAGAGAAGCTGCAGCAAAACTTTATTGGGGTTTTATTGAAGAACATGATGAAGAATTCGGAAATATTTATGATGAACTCGTAAAAGTTAGAACTGAAATGGCTAAAAAACTTGGTTTCAAAGATTTTACTGAACTTGGATATTTAAGATTAGGAAGAACAGACTATAACGCTCTAATGGTTGAAGGCTATAGAAGCCAAATTAAGAAAGATGTTGTAAAAGTAGTTGCTAAATTAAGAAAGAGACAAGCTGATAGATTAGGAATTAAAAAGCCAATTTTCCTTGATTACAACGTTCAATTCTTATCAGGAAATGCTAAACCATGTGGAGATACAAATTATTTAGTTGATTGTGCTAAAAAGATGTATACAGAAATGAGTCCTGAAAGTGGTGAATTCTTCAACTTTATGGTTGAAAATCACTTAATGGACTTAGATGCAAAAGCTGGTAAAAAAGGTGGTGGATACATGACATTAATTTCTAAATATAAATCACCATTTATTTTTGCTAATTCAAACGGAACAAGTGGCGATGTTGATACATTAACACATGAAGTTGGTCATGCTTTCCAAGGATATTTATGTGCAGGAATTAAAATCCCAAGCTATAGAATGCCAACATTAGAAGCATGCGAAATTGACTCTATGAGTATGGAATTCTTTGCATATCCATGGATGAATTTATTCTTTAAAGACCAAGCTACAAAATACAAATTCTCACATACAGATGATGCAATTTCTTTCTTACCTTATGGTGCTGAAGTTGATGAATTCCAACATTTTGTGTATGCTCACCCAGAACTCGGACATAAAGAAAGATGTGAAAAGTGGGCTGAACTTGATAAAGAATATAGACCATGGCTCAAATTTACAGGATTCCCTTATTTAGAAAGTGGTCATATGTGGATTAGACAATCACATATTTATTGTGTTCCATTCTATTATATTGATTACACATTAGCTCAAGTTTTAGCTTTAGAATTTAAATGTGAAATGGATAAAAATAGAGATAAAGCATGGAAGAAATATCTTAAACTCTTAAAGATGGGCGGAAAATATCCATTCCTTGAATTAATTAAAAAAGATAAATTAAGAAATCCATTTGAAGATGGAAATGTCATTAAAGTAATTAGACCTCAAATCAAATTACTTAATGAAATTGATGATAAAAGTCTTTAATTAAAAAATGGTCTAGGCGTGATAGTCTAGACCATTTTTGTAAAAATCACTATTCATTTTATATGGATTTCCACATACTTCCGTTAGTGATTTCCATATAAAAATGGGTAAAATTTTAAATTTGTCTAAATGTAGGGGTTTTGGATTAATATTTTTTATCTTTCTTGTCCCAAGCTTCGAGCTCTTCGGTTGATGGAACAAAAACATAATCGATGTTTCTAGCATATTCGTTATAGTCAAAACCATAACCTACTAAGAACTTATTTTGAAGAATTGTGAAGCCGACAATATCAGCAACAAGATCAACTTTTCTTAATGGTTTTTTATCAACTAAGCAAACAATTTTAATGCTTCTTGGTTGATAATTTAATTGAATGTATTGTTTTAAATAATTTAATGTAAGACCTGTATCGATGATATCTTCAACAATTACGATATCTTTATTTTTAATATTTTCTGTAATGTCTTTTTTAAGATGGATAACACCTGTAGAAGCTGTTCCGCTAAAACTTGAAACTTGGATGAAATCCATTTTCATGTCAAAATTACATTTCTTAACAAGATCCATCATAAATGGTATTGCACCTTTTAAAACACCGATAAAAATAGGAGCTTCTTCGGCATCTTTATATATTTCGTTTAATTTATCAGCAATTCTTGATATTCCTTCATCTAATTCTTCTCTAGTAAAGACTATTTCTCTTTTCATTGTTATTCTCCCCTCGTATAGTAGTAAATGCATAAAACAACAATTTGATCATTTGAAGTTTTATGCC
>OJML01000033.1_pt1 | contig 84070 bp, 110 predicted proteins | sample 1597221 | NCBI WGS metagenome assembly OJML01 (sample SAMEA2452123, study PRJEB22498) | human gut metagenome | biome: human feces; feature: human gut; material: feces | place: Australia | collected 2012 | reverse complement strand
AACTAAAAAAAGCATCAACTTAGTGGATGTCTAAATCCTTAAGTTGATGCCATTGGGATAGCACGAGGCTATCCTTATATATTAGCAACCCATCATCTTTTTGATCGTGTTCTTACCAGCGATACCGTCAGCAGTCAAGCCGTGGTCTCTCTGAAAAGCCTGTACGCATTCCTTAGTCTTATCACCAAAGATACCATCAGTCCACTGTGCGTCATATCCGTGACAGTATAATGCAATCTGAACGGCTCTTACAAGTTCCTGTCTTTCACCTTTCTTGACATAGTGATTACCTAGAGCCTCTAATGTCTTTTCTCCAACAATGCCGTCTACTGATAACTTCTTACCGTAGTCAAGATTCATCGCCTTTTGGAAGCATCTGTTGATATTTCGCTGAGTATTCTTACCGAAGTATCCGTCTACATTGATATTGTAATCGGCATAGTAATTAGAACGTAACTGACCGACCTTTACAATCTCACTTCCACCCTTAGAAGACTGTACTACATGAGTTTCCTGTGCTCTTACTCCGATAATACCTTCAACGATTGCAGTAGCGCACTTATCGACATTCCAATGATTCTTGTCATTCTGATTGTCTACGAAGCAGCATTCTACTAATAATGCTGGGGCTTTAGCCTTTCTCAATACATATAGATTCTTAGTCTTCACACCTCTGTTTCTGATACCTAGTGCGTTCGCAATATCATTTGCGATTCTATCAGCGTGAGGTTTAGCTGCTGATTTTTCATTGATTACATATACTTCTGTACCAGTGCCTTTTCCACCGTTAAGATGGATTGACACATCAAGGTTAACTGTATGAGCGTTACACTTCGTTACGATATTTCGTAAGTTAGAGTTCTGATCTTTCCCCACATCGTCTGTGCAGTCGTGAACAACGTGTCCTTTAGCACGTAACAACTCAATCACTTTATTTTTAACTTTTCTGTCTTCATTAACTTCGTCGAGCAATCCATATGCTCCACGACATTTCAATGAGTGACCACCGTGTACGTTAATAATCATATCTATTACCCTCTTTCCTTTGGTTTAGTATATTCCATTGCCTTAGCACTATCTGAGATACCCTCTGTTGTAGGGTCATTGACAGCGTTCCATACACTGATTACCACAAGACTTAATACATAAGGATTGCCTAGAGCGTCACATAGCAACTTTCCTAAAGCACCCCATGTAGTCAAGTCTGATGTAGTAAGTCCAGCATATGCAAGAATAGGAGTAAGCACAGCTAATACAATCTGTGCAATGAATACTGGATTCTTAAATCTTACTTTCAAGTTGATCATAGTTTGTCCACCTTTCCTTTCAATTCCTCAATGTTGTTAAATGCAGTCTTCATGTCTCGTTCAAGTACTACCACCCTGGTGTCCATCTCCTTAATCTCACGATTCATGGATTTAATGTCTGAACGTGTCTCGTTCGTAGTGGAACATACCTGGTCGAGTTTCATGTTGACCTTCAAGAGACTTTCCTTAATGCCATCGAATTTGTGGTCATCTTTTTTCATCTCTTCCTTCTTCTCTTTATCACTAGCACGCGCATAGTTCATGATATTAAGAATTAGGAGCATGATACTGATGAGCCACGGTATCACGTCCTTATAAGTCATACGGTCACTTCTCTTTCTCTACCGCAAGATCATCACGACCTCTTCTTATTAATTCCTTTTTGACTTTATCCCTGATTCTCAAAGGGACATTATCAATAGTCTTGAGACCTTTTTCTATTAAATCGGCGTATATCTTATCCATTGTTATTCATCCCCTCATAAATATCACATAAAGCAAGTTGTAACTCTGTGACATTGGACTCTGTTTCAGTAAGTCTTTCTTCGATTGTTGGTTCCTGTACAGGTTCAGTATCTTCATACTTTGCCCATTCATAATGCTCATATATGTTTGTATCATCTTCTGTGTAAGTTGTACTCACGATATAAGAGCCATCTACTACAGTAGTATCATGTACTAACTCCTTATATCCCTTCTCTCGGAGTTTTTCTTCGTTGTTAATATAAGTAGTTCCATTGTCTACTATATATTTTGGTGCTCTTGTAAGTGAGCCGTTTTCTAGTTTATAAAGCATATAATCACCTCGTTATCTTCCGTATATTTCTAATTCTGTGGTAGTGCTAAAAATAGTAGTAGCACTTGAAGACGTGAAACTGATATAAGTCAACGCTCCATCATTTAATAAAGTATAGTTATTAATATAGTAAGGACTATCACTTTTGAGTGACGGATTGCCATTTTGGCAAGTGAAGAATCCTTCGCAACCTAATGGATTAGTAATCACGTGACCAAAGAATAATCTAGCAGTATCAGCAGATGTTTCGGATGTAGTTATTCGACTATTCATGATTCCATAAGTCAGCAACGTTCCTGTTATATTTACAACAGGTTTTATTTTGTAAATGATTTCGTCAAAACTAAATGTTGAACCATCTGGCATTTTATTAATTGTTATTGATGATGCTTCCTTTTCTAGATTACCTTTATAAATCAATTTCCATTCTTTCATCTCTCCATCTTCCTTTCTTTTCAAAAGTTCAAATCGTCTTCTAAGGAGATACTCTGTACCCCCCCAGTTATGATTTTATTCGACATATATTTACCTCTTTAATAAAATCCGTAAATTTTTATCGTTGCTCCCACTTTTAAAAAGTTTTGAGCCCACGAAACGATTGACAACGAATTGATTGGCTCAATAGCAATATAGTTATCAATTCTTGATGTGACTGCTGTGGAACCATTGCCGTCCACAATTTCATATTCATAATAACCTCCAATAGACTGCCATAATCCATTACGCTGTTCAATTATTGCAAGTGCATATCTTTTATTGCCACTTGTTCTAAAAACTATCTTGTTATTTAGGTTATAAGTAACCCATGCTGATGAATTTTCTGCGTCCGTCTGATGCGTTTGAATCTGAATCCATTTGCATTTTGCCAAATCAGGATAATCAGCAGTTGTAAATTCGTATTTCTTTTGCTGCTCTGCTACAGTATAATCCACAATCAATTTAGGTTTAGTTAGTTCATAACCCATGTCATTATCTTCCTTTCTCGTTGCTAAAATATAGCGTCTTTGTAAGAGAGTTTTAGTACCCCCCCCGTTGTAGTTAGGCATCACTATCGCCCCCAAATCTCAAACTTGCCACTTGTAAAAGCATTGGTTGATACATTTGGCTTTAGTTTAATAGATGTTATTTCTGCAACATTAAATCTAACAATTGAAGCGAATAACTGCGAAAACGTTGATAAAGGATAAGTGTCTCCTCGTATTTCTGCATCAATTCCAAACCCACATACTCGTAACTTCGCTAAATAATAAGTCTGAGCAGAAACATTCAAGTTTGTATTCAACCCATTTACCATAAAATAGAAAGTATTATTAATTTCTAATTTTATTTGTCCGTTTTCAGCTGCTTTAAATCCCTCACCAATGATAATTATTTCTGTACATGGTTTTGATAAAGTTACGCTTGGTTTGCTTACTACATCTGAACTCTCCCCGACTTTTTCCCACGTGCTCATATCTGTATCACTTCCCTTACTATTTAATAATCCTCTTTCACGTATCAAATCCATATTATCTCAACCTCACGATCGCACTATTACCAAGTATATTTACTTCGTATGTGCCTGTTGTGACATCATCACTATTGGATAACGTACATCCTTTCAGAGTCAGCACTGTAGGTGTTGTGTCACTTGTGAACTCAAAACCACAAATAAACATGTGGTCAGTTCCGACTGTGCCCAAAGTGATAGTCAATGATGCCATGGCTGGGAATACATGATACTCACCACTATTTATAGTAACGCTTGTATCACTAGCGGTATGAGTAATCTTTTTAACACCTAAATCAGCAGTATCCGCCTTCTTATCAAGTTCAGCCTTAACAACCTTATTCTGTACAGGATTCACACTAGTGGCACTTAAAGCCGTATCTACAGTGATAGATGTTCCTGTTCCGCCTGTAAAATTATCAATCTTATCTCTTTGAGCCTTTGTGACAGTCATGTGATTGTTATCTTCGGTTAACTGTGACAGTTTACTTGGTATTGTAGGCTTATCTGTTAGCGAATTATAAGAGCCGTTGAAATCACTCTTATTGTTCCATTTCTGTTTTTCAGCATCTGATACTGTTCTGTGTGTAGTATCTTCTCTCAATTGCGACAGTTTAGTAGGCACAGCAATCTTAGCAATCAAGCTGTCAACTTCTGATTTCGTATAAAATCCTTTAGCTGCTACTTTTGTAGCAATCACATTTAACTGCTCGTCAGTGATATTTAGATTATTAATCTTGGATTTTAAGTCTTCCAAAACTGATGGATAGCGTTCCTCGATTGCCTTGTCTGCATCTGTATGACTTCCAACAAGTACAGTAATGTCCTCAGAGCCCCACTTTTTGATGATGGTATTATTACTGTCATACTTGCGACCACAAAGGTTGATCGTGGCACGACCTCTCGAATCAAAAACTGTACCTTTCAGAACTGCTGAAATATAAAGTACTTCTCCGTCCTCTCTCACGGTGCAGTCAAGACTGTCGGGAGTACCTTGAGCCGATATTGTATTGACGGTGAACGTTAAATCTGAAAGGTCAGTTATATCTGAATTCTTCTGCACCTGGAATGTTACAGTCTTAACTGAATCATCATGAACCACCCCTAACGTAAAATCGAAAGGGACAGTTACTTTTCTTGTATCAACATCAACAAGAATTAAATTTTCATTGTTCATTTAAGCCCCTCCTATTTACCTAAGTTTCTAGGGATTAATACGTAACTCTCGATGTACGTACCTTTAGCAACAGTCACATTGTCCATCGAAATCAATGCTAGTTTGCTATTAGTCGAACCTGTCGGGAAATATCTGATTGCTAGTCTGTATCGACTATCAGTTGCTACAGGGAACATGAAATTCCCGACACCTCCAATTAGAGATGGTAGATTTCCGTCTCCAGGTGAATATCCTGTTCCGGCTGTGAATCCTACATTATTACTGAACGAGCCTCCATACCAAAGAAGCACGTAGTCATCGTTATATCTATACTTGAATGTGATTCCAAAATTCGAACCTAGTGTTACTGCATCTGACCACTTCTTACCGTTCTCTAGAGCAGTAATCTTATCTCCTAGGTTACCTAGAATCTGTGACTTAAGTGCTCCTACAGTGGTTCTCTTCAATCCTGTACCGTCATGCACCAACACTAAATTGGAATCTGACAGTGACGAGATAGATGTTAATTCGGTTGCCTTCTTTGTCTGTACACTAATTGCACTCATCTCTATTCCTCCTTATATTTCCAATCTGCCACGATAGCGTCCCCGTCATCATCGACAAGAAGAACTGCTGACCCCGATTCATTGACTACGATCGGTGCAGAATATTCATTTTGAATTGTCATTCTTTCCAGTGCAGCTAGACGCTCGTCTAACTCCGTGCACTGATTCTGTAGATTACCAGCAACATTCGTAGATAACTGGTTTTTCAGATTTCCGAACCATGTATTAAACGCATTCTTCTGCTCACTCTCGTAAGCGTTCATTCGAGACTTGTAATCCTTCTCTATAGTGTCTAGAGAAGCGTCTCCATTCGACTTGAGTACTGTGAAATACTGCTTTAATTCGTTATACGAAGTGTCACCCGACATTTTAAACTGCTTCTTCTGATTCTCGAAGTATGTCGTGAACTCCTCGTACAGGTCTGTTCCGTTCTCAAGCATTGACATAATATAGTTAAGAGCACCGTTCATCTTGTTAGCGTCCTTTGCTCCAAAGAACGATGTCTCCTTGTTTGTGTATGCAGTAACGTCATTAAAGGAAACTGTACCGTCGGCATTATCCACCTTCGTGTACTTCTTCAATCCGTTCCATACTGCATCAGTATAGTTAGTAGGCAGTAATGACCAAGCCATTTACAATCCTCCCTTCATTCCGAAATTCCATGTCAGCATTCGTCTTCCGTCATGCTGATTGGTAAGTTTGTCATATAAATCGAGAGATGCACTCTCAAGTCTGTTGAGTTCCGTAAAATCCATCGTATTCCCGTTATCGGTATAAGTAGGAGCAGTCCCGTATGACTCCTTGACCGTATGGGTATTGATAGCAGCTAGATTCTGTTCGAGCATGTTAATCTCGTCTGCGTAGAAGTAATCTCCCACGTTCCTGTCATCACCTAACCATCCGAAATTGTACTCGTCATACATCTTGAGTGACAGATTACGAAGATATTCAAGATTGTTCTTTATTCTGTTAAAGTCCGAGGCATTGAAACGGTCTCCACTGTAGACTCCGTTAACCGTCTCTCCGTGCCAGTCAGTCTTTGGTGTTGTCCAACTCATACTAATCTCCTATTCTTCGAGCAGTCACGCTACCCGAGAAAGCCTGGTTGAACTTGATCGTGTGTCTATACACATCAACTTTCATGTTATCTCGGAACTCATTTTCCTGGTAAACAATGTCATTAGCATCTAGTTCGGGATTACCTCGTGTATCATATTCATACTCGACCCCAGCCGAGTAGTATTCAGCAAGCCACGCAGCAAGATTGTTCGCCATCGTCATGTCACTGACTAAAGGATTCTTCCAGGTAACAGTCTTACCTCTACCCTTAAGTGACTTGACTGCCTGTTTTTCAACAGTCTTATACTGATGACCCATGATTTCTAGTTTACAAGAGCCTGTGGTTTTAAATCTGACTGTGATGTAATAGTTACCCCATTCCACAATCTCGGCTCTGCCTTCCGTATCATCAATAAGAACTCTATATCCATAGGAAGGTTCTGACACATAATATGTCTCCACCTCGTTGCTAGTGACAGTGACTGTCTCACTCACAAGACTCGACTCCTTAGCGTCCTCCTGGTAGATGGTGCAAGGCACGACTACCTCTTTGACACGTTCCTGTTTGATTACCTTAGGATACGATGTCATATCTCTACGTGAGATTGTAAAGTCATTCACTGCTTTAGACTGCGTGTCAGACTTAATCTGAATCACTCCGTCACGAGACTGTGTGAGAATACATCTGCACGCATTTGCTATAATCTGTAATGCTTCCTTATGAGAAACCCTAGGAACAGGATTAGTGGAATACATATTCTTAAGTGATTCATCAATTTCATACTTCGTCACTCCTATATCTGCTAGAACCTCCTCAGCGAGAGAATAGTAACTCTTACCATTGATATTCAGCATTCCTTTATAGTATTCAGCATCCATGTTTCGAAAGACATCATAACAACGTATTGTTGCAGTGTTGTCATCACTCTCCCATTCAGAACACTGTAGGGTCGCACCCTGTATCCATTCGATTTCATTAGCACCAGGAGTCTGATAACCGTACATGACTCCCATCTGCTGACCTGTTTCGAAGTAGTTGATCGCTGACTTAGGATTATCGACATTGAAGTATCTGTCATAGTTCTTTAGCTGCACAGAGAAGTCTATCTGAGGTACATCTGCACATATAGGTGACACGTATGTCTCTAGAGTAGAATCAAGTACAGAATCGTTGTAATACACCAATCCGTATCCGAATGTGATTGAGTAGATTCTCAATCTCGTTTTAGGATTCTTCATCTTGTAGAACTTTAATTTGACATATGTCGTTTCTTCGATTACCTCATCAGTGAACCATTCAGACTCGGTGTTGTTTCTAATCTCAATTACCTGTCCTCCACTGCCGAGGACATCGAAGTTTACAGGATAATTATCACCAAAATTGATCGTCAGACCCTTAAAATCAGTAGGCAGCGTGTTAAGGCTGATTGTGACTTCACATGTAGCATCTGACACAAGTCTGTTAGAGATTATTCCTGTATTATGATATTCTCTCCCATCGTTCTCTCGTGGGAGGAAATACATCGAACCATCGACCCTGGTGAAGTTCTCTTCAAGTGTAGCATATACGATGTCATCACTATGTTTCTTTAGAACGCTAGACCTATCAGAGAAGTATGTATAATCACCATTATCGACGGTTGATTTATTCTGTATCTCCTGGTTGACAAGACCGAAGGTAACCATTATATATGCTCTTTCACGAAGAGCCGATTTCATGCTCTCTGCGTATGCCTGTGAAACTGTCTGCATAGATTACCTCCTTATTCGCCCGTATCGATCAGATTGACTTTGCAGTCCTTATAATGTGTAGGATGACCGTTACTATCTACCCAGTAGGGTTCTGCCGTACGGTCACCACAGTACATCTTTATTGTTCTAGGTTTATTTGTAACAGGATCAATAAATGTCACATAAAAATAGAAGTTAGACATCGCCTGTAGAATCGACTTCCACTGCTCGGCAGTAAGCCAAGACCACTCAAGGTTGTTAATCTTATACTGGTCCCTACCGACTCTCTGTCCTACGACAGTACCGTTTGAGTCTCGACCACTGTCAACAACTGTAGACACGAGTATCTCGACTCCTCTTTTGCAAGGAGGTAGTCTATATCCATTTATCTCTAGAAATGCCATATTTTTTCCTCCTTACTTAGTGAAGTCAAAGCCGTCTGCTTTATTCTGAGTAGTGACAGCGTCCTTTACTGTACGATTGCCGACCTGTACGATTGTCTGTTCGTTCTTGTCAGCCTGTCTCTTTGTATCATTAGCGATTTCTCTAAGAGTAGGTTCAACATTTTCCTGGTAGAACTCACGTATCTTGCGTTCCCAGGAATCATCGTCTGTACCGTTATATCCTCTCTGAGTATCGTCATAGACTGTTCTAGCAAGGTTAGTATAAGGATTGTATCCTTCTGCCATTGCTAACTGCATATTCTCGTTCATGCTATCAGCACCAACAAGCACTGCATTGATCATGCCATTCGCACTGTCGATGATATTTCTATTCATTGCTTGCCAGTATCCTGTGAACTGAGCCATTCCGTTCACGATAGCACTATGCATGATTGATCCCAATTGAAATCTGTTCATTACTTCTGTAGAGCCATTCACATGACCTACTAATTCTGCTCCACTTTCGCCAGCCACGAACATTGAGCCGTGTGCAGCTCTAGTAGTACCACCAGCATATTTAGGAATTGTCTGCCATGTGTGAGGAGTAATCACTCCTCCCGAAGCATACATCTTGATGCCACCGTGAGCAGATACGACACCACCTCGTGATAATCCGAAGAACTCCTTAATGTTGCCCTTCCATTTGCTCACAAGATTAATACCGACATCTACAATGCCACCAATTCTATCTGTTACCCACTGAGAGACGGATTTCCAACCGTTCTTCGCAAGTCCGATACCTTTATTGACATCCCATCCCGAAGCCCATGAGACGAACTGAGAAATGGTGTTCCAACCCGACTTGAATAAGCCGACTCCTTTGCTGACAACTCCACCCATGAATCCCTTGACGAATCCCGAAACGGTATGCCATCCACTTCTGACAAGACCTACTGCTTTATTAACTACTCCTCCGAGGAATCCCATCACCCAAGCAGCGACGGTCTTCCAACCTTTCTTAATGAGAGACACAATTGCCTCAACACTGATACCGTTCTTGGAAACGTTCTTCCACCATCCAACGAGAGTATTCCATAATTTTCTTACATTGTTCACGATTCCAATTACGATACCTGGAATAGGAGAAGACTTGATGAGGTCGATAATAGGCTTAATAAGGTTCTTGTAGAACCACCCAGCAATGCCTGTAATGATTGACCAAGCACCTTTTAGAATGCTTACAACGAGTCCGACACCAGCATCCCATGCCATCTTTGCGTACTTAGGAACTGTGACTGTGAAGAACTTCTTGAGCCATGCCACAATCTTATCCCAGTTCTGAACGATAAGGATCACACCGTCGATTACTAGACCAACGATCAATCCGATTGCAGAACCAAGAGGTCCTCCAATGGACCCGATTAATGCTCCGATGCCAGCACCACCTAATACTGAGCCGACCACGATCATTAATCCGTTTATAGCATTGAGTCCTTTCTGAATGGCATCCTTAAGACCTAGAATGAGTATTCCGACTCCTGTAACAATCGCTCCGATTACTGCTGCAAAAGGTGACACTGCTAACCACAATCCACCGATCACTCCAGCAGCACCTGTAATCAAGCCGAAAAAGATATTCCAGTCAACACCATTAACGAATCCATTGACCCACTCCGATGCATAGAGAAATGCTCCTCCGACGATCATTGCTATTCCGATAAGAGGCTTCAAGCCTTTACCAATTAAACCTAACTTCTGTAGGAATTTGGCTATCTTAAATGCAGCAATTGCCCCAGCAACTGCTCCTATGACTGAAAGAATGCTCCAAAGATGTTTCTTAATCTCTTTAACGATTCCATCAATCTTGGATGAAACAAGACCTTGTAGAAAGTCATATGTAGGAAGATCAATTCCCAGGTCTGTTCCACCTATACCTCCTGCACCAGCGCCCCCGGCACCTCCTGTGCCTGCACCAGCACCTGCGCTATCGTCATCCTTAGAAAGGACGTTTAATTCATCAATTCCTAAAAGTGCATTCTTCAACTTCTTAGCAGCTTTAGACGCTTTACCTAGACCCTTTGAGGTCTTGCCAGCACCGTTAGCCATATTGTTAGTAGCCTTCGCTGCACCGTTCGCATTCTTAGTGATACCCGAATAGTCAATTTCGGGCAGCTTGAATCCGAATAGTCCAGCAATCGTATTAGCAAGTAATCTAATGACCTTAACTACTGCAATTACATAAGGAAGAATCAAGTTCAGCATAGGAATGAATATATTACCAATCGCTCTCGCACACATTTGGAACTGAGCTTGTAGGACTCTTAACTGATTGGCTGGTGCATTCAATGTACGAGCCATATCACCTTGTGCGACAGTTACCTGTGTGAGCATTGCATAATATCTCAACTGAGACTTCTCAGCCTGTGTCATGTTAGAAACACTCTTACTAATTCCGAGGTTAAGTGCTTCCTGTTGTAATCTAGCAACAGATAAGTCATAACCTAGTCGTCTAAGAGGTTCTAGTTCACCCGAAATACCCGACTGAACTTTCTGCATTGCATTGGTCACTGAGATGTTGTAGAAAGATGATAAGTCATATCCCAACTGAGTTAGGTTCTTTGACATTATCTGTGCCTTTTCAGCGCCTACACCGAATCCCGTGATGATTGTATTAAACACACCCTGGTTTCTCATGAAGTCTCCAGGGTCGATACCTAAGAGTTCACTGACTTTCTCAGCATAATTCTGAGCAGATGCAGCATACTGACCCATTGACGCATCGAAGAGGTTCAAGTCTTCCACATATTCATTAGACTTATTTATTAATCCTGCAATTGTCTTATATCCTGTGCGAAGAACCCCCATGGCTATTCTTAATTTAGAATATAACTCCGTCCAACTGAACTTAGCCTTTTCGTTAGAAGCATTCGCCTTATCCATCGCATTACTAGTTCTGATGATATTCGCTGGCAGACGACTAAATGACGAACCTACAACATCCAACTGACTAGACAACGGAGCAAGACTATTAGAGAGTGTATCAACCTGTGTGATGAACTTCTCCCAGTCCATTCCATTCAGCGTCTGAGATAATGCTGGTAATTTGTTCATGGCATTGATTGTTGATCGTAATCCCTTCGCCACTCCGACATCTCCGAGAGAAGAAATCGATGTAGACAACTTTTCGAGATTTCCGAAATTAGCACCATCTAATCCATTAACTGCATCACTGATGTTCTTTATCTGATTTCCAATTGTTGATGAAATCTTGATGCTACCTATTGATCGTAACTTTTCAAGACTGTTCGCAAGACTCTCAATCTTGCTGATTCTAGTTGAATCTATAGCACTAAGGGAGGTACCTAGGTTACTAACTTGTTTAGCAATGTTTGTTAACCCGATACCTCCCTTTGTGGCAGCTTTTAGCCTTTGTAAAGAAGCGGAAAGAGTATCAATACTATCGACAGCAGAACGTGATGAGGACGTTACCTCGACCTCTAATTCTTCAACTGTTGTAGGCATTGGTATCACTTCCTTTCCTTATAATACTTTTCGGACTTCGCCTTAAACATTTCCATGTAGCGCTTGCCCTTGTCCATACTTGACTTAGCCTTCTTCTCTTTGACGTCCTCAGCACTCTTTTGATTAAGAGGATAAGGTTCATTAGGATAAGGCTCAGCCTTTGTTCCCTTCTTAGCAAAAGAACGTAGAATAGGTGACAATCTAGAGACTGCATCATAGATGTACATCCCTTGTAGCCACATCTCACGATTCACTCTTTCAGTGCGAAGGTCGTCTGCCTTCCTGTAATATCTCGTGAGAGTACAGTCATCATCCCAGTACTGTTCCTCTGTCATTCCTATTGATAAGTAATATGGGAACTTGGAATAGAAGACGTCCGAATATGTACGAGGAGAATGCGAATCACTCTTCCTGTCGTCGGACGAATTGTCTAACAGTGACTCACTTACCAACTCACTGTCCAGTCTACGTTTCCCTCTGAGTCTTCGGGATCATCAATCAGTGTCACGATTGGCTCACTGTACATTTCCACTAGTTTTTCAATTAACTGGTCTTTGTTTGTCATATGAGCAAAGATGGCATCAATTGTTTCCTTTTTCTCACGTCTGTGATGTGCCATGAAGGCTCCCTGGAATAATGCTGGTAACATGGACATAGGTTTTGTTTCAACCTCTGCAACAACAAATCCCATTCTTTCCATCTCAGCAACTGTTCTGCGAGTATATTCGAGAACGTAATCTTTTCCTTTATAAGTGAATCTTAACTGTTTAGCCATTTCTGTTTCCTCCCAATAAATGTTTATTTACCAGTGTCAATACTGATAACAGTTGATGAAGCAATACTGATAGTCATTTCAACTACTTCGTTAGTCCCAGCACCGTTAATGTATACAGCCAACTGACCTTTGAACTTATACTTACCATCATCACCAGTAGGTGTTAGCACGCCTCCTGTTTCTGTACCACCGAACCACACTGCATATTCATGTTCGGTATCTTCTAGTGCCTGTAACTTCTTGTAGTCATCTAGCGTATAGTTAGCAGTGAACTCAAGGGCGTCTAGCGACTGAACACCATTGATATTAGTCTGCATCTTATCTGATAAAGTGGTTGTTTCAATTAGTTCGGGTGCCCCTCCTAAATCGGGGAACTCCTTAATGTCGATTACCTTTTCCCATGTCTGCTCTTTCTTCATCATTAGGAATGTCTTATATGTACTAATCGCCATGATCATTACCTCCTGTAGATTGTTTTGTCTCTTGATACAATCGCTCTGTAGCGACCTACCATTCTGTATATCCCGTCCTGTGCATTAGGTACGGGAGTGAGGATTGTTCGTGTGAATCCAAGTGATTCCATCCTGGAATCAATGAGTGAGATAATTGCCTTACATTCGGTCTTCTTCCACTTTGTCTTGTTGGAATACACGTTTACCTCATAAATGACCTGGACATGATTCTCTATATGCCCACTGTCACGAGTGTTTCTGTAAATCTGATTGTCTGCTTCGATGAGAGAGACACATGGAAATGATGGTGGTACTCTGACGTATTCGCCTGTCATATAGACATTTGGATATTCATTGCGTACTGCTTTGGATACGTCGTCGAATACCTCCGACTCAATATCAATCATCTGAATACCTCCTTCGCCATCTGTGGCAATTCATCCAGGACGGAAAGAACAGCTTTCTCTAAAGGCATCTGAGCAGGTGTACCTCTAGTAACATGAAGCGTTCCGTCAGCATCCTTGAAGCCCCACGACTTCTGCTTACCTTTGCCTTGTCCGTATCCACCAATCGTCATACCTAGTTCGGAACCTCTTGGATGAGGTGATGAACCTAGATTTCCGTTGTGATAAACTCCAGCACCGAACTCGACCCACACTGCATCTTCGCCCTGTGCAACAATGACTGAGATGTCACCTTGGGTCGTATAATTTACCGTTACATCGGGTTTCTGATAACCTCCTCTAACGAGGTCATCAACTACGGCACTTGCAAACCCTTTGTCGGCTTCTTCCTCTATTCTTTTTGCAACCCTATCCTGTAAAAGTGCTGTCTTTCTCTTGATGTCCTTCTTATATTCCTCTAGTTCCTTGATTGCCTTATCTATCCCACTCTCAGTGAGTTCGACAGTAATCTTTCTTTTACCCACTGACTGTCACCTTGCTTATCGCAACTGAGACACTGTTCAGACTCTTCGCAACCTTCTTGACGATATAATCATGGGGTGTCTCTACCTCTCCCGATTCGTTTGTTACTAACGAACCATCAGAGCCAATGAGAGGCGATTTATCGACCCATAGAACGGTGTATTCATCAATCGGAGGACAATCTACGTCCATGACAATAACCTTGTCATACGCTTCATTTACCCCGAATTGCTGAGTGTTCACTTCATCCTTGGCAGCCGAAATGTTTGCTCGGTAAGCCTTCGGATTCTGATGAATCACTTCGTATTCACCTGTCTCGTTGCCGTACTCGTCAGTTAGAGGAACTTTTCTGTCATACAGTGCGTAATAGAACACGCTCTTGTTTCTATTCATCATTCTCATTTGAGGATACCCACATGAGGAACAATGACCTTGAGCATTGAGGATGGGACATCTGCACTTTCATAACTTCTTACAATGCCGTTCTCAGAATGTGACAACTGCCCTTCTGCCCCTCTTTTATTCAGCATGTACGCTGCAATTTCGCATTGCAGCGTTGCATACTGGGGAGGAACTTCTGTCACTGTCGAGTCGTATGGATATGCTCTCGACAGAATCTTCTGAGCAGCTAATCTGAGGTATACGAACAACACTTCTTCACTGTCGGTGTCTCCGACCATCGCTCTCAGAAATCTCATTTTCTGTTCTTCGCTCATGCTGTTCACCTCCTACGATTACTAGACAGATGCTGTTGCAGACTTAGTAATCTTCACTGCCTTAGTAGCGTCAGTTAACGCTACAAGGTAATACTTACGTGACCAAATGCTGTTTTCACGAGTATCCGGATCACGTTCCTGTTCTACTTCTGTACCTTTCTTATTGAATAAGGTAACGGCTTCTTTAGTAGCAACAATGATTGTGCCCTTATCAGCGTCTTTCTTTGTATAAAGATTTACACCAGCAACTGTGCCGATATATCCTGTTCTAGCGTATGCTTCCACATACTGTAATGAGTCCTTAAGGTTCTTTCTTAATTCAGCCATATCTGTTGGATTGACGAATGCGAAACATCTAGGACCCACTTCTTTAGGATCATTGTCTGTACTTTCGATGTTTAAAGTAGCAACTGCATCAGCAAACGCATCAAAGTTAAGAGCCTTTGTTGTTACTGATAAAGTAGCCTTCTTATACTCTTCATATACGTCCTTATTGACAGTGTTGAACATATCAGTACCCATGTGACGTACACCGACAGGAACTAACATTGGGTCAGTCATCGCCTGTTCGTCGTAGTACTTGAATCTGTTCTGTGCTAAAAGGATGCGGTATTCTTCTGGTGTATAAGTAACTTCGATAGACTTAGTGTTTCCCTTACCCATTGCTAACTTTTCTGTACCGTCTGTAGCCTTGTATACGTTGATTTTACGTACCATACCTGGTTCACCCACTAATGAGTTATCCACAGTACAGAACTGTGTTAAATCAAGGTGGGAGTTATACTGGTCTTCGATTTCGTTTGATAGATAAAAATTGTCATAAATTTTGTGCATAATTTCCTCCTGTTAATTTGTAAATTCAAAGGTGTAACCTTTGTGTGTTCGTTGTCTGCCATTATGCAAACACTCTGATACATTCGAGCCTGTCAATCCCAAAGTAGAACACGCCTTACTAATGTTAGAAAATTCACCTACAATTTCTCCGTTTAGTTTTCTAACACGAATACTCTTGTTCAGAAAAAGTGCTTTTTCCATGTTCTCTCTATGTGTCACCCATTCCAAATTAGAGACCGAGTTGTTATCCCGAATACCGTCTATATGATTCACCTCGGAGGAATGGTTATCGTTTGGAATAAATGTCAGAGCAACAAGTCTGTGAACATACTCTTTCTTTCGCCTACCATCACCAGTAAACAGATTGATTTGCATATATCCGTTTGGCCTTCTGCTCGGATTCATCAGCTTTTGATTAGAGTTCTTTCTTATTCGTCCTTCTGTAGAAACGCTATAAGCTGGGTACTCCTTAATCGTCTTGAATATCTCCATATTCACAACCTCCGTTGCTTACTGTTCTGAACCTGTTTCTGTATAAAGTGCTTTATATTCCTCCGGATTGTGTCTCGCCCAGTCTTCACGTTCTATAGCCGGCAAAGCACGGAATTTATCCAATGTCATGCCTGGATCGTCTCCATCTCCGGTAGGTTTAGGTGTGTCCTTTAGGACCTCAGCACGTATCTTCTTGTCAACGGCTTCAAGGTGTTTCTTCTGATTAGCGAATACCTTGTCTGTATCGCCATTCACCATCGCTTCAGCAGTAGATTCAGCGAGTTTTTCTTCATACCCCATGCCTAAGAATTTCGCCTTGTATTTTGAGATATTGCTTTCACGTAGCAACTGATCATACTTAGCCTCTAACTCTGCTCGGTCTTCTGCTTCCTTCTGTTTCTTTAGTTCATCTTCCGAAAGTTTTGCTTTTAATTCTTTCTTCTTAGCTGCTAGTTCTGATGCAGTCTTATCGAAAACTTCCTTCTTGATGTATCCTGTATAATCGGGCTTCATGTCATATGACTCTAAGGCTGCTAATTTTTCCTCAACTGTCATATCTGCATAGCCTTCAATTTCGTTAACATTTACTTTCATGCTGTATCCTCCCGTCTTTTAACGTCTTCTGTGACTTTGTTTTATATGCGATTTAAGGTTTCTCTACCTATGTTTCTAAAATGCGATTTACGTCTTCTCTGACGCATTTATTCTGTAGGCTCGTTATCTATTACCTGGTTGTTATTTCGAGCCTCTAATTCCTTCTGTTTGGCTTGTTTAGCCTGTTGTTCCTCGTAGTACTTCATACTCATTGAGTAAGCAGATTCAGCATCCGAGAACATTCCACTATGCTGGAATGCCAACTGTGGATGAATCTTGTCTTGCTGTAACATTGAGATAAGTACCTGTGACTTACTCTGAATTGCTTCATAGTTACGACGAGTGAACTTCATGTCGATGTCCTTGAGTCTTAGATTGCAGTCTCCTAAATCTCGGCAGATTCGGAGAACTAGTTTCAGCATTTTCTTCTCAGCCATCTTGAACACGTTCTCACTGTCCTTTGCTCTAGCCTCTGCATCTGACCAACCGTCACGAAGCAGTACTGCTGAGCCTGTATCACTTGTAGAAGACCCACCATTTCTGTTAGGCATTCCACATATTGTTAAAACCGAGTCGTAGCAGTCATTCTTCAATGTCTGCGACTGTGCCTGGTCTAGTTCTGTACTGACCACTCCCACGTCTGCTTTCTGTCCGTCCTGTGACTTTACCTGGATTGCTCCAACTTCTCGCAGTTCCTGGAACTGGTCCTTAGTGATTTCACAGTTAACAAACTTGATGAATGCCTGGACAAGCTGTTCGACTCCGTCAAGTCTGTTACTTGCTAAGGTGTTCATTGCATCAAGCAGTGGCAACACGATTTCGAAAGACCCTAATCGAGCATTGTTTGCTGGATACTCGAAAATTGGAATCATTCCTAGAGCGTGTGGCTTACACCCAAGAAGTAGTCCATCCTCTGCATAGAAGTAGTACTTGTCTGTATAGATTGAGTAACGCATTATCTTGTCGTCATCCTCTGCGTACTTGACTGCCATCAGAGGTTTGTTGCCGATTTCGTTTGAATAGACCACGAATGTATCTCTAGGGTCTAGGGTGTACATCTCAAATGGTGCTTCATCCTCTTCACCTGGCTCATCGGGCAGAACTAGACGGAATGCTGTTCCACAAATCATCTGCCATTCAACAATCTGCTGGTCCTGTGCAGCTTTATCCTCAGCGAACATATATTCGTTAAGAGTGTTAATTTCATTTACAGTCTGTTCGTTGCCATTACGACTTACATACTGAATAGGTTCCCCACACAGATAACCGACCTTGAATGAGACAATCTCATTCGCACGGTTCTCCACGATCTTGTTGCAGATTTCGGGACGTACGTCCTTCACTCTGTTCAGAATCGGCTGATTACCTTTGTAGTATTGGTAGAGGTAGTCAATCTCGCTTCTATTGAGGTCATGATCATTCTTAGCCTTTAAGAGAACATCCATGACGTTATCGGGGGTGATTTCTTTGACACTTGACTTGATTATTCGTCTGCCTGTCATCACTCGTGACGGCATCTTCGCTTTTGATTCATCTATCTTGTGACTCATGTTGTCCTCCTTTCGGGCATAAAAAATAGGTGCATGACTGCTGAGGACTTAGCCTCGTGCAATCATGCACCCGTATGGTGATACCACTATAAGGGTACCTCACTACGTTATATTATACCACTATGAGGGTACTATACAAAGCGATTTATAAATAATTTTCAAATATTTTAGAAAGGTCTCTTGAATATCTGAACCTTCGCTCCGACAAGACTCTGAGCATACTCAGCGAGCATTGCCATTCCGTCGGGCACGTCATCGTGAGCGTTCTTCCCAGCCATTGTATAAGAGCATAGGAAATTCATCATCTTTCCGTAATCGGACTTTCTCTTGTACATTGAATCGTCCTTGAACAGGCAGTGTTCCTTTACCCAGGCACTGTTGACAATGATCTTTGTCTCCTTGTTGGCAGTGGTGAACTTAGTAGTGATATGAGTGATTCCACCTTTTTCCTTCACTGCCTCCTGTACCTTCTCTGCCACTCGTCCACCAGCCGAGTTACTTTCGAATCGGCACATCTGCACCTTGTCTCTTACAAGTATCTCAGTCAGTCTCGCATCTACGATATTCGGCAGATTATTATCGCAGATACAATCATCAATGTAATAATCCTCACCGTACACATAAGCCACAGGCAGAAATGCATAGTCAGCACCCTTGTCCTTGGTATCGCACACTGCGATGATTCCGTCGGGATCTCCCTTAGGGAGTTCAAAATATCTTCTCAGTTCATCCTCCGAGTAGACAAGACCTTCACGCTCGATTGGCTGGCACATATACAGTGCTCGCCAGCTTGCATCGTCCATGATTTCTCTCTGAGCACGAAGCGTAGCGGTAGAATAACCCACACCGTAGTCATAATCGAAGTTAGACTCGTCGTTCTCGTCAAGTGCTGGTATATTAATAAACCTAGCATCATCGTCATCACCGTATTTCTGCTGCAGACGAGCAATTACGTCATGAACCGACCATGGTGTGGCGATGTGCAGCTCGACGCAGTGGTCACCCTGTTTACGTTGTCTCAAGTCAGTTGTGTATGTCTCCCACAACTTGTCTAGACGCTCCTTGGATAATGCAACCTCTATGCCCGAAACAAGGTCATCACAGTAAAGTAGATTCATCGCTCTGTACAGACCAGCATTACCTGTTCCGATAGAGGTAAACTCAAGCGTCTCGAATCTCTGCTTCTTGTCGATGTCAATACGACAATCCTTTGCATTTGTACTGCTCACCTGTATGCCAGGGAACACATCGTGCCATAAATACTCCCCTTCGGGGTCCAGTATACGAAGACATTCATCATACACTCCTCGAATGAACGCATTACTATGACTTCCCGACAGCATCGGCTCGTTAGGAGTTCTACCAGCAAGCCATGTCAGATAGAAAATGGCGAGCGTCGTCTTCCCTGTTCCTGGTGGGAGAGATATCGTAAGCAGTCTTATCTTCCTTTCTGCAAGATCCTGCATCGCTTCTGCGACCTGTTTAAGCACCTTTCTTCTAGGTGGATAGAATTTCTTGTCGGGGTCCCTGTTCCACTCGACATACAACAGATATGAATCAAAGTCATGTGGTGCTGCAGCAAGCAGAACCTTCTTGTGCAGAGCAAACAGTCTGCGTATCTCCGACTCGTCTCTAAGCGTAGGCATACGCTTCTCAATCAGTTCTGACAGAATCTTAAGATATCTGACCCCCAACTTCACGTCACGTTTCATAGCCTCAAGAGATGTGTAGTATAAATCCTCTAGAGCCTGGTAGTGACCTGGCGAGATTCTTATCGTCTCAAGAATCGTCTCAAGTAACTGCTCCATTAAAGCCTCCTAAAACAAAAAGGTGCGTCATCGACAGAGAACTTAATCCCTGTGCGACAACGCACCTTCCTTACAGTGGCAGTATCGGAGTATGTACTCCCTTAACCCAGCCACTATCACCATACTTATACATACCCTCGTAAAAGAGCCTGTTCTGCAGGATTCCTCGCACCGTAGACGGCTGGAATCTCTTTCCACGTCTTGTGCGATATCCTTTATCGTACAGTATATCACATATGTCCTGTAGAGGAGTACCTCTTACGTCATGTTCCTCGAAGATGATCTCCACGATTGGTTTCTCCTTCTCGTCCAGGACAAGAGCACCGTCCGTACAGTGGTAGCCGTATGGCTTGTTTCCTCCCGAATAGCCACCACACTTAGCCTTAAGTGAACGACCCTTCCCTGTACGGAGGGCGATGTTTCGTCTTTCCTGTTCGGCAACGAACATAAGAAGAGAACGATAGATGTTGGCGAAATCGTCGCCTTCTGAAAAGTGCTCCTCAGTCGAGAGCAGCTTGACGTTTCTCTTCTCCAGTGTATAGAAATAATAAAAATATAATTTAGTGTCTCTTGCAACACGGTCATTCTTGAACACGATCACTGCATCGTGACCTGGCAGGTCATCCGAATGGTACAGTATCCTGTCGAGTTCGGGTCTGTTGTCCTTCGCCCCACTGATTGTATCAACCATCCAGTCAACAATGTCATAATCATGCTCCTTTGCATACTTGCTGATAGCATCTCTCTGCACCTCGATGCCGTAGCGGTCATCAGATGACTGCTCCTCCGTTGAGACACGGATATAACCTATCGCTTTCACGAGATATTCACCTCCCACAAGTAGTTAAAGTAGTTCAAATCACCATTTTGCGTATAACTTCCTCTTAGTACGCGCGTATTAGGGAAAAGTTTACGCAAAAACCGATTTTCAACTACTTTAACTACTTCTCAGCCCTATTTTGGCTCATTTTCATCACTAATTACCCATTCAAATTTACCGTCTTTGGTTCTGACCACGATTTCTGCGTCAAGAACATTGAGAATTTCATCGAGTGTCTCGATTTTCATTCTCCTTTCCCTGTAAATTGCATTAGAGATTGCTGCACCACTGTTTTTGCCTAGTGCAGAAGCAATTGATTGAATTGAATCGTTTCTAATAGCAACTAAAGATTTGATAATAGCACTTGGTTTCATATTCATTCCTCCTTACGAGTTCAATATATCACGTTTATGTATCGTTGTCAAATGTATACGTTATTATATTCACTTATATGAGACCTTTTTAAAATTTTTGGAAATTTAAGCCACTCACTGGCTCGGGTTCGCCGTGGCTATATCCCCCACCGGTGGGGGTGTACCTTTTAAAAGCGATTTAAACGACCCTACAAGCGACGTTTACATTATATCCTAACAAGTACACCAACGAACACAAAACAACGCTTAGAAGCGATATTTTTAAGCGTTTTCGATATATCCATGCTTTAAGCTGCTATCATTGGTATGATATACGTATAATCATGATTATATTATACGTGTACCAATCATATATAAACGTAAAATAAAAAGCGCTGTTTATACAGCGCTCATTTTTGTATTTTGGTTAACTCTATTATAACCAATACTGGAAAAAATAATATAATTAATACTAATTCTAACATCTTATAACTCCTATTTAACAATGAATCTATTTACTTTACTATTTACTACATATTCATTGTAAAGATCATTATGATCTAATTTAAAAGCCTTACTATTAAAACGGCTGCTATTTACCAACTTATTTGTAACCTTATATACACCAATATATAACGTATCATTGCCGCCCATTAAAGTGATAATTTCATGTTTTAATTGATCATTGCTATTTTTTAACATGTCAATCATGTTTTGATTCTCTTTAAATTCTTTTACTAGTGATTCTAATTTATTCATTTTTCTATTCCTCTTTTAACCAGTCATTAATTAATTCCCTATAATACGAATCAAGTTCGAACGCTTCTAAAGTAAGCAATTTTCCAGCCCTTAAAGCTGCTATTTCAATATCTGATACAATATACATTTTATCAAGCCTTATATTATATAATGTCACGCCAGCGTGAAAATTGCTTAAAGACTCCCATATATCGGAGATCATATACATATCCGACATGTCTAAATTTAACATCATATCAATTAAACAAGTGTCTAATGATTCCGGTATAACGTCGTCATTTTCGTATTTAATATGAAAATTTCCGTTTTTAAATTCTTTTACTATCATTTTTGAAACCTCCTTAAATTCCACATAGATCGCTTATATTATCTAAATAACAATATGACACACGTTCTACATCACCTATACATAAATCATTATAAGCATGTGCGAGTGCGTCGAATTCTTTATATTTTTCTTTCAGATTGTTATATGCTGCTTTTAATTTTTCGATGTATGCGGGTATGTCGTTTATATACTCATTTACGTTATATACTCTTAAGTGATCAGCAGTTACAACCTGTATACGATTATTTTCAAGTACTTTATGATCGTTATCACTGTCGATATTTAAAGAAAAATGATGATCATAATCAATAACATAAATTTCAGTATAATAATTTTTATCGAAAATACTTATACTAAACCCAGTTAACTCTCTAAATTCATTACAAATTTTATCCCTTGTTTTAGGGCCGTATTGTTTGTTTTGATACTTTTCTAAAATCTTTACAATAACAGGTTTCAATTCATTTAGTGTAACAACTTGCAAATTATAGTGCTGCAATTTCAAAACTAAATGTAAATAATTCTCTTTTCTTGATAATACATTCAGATCGTTTGTAAGCGCCTTACGATTTTTGAAACGTTCTAGGGGACTGCTACCAGTGATACTACTTTCTAACTCCTTATAACTTCTTTTAGTGCTTTCAATTTCAGCACTTGTTTTTGCAATTATCGCAAGCATTTCTTTATATTTTTCCATGTTTTTGTTCCTCCTTTTTTTGCTTACACGTGTATAATATCACGTTTACGTGTATTAATCAACTAGAAAATACACTTTTACGTGATTTTTATTCTATACCTGTATTGTTATATATCTATATAAATATATACCAATCCAGCGCCTTGAATCAATTCTATATCTTTATTTTCGACTTACAACATGAAAGAAGCATATCAACAACGGCGACACGTACGAAGCAAGTGCGGCGCTTACACGATGCATCTGTTACTATCTTAAAAATAGTACAGAAAAACCAGGCATATCGCCTGGCTTGGAATTTCTAAATAAATTTTATAGTCGCTAGAGTCGCAGAGTCGCTGGCAATTTTTCAAAAATTTTTTCGAAAGTCGCTAGAGTCGCTGAGACTCAAAGTCGCTAGAGTCGCTTACTCGGCAGAGTCGCTAGAGTCGCTACCACTCATAGTCGCAGAGTCGCTAAGCTGCTTACGCTCAGTAGTCTCTATAGTCGTAGCATATCTCTTCTTGATATCGTTAACGTCATACTCTTCTTCATTCTGAGTATTAGGTGTTACAACATACTCTGTCTTATCCTGGTAGCCATAGTTGTTCTTGCCTAGGAAGATACCAGCAACAGGGTTGACCTTGCCGTTCTGCATATAGTTTTCCCATAAATTTTCTAGTAAAAAGTACGCTTTTTTAATGACGTTGGCTGAGTCCTTGGTTATTTTTGCCATACTACCTCCTCCACCCGTTGGTGCATCATGAGTCACACTATACAACCATCTTCTATTATGTCCATTCAACGCAATAGCCATACCCACAACCGTAGGCTTCATATCTGCCTCAGCATATAACTCAAAGTATTCCATCAGTCTCTGCTGAACGGCTACGGGATCATCAAGGTCGATGTTAGGCATATTCATCAGTGCCATGTTGAGACTTAGGTACTTTGTGTTGTCACCCTTCTCTAGTATCAGTCCGTTATTCCCGATTACAGGAGACTTGCTTCCACCTCGTGGCTTCTTCACCTTCACAGTCGGTGTCGGATTTTCCTTAACAGTTGCCTTCATATCAGCCTTCACATCTGCCTTCGCAGCAGTCGATTTTTCCTTTACAGTCGTTTTTCTAGTCATTTTTACCTCTCCTTTGACCGATTTAGGGGTGTATGAAGTAGTCAAAGTAGTTGAAAACAGGTTTTTGCGTGTAACTTCTCTATATAGAGATTTTCCTACTATAAGAAAGTTATACGCAAAAAGTGAATTTGAACTACTTTAACTACTTCTTTAGGAATTTCCTAAACACCCATTTACACGTTTACGTGTCGAATATATATCGGGATATGTACATTGTACACGTTTATGTATACTTGCCCGAAAGTCGTTTAGACCCCATTTGAGGGGGTGAACGAAAACCGTTCAGCACCTCTATACGTATACGTGTTAAATACCTATCGGGACGTGTCATTTATACTCGTATACGTATACATACTTCTTAACGTGTCTTTACCAGTGGAATATCCTCCTTCTGTCTCACTGCATCGCCAACATCTATCTGGTCATAGATTTCAAGTTCATACATGAAGGTTGAAAACGCATCATCGATATCAGCAATACGTCTATTTCTCTCCTTGCATTCGTCTTCATAAGAAAATCTATCACGAATATAACTTCTAACAGGAAGAGCATTCAACATCTTCTTCTCGTAATAGTATCTCCATAACAGATTCGCTAGAGTCTTCTTCTCTTCATTGTCTAGCAGTCTAGTATCTAAATTATTGCTCATAATGTCTTCTCCTCAATTGTATCAAGCACCTCACCACATACAGGACACACAATGTCGTATTTCTTAGGAGATGAGTCGTGTTCCACAAAGACGAACTCATCGTGACCACACACGCTACATTTGTGTTCCTTCAATCGTACGGTGTTCTCTCTTAGTCTTAGAATATCCATATTCATTTCAACCACAGACAACGCATGACGCAACCCTTTCACGTACAACTGCAGATTGGGATCGTTATGGTCAATTACCTCGTCTAGCGCATCTTCAAGCTGCGCTCTGATGATATCGAGAGTATCAAGATCTCCTGTCTTCTGATCATATCCCTGGATATACCAATCATACAGGAAACAGAAGGTACTTCTAGGAAACGGTACAGGTTCAGTCCACTTTGTCTTCATTATTTCTTACCTCCTTCTGTAGTCTTTCATTTCTGTATCCGAGATTAATATAGAAATCTGCCACACCTTCGATGTATGATTTATTGGTGTTGACGTTATGATCAAACGATTCTTCCATGCCACGTTCCTCGGCGAATCTTCTCCACTCGGACACGTCAGGCATAGCGTCCTCCACAGCGAATCTCACTGCATTACACGCTGCACTGTACGCCACAGAAAAGTGATCAAGTGTTGTCAAGAGATGTTTGTTTCTGTCTTCCAGGTCATCGATGCGTCTTGCCAGCTGATGTAGTCGTGTTACGGGGTCAGTGTCATAAACTATTTGCTCGTCCATGTTGGTAATTACAACTTGACCGTTTTCTAATCGTTTAAACATAATCAGTCCTCCTCCCATTCGGGAAATCCTGCATCAATTCCTAGATGATTGGCTATCTCTTGTCTCAATTCCAAAAGGAACAGCTTCAACAAGAACAAGTCACCGTTAGGAATATTCGTAGCATTCGCTCTCCCTAGATGCTTGTACCATCTCACATACAGTCCTGTCTCGATGTGCAGGATTCCGTATTCCTCCTCACATCTGAACAGGATGAAATTCTGCATGGGGGTAGTCTGCTCACATAGCATTAGAACCTGTGTCAGATAATCACCAGGAAAGACTTCTTTAAACACCTCCACAAACTGATCTCTATCAAAATCCCACTTCATACGGTTTGGTGCAATTGTATCCATGTTATCCCTCCTTCTCCTTATATTCTTCTAGAAAACCTAACACCATCTCGTCATCACACTGTGTGTACAGATAACTCTTGCCACATTTATACTTTGGTGGAATCATGCAGTTCTGACATCCAAACATTTGAAGATCAGATTCATTTATCGGTTCTTCTCTTTCATAGATTTCTAAGTTCCATAGATTCTTCCCCCAATCCAGCGTATGTTCGTCTATTTTATATACATCAATGAAGTATTTATTATTACAGAACGAAAAGACATATCTGAATCCGTTGTCACTCTTGTTGTACATGACGAGATTTCTATAGAACTTTGGAAAATTAAACAGTCCTTTCAAATTAAATCTGCTTAATGCACTTCTTTTGCTGGTTTTTCTGTCTACCTCGAATTCGGTAACTGTCAGAATCGGAACATTGTTTTCAAAACTCGTTCTCGACTCCCTAAGATATTTATAATTTTCATCTTCTACTTTGAACATAATATTATTTCTCTCCTTTCGTTGATAACTGATCACCTCTAAGGACACACGCACATTCACCAGGAGCAGTACAAATCTCCCATGTCTCCTCAATAGGGTCCTCGTTAAGTTCATCTTGTAACCAATTCATCAATGTTGTCCATTCACGGAACGGACATTTACTGGTACAGCAATGTTTCTCATACTGACGTTTAGCACCACAAAGTCTACCGTGTACTCAGTTATATAGGTTATAGCATTCATTAGAAAGGAAATATTTTTCGTCTATGTCCTCAACAGGTTCTAGTTTATCCATCAAGACGTCATCTGACTCAATCGGAGAAGGGAATGTGTACCCTGTGTCAATATCCTTTCGAATACTGACACAGAAGACTCTCTCTCTCTATTCTGAGGAATCCCGTAATCAACTGCATTAAGCACTTGCCAGTAGTTGTTGTATCCTAGCTGGTCGAGCCATTCGAGCCATCCTTCAAAATCTGCTCTGAATTTCTTTCCTACTAGATTTTTGACATTTTCCATAATTAAATATTTAGGGAGTGTATCGTCTGACTGGGCTTGAGCAAGAAGTCTCTGAACTTCATATAATAAGCCACTTCTTGTCTCACCCTTTACGATTCCTTTCAACTGACCAGCAAGACTTATATCCTGGCATGGAAATCCGTATGTCCACAAGTCTGCATAATCAAGTCTTTCTACCTTGGAGATATCACCGTAATTTCTAGTTTCGCCATAGATTGCGTTATACGACTTGATCGCATATTTATCAATCTCGCTGATACCCACAACTTCATGTGGAATTCCAAGACGAATCAGAGCCTTTCTGAATGCTCCGATACCAGCGAATAATTCATTAACTGTTAGCATTAAATCACCTCTTTTAGTTTCACACCCCAGTAGATTTTCAATCCACTAGAGGTTGATTGTCTGTCGTACCATTCTGTATGTCGTTCCATCTCCGAATTGAACTTTCTAGCAGATAGAACGGGAACACCTTCTGACTTAGCCCAGGATTTGAAAGCCTGGTAGAGATCCTTTGCTCTAGTGTTGACGTTCTCGTCTGTCTCACATCGAGCGTCCAGGAACTGTAATACGAGGTCGTTATCATTTTCATATTTAGTGACAACCTTTCTTAAATTGTCACTCATCTCTAGACCTCTTTCCTTATATTTAAGATATCCTCTCACAAGCCACATGAATATGCCACTCATGCTTGACTGCTCGCATAGTTCGTCTTTCAAGTGAGTGTCCTGTTCTTCGGGAGAGAAGTGTCTATTGAATTCAACCACCTTGATTCTGTCCGAAGCGAACAGAGACTTATCTGTTACTAGTGGGAGGTCGTTACATGACAGCCATAGAGTGAACTGAGGCTTGAACGTCACTGCACTCTGATATAGGGCACGTGCTGAGATTTCCTCACCACCTGTGAACTGCTTGATCTTCTCTTCATCGAGTTTTCCGTACTCATTTGACTCTGACATTGTTACAAATCTCTTGCCCTTCAACCCGGCAAGAGTAGGGCTAGCTGCTTCTGCATCTTTCTGTCTGTCTCCACGGCAAATCATGCCCACAGGAGCGACTTTTGCATAATCCCCTAACATTGTCTCAATAGTGTTCAAAAGCGTGCTCTTACCGTTTCTAGTGGTCTTACCGTGTAAAATGAACATACACTCCTCATTGCTCATGCCGAGCATTGAATACCCAAGTGCTCTCTGTAGGAAGTCAGCCTTATCTTCGTCATTCTGAGTAACTTCTGCGATGAACTTCTCCCATCTTTCACACTTCACATCTCGTGAGATTGTGTGATTGAACGTTGTCTGCATTGTAAGGAAGTCATCCCACTTGTGTTCTCGGAATGAGCAGTCCGTCAAGTCATATGTACCGTTAAGGCAGTTGATTAGATATGGATTGGAATCAAATTTAGTTGCTGAGATTCTTAATTCCCCTGTAGCATCCTTTAGGATTCTATCTCGCATTCTTCTGTCACCCATCTTGTTGACAAAGTTTGTATAACTCTTTCTGAGGTCGTCATCTTCAATCTCACCACAATAGAGAATCATGAGGCGGACGAAATCCTTTATCTTTTCAGAAACGAGGATAGAACCCTCGTCACGTCTCCATGCCCCCTCGTGGTATGTGTACCAGGAACGGTGTTCGGGGCAGTATCTCGCTTCACGGAGATAGAGCATTCCGAATAGATTCGCCATGCCCATTTCTGACCATTCAAACCCTGACGAGTCACTGTCAGCCTTTTCGGGGTGGTACATCTTGATTAGATACATCTTGGACGAGAGATCCTCATCCATGATTACACGACCGTTTCTTGTCTGAAATAACTCCTGCATTACTTAATCACCTTTGCTAGCAGATCTTCGTACAACTTCTTGTATATATCACGTTCTGCTGATAACTGAATTGATTTTCGCACCTGTTCAAAATCAGTATCCATCTTAGCGAGTTTAACAAGCCCTGGCTCAAAGTCATCGTCACTTACTGATTTAAGTTCGGACTTTTTGTATAAATCTAGCGACCAATTAAGACCATGCTCGATTCCGTCCATTTCCTCGTCGCTGACGGTTCTTACGTAGTTCCCTAGTCTTCCCTTCTCTACGGTATGAATCGTCTCACAGAGAGCAGTGGAATCGCTCTTACAGTGTACTGATGCATGAGTAGGCATAGGTTTCTTTTCCTGTGTCGTTAGATACACAACTTCAATGTAATCACTATTCTTGTTTAACTCATCACTCGATACAATCACACCAGGTCTGCCAGTTGTATCAAGGGTGATTCCGTTATTAAAATTCTTTGCATGAGTAATGTAGAAGATGTCTCCTCTTCTAGGTTCTTTTGTGTTTACGTAGTAGTTCATAATAATCCTCCTTAGTGAATAAAATACCAAATTGCTAATATGATTAAGAAAATGATTGCTAATGCGAATCCGACAATATCGCATATTGCTTGTATCTCTAAATGTAACTGTGCTAAATCACTCATATGTTGTTACTCCTTTATTCTTTCCAAAAATATCCGGCAGCTATTAAAACGATGGATGCTACCATAAGTAATACTCCAATAAGATCCATGCTGTTATTCATCTTCGCTCTCCTCTTCATCGACGAGTTCATCGTAGTATGAGTACGACCACTGATGAAAGTGTTTTCTAATTACGTGTAGAAGTTCTTTGTAGCAGTCGTTACATAATTCAATTTTGAATTCTTTTACTGCACCATCTAGTCTAAATCCACACTCAATAGGAAGCGCTACTACATGCACCTTCTTATTAAATGGTATCTCACTTTTGCAGTGATCGCAGATGTGATAATCTTTCTGAATGTGCATATTATTCGGTCTCCTTTATAAGGTTGATCATTTCTTTTAGTACGTTTACGAGCGTTTCCACGTAATCGCAGTACTTCTCTAATGCCTCAGCGTAGCGAACATTGTTAACGTGTCCGTCGCCGAAACGATTCCACTCGATGAAGTCTTCCTGTTTAGGTCTATTCATCTTTCTGATCCTCTTTTCCTAGTTTCTTGAATATGTAATCTACTCCGTCCTTGATTGTTTTAGTCGCCTTATCAACGTTCTCATAAGTTACATTTTGAGCAACCAACATTTTGTACATGGTTTCTTCGGAAGGAGTGGCTGTGAATACACCAGTGCTAATGCATAAAACAATTAATACCTTTTTGAGTATTTTAATTGACTGCGTTATTAAGAGACGGTCGTCTTCGTCATAACAGTAGCAAGTTTGGTAGATGACTATAAACGTTTCTAGACAAAGTGCTCCGAATAATGTGATTACTATGGCAGTCAAAGTAATTCCTTTTAAACTACTCAATACATCAATAATATAGAAAATCCACGGATTAATAATTGCCATCACCCATCACCTCACGTTTATCTAAGATTTCCTTGATTGAAGTTGGTTTAGCATCTTCCCACTTCACGAATTTAAATAAGTTGCCGAATAACTCTAAAGTTCCGTAACATTCCCCACCTTCCCAGCAATCTGTACCTTTAACAGGTGGTTCGTAATAAGCGTATAACCACTCTGCCTCGTCTCTAGCAATGTAACGGAACTTAGTATTGTTATAGAGGTAATCCAGGATGTCATATTCTAGATTGCTGATAGGTGGTTTGTATTCCTCGAACATCCAAAGCATGACATTCTGGTAACACGTATCGTCGCAATCTTCCTTGACGTTAAATTGACAATCTTCACAATTGAATCTTTTGCAATTTTCCACTTTTCCTGTCTTTTTAGAAATTGCGAAGCACTCTTTAAGATTGAGAATATTCTTTAAATAATGTTCAAGATTAGTCATCATCTTTCACCTCGCAGTTTTCGAGGAGTTCTTCGATTGAAGTAGGTTCTTCGTCGCTCCATTTCAGAAACTGAAACAAACAACTCAATTTGTATAAATTGATAAGATCAGCGTGATCGTCGTCAGTGGTTCTCCAATAACAATCGATTTTAGAAGGATGACTATCATATGCGTGTACATAGTTATACTCATCTCTCGCAATGTATGAAAAACCTTTCTTATACAAGTATCTCAATAGTTCATACTCTACTTTACTTAACTCGAATTTATAATCTTTATAAAGCCACTCGATGAAACCTTTTGATGCCTCGTTTCTAATAAACTTAATAAACTGTTCACTTCCCCCACATCCTTCGACCTTCTCATTGCTGACATACACATATGAATACTTGTTAGCCATTTTAATAAGTTCATCTTTATACTTATCTACATTTCTCATTTTGTTTCCTCCCTTATTTCTTCAATCTATATTTCAGCCTTCTGTATTCCTGGTAAACAGGTTTCCATATTGCCTCAGCCTTTTTCTTTTCGATAGGCAGTTTCTCTTCTAGAACATCAAGTGTGTCTTGTATCTTAATGTTAAACGGGCAACCTAGACATCCTGTTCTAGTGAAGTTGTACGGTTCTTTATAAAGTTCACATAACTCAATGTGATACTCCTCTATGAACCATTTCATCCACTCGTCTGTCATAGGATTCAGTGGCTTGAATTTCTTCAATTTACTGTTCTTGTCTATGACAAGACATCCTTTATGAGAGGCTCTTAATCCTCCCTCTCCTAATCGTTCACCAGTCATCTTGTACGGCTTACAGTTCTCATTCTGCCATTTTGTGAACGGTTCTTTCTTGAGTTTAGTACAACACTTGTCGCTGATCTTGAAGTCTGTGCCTTCTTCGAATTGATATTTGAGCACCTTCGGACACCCGAATCTGACTCTATGTTGAGGTGGGTCGTAATATCTAAGAGTGCTTTTACTGTGACCATTCTGTTGATACAGATGCACCAGCTGGCTGTGTTCTTTTGACTTGAACGGGTATCCATAGGTTCTGAATATCATACTCAGAGGCATGGACGGTCTTATTTCAACAAACCTATCATCTTTTGACATTAGATTATATACAAACTTAACAATCGCCTTGTATTCGATGCCAGTGTTGATGAATACTCTAGGAATAGTGTTTCCAGGAATTGCTATATCTATAAGTGTGGATAGTATGGTCGAGTCCTTACCTCCACTAAAACTAATCACGAAGTTATCTTCTCCGTATTTCTTTATGACTTTTTGAACAGAATCAATTCTGTCCATTAATAAAAATTCATTGTCCATCAATCAACCAAAATCTATTTCTAGATGTTGGTTAATTCATTAGTTTGCTCTTATACGATTGTTTTCAACCTTGTAGCCACAATGTTGAATTTTATGGTGTCACATTTCTATTCACTAGACACCAACCTAGTTTCACTAGGATAGATTAATTTTCCTTTCTTGTATTTTCTTCTGATAATCCTTTAAGCCATTCCATCATGTTAGCTGTGCTGTACAATGGACACTTCTTGCATTCATCAAAGTATCCCTTGCATTTAGTGATGGGTATTCCTTTCTCACGCAATCTTTCGTGGACCCCCGTACAGTAATATTCACCGCGACTGCTATAACAATTGTAGCCTTCGGCAATAAATTCACACATGACTTCAAGGACTTTGTTATCTACTTTCATTTTTTCCCTCCATCCATTTCATCATGTCTCCAGGGTCAAAGAATCTACAATTCTCGCACCAACCTTCACAATCTTTGTTATAGAGACACTGATAAAAATCTTTACATATCCAGTCTCTACTAGAGTGATAATCACAGATGAAATCACACACCCTATTCATTATTGATTCGTCTACATTCATTTAATTTCCTCCACAGAATTGACTCTTCTTTTCCATTTCTTGTATTCGAACCTTTGTCTTAATCGATCATTAATTGCACTAACAGTAACGTTTTCATATTCAGCAAGTTCTTTAGCAGTACCAACCATGATTACTTCATTGGTACGATAATCAATCAAGCGATACTGAGTATTAGGTGAACGGTTCGCTCTAGGTTTCTTTCGTTCTCCAGGTTTGAGAATGCTTCTGACATACTCTTCGGTATCGTATTTAGTGTCAGTTGGTACGATAACGGGGTCATACGCTGACTTACATCCTTCCATCGCTCTTAATGCTCTCTTGCGAATTGTTTCAGCCGTCAATCCTAATTCTTTCACAAGTTCGTTTGCAGTACCCACTCTACTTCTTTTACCGTCGTAATATGCAGCATATAGCGTGCTGAAGTATTCCTTGCGAGATCCGTTAACCGTCTTTATGACTTTTCCATTCTTCACTCGACTTTTTGACTTGTGATTTTTCTTTTTCCATTCTTCCACGTTTTTCTTGGTACATTCGATAATCCATTCTCCATTAATGTCAGGTGCTAGTCTGTGAAACCAGGAAGAACGGAAGAATCTCTCACAGTCATCCTTGATGTCTTCACATCTGTGATATCCATTTACACAGTGACCCTTCAATGCTGAACGGTAATCGTATACGGCTCGTGCAATAATCGCACAAGTCAGTCTATGTAATCCTTCATCTGTCATATTTAGTTACGCTGTTGCAGATTGTCTGCAACTCATTCCTTCCTAAAGGAGGGTCACACGCTACGTTGTTTGCGTATTCAATCTCCTTGTAAATTTGCATTTTGTCATACCCTTGTGAATGCAGTGACCCAGCAAGTGAAGTCAGCGACAGGTTACGACACCCGTCGGGGATTCTAGGATATGTCGGACGGACTCTAATTCGTCCTTCTGAGACGACTTCCTCCCAAATAGGAGAGTATATCCTTATCCTGTCAAACGACTCTGTATGAGCCGATTTAAGTATTTCTGCGAAGTATTTCTTCACTACGTAGTCAATCGCTTCTTGGTTCTCAACAATTTTGTCGAATAAGACTACGTCTCCTGTCATAATGAAGTATCTCGATGCCTTGTAAATCTCTACTCCTTTGAGATTGTTCTTGCCTTTGAAAGGAAGTTCACCTCGAAGCAGTATGTGAAATCCTCTACCACTTCGAGACTTTTCTGTGTAACTTCCACATTTACTGACAATATCAGCACCGAGTTCAGTTATGAATCCGTCTTCATCGTATCCATCATCAATGTCAATTCCTACATATCCGTTGTCTGCGAATACAAAACCACAGTAGTCATATAATCCTAGATTGTACGATACTAGAGCAGTATCGAAATCTGACCACGTGTTGGGGTCGACAGACGAAGCTGCTTCATTCTCCCATGCCTTCATCGGAACTTTCATACCGTCATTGGTACAGACCCATTGTTTAAGGTCTTTAAGTTCCTGTGGGATATTGTCATAATCGATCATGGCTAGATTAATCCTCGCTTCTTTGCGATTCGTCTTTCTAAGTCCTTGACCATCTTCCATAGGGTCTTTTCTCGGATACAGTACTGTTCAGAGAGTTCTGTGACTGCGTCCTTCATTAGAGTATTGTGATTGTACACATCAACGAGCATCTGCTGATCTTCGTTAGAGAACATCTGCAAAGCATCATGACACGCTTTCCAGTTAAGTTCGTCTGCTTCACTTCTCTTTTCTAATAATGTATGTCTTGCGTAGAATCTCATGCAGTGTCCTACGTATTCACTATAAAATGTTTTAGCCATTTGCTTTCTTCCCCCTCTTGATTTCTTCACCAGCGAAGTACCAACCATCATCAGTGTGGATTGGATATCCCTCGATGTCCGATTTAATGTGTTTACTTGTATCTAGGATGTGCTGTGCAGCCGACGCTGACATTTCGGTTTTTACTAAATCTTTACCCGATTCTAGAAGAGCCTCGACTCTTCCGTTTACTGTTTTTAATTTATATCCCATATTTCCTCCTACAGTGTGACCATCAACATAATCTGAAACAGAATCACTACAATCAGTACTCCGACTGCGATTCGATACTCTTTTACGAGGTTCATTAAGTTCTCAATCTTTTTGAGAAGTGTCTGAGTATACTGCAACTGTTCAGCGTCTTCTGATTCTGACTTTTCTTCTAATCGTTTGATTAGTTTATCCTTAGCCTCCAGCTGCTTATCTTTGAGAAGAGATTTTTCGTCTTTCTTCTTAAGATCGTATTCAAGATTCTCAATTGTTTCTCTTAGTTCATTGATATCCTTGATGTCACGACTGAGGACTTTGTTATATGTATTAACTAGTTCACTATACTGAGTCTGCAATTGTTCATAATCCTCATACAGATCATTCTTGTCCTGTTGAAGTTCAGAGATTTCTTTCTCTAGACCTTCAATAGCGTCCTGGTGAGATTTTATTGAAACAGTATCACTCATGAACATCACCTCTTTCAGACAGCTCAATGTACTTTTTCAGATACCATTGAGCCTTCTTAATGTCTTCTAGACCATTCTTGTTTGAATGTCTGTATAGATATTTGAAAGCATTGCAGATACAGAAATTCTTTACTGCTTCTACACCTTGCGTTTCTTCCATCACATCAATGCATTCATATTTTCCTGTTTCATAATGCAATGGGTGATTTATACAATCCATATAAATTCTCCTTTATAATGTCGGGAGAGAAATCTCTCCCAACTGATTAGCCTAGCATTTCGTCTAGGTTCAAGCCTGTTGTCTGTGGCTGAGGTACTTCCTGTGCTACAGGTTCCTGGATTGTATTCTCATTGCCTAGAGTTAATGCTCTTTCAACGGCTTCTGTGTCGAATCCATCAGCAGGATACTTATCACCTAAGTTAGCAAATGTAACAGTCTTGTTAGGATCTTTATTGCTTTGCTTCTCGTTATGAACGACTTCTGCTCTGATGTAGTGATTAACTAAGTCTTTAGGTTCTACGTCTTCCATGTCAAAGTCATTCATGGCAGCTTTAGCAAAATACGAAAACGCACTTAACGCTCTATCGTTATAATCGCCATGCGAATCCATTAAAGTGAATTTTTCAGTCATTGTCTGACCCTTAGCGTTAATTAATTTGATTTCGATTTTTCCGAATTTTTCATCATGATTCACTTCGTAGATTCGGAACACATATTCCCCTTCGGGAATGATACTAAATCCATCTCTCATTGGAATTCTCATTGTCTACTTGTCTCCTTTTGCTTCTGATAATGTCAGTCTGTATGATTCAGACTGCTTTTTGTATTTATCTAATAATCCGTCTTTTTCCAACTTCTTCTTATCAATGTCGGTTCTAACAGATTTAGATACTGTCCATGTCAAGGTCTTTCCTTTGACCTCAACCTTCTTATCACCATCACGGAACTGCTTCAACGCATAATCCTTAACGGCTTTATTAATATCACTTAATCGCTTTGTCTTATCTGCGATAGTAGCAGTGACCTTATCAATCTCAATCTTTAACTGTTCTGCTTCTGCAAGCATACTGTCTAGATTGTCATTTGATACTGTATTTGTTCTTAGAGCCTTGAGGATTTCTTCATCCTTCTTTTCGTCATACTCGGGAGAGATGCCTGTAGCAATATATTCATCCCACCACTGCTCAACAGAATCAACTAGTGATTGGAAGTTAGGATATCTTTCAGACACCTTGAACTCACGAGTGATTGTGTTAGATGCGTTAGGCTCGAACTTGCTAGGATCCTTGTAATCATTTTCTTCCAAGAAGGAAGCAACCATGATTACATCGTCTACACCGTACAGATATGCGTACAACGCAGCCTGTAAGGCATAGTATTCGGGGATATCTTCTGCCCAGTCTTCAACTCTCTTGGAAGTCTTCATTTCTAGAACGGCTTCCACGTTTCCATCTTCGTCCTTCATGAGATAATCCCACATACCTCCAAGATGTTTGGATTCGGGAAAGAAGTCACCCCATGTCTTGTGGAAGTAATCATCACCCCAAATGTCACGAGGTCTGATTAAATCCATCGCATAGGCTTCTTCCATATAGTCAGCCTGTTTAGGTTCAATCGTTTTACCAGCAATGGTATAGATTGTGTCCTCAAACGGCTTTTCCCACGTCTTGGTAATCGCACACCACATTTCGAATGGTGTTGACCAGGGATTCAATCCCAGGATCGTTGCAAAACGAGTACCTGTGATTTTCTTGGTTCTTTTAGGAGGGTCAATCTGAACACGATTACCCTCTAGCCATCTTAAATTTGACATTACTGTGCCTCCTTGATTCTGTTTAATTCACGGTCGATTTTGTATTTCTGTATTGCTTGTACAGCGTCAATATTGATTAGGTCACTACCATATAGTTCCGTCAGACAGATAAGGACATCAGCGACTTCTTCATTGATACTCTCAACTGTTTTCAAACTCCAACCGTAGCGTATGTACTTGGTGAGCGATTGAATAAGTTCAGTCAACTCTTCAATAGCGATTGTCAAAACAACGTTGTCATCATACGCACCTATGATTTTCTCAATATCTTCGTACTTAGCGACAGGCACATTCATTAATTCTAATAATTCTTTACCCATATTATGCTCCTAGCATTTCGTTAACTCTCTTGATGACTGCTTCGCAGTCTTCCTTACTGATATCAGTAAAGGATTTTGTCTGCACTCCCAACTTGAGAATAAAATCTTCTTTGCTAGGGTCAGCCTCTCTTAACTTCTTAAGGACACTCTTCAAACCTTTAATCTGTAAAGCACTTGCCTTTTCAGCTGGAGCAGTTAGATGTTCTTTAACCTGTTCTCTCTGCTGAGGAGTGACAGGGATTTTCTTCTGTGCAGGCTTGGCTGCTACGCTCTTAGGTGCAGATTCTTCACCAAGATGTCCGTCAATTTCATCTGCTTCACAGATATCCAATGCAATCATATAGAGGTAACGTCTCATATAAGTGATTGATGCCCCTAAAGCCTGCATACTGTTTGTTGCCTTAGTACCCTTATTGTTGGAAATAATAGGTTCGATCTTGTCAAACGGAGCAGTAAATGTAACTACTTCATCCGGATTGTCAGTGTTGATGACGTCCATTTTCGCCTGTCCGTCTTCGAATTTAACTACAGGGAGCAATCCAATGTCATTGAAGATCTTCGTTGCTCTCGGAACAATGTCTTCAAGTTCGAAGTACATGAATGACATGAACATATTCTTTCCTGTCTTTTCAACTCCACCTTCCATGAAAGTGAGTCTTGCCTGGATAAGTTTCTGATAAACGTTACCAGGTTTAGTTGTTGTAGTTTTCTTAGTGGTTGTTGCCATTTTATTTTTCTTTCCTTTCTTTTCTTTATCGTCAGAAGTTCCTTCAAATGCTTTTATACGTGCTTTAGCAACTTCTATGTAATGAGTTTTATCAATATCACCAATCGACAACTGATTGTCGTTATCAATTAAACAATGTTCGGGTAATGCTGCTTGCGTTTTGATAGCGTTCTCTTCTATATGAATCATGTACAACTTTCCGTATCTTTCATCGGTCGTAGCGTACACTCTATTTACACGCTGTATTGGTATTTCCTCACCATCAATAATTCTGAATGGGTCTCGGAATTTACTCCCAGCCTTTGAAATCTGCTGAAATTGGAATATGTCATCACATTCCATGATTGTTTTCTCAACAGGGACGCCGTGTAAAAAGTAGTCAGTCAATGCTTTTGCAACAATAACAATGTTGTTATTGATGTTGAACGCACCTTTTGTACTTATACCCTTTACGAGATACTCACCTTTTGCTTTCGGTTTCCCACCTTTTTGAACCTCTATGTAGTTATTTACATCTTTCTGAACGATATGAATAACAGTATCCTCTTCAAGTTCAAACCCTGTTCGATTCTGCCATTCATTGCAGATTTCTTTTAGTCTGTCGTAATCCTTCTTGTTACACTCAACCATGATACCGTCGGTATTTAGCTGCACGATTCGTAGACCGTCGATTTCCTGGTAGCAGTGTTCTGCTAACTCAAGCAGATACAACTGACCCGATATGCACACCGAACGACCCATCAACGGGTCATACAGATTGTTGTATTTATTAAGCAAACATCCATATGTTGTGTTACATACCAACTTAAGTGGATTCGCAACTTTCATATTTCCTTCTGCTTTAGCCTTCATACGACGATCAAGTACGTCCTCGTATAACTTAGGGCTAGGAATATTACGACTGGTATAGCCGTTGATTGTACATAAGTGAGGGTAGTAACTGCCCACATCCTCATTCCATATTCCTCGTGCTTCGGTCTCCTTCCACACAAACTGAGGAATTGCACCATGGATTCCTCCGAATCCGATTGTTACAGCACATTCACCTATATGGAACTGTAGTTTATCTGCTTTTTTACCAAACAGTTTCCAATCGGGAACCTTCGGGTCATACATTCTATTGAAGAAATCAAAGACTATTTGTGGAATGTATTCTCGTTTTAGATTTGATGGATACTCATAACATCTCTCGTCATTGTGAGGCTTCTTTTCAGCCTTTAGCATTGCTGCGGTAAGTTTAGCGTTGGTCATTCCCATCGCTTTTACACCGTCAACCCCTGCAAGTTTTCCGAGGTTTATCTTGTTTTCAAGATAATCCTTTCTGAGAGTTATCAACTGTTCTGTTGTGTCAACATCGTGTTTACAATAGAAGACTGTCTCTTCTCGTTCCTCGTCAGTAAGAGGTCTGTCAATGTCAAAAGGAACTGAACTTTCCTTGATAGACATTCCGAGATGCCCTTCAATGGCTTTCAATGACAAGCCCTTCTGAGTGTCATCTCGAATATCAACGTTGTTGAATCGGAAGAAGTAATCAAGCATTGGACACTGCCAACCTTGACCCCCACCAATGATGTAATCATTGACTTTCTTTACTTCCTGTGGTGAGTAGCCATAGACAATCGCCTTGATAATGTACTGATCGTAGTGCTTACTGTTGAACCCTACGTAAATACAGTCATCACTCAAACAATCAGCCAAGGCTTCATTGTCATTCCAAATACAGGTGTACTTACCCGACTGCTTGTCCTTGAACACGACTAACCAATCATGTGCGAAGACTTCACAGTCATATGTAACGAGCCTCATTTATGAATCTCCTCGAATACAATCTGAGACGGTAGCATGTTGTGACATACGTAAATACTGCTGAACGGTGGATTTAGACTTGGTTTCTGATCGTTGTAATTTTTAAAATAAGAAACTCGTCTATTTAGATACATACATTCAAACGTGTTGTCACGAAACATTTCGAATCGTTTTTGACTTTCGAATAATCCAACCACTCCAACGAGCATTGCGAAAGGTATGTCAAGTTCGAATAATCGTTGTAATACCTCGGTTTTCAAACTGTATGGAGGATTGGAAATAATGCAATCACATTTAGGTGGTGTCATTTCAAAGAAATCTTCACCATTGTTTATATGAGAGTGGATGACGTTACACCCAGCATTTTCGAAATTTTTAACAAATAGACTGTCTTCCGTGTCAAAAGGACACCATATAGTCGAACCAGTCTTTACGTATTTCATAATTGGTTCGATAGCATATGATGGAGTATAAAACTCATCGTTTTTACTATTTGCTATTTTGTCAAGGATCATTTAATCGCCTCCTATGAAATAACAACCGTTGCGTTTGTAGACGCTACAGCGTTTCTTGTATGACTTCACAAGATAGCCGATATCATCGACAAAGTCATATGTGACTGGATTATCCTTGCCTTCACACGTTCGTGCGATACGTCCTATACTTTGTGTTACCACAGCATAATCTTTTTGTGGTGTTGTCATGTACAGACGTTCCAGGCACGGGATATCGAGTCCTTCACGGGCGAGAGAATAGGTAGCAAATAGATATTTCTTTTTGCCGACTCTCATGTCTTCAAGAGCCTTCTCTCGCTCCTTCTTGCCTTTCTTAGAGGTCATCTTTCCACTCACCATGACTGCATCCTTTTGCATATCCTCGGGTAGCAGATTCATGATGTTTTCTAAATGACCAAGCCTTGCTGATAGAATCAGTGACGGTCTTCCTGGTTCAATGAAATCAGCAATCAACTGATTACGTTCCTCGTTCTCAACCAGGTATGTAATCAACTTTGTGTAATTGATGGTCCCGTCAGTGTTCAGAGCATCTCTGCTCATCTGAACTCCTGTTCCTACAGGAAGTATTCCGACCTTCATGATCTTATCTGCAACTGCTTCGTCGGGTACTATATAAGAGATGTTCCCCACAAGAGCATATGTCGCTTCAATCATTCCGTCGGAACGATGAACTGTTGCAGACAAACCATATTTGTGTCTAGCTGCTAACGAGTTCAGTACCTTCTGATACTGAGTTACAGATGTCGGTGTACCACTGACTCTATGGACTTCATCAGTTATGATTACATCCCATTCATCTTTTAGTTTAGAAAGGTCTAACTTGCACATGGTTTGAACTGTCGCAAAAGTAATACCTTTTCCGATGTTCACTTTCCCTTCTGAGATTGTTCCCAGTAAAGAAGGGTCAATGTACATTTTTGCCCTGTCCATGCTCTGCTTGACTAGGTCAAGTGTATGGCAGAGCCATAATGTTTTTCTGCCGAGTCTAGCAGCTAACGCAATACCCATCTGCGTTTTGCCACTACCAGCGGCACTTTGTAATATGCCGTATCTAGCGAGTATCATCGCTTCTACGGCTTCTTTCTGATAATCGTATAGAGGAATGTCGCATTTATAATCGACTCTCTCATACGGTTTGAAATTGCTTTTAAAGACCGTTGTTTCCTTATTCGGTAATTCTCTTAAAACTCCGAACGGAAGAATTAACTCGTCTCCGTGTCTTTCATATAGAGATAATGTCTTAGGTGTGTTGCCCAGCCACAAGTGCATTCTCGCCTTAGAGGCATACTCGGGGTTGGAAAGAACCAGGTTCTTTTTACACCAGTTGATCATCTCTTTTGTTGGTTCGTGAACAGTCAAGACATTAGATACTTCTATAAGCAATGGTTCAACCACTCCTCTAGAGTCATACCGAATGACTCAACATCATCTTTAGTGGCTATTCTTTTCTCCTGTCGAATGAGGAGTAGAGCGAAATGACTAATCATGTAGATTCGGTCATTCATGAGTAAGGCGAACCATCCATACCCGTTTCCACTATCGCACCATGCATTCATTGCAAAGTGCTGATTATCCTCTATACGAGATAGAGAAAACTTGTTATTCTTGCATACCTTACAGTCAATAAGGTATGCGTGATTATTTCGTACAGCGATAACATCTGCTGGCTGACCAGCGCTGTTCTGAGCCAGGTTATGAACCCAAAACCCTTTTTGGAAAAGGATTTCGCAGAACTTCTGCTCGAACTTGTTACCGTCTGAACGGTTGCTCATCGTTTACCGATGAACACGTACTCTGCAAACAGTACGTTTAACCCAATTGATGATGCACACAGCACGTGCACCCCTGGATCGTTCCAATTGTTACCAGTCAGCACCATGCTGATTAAAGTAACAAGTACGAATATGTTAAGCAAAATTGCTAACACTTTTTCATAATTAGTCATGTGACTACCTCCATAAATGTGGTATAATAACCACGTAAACTTTTTAGTTTTAGGCACGTGTTCGCAGCACGTGTCTTTTCTTTTACTCGTAAGCATCTAGAGCCGTGGAAAGAAAGGATTTTGGAAAATGTATTGGTAGGAGAATGTCTATGAAATATGAGCAAATGTTTGCAACAGTCATACCTTCCACGGCCGTAGATGCTTACGAATCTATAACACTATTTAGTTGTAAAGTGGTTCATGTATTCCTCATAAGCCTTACGAGGAATATGAACTGATCGTCTGCCGTTTTCATTGGTGACGACTATGCCAGGGAACTTGCCTTGTTCGATGGCATTTATGATGAAGTTACGAGACACTCCCATATCTTGCATAACCTCTTCTATGAAAATGGACTTGTCATTCGCATTTCGTCTTCTCATAACTACCTCCCGTACGTTATTTACGTACTCTAAGATAAAAATTTTTAGAACTCCACATCGTCATAGTAGACTGGACGAGTAGGGTTCTTTTCGTTATAGAACTTTATCAATGTGTGAAACGCTCTAAGTTCCATGGTCCCAGGATCTTTTTCCCACTTCTGAAAAGTAGGAACGGAGCAATTGCATAACGCACCAGCGTCTTCTAACGTTAGGTTCGCTCCAATTCTCAATTGTTTAACACTTAACATCTTATCGCCTCCTTTCTTGTCGTCCGTATCTAACGGACTTCGTGATTACATCATACAACCGTGAACGTGCGTTGTCAACAATCTTTTTTATGTTTTTGAAAAATTCTTTATAAATTATAAAAATTCTTTATGAATCATAAAAATTTTTTATTTTAATCAAACGATTGTTAACAACATACTAAAATGATAAAATGTGATTGAAAAGGAGGTGAGCATCATGAAAGATGAATACTATAAAACAGTTGGTGCATTCTTTAAAGAAAAGCGTGAACAGAAAGGAGTATCTATCAATGATACGGCAGTTACCATGGGTCATGCTAAAAGTTGGTATTACGATATAGAAATCGGAAGAAATAGAATATGTTTAAAAGAATGTATAGAATTATGTAAATACTTTAATACTAATCTGAACGAATTACAGGAATATATAGAGAAGAATGGATTGTGATCAATATGGCTAAATTTAGAAGAAGACCGAATAATTCGGGGACAGTAGTCAAACTTAGTGGAAATCGTCGCAAGCCTTATGCAGCTAAGATTACATTAGACGAAAGAAATCCCGTCAACGGTGAAAAGAAGAGATTGGTAATCGGAACGTTCGAGACCAGGGAGGAAGCATTGAATGCTTTATCCCTCTATTCTCTTACTAGGTCTAAGAAGATAACAAACGAGGAAGCGACAGAGGTCGCTCCCGACTTGTACACATTACTGCAAAGAAAAACGCAGAAGAAAACTCCTACGTTTGCTGATATATTCTATATTCTGTTCAATGAGGATTTCAGCAATCTGTCGGTGAGTAGACAAAAATCCATGAAGTCTGCATTCGGTCACCTGGAGTGTCTGCACGATATTCCTATCACTGATATAGACTTGTCGCTCATGCAGTCTGTGTTTAATGACGATCAATCGAAACACGGCATTCAGAGAGACATGAAGACTGTATGTACCAAGATATTTAAATACGCAGTAATACATAAATGTATTGGTCGAAACGATGACTATACAGAGTTTATAAAGATATCCAAGTATGAAGAATCAAGCAAACATTATCCGTTCACAATAGACGAGATAAGAGAGTTAAAACGTCTCAATACTAAGGAAACTAGATTAATACTTGTTTACATCTATACTGGACTTAGAGCAAGTGAGCTGCTCAAGATTGATAGAAACAGCATACATATTGATGTGAAATCCAATGATGACGGACAGGACATGACCATCTCCTATATGATTACGGGTTCTAAGACAGACGCTGGGAAGAATCGAATCGTACCTATCAATGACGATATAAAAGACATTGTAATAGAGGATATTCTAGTTGACGGAGAAAGAACTGTCGATTGCGTATACAACAATCTGACTAATAGAATAATGCCTAAAATCAACACAATGTTGGGTTCAAACCATACCATGCATGACACTCGTGTGACTTTTGCTTCACTGTGTCAGTTGTACAATGTTGATGTATATATCCGTAAGAAGGTGCTTGGTCACAAGTTAAATGATATAACTTTCGACGTATATACTAATGAAAGTAAAAATAGATTATGTAGCGAAATAAATAAGATTCATGTATAATGAGTTAGTGTTATCAGTTTGTTACCTTTTCACACGTAAGAGTTAATAATTGAACGCAGAAAATGGCTTAAATACTAGGTTTTTGGCATAAGTTAGTTTTGTCTAATAAAGGTGCATTACGTCCTGTAGGAATCAATAGAAATGACTTCTTATCTGTATTACAGGTAAGACAGGGACAGGAACCTATTGAATGGTTTACATTTGGTTCAAATGTATTTAATACACTTGTTCCATTATATATTCATATTGATACTGTACCTGAATATTACAGCAATACAACTGCTGAAGTATCTACTGATAACTTCTATTGGGCCAATAGACTTATAGGTGCTATGGCTGATGCATGTGATAAACAGTCAGCCATCCATATTGAACGTTATCAAAGAGTGGTACAATCTCATTCACATCATATTATTCATACATATGATGAACTAATTGAAAAAGAAACAGATGAAGCAAGAAAAACAGAATTAAGACATGAAGCCAATCAAAAGGCAGCTGATATGTTGAAGAAGGAAACTTCAAAAACATTACATCTTGTCTTAGATGAATTAAGCTTTACTATGAAGAATAAATTTGCCCGTTCTGATGCATAAGAAAAGAAGCCTCGGCTTCTTTTTTTAGTTATTTGAGGCTGAACACTTTTCAGCATCTATTGCAAGTACAACAAGTAATGCATATAGTGCATCCTGGCTATTATGTACATCAATGACATAGACATCTGTAAAATGAAATAGTTCTTTTGATATAGTCGCAATTTCATGATAAGAATCGCTTATAGTGTAATTCCAGTTCATAAAATCTCCATCAATAGACCAGTCGTTAAATTCTAGGACATATTTAGGAAATAAGAAACTGAGTTTCTTCTGGAATGAACCGATATAATGATCATCTATGTAGATACTAAATCTTGGCATGAATGTCAATATTTCTTCTTTAATGGTTGCTAGACAATGACCTGATGGGTCATATACATCTAATTTATGACCCCATGAAAGACGACTGCTTACTGTATAGACAACCTGATCATATTCATCATAGATATCATAACTATCCATCAAACTAAAGATCTTTTGTTTTAATATAAGTTTCATATATCTCATCCTCTCTAGAATATAATTATATCATTTTCTTTTTGCTTAATACCATAAACAAGATAATCATTCCAATCTTTATGCCTATAAGGATAGGCTACATCTATTTTAATATAGGGATAGTTCTTATTTAAAATATCAACGATTTTATGAACTGCCCATCTTCCTGCTTGATCATTGTCTAATCTTAATAGGACTCTTTCTATTGGTTGATGTTCTAGATGATAAAAGAGTGCACGATAATGAGAGACAGAATTCAATGATAGATAATCATAATTATTAAAATCGTTAGTTAAAGTCATTAGAGACATCATATCAATAATAGATTCAGTCACAATTAACTGCGACGTGTTGTGTGATATATAAAAACAATGGTTATAATCATTCCCTGCCTGCTCACGCATATAACGATTATTTATCACGCTTCCCCTTTTACTTATGAATACTGGTTGACTTCCTTTATAAGATACAAAGACAAGATTATGATGCACTGATTCCTGATAGAGATAATCATGATTAATAAAGTAATCAATAATATCGAGACTAATGCCTCTTTCATATAAATAGTAATAGACCTTCTTATTATTAATGTCTTTACGTGGTAAAACAAGTTTTCTCTCTTGTCTTTTAATCTTTTTAAATTCATGATGAGGATTCTTATACATTCTCATTTCCAGATAAAGAATCGTATAGATAAAAGAATTAAATTCTGGACTCTTTTCTAACCCCAATGTCTGGCATAACGTAATCGTGTCTCCCCCAAATCCTTTTGAATACCAATAGAATCTATTGATATTTACTCTGATTTTTAATGAATCATGTTCCTCAAGATGATAGTAATTAGAACTCTCATAAACAAGAGTAAAGCCTAAATCTTCTATAAGAGAAAGCATACTATATTTCTTCACACGTTCTATACGACTTTTTTTCATTAAGTGATCCTCCTCTATATAATATATTCCATATAATTTAGGAGAAATCACAAAAAAACAGTGGAATATCCACTGTTTACATCAAACTGCTGATAAATACGAGTATGACCGCAATAGGTAATATAATTGTAAGATAACCCTGCATCCAGTTCTGAATCTTAGGACCATCCCCCATATTGGCTTCTGTTTGATAATTCTTGAATCCCCACCCTAGGCGAGATGTACAGAATAATAAATAAACAAGAGAACCAAGTGGTAAGAGAAGATTACTTACGATAAAGTCTTCTAGATCTAATATTGTTGAACCACTGCCAAGAGGCTGCAAGAAGTCAAGGACATTAAATCCTAAAGCACAAGGTAATGAGAATACAGTAATAAGAATCAAATTAATGATTACTGATTTCTTTCTTGTGATGTTCCATAGTTCCATTGTGCAGGCAATAATATTTTCAAATACTGCAATGACTGTAGATAATGATGCGAAAGCCATAAATATGAAGAATAGAGCACCCCAGATTCTACCACCTGTCATTGATAAAAAGACATTAGGTAAAGTAATAAAAATCAGACTAGGACCGCTGTCAGGATTTACTCCAAATGAGAAACATGCTGGAAAGATGATAAGACCTGCCACAATAGCAACAAATGTATCTAACACCGCAACATTCACTGCTTCCCCTAAAAGAGTTTTATCTTTCTTTAAATAGCTACCGAATATCGCCATTGAACCAATACCGATACTTAAAGTAAAGAAAGACTGGTTCATTGCCGCTACAATCACATTTAATAAGCCAATATGTTTGATCTTATTAAAGTCTGGATATAAATAGAATTTAACACCTGCCATCGCATTATCAAGTGTCAAACCATGTACTGCAAGAACTACAATGAGTCCAAGTAAGCCAATCATCATGACTTTTGTAATTCTTTCTACACCGTTCTGTAATCCCATTGAACATATTAACATACCAATAACAACAACTAATACCATCCAGAATACATTCTGAGATGGACTAGATAATACATTTTGGAAAACGGATGCAACCTGAGATGTTTTGACTCCTGTAAATCCACCAGTCAAGAACTTATAGAAATAGTTCAACATCCATCCTGATACTGTAGTATAGTAGATCATTAAACAGAAGTTACCTAATAATCCTACATAACCATGTAAATGCCACTTCTGCCCTGGTTTTTCTAAAGCCTGATAAGCTTTAACTGGACTTTTTGCACTTGCACGTCCCACAGAGAATTCCATGCTTAGAATTGGAACACCAATAAGAAGCAAGAAAATCAAATAGAAGAAGACAAAGATTCCTCCACCATTTTGTCCTACAACATAAGGGAATCTCCATACATTTCCAATACCAATAGCACATCCTGCAGAAAGAAGCAGGAAGCCTATCCTTGATTTAAATTGTTCACGTTCTTTCATAATTTCACCCTTCTTTTAAACATACCGCCTTATAATAACATATACAAAAAAATATGGAAATATTTCACTCCCATATTTTACCCAATAATATGCCTTTTTATTTTAATATATATAATTTGTGCAATTATTCCTACCACCATACCTGATACAATCCCAAGTAATATCAAATATGGAAGATAATAGATAAAGGCAGAGGTAGAAAAGAAGACACAGGCAACAAGTAACTGCCCTATATTATGAGATACGCCTCCTACTATAGAGACAATGATATTTGAGAAGAGATGTGTCTTTGCCATCAATGCCATAATACTAATAGAAAGAAATCCACCAGCTAAGCTATAGAGCATCATATAAGGATTTGTGAATGTGATTCCTATAATAAAGATACGAAGCAATGCGACACCCAATGCATATTTAAATCCAAAGCATAAAAGAATTGTCAAAGACACAATATTAGCTAAGCCAAGTTTTGCGCCAGGGATTCCTAAATAAATAGGAAACAACATTTCTATATAATTCAATATGATGGATATAGTACAGAATATTGCAAGAAAGCATAATTGTCTGACTTTAGTATGCTTGATCATCTTGTTGTTTTTCATCTCCTGACACCACCTCTACAATGAGTTTATGAGGCAGACAGATGATACTCTGCCCCTTTTTATTAATTGTCCCCTGTTTGATACATAAATGATCTGGACAGGTGGCTGAAATCATACTTATTTTATGATTTTCTATTTTTAATGTATTCTCTTTATTAATATGTATCGTCTGGTTTTTATTGAAATCATAATAGCCATAAACTTCTTTGTTTAAAGTAATTTTAATCATATTACTTTTTGACTGAGGACGAAGAAGAAAACCAGCAGCAGCTATAATCAATAAAATAGCCAATACATAAATATCATATTTTCTGTTTTTCATTATTTACTCCTTGTATAATAGAATAAGGAGGTACTTTATGAAAAGAATACTTTCACTTATCCTATGTTTTTCTTTACTTAGTGGCTGTAAGCCTAATAATGAACCCATTACTCAAAAAGAGTTCTGTTTAGATACAATTGTCTCTATTACTTTATATGATTCATCTTCAAAAAAGATTCTAAATAACTGCTTTGATTTATGTAAGAAATATGAACTACTTTTCTCTACAACGAACACAAATAGTGAACTCTATCAAATTAATCATAATAAGAATAAAACCCAATATCAAACTATTTCTAACGAACTCGCCTCTGTCATTCAACAGGGACTTTATTATAGTGAGTTATCAAAAGGTGCTTTTGATATTACGATTGGTGCTGTGAGTTCTTTGTGGGATTTCAAGAGTGATAAAGCCACTTTGCCCGATGAAACTCTCATAAAAGAAAGTCTTCAATCAGTCAACTATCAAAATATTATCTGTGATCACAAAAGAATACTCTATAAGAATCCTGATACAATGATAGATTTAGGTGCAATAGCAAAAGGATATATTGCAGATAAACTTAAAGAGTATTTAATCCAACATAAAGTCAATAATGCCTTGATTAATCTTGGCGGTAATATCCTATGTGTCGGAGATAAGATGACAGAAGGATATCGTATTGGAATCACCAATCCTCAAAAAACAGATGCATCTATTATAAGTACTAAGATAGAAGATAAATCAGTTGTAACAAGTGGCATTTATCAACGACAGATAAAAGTGAACCATCATGTTTATCATCATATTTTAAACCCTCGTACGGGTTATAGTTATGATAACGGACTCGCTTCTGTCACTATTGTATCCCCTTCTTCAATGCAGGGTGATGCATTAAGTACTGTATGTTTCTCTTTAGGACTCGAAAAAGGCAAAGCACTGATTGAATCGCTAGACGATGTAGAAGCATGCTTTATTGATACAAATAATCAAATCACTTATACAAAAAACTTCAATCACTCTTAAAAAAATCCCAATAAAGGGATTTTTTTATTGAATGACTTTTCTAGGACATTTTTCTACACATGCCCCACAGTTTGTGCATTTAGAATAATCTATATGGGCTAAGAAATCATCGACGGTAATCGCTCCATTTGGACACACTTTAGTACATAAGCGACAGCCAATACAACCTGATTGACAGCTTTTAGTGACAACTGCTCCCTTATCATGAGAATTACATTGAACACGATGTATTGCATCATAAGGTACCATTTCAATCAGATGATTAGGACATGCTTCCATACATTTCTGACATCCTTTACATTTTTCCTTATCTACAACAGCTACACCATCTACAATATGGATTGCATCAAAATCACAAGCCTGCACGCAGCTTCCTAAACCAATACAGCCTGAAGCACACATCTTACCACCTTTACCTGGTACTAATGCAGCACTTAAACAATCTTTAATACCTGAATAATCAGATATAGGTGTGACTTTATCACAAGTTCCTTTACATTTCACAAAGGCTGTATAACGTGTACTTGCCTGTGCTTGCTGTCCTAAAATAGAAGCAATCTTCGCACCTACTTCATTACCTCCTACAGGACATTGATTACTAGGTGCTTCTCCTTGCACAATCGCATGAGCTAAACCATCACACCCTGGATAACCACAGGCCCCACAGTTATTACCTGGAAGAACAGATCTGATTTTCTGTTCTTTTTCATCTACAACAACCTTAAACTTCTCACTCGCAATACCAAGAACTATTCCAATAAATAGCCCTATCAAACCTACAAGGAGAGTTGCAATCATAATTGACTTCATATTCATTCTCCCCCTTTAAATCAAGCCTGAAAAGCCAATAAAGGCAATGGCCATCAAACCTGCAGTAATCAATACAATAGGAGACCCTTTGAAGCTATGAGGAATATCATTATCTTCTATTCTTTCTCTAATTCCTGCAAGAATAATAATAGATATAGTGAAGCCTACAGCTGTTCCAAAACCAGCGACAACACTTGTGATGAAATTATAATGATTCTGTACATTCGTCAAAGCCACACCAAGTACGGCACAGTTTGTTGTAGTCAGTGGTAAATAAACACCTAGAGACTGATACAGCCCTTGTGAATATTTCTTTAAGAATAATTCTACTAATTGGACAAGTGCTGCAATAATAAGAATAAACGCAATTGTTTCTAGATATTCTACATGGAATTTCACTAATAATCGATAAAGAAGTGAAGTGACAGCTGAAGCAATCGTAATAACGAATATAACGGCACCTCCCATACCTGCTGCTGTTTCTATTTTCTTAGAAACACCTAAGAATGGACATAATCCTAAGAATTGAGATAAAACAACATTATTGACTAAAGAGACACTAATTAAAGTTAGAAGTAATGTTTTCATTTTTTCTGCGCCTCCTTCTTATATTCTTCAAAGCAAGTAATACCATGACAATGTGTGCAATCTCCACCACATTCAAGTGTAGAAGAATGTTCAATATTGGTTGCACTTGGTAGTTTTAATTTATTTTGTATTGCGGTTAACATGGATAAGACAAAGAATGCCCCTGGAGCCATGATAAAAATAGAAATAGGTTCATAGGCTTTTGGCATGATTGTATAACCAAAAGCAGTACCAGCACCTAAAAGTTCTCTCACGAGTCCAATGCAGGTAAGGGCTAAAGTAAATCCTAAACCCATACCTACACCATCTAATATAGAAAGAATAGGATTATTCTTAGATGCAAAGGCTTCTGCACGGCCCAGAATAATACAGTTAACTACAATAAGAGGAATATAAATACCTAATGTATCATATAAAGATGGAAGATTTGCCTGTAATAGGAGCTGTACAACAGTCACAAGAGTGGCCACGATGACTATATAAGCTGGAATTCTAACACGTTCAGGAATAATCTTACGTAATGCGGAAATCACAAAGTTACTCATAATAAGTACAGCCATTGTCGTAAGTCCCATACCCATCCCACTCATAGCTGAAGTTGTAACAGCAAGAGTTGGACACATACCTAACATTAAGACAAATGTAGGATTTTCTTTAATAATGCCATTATAGACTGGCTTGATATATTTATTCATGTTGTCCATCACCTTTCAACAGATCATAGAAATCAAGGGCACCATTGACACCATTTGTGACAGCTTTAGAAGTAATAGTGGCACTAGAAAGAGAATCAATCTCATTATCCTTCTCTTTACCTGTTTTAGTAATGACAAATGAATCCACCTTCTTATTCAAATATTGTAATCTAAAAGATTCATTCTTCGCGTTCATACCAAGCCCTACTGTTTCATTAATAGATAAGATTTCTACACCTTTAATCTGTTTATTCAAATCAATTCCAATAATAAGTTCTATTTCACCACCAAAGCCATCTTTATCAGTTACCTGAATAACATAGCCTTGTAGTTTATTATCTTTATAAGCCCCTAAAGCATTAGTGATTTCAATACCATTTTTACCGTAATCTTTTGTAAGAAGCTTTGGACTCTGTTGAATGAGTTTACTGTAATCTGCCTTGAAATCGTCTGCTTCACTCATAACCTGCTTATAGGCAAGAAGCTTTGTTTCTTCCTGTTTTGCGGATATTTTATCTTTTGTAGAATTATAAACAAAACCAAGGAGACATCCAGATGCAATAGTAATGATGAATAAGATGCATGTATCCTTGATGATTCTCTTTATATTCATGATACCACCGCCTTCTTTGTTTTATAGAGAAGTGTATATTTCTCAATAAGAGGTACAACAAGATTACCTAGAATAATCGCATAAGAAACACCTTCTGTGGTTGTCCCAAAAAATCTAAATAAACCAGTAAGTATTCCTATTAAAATACCAAAAACAATCTGGCCTTCAAAATTAATAGGTGTTGTCACATAATCAGTGGCCATAAAGAAGCAGCCAAGCATTAAGCCTCCTCCACATAACTGACATGCGAGGTAATAGAAATCAAAACGGAATGGTGAAAAAATAAGCGTAAAGAGTGAGAAAGATAGAAGATAAGCCACTGGTATAGTTGGTTTAATGACTCTTTTTACTAACATATAAGCGCCACCTAGTAGAATCATCAAAGTGGATGTTTCACCAATAGTCCCTGCTGTTGTACCGATAAATAAACGGAACAAGTCATAATGAGATCTCGTTTCAAGAATTGCGAGTGGCGTTGCAGTAGTGATACCATCAAAGACGAAATTTGTCATTCGTCCAGTAAATGAAATAAGCAAGAAACAGCGTGCTGCCAAGGCAGGATTCATAAAATTCTGTCCTAGTCCACCATATAACTGTTTCACAATAATAATCGCAAATAGAGCACCAATGACTGGTATCCATAAAGGAACAGTGGATGGAAGATTTAATGCAAGAATGAGTCCTGTTACAATTGCAGAACAATCCTTGATTGTAATAGGCTTCTTCATAAAGTATTCAAATAGATATTCAGATAATACACAAGTAAGCACTGATACAACGACAATAAGTGCTGCATTTAACTTAAATTGATAAATTCCATAAAGTGTTGCAGGCATCAAGGCGATAATGACATCAATCATAATACGTGTTGTATCTGTTTGATCACGTACATGAGGTGATGATGATGTATGTAATAGTTTATTCATAACATTCCCCTACTTTCTTTTAAGAGATGCAACAATTGACTTACATTTTCTAATAGCCTGTGTCATATTTCTTTTTGCAGGACATACATAACTGCAGCATCCACATTCTATACATTCCATACCATTCAGTTGTATGAATGTATTGATATCATTCTTCAAAGAAGCTTGATTTAGCTTTTGAGGAATGAGATGACTTGGACAGGCATCTATACAGCGTCCACATCTAATACAAGCTGTAGGCGTATTTAATGCCACTTCATCATGAGTAAAAGCAAGAATAGAACTGCTTGTCTTTACGGCAGGAATATGAAGAGAAATCAGTGAACTACCCATCATTGGACCTCCACTGATGATTTTCTCTACATTCTCTTTCAAACCGCCACGTGATTCAACAATAAACTGGAAATCAGTTCCTACAGGAACCTCTACATTACAAGGAGTATTTACTCCTTCTCCTGTAAGAGTCATGACTGTAGAAATTAAAGGACGATCATATTTAATCGCATCTCTAATCGCAAGAACTGTGGCCACATTATCTACAATACAACCCACATCAAGAGGAAGCATCTTTGAATTGAGTCTTCTTCCAGTCAATGCTTCTATCAACATTCTTTCTCCACCCTGTGGATATTTGGTCTTCAATACTTTAACGCTTATTCTTTCTTCATGTTCGCATAGTTTTTCTAATGTATGAATCGCTTCTTTCTTATTATCTTCAATTCCAATATAGCCTACAGCATGAGGATAAAGAGTTAACATGATCTTTAATCCTTCAATCAGTTCTTTAGATCTTTCAAGCATCAAACGATAGTCAGATGTAAGATAAGGCTCACACTCAGCTCCATTCACAATAACATATTCTATTTTTTCTGGTTCTTTTACATTGAGCTTCACATGTGTTGGGAACCCTGCCCCACCTAGGCCAACTACACCTGCATTTTTTAATTTTTCTATCTTTTCTTCAAAAGTAAGTGTATCAATATTATTTTCATGTGCCTCATAATCCGATGTATAATTTCCATCATTTTCTATAACGACTGCATCCTGATAATGACCTGATGCATCCTGTCTTTTTTCAATACGTTTCACAATACCAGAGACAGAAGACATTATATTGGCTGATACATAACCACCCGCCTGAGCAATCAATGTACCTACATGCACTTCATCTTTAGCCTTTACTACAGGAATACTTGGTGCACCAATATGCTGTTTCATTAAAAAAACAACCTCCTGACTGGCTTCTAATTTTTCTATTTGTTTATCTTTCGTATATTCTTTTCCATCATAGGGATGGACGCCACCTCTAAAAGTAATCATATCTCAAATCTCCTTTAATACTATTTTAGGACGATACGAGGAAAAATGAAAGCCTTTACATTAAGTTAATTTATTCACTAGACGTTTATAAATTCACATAGAAAAAGACCATGCATTAAGCATGGTCTAAGCAAGTATTAGTCTAAATCAGCACCGTTAGATTCAAATACTTTCTTGATATAATTATAAGATTTCTTTGGAATACGTTTCATATCTCTTAAATCCTTATTTGTTCTATTAACATAAACAAATCCATAACGCTTATCCATATTACACATACTAGCTAGGATATCGATTGGTCCCCAAGTAATATAACCTAAGCAGTCTACACCATCTTCAAACATTGCGTTTTCCATTTCACGAATATGGTCTCTATGATAATTAATACGATAATCATCTTCGATTGTACGACCTTCAGCAAGCATTTTGTCTACTTCTTCCTGAGTCATATCTTCACGCCATCCAATACCATTTTCAAGTACGAATACTGGTAAACCTGTTCTATGATGTAAATCATTTAAAGTCCATCTGAATCCAACTGGATCGATTTCCCAATGCCATTCATTGGCTTCACAATGAGGATTCTGGATCTGCTGTTCATTCACACAGTCACAAGCGGGTCTTTCATAATCAAAGACACCAGTCTTAACTGTATTAGAACGATAATAAGAGAATGCGATATAGTCTACAGTATATTTTAATAGTTCTTCATCGCCTTCTTCAAATGTAGGCATCCATCCACGATTTTCTAAGTAAGCATTCCAGTAATCAGGATATTTACCCTGAGCAAATGTATCAACAAGATAACCATTCAATAAGTTATAAGCCTGAGAGGCGAATAAATTATTTTCTGGGCTATTATCATAAGCATAAATATTAGTGATGGCACCCATACCACAGAACTTAGCATCTGGCTGCATTTCTCTTAAAGCACGTACTGCTTTACAATGAGCCATCATAACATTATGGTTTACCTGATATAAATGTTTAGGAAGACTTACACCTTCAGGAATTTCTTCAGCGTTAGAAACTCTTAACATCATTGAATGAAGGTTCTGTTCATTGAATGACATCCAATGTTTCACTCTATCTCCGAATCTTTCAATACAAACTTTTGCATATCTTTCAAAACAGTCTACAACATATCTTGAAGCAAAACCATTGTAGTTCTTTACAAGATGATAAGGCATATCGAAATGTACTAAAGTGATCATTGGTTCAATGCCTGCAGCAAGTAGCTTATCAATTAAATCACTGTAGAACTTTACACCTTCTTCGTTTACTGGTTCATCTAATGTACCATTAGGAATGATACGGCTCCAGCAGATTGAGAAACGATAGAAGTTGAATCCCATACCTTTCATTAAAGCAATATCTTCATCATAACGAGTGTATTCATCAATTGCATCGTTCCAGTCAGAGAATTCAGGGTTCATAGGTCTTACGTCATAGATACAAACACCCTTTCCCCCTTCATTTCTGTGTCCTTCAGTCTGGAATGATGATACTGAACCACCCCAGTAAAAATCTTTTGGCATTTTTCTTTCCATTTTATGTGTCTCCTTTATCTTATGAACACATTCTATCAATCACGCCCCACAAATGTAAACTGTTTCAAGGTTGATTATTATAACGTTTCATAAAATATACAAAAAATGATTAATTAATGAAACCCCGTTTCATTAATTTAAAAGGATGTACATAAGATAGTCTTTAATATCCTGTCTTTTAGCTTCTATCTGTAAATAGATATAATCATCGCGATAGTCAACCTGTTCCACATAGGTATGCTCATAGAGATATTTGAAATCTTCCCCCTTATCATAAGGAATACCTAATTGGAAAGTTTCATAATCCTTAAAGAGGATATGACTTATTTCATCTTCTAACAAGTCTAAACCAATCTTTTCCTTCGCAGATATAAAAACATAGGGAGCTACAGGATGTACATAACCATACTTATTTAAATCAACCTTGTTGTACACATAGATCATAGGTGTATTTTCAACACCTAATTCTTCTAATACCTTATTGGTTGTATCAACTTGTAATTGATAATCTTCAAAACTTGAATCAACAACATGGAGTAATAGATCTGCTTCTTTCACTTCTTCTAAAGTGGAACGGAATGCCTGAATCAGATTGTGTGGTAAACGTTCAATAAAACCAACTGTATCAGTAAGCAAGCATGTATGATTCTTAATCTTTATATTTCTAGTAGAAGTCTGTAATGTTGCAAATAACATATCCTTCTCAAATACTTTTTTCTCTTTGTTCTGACATAAAGTATTAAGCAAAGTAGACTTTCCACTATTTGTATAACCGACCAAGGCAATCACAGGGACATTATTACGTTTACGTCTTTCTCTTTGTGTTTGTCTTTGTTTTACAATCTGTGCCAGTTCTTTTCTAGAACGGGACAACTTTCTAGAGATAATACGACGATCTAACTCAATCTGTTTTTCACCAGATCCTCTAAACCCAGAACCACCTTGCTGATGTGACATATGTTCCTGCATTCCCGCAAGTCTTGGTAATAAATATTGGTCTCTGGCTATTTCTACCTGTAATTTTGCTTCTTTTGTCTGTGCACGCTGTTCAAATATACGAAGAATTAAATCTGTACGATCTGTTACTTCTGTTTGTAATTGATCAGTAAGGTTCTTTACCTGTAATGGCGATAGTTCATCATCAAAGATAACCATTTCTCCATCTAATCTTAATCTGATTTCTTCTATTTTACCTTTACCAATATAAGTGGCAGGATTAATTTTTTCTAATTTCTGAATAACAACATCTTCTACTTCAATATCACATGCAATGCATAATGATTTGAGTTCATCTATGTAGAAGAGATTGTCCGATGTCATAACTAATATAGCTTTCATTGATACTCTTATTCTACTTAATAAAGAAGAATTCCTTTCTTTGGACTCGTGTCTATTATAACACGAGTTTTAGAAAAGAATTCTTCTAATATTATAGATATCTAAAGAGATAGTGATAACTTATTCAATTTATATTATAATAGGCATTGGAGGCAATAAAGTGGTAAAAGAAAAGCGTTTCGAATTACAGGGTTAATCGAAACGCTAGTGATTAGAATCATTTCTTTAATTAGATGGACTCTAATCTTGGTAAACCAAATTAAATAATGGCTTGAGAGGCTAGTCCTCTCTTCCCATTACTATTGTAATACTACTTTTCAAAGAAAACAATGAACAAATTATTCTTAAAAGCAATTGAACTCATCGGACTTATTGCAGCACTCGTATTCTTAATTTCATATTTATTATAAGGAGAGACAATCATGTCAACTGAAGCACAGAAGAAAGCAAGTGCAAACTATGCAAAAAAGATGACAAAATGCGTTAATCTTGCATTCAATAAGAAAACAGATGCAGATATTCTTGAAAAGCTTGATCAAGTTGATTCAAAAATGGGATACATCAAAAAGCTGATTAGAGAAGATATTGCGAAATCAGAAAAGGACTAGAGTGTATTTTAGCTCTAGTTCTTTTTATACTATAATTTTTAAAAACATTAATCATATAATCAACGAAAAGGAGCATTTCTGCTCCTCACTCATTTAATTATTTAGGTAATACTACAAACATATAGTTTTCATCACCCATATCAAGTTTGAAATAATAATCACCTACCTGATTAGGACCATCCATTGAATCTGCAAGTAATGAAAGCCATTCTGTTGAAGAATGATCTTCTTCTGATAGAGTTCTCAACAAAACAATGGACCATAAATAGAAATCAGCTCTTTCTACACTTGTATCGGAACGACATGCAATTGTCTCTAGTTTGTGATTATCTAGAGAATATAATAACATATACTGAATATCTGTTGTGATTCCATTATCTTTGATATCATACACAATACCTAGATTTCCACTTGAACAAAGCATAGAATTAATTGATACATCATATTTTGAAGAATAAGAGTCTTGCATTTTCTTATTTACTTCAGCCAGATCTTTTTTATAAGGACCTTCATTATGAAAATCACCTTAGATAACTTAAAACAATTATAATTTACATTAACAAAAAAAGACACCAACTTTGTGGATGTTTAGTCCTTAAGTTGATGCCTTTGTATTCTTACTGATTCAATTATTTTCCAAAATATCTATCTAATAAACCTTTTAATGCTTTACCATGTCTTGCTTCATCTCTTGCCATTTCGTGAACTGTATCATGAATTGCATCTAAGTTATTCTTTTTAGCGCATGTAGCAAGTTCAACTTTACCTGCAGTTGCACCAAATTCACAGTCTACACGCCAAGCTAAGTTATCCTTAGTAGTTGCTTTCATATTTGGTTCTAAGTCTTCACCTAACATTTCAGCAAATTTAGCAGCATGTTCTGCTTCTTCATAAGCTGCTTTTTCCCAATATAAACCAATTTCAGGATAACCTTCTCTATGTGCGATTCTTGCCATACATAAGTACATACCAACTTCTGAACATTCACCTTCAAAGTTTGCTTTTAACTGATCAAAGATAAATTTCTTATCTTCATCAGTGATATCAGGATTATTTTTTACAGTCTTAGCATAAATACCATATTCATGTTCAGCCGCTAATTTCATTTCACCTTTTACTTCTTCAAACTGATCAGCGCCTACATGACATACTGGACATTCAGCTGGTGCTGCATCTCCTTCATAAACATATCCACACACTTTACATACAAATTTTGCCATATTCTTTTCTCCTTTTTAATTCCTTATTAGGAATGATTACTACTTAAGTATAACATATAATTCTATAATGTCAATGGATTTGACTTTTCATTGTAAACAAAAAAATTCCCACCACATAAGTGATAGGAATTCAACTAGTTATTCTACACCAACAATAAATGAGTAAACTGGCTGTTTACCAACATGAACTTCACATTCTACATCTTCATAGTTTTCTTCAATGAAGCTTGCAGCTGCTTCCTGTTCTTCTTCTGTTACGTCTTCACCACAAATAAGTGTAACGATTTCAGAATCTTCATCTACAAGATTGCTTAAAACATTCTTTAATGCTTCTAACTTATCTGGCACACAAGCCACAATCTTCTTTTCACATAAAGCCATATAGTTATTTGCTTTAATTTCTAAACCATCAATTGAAGTATCCTTGATTGCGAAAGTCACCTGACCAGTCTTTACATTCGCAATAGCTTCCTTCATTTCATCCACATTTTCATCTAATGTTGCTTCTGGATTATACATGATGGCAGCAGATAATCCCTGAGGAATAGTCTTAGTAGGTAATACTACAACGTCTACTTCTCCTTCTAATACTGTAGCCGCCTGCTGCGCAGTCATGACGATATTAGAGTTATTTGGAAGAATGATGACATGTTTTGCATTCACACCCTTGATTGCTTTAACGATATCTTCAGTTGCTGGGTTCATTGTCTGACCACCAGATACAACATGATCACAATTTAATTCAAGGAACATATCCTTAATACCATCACCTGCAGCCACAGAAATAAGAGCCATTTCCTTAGCAGGAGCCATTGGGATTTCTTCTTTTTCTTCTTCAGATACTTCAGTATTCACTACAGTTACCTTAGTGAATTCACCGAAACGAAGACCTGTATTTAATGCATTACCAGGCTTTAATGTATCTACATTACCAATAACCTTGTTATCTTTCTGTGCTACATCTACGTTCTTACCTGGTAAATTCTTTAACTCATTGATGAAACCATCTAAGTTGAATGCATTCATCTTTCTGTCATCAATCTTTAATGTGAACTGTACACGATAACCATAAGGCTTTTCTTCTTCCTGTACAATTTCTACATCACTTGCCGCACCAACATTATCTACTTTTTCAATCACTTCACCAGCAAGAGCAGCCATGAAACCAGTTAACACTAATAATAAACCAGCTCCTCCTGAGTCAACTACACCTACTTCTTTTAATACTGGAAGAAGTTCAGGTGTATTATCTAAAGACTTTTCAGCACTCTTTACAAAGTAAGAGAACCAGTCTTCAATTTCCATATCTGGCTGTACATACTTAGCAGCTGCATCAGCAGATTCTCTGATAACTGTTAAGATTGTTCCTTCTACTGGACGCATAACTGCTTTATAAGCCACTTTAGCACCAGAAGAGAATGCATCAGATAATTCTGCAACATTGGCAGTTTCTTTTCCCTTAAGTGATTTAGCGACACCTCTAAAGATCTGAGAAAGGATTACACCAGAGTTTCCTCTTGCTCCCATTAATAAGCCCTTAGAAAGAGTTTTAGCAATATCACCAATAGATGTATCATCAGCAAGCTTTTCAACCTGTTCAGCCCCAGAATTGAATGTAAGAGACATATTAGTACCTGTATCTCCATCTGGTACTGGGAAGACGTTTAAAGCATCTACCTCAGGATGATTATTATGTAATACGATAGCCCCGCTTAAGACCATCTGTTTAAACATTTTACCGTTAATTTCCTTCATGCTTCATCCTCCTAGTCCATTACACGGATGCTCTGAACATAAACATTCACAGCTTCAATATCAATATCTAGAGTCTTTTCTAGTACATATTTAACTTTCTTCTGTACTTCATATACGATTTCAGAAATCTTCACACCGTAACCTACAATAATATAAAGATTAATAATAGAACCAGTCTGACCTTCTTCAACAACAATTCCTTTAGAATAATTATCTTTACCTAGAAGATCATAAAAACCATCCATCATCTTCTGGCTAGCCATACCTACAACACCATAACATTCTGTTGCAGCTCCGCCACAAATAGTAGCAATAACGTCAGTTGAAATATCTATATTTCCAAGATCAGTTGTTTTTTTAATCATATTGATTCCTCCATTTTTATTCTTTTTTCATAATAGTAATTATATATCATATACACAAACATTACAAACAATTAGGATTATAGCAAACAATAAAGATTTTTCAATCCTTATTTAATGCTTAAATACACCTTTTTTTACATTTTGTACAGATTAATAAAAAAAATGATTGATTTTTGATGAGGTAGATGGTAAGATACACGAGTATGTGAAACAAGTAAAAGGATGGTGAATTCAATGTCTAGAAAATGTCAGCTTAGCGGTAAAGGACCTATGTCTGGTAACAACCGTTCTCATGCATTAAACGCTACAAGAAGAAAGTGGAATGTTAACTTACAGAAAGCTACTGTCATCATCGATGGTAAGCCTACAAAGGTAAGAGTTTCTGCAAGACAGTTAAGAACTTTAAGAAAGAGCGCTTAATCGATATAATAATAGAGGCTGGTAACAGCCTCTTTTATTTTACTATGTCTAACACTTCTATAAGTTTGTCTATTTCATATGTGACAGCTTGAGAAGTGTTTTTTTGATGAGCTGGATTAAAGTAGCATGTATCTATTCCTACATTCTCTCCACCCTTTATATCGCTTGTAAGTGAGTCTCCAATAATAATTGTGGTATCAGGATCATAGTGGGTCTTTTCTTTAATATAATTAAAGTAAGTGAGATCAGGTTTTTCATATCCTACATCTTCTGAGATGAATATATCATCAAATAAATCATAAAGCCCTGTACCCTTTAATTTGCCTAACTGAGCGACTTTTGAGCCATTTGATGCTGCATACTGCTTGCAATGTGGTTTAAGCGCCAAAATGACATCTAAGGCGAATTCATTCAAACAATAATAAGTACCTAATGCTTCCTGATAATCTTTATTAAACTGAACACCATCAATAGAAACATTAAGTAATGTAAAAAAATCTACAAAACGTTTCACCATGAGTTCATTTCTTCTTGAATGATCCTTTTCAATCATCTTCCAGCATTCTTTATTAATCTTTTTGTATTCTTCAAATTGTGCTTCTGTCATAGATACGCCATGCTTCTCTAAACATTTTTCCATGCTGATTTTTTCAGACATTTCAAAATTAAGAAGTGTGCCATCTATATCCCATAATATAGTTTTATATTTCATAATGTCCTCCTTATTTCATTATACGAAAAAGATAGGAATACTCAATATCCCTATCTCTTGAATGATTTCTTAAATTGATCAAAAATAGATTCTTTTTCGTCTAATTCCTTAAGTTTCATGTAAAGGTCTTTTTCTTTCTTGCTGAGTTTCTTAGGAATAGAAACATTGACCTGAACATACTGATCACCATAAGTATCACTACGCATGTTCTTGACACCTTTACCCTTAAGTCTCATGACTGTACCAGTTTGTGTTCCTGCTGGAATCTTCATAGTCACATCACCATAAACAGTAGGTACTTCTACTTCACAGCCAAGAGTTGCATCGACTGCAGAAACTGGAACTGATATAGAAATATCATTACCATTTCTCACAAAGTATTTATGTGGACGAACATAGATTTCTACATATAAGTCCCCATTAGGTCCACCATTGACACCACGCTGTCCTTTACCAGCGACACGTAACTGCTGATGAGAATTAATACCAGCTGGGATAGTTAATTCAACAGTGACATTCTTATTAATATATCCTGAACCATGACAATGTGGGCACTTATCCTTGACTACCTTACCTGTACCATGACAGTCTGGACAGACTGTTTCATTAATGATAGTACCAAATGGCGAACGCTGCTGTACTCTAATACGTCCTGTACCACCACATCTAGAACATGTATGCACATCATTAGGATTCTTCGCACCTGTACCATGACAATGAGAACACTGTTCATCGTAGTTAATCTTAAGTTCAGTCTTTTTGCCCTTGATAGCATCCATGAAATCAATTTCTATCTGAACATAACGGTCTTCACCTTTTTGTGGTCCTGTAGGTCTTCTAGAACGTGACTGTCCTCCGCCAAAGAATGAACCGAAGATATCACCAAAGTCCATATCTTCAAATCCACCAAATCCCTGGCCACCAAATCCTCCAGCACCTGCACCACCCTGTTCAAATGCTGCATGTCCATAACGGTCATAAGCGGCCTTCTTATTCTCATCAGAAAGAATTTCATAGGCTTCATTAACTTCCTTGAACTTTTCTGCTGCATCAGGCGCCTTATTCACATCAGGGTGATATTTCTTTGCCATCTTACGATAGGCACGTTTTATTTCATCTTTTGAAGCATCCTTGGACACACCAAGGACTTCATAGTAATCTCTCTTATCTGCCATAAATCACACCTCATTTAATATAAGCCAAGGGGGATTCCCTTGGCTTTCTTGTTAGTTCTTTTCAGTAAAGTCTGCATCAACGAAATCATCGTTATTGTTGTTAGATGAAGTGTCTGCACCTGCTGTGTTACCAGCATTCTGCTGCTGATACTGAGCAGCAGCCATCTGCTGAGCAATCTTTTCAAGTTCGCTCATCTTAGATTCAAGAGTAGCCATATCATTATTATCTAATGCAGTCTTAAGTTCATCTCTTAAAGCTGTAGCCTGCTTCTTCTGATCTTCTGGAAGGTTAGCACCCTGTTCAGCTAAAGCCTTATCAATCTGGTTGATCATAGCTTCTGCTTTGTTCTTAGTTTCGATGTCTTTACGTTTCTTTTCATCGTCAGCTTTGTTGCTTTCTGCTTCCTTAACCATTCTATCGATTTCTTCTTCACTTAAACCTGTAGAGTTCTGAATAGTGATAGACTGTTCTTTGTTTGTCTTCATATCTTTTGCTTTAACGTTTACGATACCGTTAACGTCGATATCAAATGATACTTCAATCTGAGGAACGCCTCTTGGAGCTGGTTCAATACCATCAAGTTTGAATAAGCCTAACTGCTTATTATCTTTAGCCATAGCACGTTCACCCTGTAATACGTTGATATCTACAGCTGGCTGGTTATCAGCAGCAGTTGAGAAGATCTGTGATTTAGTAGTTGGGATAGTTGTGTTACGAGGAATTAATACTGTCATAACACCACCCATTGTTTCGATACCAAGTGATAATGGTGTAACGTCAAGTAATACGATATCTTTAACATCACCAGTGATAACACCACCCTGGATTGCAGCACCCATAGATACTACTTCATCAGGGTTAACTGACTTGTTAGGTTCTTTTCCTAATAATCTCTTAACTGATTCCTGTACTGCGATAATACGAGTAGAACCACCAACTAATAAGATCTGATCGATTTCTGATGGAGTAACGTCAGCATCATTTAATGCCTGTCTTACTGGAGTTTCAGTTGCAGCAACTAAATCAGATGTTAATTCATCAAATTTTGCTCTTGTAAGAGTCATATCTAAATGAAGTGGTCCATTAGCACCAGCTGTGATATATGGTAATGAAATCTGAGTCTGCATCATACCAGATAAGTCTTTCTTAGCCTTTTCTGCAGCATCTTTAACTCTCTGCATAGCCATCTTATCAGCGCTTAAATTAACACCGTTTTCTTTCTTGAATTCACTAATCATGTAGTCCATAACTTTCTTATCGAAGTCATCACCACCTAAGTGGTTGTTACCTGCAGTAGCTAATACATCGAAAGTACCATCAGCTAAGTCAAGGATAGATACATCGAATGTTCCACCACCTAAGTCATATACTAATACTTTCTGTTCCTGTTCAGTCTTGTCTACACCATAAGCAAGAGCTGCTGCTGTAGGTTCGTTGATGATACGTTCAACTTCAAGACCTGCAATCTTACCAGCATCTTTTGTAGCCTGACGCTGTGAGTCATTGAAGTAAGCTGGAACTGTGATAACTGCACGAGTTACAGGTTCACCTAAATAACTTTCAGCAGTAGCTTTTAAGTTCTGAAGAATCATTGCTGAAATTTCTTCTGGTGTATAATCACGACCATTGACATGTTCTTTATAGCTTGTACCCATATGTCTCTTGATTGATGCTACAGTATCAGGATTTGTAACTGCCTGACGCTTTGCAGCTTCACCAACGATGATTTCGCCATTCTTGAATGCAACAACTGATGGAGTTGTTCTCATTCCTTCTGGATTTGCAATTACTTTTGCTTCACCATTTTCCATTACACTGACACATGAATTTGTTGTACCTAAATCAATACCAATAACTTTACTCATAATAAGTTCTCCTCCTATTAATCCTTATTCACTTTCACTAAAGTTGCTCTAATAACTCTATCTTTTAACATATAACCTTTTTGTAATTCTTCAGTCACAATATTTGGACCAAAGTCAGGATTGTCATCCTGCATGACTGCCTGGTGTATATTAGGATCAAATTCCTTGCCCTGTGCTTCAATCACAGTTACACCATTCTTACCTAGAATATTCATTAACTGGTTTAAGATCATCTTGTTACCCTTAAGAATATTCTTACCTTCTTCGCTTTCAGGTTCTACAGTTAATGATCTTTCATAGTTATCAATAACTGGTAGTAACTCTTCAATAAAAGACTGCATTGCATACTTTAACTGATTTGCATGTTCTGTTTTAAGTCTTTTCTTTAAGTTCTCCATATCAGCGAATACTTTATAATAATCTGTCTTCCACTTGTTGATTTGAGATTCTAAATCCTTAATCTTTTCATCTTTAGGATCTACTGTTTCTTCAGCTTTTTCTTCAGCTGTTTCTTCTTTTACTTCTTCAGCTTCTTCCTTAGTAGTTTCTTCAACAGTTTCTTCTGCTTCTTTCTTCATTTCTTCTGCCATGGTCTCACCTCTTCTACTCATCATTTTCCTTGATGATTCTTTCAATATTTTCAGTAATATATTCTACAAGCGATACAACTTTCTTGTAAGGCATACGCGTTGGACCGATTACAGAAATCGTTCCTTTGTTAGCTCCTCCTGTATCAAAAGAAGATGAAATAACAGATACATCATCAAGTCCAGATACATTTGAATCATCACCAATCAATACCTTAATGCCATCGTCATCTGTGGGTGCTAAGAAATTCCAGTTTGATGAATTTTCAAATGCACTCACTAGTTTTCTTAACTTATTGACATCATTGTATTCTGGCTGATATAACAAATGATCTTTACCAGAGAAATATACATTGTTTCTTGCAAATTTCATAAATGCTTCTAAGAAAGCATTAAACAAGATTTCATGTTCCTTGATTCTCGTATTGAGGATTGGCTTGACATCGTTTTCTAACTTATCTGCGACCTGATTAATTGGTGTACCTACTAGTGTATCATTCATAACCGATACACAGGATTGTAAATCATCCAAACTCAATGTCTCAGATAAAGTGAAAACTCGATTTTCTACATGTCCCTTATCCGTCACTATGATGGCTGTCACATTTCTTGTTCCAATAGGAACTAATGTGATATTCTGCAGACATTCATAACTTGAATTAGGTCCTAGAGCAACCGCCGTCAGATCAGTCAACTGGCTTAACATTTCGCAGCTTTCTTTAATCAAACTATTCAATGATTGATGTGTATCACTAAAGATTGTTGCAACCTGATTCTTCACCTGTTCATCAACATTTGGCTGAAGCAAAGTATTTACATAATAGTAGTAGCCCTTCTTAGAAGGAACACGACCAGAAGATGTATGTGTCTTTACTAGAAAGCCAAGTTCTTCAAGCTTGCTCATTTCATTTCGGATAGTGGCGCTTGAATAAGGTAACTCATATTTTGTCATCAATAGTTTAGATCCAACAGGTTCTGCTGTTTCAATAAACTCTTCGACAATATATTTAAATATTAGCATTTGTCTTGCCGATAGCACTCTCAAGCACCCCCTTAGCACTCTTTTTCCTCTTGTGCTAGATTCATTATACATTCTTTTTTAGCAGTGTCAAGCCTTTAGTGCTAGTTTGTGTTAAAAAACGGTTTCTATTTTCTAGAAACCGTTGTACTACTCTGGTAAGAAATCAAGGAGAATGGAATTAAGAAGATCAAGCGTATGATTTGTTTTTAAATGATTATTTTCAATAACCAGATTGTGGTTATCTAGATTCTTAGAGAGAGCTTCTTTATAGACCTCTTCTATAGCATGATGGTATCTTCTTTTAAATTCATCAAGATCCAATCCTTCTTCAAGACGCAAAGACATCATAAGATGATTAAACATTGTATCTTCGAGTGTTTCTTTTTCTATATATATTGTATTCTTCCCCTGCAGGTAATCAGTGAGACTACGTGAGTGAGAAATAAGTTCATCATCTATTTTACCTGTGGCGCCAATACCGACACCATAATAGTTCTCATAATGCCAATAGACTTTATTATGATAAGATTCATGATTTCCTAATGCATAATTCGATACCTCATAACGATGAAAACCTGCACGAGATAGTGTCTCTACAATATAATCACTCCAGATTCCTTCAGTTTCTTCATCAAGTGGTTCATAATTGTCATAAAGTCTTGTATGTTCTTCTAGTATAAGAGAATAGTAGGATAAATGATTGATAGGAAGTGATAAGGCAATCTGTAAATCTTCTTTCACATCTTCTAGTGTCTGTCCTGGTAATCCATACATCAAATCAATAGAGATATGCTTAAAGCCAATAGCCTTCGCATTTCTTACGACTTCTTTTGCAATAGAAGATGTATGATAACGTTCAATTCTTTTTAATAATGTATTATCAAATGTCTGTACCCCAACACTTAAGCGATTAACTCCATGAAGATGCATAGTTTCTAGTTTATCTAGCGTTGCTGATTCAGGATTGACTTCTATAGTATATTCTAGAGTTCCATCACCTACAAAAGGATCTATCATATTTAATAACATCTTTAATTGATTTAAAGAAAGTGCACTTGGTGTGCCTCCTCCTATATAAATAGTTTCCATCGGATGATGAGGAAGTGTATCAAGTTCTTCCTTTAAACGTTCTAGATACTGTAATACAAACTCTTCACGATAATAAACCTTTGCAAAATCACAATAAGAACAGATATGATCACAAAAAGGAATATGAATATAAAGTGCTTTTGTTTCCATATTATATCCTCATCAAGAAGAGTTCTAACCCTCTATATTTATCCACTGCCCCTGTCTTGATCGCATAATCAAGTTCAGATAAAGCATAAAGTTTTTCCATAAGTTCTGTAATATCAAAGTGTGCCGCATTTTTACGGATTGGATAGATTGCACGAGGATTAAGTCCAAGGGCAGATGCAATATCAGTATCACGATAGCCCTTCTTACTCATAATAGAGACCTGATAAAGATTACGTAATGAATTCGCAATTAACCCAATCAACTGTAAAGGTTCATGGTTTTGAGAAATCAAATCCTGATAAACACGCATCGTATTTCTTAAATCATGATTCATAAGCGCATTTGTCAACTTAAATACATCTTCTTCAACACGTGGTGGAACAAGTCTTTCAACATCTTCCTTCTTTATATTATGTGTATAAAGACATAGTTTTTCTACCTGATTAGAAATAGTCAAAAGATCATTCCCACAGCGATCTAACAACAAAGTAAGTGCATCATCTTCAATAGAGGCATTTCTATGAATGATTGCTTCTCTAGTAGCTTTATAAAGCTGATCAAAGGTCAGTTTTTCCATTTCATACCATTTCGCATGCTTACGTAATGATTTGACTACCTTCTTTCTTTCATCAAAATTACGCTGATCCTGATATATAACAAAGATTGTTGTCGGATTATCATGTTCAATATAATCTAAAAACAGCTTGATATCTTCATCTGTGACAAGCTTCTTTTTAGGCTTCTCTTTTGTAAGAAAGATTGGATTCTTTAAGACAACCATCTTATATTCTGTCAAGAAAGGCTGTGTTAAGGCATCTTCAATGATTTCCTTCATTGGTGTTTCACCTGCATGATAGACCATATAATTCATATCATCACTTGTACATTGATATTTCTTTTTTAAATCCTCTAATCTTTGGGCAAGTAATAGTTTTTCTTCTCCGTATAATACAATATTCATAGTTCTCCATCCTTTTGTCCTATTCTACCATATATTCATGATTAACGGTAAATAAGATGTTCCCCTAAATAAGTGATAATAGAAAAGCTGCCATCAAGATCAGTACGCAGTATTTTAATCTTTCTTTCTTCTAATCGTTTAATCACAATACGAGCTGGGTGACCATAAAGATTATGTTCTCCTACACCAATCATCGCAATACGTGGATGTACCATTTGAAAGAATGTTACAGAAGAAGAATAACCACTACCATGATGAGCCACTTTTAAAACATCTATATCTATTTCTCCATATTTCTTATAAAGATCTTCTTCTACATTGCTTGGGATATCACCCGTAAATAAATAATTATAGCCTCCTGTTGTTACTAACATGACTAAAGAATTTTCATTGGTAGAAGGATAAATCACATCACTTTTAAGCATTTTAATTGTAATCAGCTTATTCTTCTCTTCTTCCTGATAGGAGTCAATGATACGCTTGACTTTATATTTCTTCTTTAACGAATCCAAAGCACCATAGTGATCATAATCGTGATGAGATATATAAACTCTATCAATACACGGAACACCTTGAGATTTAAGAAATGGAATAACATTATGACTAGCAATATCATATTCCCTGTTACCCCCTGTATCAATCAAATAATTTCCTTGATTAAAAGGTAGACGGATCAATGAACAATCCCCCTGCCCTACATCAATAGTAGAAACCTGAGTATATGGTTTATAGATACTATATATATGAAAACTGATCATAAGTGCACATAATAGAGACATAGAAAACTGAACACTCTTCTTTTCTTCTAATAATAAGAAAATATAAAATAAGATGACATAATAAAGAACAATAAATGAGAGCGTTGGTTTTTGAAAGATAATTTCTGCATTGAATGAAGTGATAAAGTTCAAGATCATCTGCTGGTAGTTGATCATCATCTTCATAATGAGATCTATTGGAAAGATGAGAGAGAGGAGCGTCACAATATAGAAACAGGATATAAAAGGAGTAAGAAGAACTGTTAAGAAATAAGAAAAGATATTAATGGAGAAGTTAAGTGTAAGGACAATAGGAATACCACCCAAATAAATAAGGAAAGAGCGATATGGGAAATGTTTGGTCATAATGACAAGGAAATAAATAAAGTAAGAGAAGACAAAGGAAATACTAAAGATGATATAAGGATTTTTAATAACATTAAATAAAACAAGTAACGATAGTACATCTAATTGATTGAACTTCTCTTTTACAAGATCATAGATGACAAGCATAAAAAAAGCACGATGAAGAGATATATTATAAGGTATAGAAAAGACATAAAAGCCTATGAGTATTTTGATAATGATATCCGCAATATCAACACGTACAAACGTTTTAATAAGACTCAAACATTTATAAAGTAAATGTATATGCATACCTGAAAGAGCAAACATATGGATAAGAGAAAGACTTGTGAGGAGTGAATAGTCTTCTTTAATAGCTTCATCTTTTATGCCTAGAACAAAGAGTTTCTGATAGCTTTTAATAGACTTTGAAGAAGAGAAATGTTTTTCTATTAATTGACAAAAGGAAGGATGGGATGAAACAGAGGTAATATGGGTGATTTTAGCCTTTGCGACGATATTGTTAGCTTTGAATGAATGATATTCATCATAACCTATCGGATCCTTGCAATGCTTAATTTCAAGAAACCTAAGTTTAACAAGTACTTCATCATTGTATTGAAATGAATGATCTGTATAGGCTTTAATCTTCCCATAATCAGTGTTTAAAATAACATAATTATCTCTTATATCTTTCACCCTTCCAGAAACAATAGAAGGCACTTCTGATGAAGTCACTGGTCTTAATATAATTGGTAATAAAAAAAGAAGAAACAACATCTTTCTTCCAAATCGTTTCACTAGATAAATTAAATAAGCAAGTAGAAATATATAAAATAAAGGATGAACAAGATAAGCAACTGACAGCAATAAGACAAATACAGCATAATACACTAAATGATATCTTATAGGCATAAATAATCACGATAGATGAGATATTTCTTCTCACCGATTCCTTGTATATTCATGATGTCTTCTATCGAATAAAAAGGCTGTATCTGTCTATAGTCAATGAACTTCTGTGCTGTTTTCTCTCCCACTCCTTTTAAAGTCATAAAGTCTTCTAAAGTTCCTTTATTAAGCGAAATCATATTTGCTCTTTTTTCTGGTAAGTAAAGACGCATTTCTGCTTGAATACTTCTATTCATATTTAAAGAATCCATGCAGGCATTCTCTTTAACCCCTACTTCCTTTACTAAATCACTCATCGTCATACCTTCTTTTATAGGTACTTCCCCTGTTTGGTTAAAAGCACCTTCTAATGTGATATAGACTTCTGTTTTTTGTGTAGAGCTGACTTTTTCAGGCTTTTGATAACTATATATAAATGAGGCAATACTCAAAAGAATCAGCCCAATAATCTTAATTTGACGCATAAAAAAAGAGAATTGATCTAATTCTCTCTTGTAATATGAAAATGTCTATAAGCAAGATCTGTCGCAATTCTGCCTCTTGAAGTACGTTTGATCAAGCCTTTTTGTAGTAAGTAAGGTTCATAGACATCTTCTAATGTCATTCTTTCTTCACCAATACTTGCAGCAAGTGCTTCTAAACCAACTGGCCCACCCTGGAAACGATTGATAATGCCAAGTAAGTATTTATGATCGACATCATCTAGTCCTAGATTATCTACTTTTAAACGGTCCAATGCCTGCATTGTACGGTCTTTTGTAATGATTTCATCACCATAAAACTGTGCAAAGTCTCTTACACGTCTAAAGAGTCTATTCGCAATACGTGGTGTCCCTCTTGAACGTCTGGCAAGTTCCATCTTTGCTTCTTCTTCCATGGTCATACCATAGACTTTACTTGTACGAGAAATAATATCTCTAAGTTCTTCATCTTTATAATAATCAAGTTTAGCCACAATACCAAAACGGTCACGTAATGGAGCTGAAATATCTCCTGCACGTGTAGTCGCTCCTACTAATGTAAAAGGAGGTAAATCAATACGTACAGAGCGTGTTGTGGCATCTTTACCAATCATAACATCCACGCAGAAATCTTCCATTGCTGGATACAGTATTTCTTCTACAACTTTATTCAAACGATGAATTTCATCAATAAAAAGAACATCACCTGGTTCTAAAGATGTAAGCAAAGCGACAAGATCTCCCGTTTTTTCAATAGAAGGTCCTGTTGTAATCTTGATATGCGTTCCCATTTCATTCGCAATAATCATCGACATAGTCGTTTTACCAAGTCCTGGAGGACCATAGAATAAAACATGATCAAGTGTTTCATCACGCATCTTTGCAGCACCTACAAAAACACGAAGATTTTCTTTTAAATCATGCTGACCGACATATTCATCAAAAGAAGCCGGTCTTAAAGAGCTTTCTTCATCTTCGATATGTTCATTAGTATCTAAAACATCACGATCCATAAGATTCTCCTTTCATTATTGTGTTAATAAGGCTAATGCACGTTTCACATAGCCATTCGTATCTAGATTTTCACTCGATAATACTTTCATAGCTTTTTCTACATCACTCTGTTTATAGCCTAATGCGATTAATACTTCAGTAGCTTCTTCATAATCTGGAGAGCCAAGAGGCTTCATTGCACGTTTATCAAACTTACCATGCAAGTCAAGAATGATCTGCTGTGCCGCCTTAGGTCCAATACCTGGTATCTTCTTAAGATATGCTATATTTTTACCTTCTATCGCATCAATAATCGCATCAATCTCACCTGTTGCAAGAATACCGATAGCCGTCTTGCAGCCTATCCCTTTCACAAGAATAAGCTTTTGAAATAATTCTTTTTCTTCTTTCTTCTTAAAGCCAAATAAGGTAATATCATCTTCTTTGACCTGTTGATATATATATACTGTTGCATCATCACCCTTTTTAAAATTATAAGGATTAGATACATGTACTTCATAACCTATTCCATGATTATCTATGACAATATGATCTGAATACAAATCTGCAATGATTCCTTTGATATAACTATACATAAAATTCTCCTTTACGCATTCCCTAATTCTATCATATGTCAAAAAAAAATACCATTTCTAGAAATGGTATTAATTATAAAATTCAAATTCGAAGTCATATAGGCGTACAGTATCGCCATCTTCACAGCCTGCTTCTCTTAATGCATCATCAATACCCATATTACGGATCTGTAATGCGAATCTCTGGAAACCGTCATCTGTAGTAAATGATGCCATCTGTACAAGTCTTTCAACCTTCTTACCAGTAACTTCCCATACACCATTACCTTTATTATGGATAGTGAATGGTTTTTCTTCTTCTTTATAAGTATAAAGAACACTTTCCTGTTCTTCTTCCTGATTAAAGAAGTCTGGTGCAGTTTCTAATGCATCAGCAACTGCATAAAGGACAGCATCGATACCTTCATGAATTGGTGCAATGATTGGGAATACTTTCTGATCTCCAAGTTTTTCCTTGAACTTCTTTAAGTTTTCTTCTGCTTCATCGCCATCCATCTTATTAGCAACAATAATCTGTGGTCTTTCTAATAAGCGATATTCATATTCACCTAATTCTTTATTAATAGTGACATAATCTTCATAAGGATCTCTGCCTTCGCTACCGCTCATATCAATAATATGCACGATAACACGACATCTTTCGATATGTCTTAAGAACTGATGACCTAATCCTTTACCCTGTGATGCCCCTTCAATAAGACCAGGTAAGTCAGCCATAACAAATGAACGACCATCCTTAACCTGTACAACACCTAAATTAGGCACAATAGTAGTAAAGTGATAATCAGCAATCTGTGGTCTTGCTTTTGAAACAACAGATAATAAAGTAGACTTACCAACACTTGGGAATCCTACTAATCCTACATCTGCAAGTAGCTTTAATTCTACTCTTAAATTGAATTTTTCACCTGGTTCACCATTTTCACAGATTTTAGGTGCTGGGTTACGTGATGAAGCGAATCTTGCATTACCACGACCACCACGGCCACCTTTTGCGATAACGGCACGCTGACCATCTTTTGTAAGATCGGCAATAATATTGCCTGTATCATCATCATAAACACAAGTGCCCACTGGTACTCTGATGACTAAATCATCGGCATCAGCACCATGCATCTTTTTAGCATGGCCTTTTTCACCATTTTGTGCTTTATATTCACGATAATATCTTAAGTCTAATAAAGTAGATAATGAGTTTGTTGCAACGAAGATAACACTTCCTCCACGACCTCCATCTCCACCAGATGGACCTCCTTTAGGAACATGTGCTTCACGTCTAAATGCAACTGTACCATTACCACCAGTACCAGCTTGAACATAAATCTTAACGCGATCAATAAATTTCATGTATCCACCTTCTTTCTTCAAAAAAAGAATCCCATAGGGGATTCTTGAGATTAAGCTACTGGGTAAACAGATACCTGTTTCTTGTTTTTACCAAGTCTTTCGTATTTAACGACACCATCAACTTTAGCGAATAAAGTATCGTCTCCACCTTTACCAACATTAGTACCAGGATGAACCTTAGTACCTCTCTGTCTATAAATAATTGAACCAGCTGTGCAAGTCTGTCCATCAGAAAGCTTAGCACCTAAACGCTTTGATTCAGAGTCACGACCGTTCTTAGTAGAACCTACACCCTTTTTAGAAGCGAATAACTGTAAATCTAACTTTAACATAGTATTATACCTCCCTAGTGTTAATTTTAACATATTGTTCGTATGAGTATTCAACAGTTTCTAGAATTTTTATCAAAGTTTCTAGAATAATCTGATAATCTTCACGATTATTGAATATCTCGAAATAAGAGTAACCACTCTCTACATTGGCAAGATTGCCATCTTTCATGAAGCCTTTGGCTTCAAGCATATTGTAAATACCTACTACTGCAGTACTGATTCCAGCACAAGCAAGGTCTTTACCATATTCATTTTGTCCAGCATGCCCTTCAACCTTGATAGATTGAATCTGACCTGCATGATACACGACATCTACGTGAGTCATTAAGCGTTAATTTCTTTGATTGTTAACTTAGTATAAGGCTGTCTATGACCCTGTTTCTTATGATAATGCTTTTTAGGCTTATATTTGAATATAGTGACTTTCTTTTCCTTACCCTGTTTTTCAACAGTTGCAATAACCTTAGCACCTTCTACATAAGGATGACCAACTTTAACACCGTTATCACCAACTAAAAGAACCTTTTCGAAAGTGTATTCAGTGCCTTCTTCAACATCTAACTTTTCTACAAAAATAGTATCTCCGGCTTCAACCTTTAACTGTTTTCCACCAGTTTCAATAATTGCGTACATCAGTGTACCTCCTTCATATTTTTTTCTCTTAGACTCGCCAACCAAGGCAGCACTTGCATTTAATACCTTTTATGTGCGGTTGTAGTCAGAGGTCTACAACGCTGATTATAATATCATTTCTTACCCTTATCGTCAATATTTTTTTCAATTTTCTTGAATTCTTGTCTAGGACAAGTACGATTATATACTTCTCTTAGATGTTCTTGTGATACATGCGTATAAATCTGGGTCGTAGATAAAGAGGAATGCCCTAATAATTCCTGTACAACACGGATATCCATGCCTGCATCTAATAAATGAGTCGCAAAGGAATGGCGAATTGTATGAGGATGAATCTTACGTAAAGGATCATAAAGATACATTGTGCGGTCAATAATATTCTCTACTCCTCTATTTGTCAGTTTCTTTCCTCTTCGATTCACAAATACATAATCATGTGTTTCATGATATTCATTCATAATGCTTATACGATCATCATTGATATATTGCAGTAACCATTTTTTTGCATAATCATGAAATGGTACTTCTCTTTCTTTGCTTCCTTTACCAAGCACTCTAATCATTTGCCTATTAAAATCAATCTGCGACAAGCGCAATGACACTACTTCACTTACACGAAGTCCTGACGCATACATGAGTTCTAAAAGAGCTTTATTTCTTACTCCTAGAGATGTATGCGTATCAATTGAGTCTAGATAGCCCATCATTTCATCAACATAAAGGAAATCAGGGTTTCTAGAGCCTGTTTTTAAAGAATGCACCTGTGAAAAAGGATTAGAGACTACACTATTCTGTTGACATAAATATTTAAAGAAAGATCGAAGAGAACTTAAATAATGATTGATTGTTGTATGAGACAAATGTTTCCCATTTAAATAAATCAAGTAATTCTGAATTACATAATAGTCTACTTCCTGTAAAGAAATACTTTCTTTACCTATAAATAAGAGAAAATCAGTCAATTCTCTTTCATAGGACTGTAAAGTAAGTACAGAGTAGTTCTTTTGATATTTAAGATAGTGAAGAAAAGCTTTCTTTTCATCCATTGATGAATTCTTCCATCTTTTCTAATGCACGCTGTGCATATTTTTCTTTCTTTTCTTTTTTCTTCACTTTACCTTCTAAATCAGGAAGAATACCAAAGTTAGCCTTCATCGGCTGAAAATCACTTGGAGACGCATGTGTAATATAGTAAGCCAAAGAGCCCATGACTGTTTCTCTAGGATAAGTAAGAAGTTCTTCTCCCTTTAAATATCTCACCATATTCTTACCAGCCACAATACCACTCTGCGCAGATTCTACATATCCTTCTACGCCTGTCATCTGACCTGCAAAGAATAAATCTTCTCGATTCTTGAACTGATATGTAGGATTTAAATAAGTAGGTGAATTGAAGTAACAGTTACGATGCATGATACCATAACGAACAATAGAAGCATTTTCCAGCCCTGGAATCATATGAATAATACGATCCTGTTCACCCCATTTAAGATGTGTCTGGAATCCTACAATATTATAAAGAGAACCCACTGCATTATCCTGTCTTAACTGAACAACTGCTTCAAAACGCTGACCATCCTTTTCTAGTCCTACAGGCTTCATTGGACCAAAAAGAAGTGTCTGCTTTCCTCTTCTTGCGATTTCTTCAAAAGGCATGCAGCCTTCAAAGAACTTTTCTTCAAAATCATGAGGCTTTACAACTTCTGCATTGATAAGTGCATCATAGAAAGCATCAAATTCTTCTTTAGTCATTGGGCAGTTGATATATTCCCCATCACCCTTATCATAACGTGATTTAAAAAAGGCTTTATTAAAATCAATAGATTCTTTTGTGACAATTGGAGCCGCTGCATCATAGAAATAGAAATAATCCTGATTACCCATTAAATCCATAATCTCTTTTGCAAGTGCATCACTCGTCAAAGGTCCAGATGCAATAATAGTCGGTCCATCTGGAATACGAGTCACTTCTTCACGATGAACAGTAACAAGAGGATGATTTTCAATAAACTCTGTCACCGCACGAGAAAAACCTTCACGATCGACTGCCAAAGAACCTCCTGCAGGAACTGCATGGTCTCTCGCCATCTTGATAATCAAGCTGTCATTCATTGTCATTTCTTGTTTTAATACACCTACTGCATTCTTTAAGCCATCTGCACGTAATGAATTAGAACATACCAATTCTGCAAAATCACTTGTTTTATGTACATCTGTCTTCTTAACCGGTCTCATTTCATAAAGATGTACAGGAATACCTTCTTTAATAAGCTGGTAAGTGGCTTCAACACCAGCAAGTCCACCACCAACGACATTTACTTCCTTGATCATATTTTCCTCCAATGAAAGAAAATGAACTGCATGGGCAGTTCATTATTCTTCTTTCTTTTTCTTTTCTTTAATAATTGTTTTACACTTTGGATAATTAGAGCAGGCTTTAAATGGACCAAAGCGACCCTTCTTCCATACAACTGGACTGCCACAGTTAGGACATGTTTCACCTGTCTCTTCAAGTTTCTGAGGCTTGATATATTTACACTTAGGGTAATTAGAACATGCTTCAAAACGTCCGAAACGACCCATTTTATAGATCATAGGAGAACCACATTTAGGACATGTCTCCCCTGTTTCTTCATTGATCTTATTTTCATCAGCCTTGACATATTTACATTCTGGATAATTAGAGCAGGCAACAAATTCACCAAAGCGACCTTTTCTAATGACAAGATCTCCACCACATTCAGGACATTTTTCTCCTGTCTTTTTAGGTTCAATCTTTTCCATACCGTCATAGGCTTTTTCTAATAGCGGTTCAAAAGCTTGTTCAAATTCAGTTAAGGCATGAACATAAGTATCCTGTCCCTTTGCAATTTCATCAAGTTCATTTTCCATCTTTGCAGTATAGTCTACATTGATGATTGAATCAAAGTATTCAAGAAGCTTCTTATTAGTCAAAAGTCCTGACTCTGTAGGCTTGAATGTCTTCTTTTCTAAAGTGACATATTCTCTTGTGACGATTGTATCGATAATAGTCGCGTAAGTAGAAGGACGACCAATACCTAATTCTTCCATTGCCTTGATAAGCTTTGCTTCTGTATAACGTGCTGGTGGTGTAGTGAAATGCTGTTCCTTATTGATCTTCTTTGCATCAATCAATTCATTTTCATCCATATCTGGGAGTAATTCGTTCTTACTCTTATCATATTCACCATAAACCTTTAACCATCCATCAAACTTTAAGATAGAGCCTGATGCATTAAACTTATAATCATTGTTGTCTAATACTAAAGATGTACTTGCAGACTGGCTTGGTGCCATTAATGAAGCAAGCGCACGTGCATAGATTAATGAATACAGCTTATACTGTTCCTGTGTAAGGTATTGTTTAATACTTTCTGGTGTACGATCAATACTTGTAGGACGAATTGCTTCATGAGCATCCTGCACATTTTCAGTCTTCTTAGAAACTTTAACACTTCCTACATATTCTTTACCATATGTCTTTTCAATATAATCCATTGCAGCTGCAGTAAATTCAGGTGATAAGCGAATAGAGTCTGTTCTCATATAAGTAATTAAACCGACAGTCTCAGTTCCAATATCAATCCCTTCATACAACTTCTGAGCAATAGACATCGTACGTCTTGCTTTAAAATTTAATTTAGAAGAAGCTTCCTGCTGCAGTGTTGAAGTAATAAATGGTGCATATGAATTTCTCTTCTTTGTCGTTTTCTTAATCTTCTCGACAGTAAATGTAGGTGTCAATGCATCATAAATGGCTTGTGCTTCTTCACCATTATGGATTTCTAATTTCTTAGTTTTATACTTAGTGAGTTCTGCATTGAATGGAATATTATCCTTTTCAAAATCAGCATCAATCTTCCAGAACTCTTCTGGGATGAATGCATCAATTTCTGCTTCTCTCTCACAGATTAATCTTAATGCAACGGACTGTACACGTCCTGCAGACTTAGATTTAATCTTCTTCTGTAGAAGTTTAGAAAGCTTAAACCCGATAATTCTATCTAAGACACGTCTTGTTTCCTGAGAATGAACAAGATCCATATCAATCTTGCGGGGATTATCAATCGCTTTTGTAACTGCATTCTTTGTGACTTCATGGAATTCGACTCTTTTTGTAGTCTCAGGATCTAATCCTAATACTTCTGCCAAATGCCATGAGATGGCTTCTCCTTCACGGTCCGGATCGGTTGCGAGATAAACATCATCTGCTTTTTTGGCACATGCTTTTAATTCTTTTACAACATCTTTCTTATCTTTACTAATAACATAATGAGGGGCAAACTCATTTTCTATATCTACACCTAAGCCGCCTTTGCCAGAGATAGCCAGGTCTCTGATATGTCCTTTTGATGATTTTACAACAAAATCATCGCTTAGGTATTTACTAATTGTTTTAGATTTAGATGGTGATTCGACAATTACTAAATGACTCATACATCTAACCTCCTTCATCACATTATAATATGGGATTTTTTTATTTTGTCAACATCTTAGTGAGAATAAGAAGCGAAACGCTTCTTATTCTTCTAAGATATCTTCTACATTCATAACTAGTTTTGCACCCTGCTGAATCAATGCATTACAGCCTTTTGAGTCATACACACGTCCTGGAACTGCAAATACATCCTTGCCCTGTTCCAAGGCAAAACCAACTGTAATCATCGTGCCGCTTTTAAGATCTGCCTCTGTAACAAGAAGTTTTTGAGAGAGTCCTGAAATAATACGATTTCGTTTAGGAAAATGATCTTTACGAGGTGGCGTACTTCCAGGGTATTCACTTAAAACAAGTTCATTCTTCAATACATAATACAAATCTTCATTCATCGGTGGATAAGGATAATCGATTCCACTACCAAGCACTGCGACAGTATGTCCCTTTGATCGAATAGCTGTGCGGTGGCTGACGCCATCAATTCCCTTAGCCATTCCCGATACAATCACAATATCATTCTTCACAAGTTCTTTTACAAGTACACGTGTCGCCTGAACACCATACTCGCTGCAGTCTCTTTTACCAATAACCGCAATACAGTCTTTATCTAGTAAAGATAAAGAACCATAATAATAGAGTACAAATGGTGGACAGTTGATATGTTTAAGCTGTTGTGGATAATCATCACTAATAATAGTCGTATAAGAACTCTTAATCGTTTTAAAGAGTTCTTCTTTTAAAGATTCATCCACACGTTCCTTACGTTCTAAGGCCTTATAAATCAAATCAAACTGTCCCTTATACTTCAATGAAAAATAAAGTAGAATATCTTCCACATCAATCACCTCCTACTATATCTATTCTTAATAGAAGGCTTATTTTCTCAAAAAAGAGAAAGATCTTTAATCTTTCTCTTCAAAATCAAAGGATAATTGTTCATTCAGTACTTTCTGTACTGGCGCAAAAGAGCGACGATGAATTGGAGTGACACCATACTTTTCTAATGCCTCTTTATGGGCTTTAGTAACATAACCCTTATGTTTTTCAAATCCATATTCTGGATATTGTTTACCATATTCCTTCATGATGCGGTCTCGAGTGACCTTTGCAAGGATACTTGCTGCCCCAATAGAAATACTTTTCGCATCTCCTTTAATAATAGAAAGATGAGGAATATCTCCTAAAGGCATTGCATCACTTAATGTAAAGTCAGGTTCTAATGATTCAACAATACGTTTCATACCAGTACGAGAGGCTTCATAGACATTAAGTGTATCTACTTCTTCTACTGATAAAACCTCTATTTGATAAGCAAGCGCATTTTCTATAATTAAATCATAGAGTGCTTCTCTTTTCTTTTCAGTCAATTTCTTAGAATCATTGATACGTTCATCATAGAAATCTTCAGGAAAAATGACACCACCTACAACAAGTGGCCCAGCCATCGGTCCTCTTCCTGCTTCATCTACGCCAAGTATTCTAGAGTAGCCTGCAACTCTAGCTTCGTTTTCATATTTTAAACGTTCCTGTTTATTCATCGCTAAGCTCCCATGTGATTTTTCCAAGAGAACCGTTCTTTAAATCATTAAAGAATGTTTCCTGTACACGGTCATAATCTGTTTCGCCTCTTAATTTCTTAATATGACGATAATCTGAGATATGATCATAGACCGGAATTACCCAATCTGAATCTAGATCAATAGTCAAATTATAACGTTGTTTCAACATGTCTGGATAATGTTTTGCCAGATAACCTATTGCATGAATAAATAAATCATCAAGTGGAAGAATTTCCATCTTAATAGAGCCACATAATGCGACATTCATTGCTTTATTGATATCTGTAAATTTAGGTTCTAGTACACCTGGTGTATCAAAAAGTTCAAAATCCTTATCAACACGGATAATCTGCTGAGCCTTTGTAACTCCCGGCTTATTTCCTACTGCAGCGGCTTTTCTTTTCGCAATCTTATTGATAAAAGTAGATTTACCAACATTAGGAATACCCGCCACTAAAGCACGAATTGGCTTAGGCTTTAAACCTCTTGCGGCTTCTTTTTCACGCTTTTCTTTTAACTGATAGCGACACATGTTCACAATCTTCTTTTCTTCCTTGAAGTTCTTTAAGTCAACTGCGATGGCGCTATGTCCCTGTCTTTTAAATTCTGCAATAAGAGCTTCTGTTGCCTTAGGATCAGCTAAATCCTTCTTTGTAAGAATATAAAGACGAGGTTTATTCTTGATCATATGATCAAGTTCTGGATTATGTGTTGAAAAAGGAGCACGTGCGTCAACAAGTTCAATCACAATATCTACTAACTTTACTTTACTTTCGATTTCTCTTTGGGCTTTAGCCATATGCCCTGGATACCACTGAATCTGCATTGCTATAAGTTCCTCCTCAATCATTTCTCTTAATATGCTGGATTGGATAAATAATATATCCATTTTTTGCACGAATATCTTCTATATGAACTGGTCCAAAATATCTTGAATCATAGGACATAGGACGATTATCACCTAGAATAAAGTATTCATCGTGTCTTAATTTAATTCTAAAATCTTTTGTATAATGTGTTAAATCATATTTAATCTTTTCTTTTTTCATGAAAGGAAGCTTAAGAAAAGGTTCTTCTACTAATTGACCATTAATATATAAATGATCATTCTTGTAGCTGATTTCTTCTCCTGGAAGACCAATAACACGTTTAATGACATCTTCTTTCAATGCGCTGCTGCGTACATCAACGATATCAAAACGATGAATCTGTTTATAAGATGTCACTCCCGTCATTAAGATAAAGTCACTATCATGAATAGTTGGCATCATGGATGTTCCTTTCACCTTGACCGGAAGTACGACAAATGTAAATAGACATAATATAAGTAGCGCTATTCCAGGTAAACACAGTTTTTTTAACTTATTCATAATATAGAAAAAAGAATGGGGTAAGCCCCCATTCTCTTATCGAATTTCTTTAATTCTAGCAGCTTTACCAGATAATCCACGTAAGTAATGTAATTTAGCTCTACGTACTTTACCAACCTTAGCTACTTCGATATGATCGATGATTGGAGAGTTTACTGGGAATACTCTTTCAACACCTACACCGTAAGAAATCTTTCTAACAGTGAAAGTTTCACCAATACCATGACCCTTTTTAGCAATACAAACACCTTCGAACATCTGAAGACGAGTCTTATTACCTTCCTGGATCTTTACGAATACTTTTAAAGTGTCACCAGCTTTGAACTGAGGTACATCAGTCTTGATCTGGCTCTTAGTAATTTCATTTACTAACTGCATGTTCATAATAACATTTCCTCCTACACAAATTTAGTCTTGGAAGCTCATTCGTATATATAACCAGCGGAACTTCTGTGTCTTACGACTTGCCTATTATAGCACCGTCTTTTTTATAAATCAATTACTTTTTTAATTCTTTTAGAATTTTCTAAAGTGAAAAGTTAAATTCCACTTTAGGCGGGTCAAAGTTGCGTTTAGTCTT
>OJML01000030.1_pt1 | contig 85884 bp, 57 predicted proteins | sample 1597221 | NCBI WGS metagenome assembly OJML01 (sample SAMEA2452123, study PRJEB22498) | human gut metagenome | biome: human feces; feature: human gut; material: feces | place: Australia | collected 2012 | reverse complement strand
GTTGCTTCCACAGTAAGGACAGGTTGAAGTTTTGATGGAGTTAATTAAATTTATTTCAGTTTTAGTAACTGATGTGTGCTTATTTTCGTACCAAAAATTCGTTGTCTCTTTAATCAAGGCTTTATATTCATTCATTACGTCATTATTTTCATAGAAATTATGACATTTAATTTTGGCAAATTTATTTTTATTCATTGGTGGCGGTTAGACTTATTTGAAGTCTACAACCTAACCGCCAAGCAAGAATTGTAGACTTCAAATAAGTTCTACCGACATTGTATCATAAAGCATGAAAAGCAGTGGTTAAAAAAGCACGCAACTGCAAAAAAGGATTTTTTATTTTTTAATTATTAATAATACATTTTTTAAAAAGATGTCTCACATTTGCCTTTGTATTATTTTAAATTCTCATTTCTTATTCGAATCATAAACTTCATATTATTCCTTTGCACTTATTATTACACATTTTTTAAAAATTTATATTTATGTAGATGAAATAATCTTTCTAATTTTTATACGCTAAATATTATTTTTATACTTTTTTAATTACTGTTAAAAAGAAAGCATTTTTACCAAAAAAGTATTAAATAATGTTAAAAATTGACAAAAATTCGATAATTTTTAGATATTTTTTGAGTTTATTTCTTTAATTATAATATTAAAATTATTTTAAAATTGCGTATACAACATACATTTTAATTTTAAACTAAAATGTATAATTAAGTATGTTCTTAGTAATCAATCATTAGGCTGTTTTTTAATTTGCTTTTTTGCATGGTTTACATTCGAAATCATTTAAATGTTTGACTTTAAAATTATTCTTTTTGTAAGTTTCATAATCGAAAGCATCAATTTCATCTATAGCTAATTTATGAAATTCATAAAAATTAGGCCACCAAGTTTGTTCACTTCCTAAACTGGCATTTAAGTATGCATCAGCAATTTGACATCCTAGTTCAGGACTAACATAATTTGCACCCATAGCAAGTACGTTTACACCATTACCTGTAATAGCTCTTAAAGCAGATTGAAGAGACTCAACAACACCAGAATGTACTCTTGGGCATTTACCTGCAGCAATATGAATTCCCATGCCTGTTCCACAAAATACTAACGCCCTTTCATATTCACCTTCAGAAATTTTTGCTCCAACTCTAAATCCAACTCTTTGAAACATATTTTCTGTATCGTTATCTTCAGGACTTTTTACGCCTAAATCTTCTATTTTCCATCCTTCTTTTCTTAAATGTTCACAAACTGCTTCTTTGAGTGGATATCCAGAAATATCAGCACCAACCACTAAATATTTATCTTTAATTGTTTTCATTTATTAATCCTCATCGCGTTCTTCATATAATTAATTCTATTTTATTATAATTTCAGTGAATTTTTATTAAAAAAGAGGAATCATTTTCCATTATATTCCTCTTTAATATCATTTTGCATTTCCTTACTTGCTTTTAAAAATCCACTTAAAACTTCTTTATAATATTTCTTATATTCAGGATTTTGAATTTTATCAAGATTCTTTTCTAGCATTGAATTTTCACGTCCACTATCAAGCACAGCGATGCCATTTTCAATTTTATATTTAATAACATCTTTTACGATTTCCATGCGTTCTTCGTAAAGTTCAATAATTTTAGAATCTATTTCATCTATTCTTTCTCTTGATTCAACTAACTCTTTCATGAATTCTCCTTATAAATATAATGATCCTAATGGATAAGCAACTAATAGTGATACTACAATTGATAATACCATTAATATGCTACCAAAAATTAAAACATCTTTTGTATTTGCGTATCCGCTCCCGCTAACAATTGCTATGTGTGGCATTGATGGAGGTGTAGCAAATGCAAAACTTGCACCCATTCCAATTACACAAATTAAAGCATTTAAATTTATCACTGTAACGCTACTTGCAATTATTGTGCTTGCAACTGTTGCAACAAGTGTTGCTGTAACCATATTTGATGATAAATTAGTTTGTAAATTTGCCCAAGTTATAAATATAATAAGTAATAAAATAGTTGAAGTGTTAGCAAGTGAGCTGCCAAGATTTGCTGATAAAAACGCTTTAATACCAATGTCATCATTAGTTAATGCACTTCCTAATGCTAAAGTTGCTGCACACATTATTAAGCTTCCCCAAGGAATTCCTTCTTTAAAAGCTTTATCTATTTTAATAATAGGTTCATCATCAACTCTAATGATACAAAGCAATAGAGTTCCTAACATTGGTGGCATTGCTGTTCCATATTTATTAATAGCATTATAGAAATTAGTTGATACACCTTTAAAAATAGAAGGAATAATCCAAAGTAAAATTACACCTATAAAAATAGAAACGACGATAATATCTTTTCTATTAATTTTAGGTAATTCACCTTTAATTTTAGATACATCAACTTCCTTTAATTTAGATGTGTCTGGTCTTAAAAATAATTTAAAAACCACAAGCATCAAAATAAATAAAATCAATCCAGTTGGTATAGCAACACCCATATAAGAAAGAGGATCAACTGTAATATTTGCTGCATTCATTGCTAATATTGGAAAGACATGAGCAATAGGAGTCATCCCACTACTAATCGAAACAGTAAAACCAAGTCCCATCATTAAAGCTTTAGCAACTTTATCTTCTTTCTCTATCTTAGCAAGTTCAAAAATTTCATTTAAAATTGGTAAAATTACAACAAATAAAACCGATGGAGAAATAAATAATCCAAGTAATAAAACTGCAAATAAAAAGCAAAAAACAAACAAATCTCCATTCTTTTTTGCAATTTTAAGATTTATAAAAAATAAAGCAACACACTTAATTAAAGATGTTTTAGATAAAGCGTATGTACAAATAAATGTAAAAAGAAGGAATATAAAAGTAGAATTTCCAAAGCTAGAAGTTAGTACCTTGTTAAATCCAATCTTATCTAAAAATCCTAGTGAAACCATGCATAAAAGACTTGGCCAATCAATTCCAATAGTTAGCCACAAAATCAAAGATCCAAGGAAAATAAAAACAACTCCCATTGAATCGCTATTAAGTCCTTCTGGAGCAGGAATAAATCTACCAAAAAAGCAAAGTGCTAAACAAATTGGGATTATTATCCATCTAAAAATTTTGTTATCTTTCAATTTCATAATTATCTCTTTTTGCGTAAGATATCACCTTTTTTAAGTGCTAAATCAGTTTTGATATATACCCTTTGTTTTACTTTTTTAACTTCTTCGATTGAATTACCTTTTTCATCAACAATTTCATTTAATTTAATTATTTTATCAAAAGTATCATTTGGCGAAAGTACTTCAAGTTCATCTCCTAAAGCAAATTTATTTCTATGTTCAATTAATACTTTTCCATCTTTAGTATCTTCTACAACAAGAGCTATAAAATCATAGTTTTGAATTAATCTAGAACTAACTTTGTTTGTTTTATGTTCATCATGAAAATAAAAACCAGTTGTAAAAGCTCTATTTGATGTCTTTTCAAGTTCTTCGATATAATCAAAATTACTATCATTATTATTTAAATAATTATCAATTGCTCTTCTATAAGCATTAACAACAGTTGCAACATAATATGTTGATTTCATTCTTCCTTCAATTTTAAAGGATTTGATACCAGCTTTATCAAGTTCACTAATATGATTTATTAAACACATATCTTTACTATTTAAAATATACGTTCCTCTTTCATCTTCTTCGATCGGATAATAATCATCCATTGGATTTTCTTTATTTTTTGAGTATATTGCATATTCCCATCTACAAGGTTGAGCGCATGCGCCTTTATTTGAATCTCTACCTAAAAAATAATTTGATAAAAGGCATCTTCCACTATATGAAATACACATTGCTCCATGACAAAAACATTCAATATCAATATCATCGCCAACTGCGTCTTTAATTGCTTTAACTTCTTCAATGGAAAGTTCACGTGCAAGAACTAATCTTTTTGCGCCTAATTTAACCCAAACTTTTGCAGATTCAGCGTTTGTAATATTAGCTTGCGTTGATACATGGAGTTCAAGATTTGTATATTCTTTAACCATGTGAGCAATACCTAAGTCACTAACAATAACTCCATCAACATGTGATTCATCAAGATGTATTAAATAATCAACAAGACCAATAAAGTCTGATTGGTGAGCTAAAATATTAACAGTTACATAAACTTTTACATTGTGTTCATGACAAAATTTCACTGAATCTTTAATTTCATCTTCATCGAAATTTGATGCAAATGCTCTTAATCCAAATTTTTTGCCTGCAAAATACACCGCATCCGCTCCAAAATAAACGGCGGCTTCTAATCTTTCTTTGTCGCCAACTGGTGCCAATAATTCTAAATTTTTGTTCATGACTAAATCATACTTTAAACTCACCTAACATTAAAGTTAAAAAGGGCGTTTTATCATCTTTTTATCCTTATATCCTTTATATATATAAAGTTTTTCTCTATTTATCGATTAATCTAAAAATTTAAAGTTCAATGTGATAGAATACGCTCATGAAAATTAGTGAATTACTTTCTCCAGCAGGAACAAAAGAAGCTTTTTATGCCGCAATTAGTAATGGCGCTGATGCTATTTATTTAGGATTAGACAAATTTAATGCAAGAGCATACGCAGAAAACTTCAATTTAGATAATTTAAAAGAATATGTACATTTTGCTCACCTCAGAAATGTCAAAATTTACGTAACAATGAATACAGTTTTATACGATTATGAACTTCTTGAAGCATATAGAACTGTTGATAAACTTGCTGAAATTGGAGTTGATGCTCTTATTGTTCAAGACTTAGCTCTTTTTAATTACATAACTTCTACTTATAAATCAATCGAAGCTCACGCATCAACTCAAATGGGTATTGATGATGTTAATGGAGCAAAAATTGTTAAAGAGTTAGGTGGAACTCGCGTTGTTCTTGCTCGCGAAACTCCAATTAAAGTTATTAGAGATATTAAAAAGCAAACTAATATTGAAGTTGAAGCTTTTATTCATGGAGCACTTTGTGTTGCTTATTCAGGAAATTGTTTAATGAGCTCTATGATAGGAGATCGAAGTGGAAATCGTGGAAGATGTGCAGGTTGCTGTAGGCAAGTTTATTCTTTAATTGATAATAAAAATAATAATGTAATAAAAACTGGTTATTTATTGTCAATGAAAGACTTAAATTTATCCGATGAAATCAAAAATATGAATTTTGTTGATTCATTAAAAATTGAAGGAAGAATGAAAGAACCTGAATATGTTGCTAGCGTTACAAGAAGCTATAGAAAGATTTTAGATAATGATGAGTTTAACAAAAAAGATTTAGAAAAAGTCTTCAATCGAACATACACAAAAGGTTTTATTTTTGGTGAAACAAGTGAAAATATCACTAACATTGAAAGGCCAAATAATTATGGTTACGAGATTGGTAAAATCGTAAAAATAAATAAAAATAAAATATGGATTAAGTTAACGGATGAACTAAATAAAGGTGATCAAATTCGTATTGAAAGTAAAAATCCTTTTGAAGAAATTAGCGTTCCTATCACAAGACAATTCGATGCTTCTTTTAATGTTGTTGATAAAAATAATAAAATCGCAATCATCTATACTGATAAAAAAGTATTTTTAGGTGCACGTATTTTTAAAACAAAAGACATCAATTTTTATAAAGAAATTAATGAGACTTTAAAGGCTAAAGAATATAAAAAACTTGAGATTTGCATGGTTTTTGAAGCAAAACTTAATAAAGAGCCACTTTTGATGGTTGAATATAACGTGATAAAATCATACGCAAAATCTAAAATTTTAGTAACAAACGCTATCTCTTCTCCAACTTCTAAAACAAATATTATTAATCAATTAAATAAATTAAATGATACACCTTATGAAATTAAAGACATCAAAATTAATATTGATGAAAACATTTTTATACCTTTAAAAGAGATCAATGAATTAAGAAGAAAAGCAATCGAATCTTTAAATGAAATTAGATTAAATCATAAAGTTAGTCTAAAAAATAAAAGGGAAATTTTGCCTTTGGACACTCCTATTAGCGCTCCTTATTTAACTGTTGAAGTTAATAATGAAGAGCAATATAACGTTGCTAAAGAACTTGGTATTGAACACATCTATTTTAAAAATATTGTTAGAAGAAACAATGAACATTATGTTGATGAAGCTAACGAAATTTTAGTTGGAGGATTAGGAGCTTTATCATATTACAAAAATAAAAATGTAAATTTAGTAACTGATTATTCTTTAAATGTTACTAATTATGAAACTGCTGCAATTTTATCTTCTTTAGGTGCAACAAGAATTACATTATCTTTAGAAATTAATAAAGAAAAAATTAACACTTTAATTACAAATTACAATAACGCATATCATAAAAATCCTAATTTAGAACTTATAATTTATGGTTCTTCTACCTTGATGCACACTAAATATTGTCCTTTAAAACGACTTGGAATGTGTGGAATGTGTAAAAAAGGATCTTATTCTTTAAAAGATCGTTTCACTTCTTTCCCTATTTTATTTAATGATGACTGCACTATTAAAATTTTAAATTCAAAAATTACAAATAATATCGATGAAATCGACAAAATTAAAGGTGTAAATGCTTTTAGACTTGTATTTACAACTGAATCAAAAGAAGAAACTTCTAGAATTATTAAATTAGCAAAAGCTAAACTTGAAGGTAATTTAGAATCTCCATCTTTTGATAGCTCAAATAATACCCACGGGCACTTCTTTAAAGCTCCTTTATAGCTAACTATTCATAAAATCCTTAATGTAAAAATAATTTACATATTTTTTATGCATTTTTATAATTTTATCAAGGAGAAATTTTTTATGGAAAAAGGAAAAATTTGTTTCATTACTTCAATAATTTCATTAGTACTTTGTTTGTTCTTTGTTGGTACTTCTGTATACCTCTTGAAATTTGCAGACAACGTTTCACGTTCAATGTCTCTTACTTTTGGAACTATAAGTATCATTGCTTTTATAGCATTTCTAGGTTTTTATATTAGTTTTGTTATTCTAGCATCTAAAAAAGGAAAATAATTTTTAAGTATATAAAAAGGAACGAAGTGTTCTCAAATTTTAGACTACAGAACTTCACGAAATAATTATAGATAAATTTACTTGAGTGAGTAAGCATCGTATAAAATAATTTTATTTATACTTTTTTGTACACTTCTGTTCCCACCTTTATTATAAAGTATTTTAGTTGCTTTAAAAACTACAAAATTAGTTTCCTAATTTATGTCTAAAAGAATTGGTTCTTTTAGACTTTTTTATCTTTATGAAAAATCAAACTTTTATTATTGCAAAAAACTTTATGTTAAAAATCAGTTAAATTAATTAAAAAAATGCTCATATATAATAGGGATATAAAAGTTTCTATGTTTAATGATTTTTATGAATAATCTCAAGCAAAATAATAAATGTATTTTTAAAAAAAATCATATTTGTTGATAATAATTTTACTGGTTGCTACAAAATTTATACAATTCGCAACTTCAGGTTGATTGATATTTGATTATCCTTTTATTAAAATTACGGAGTATTAGGGAAAAGAAAGAGAGTTAAATTAAATGACAACAGGAGAAAGAATAAAAAAGCTACGTAAAGAAAAAGGGTATTCTCAAGAAAAGTTAGCTGAGTGTTTATCTTTGTCTCGTCAAGCGGTAGCTAAACGGGAGAAAAATGTATGTGAGCCCAATATTGAAAGTTTAACTACTATGGCAAGCCTATTTGGTGTCTCTTTAGATTATTTACTTAAAGGTGATATTTCAGAAGAATGTCAAAAATCAAATTTAATTAGCAAGCATCAAAACTTGTTAGTTGATAAAAAAGACCTTATTCTTTTAATAGCAATTTTAATCTCTCTTTTAGCTTTCATTGGATTATTTATTTATACATTAATAAACCCTTTATATCGGAATCAAACATATTCCTTTATTTGGTGGTATATTCAAATTTTTAATTTATCAGGAATATGGTTCCGTTTATTGGTTGTTCTCTCGTTGTTTGTTAATATTTTTTCACTAATTATTTTTATTAAAAGGAAAAAAGCCAAATGATTAGATGGTTTTATAAAACAGTCAATTAACTATCCTTTTATCTATGCAATTTAATGTATTTTTTGGCAAGCAATGATGGCTAAAATATCTTTTATAAATATTAATGGCCGCTTACCAAGCTCATTACTAAAATACCAATAATATAAATAAGTTGCAGAAAATTATTTTAAAGAATCTTATTCAAAACAATACGATAATAGTAAATTAATTTTAATGTAAGACTTCCTCATTTAGGTTATAATTTCTAAGCAAAAAAGAAAGAGAGATTTTTACTTATGAAAAAATTAGCAGCATTATTAATTTTATCCGCAATTACTTTCTCATCAATTAGCTGTGGTTCAAAAGGAGATGATATAGTTACTCCAGACCCAAAACCAAACCCTGAACCAACTCCAGAATTAACTACAAAAGAACTAATTTTTAAACATTTAAACGATCTTAAAAATGGTAATTTTACATTAAGTTACGAAATCAGTTCAATTAAATATGAAGATGTTGTCACAAGCAAATATTATTACGTTTCATATTTAAATTTAGGATCAATTTTATTAAATACATACGGTGAAAATACTTATTCATATGATTTTGAAATCGCAAATAATAAAGTAAATATTAAAGGGCAATCCTTTAATGAAGAATATACAAGTCAAAAAGTTACTGATTTAAATAAAGGAAATGCTTTAAGAAATTTACCAAAATTTACTTCAACTAATGTTTTAAATTCAGAAGAAAATATCGATAGTGAATTCATAATTAGTGACGAAAATATCATCAATATTTTCTCAGCTCAATTAGATTTTTATGGCATAAAAAGAGTCAAAATTTCTTTAAATAGTGACAAAGATTTAGTACTTGAATTCCAAGACTATGATAAAGAAATTGATGACTATTATACTATCGATGTTGGTGGTAAAGTTACAGTTAAAAATATCGGTAATTCAAAGATTGATATCGTTGAAAATTACGTAAATTCATTCAAAAAGCCTGCAGAAAGCTTATTAAATAAAGCAAACAACCTATTTAATAACGTTTCATTTGTTTCAACAATTTCGGACGTTACTTTAGCAGGTGGTGGTAATTTAACCGCTTTAGAAGTCAAGAAAACTAACCTTGATATTTATAATAATTATATCTCAGTTGAAGACTTTGAAGATGGCACTAAAACTTCAAGTTTAACTTATAAAAGAGTTGATGAAACAGGTACTTTAAAGAAGGTTGGTGTTAATGCTAAAAACGAGTTAATTGAAGAAGAAACAACCAAAAATTATAGTGAATTTGGATTCGTTTCTAAAAACGATTTTGAATTAGATAAATTTGTAAAACTTTATGATACTGACACTTCTTACACTTATGTTGGTGAAGATGCATCACGCTTAGCTTATTCAATCACTCAAGATTCAAAAATCTATAGTTGGAAATGTCAAGAAATTAAAGTTACTTTAGATGAATCAGGTAGCGTTAGTGAAATGAATTTCTATACAGGAATTTTACTTGATAAAGATACAAACGATTATTTCTATAGATGGATTAATACAAAAGTTTTAAAAGAACCTAATATTATTGAAGAAAACACTAAAAAGTCTGCTTCTAAAGATGATAAAGAAATTAAAGATATGCTTAATATCATCAAAAATGATGATAGCACATTTGTCGCTAAAACAATTGATGCAGCATGGGGTGGAACACGTGAAACTTATTTTATCAAAGGTTCAAATTACATTCTTAAACCAACTTATGTCATTTCAGGAGAAAACAAGACTTTTGAAAAATCAGAATATGAAGGTTTTTATCAAAAAGATGGCACAATTTATAAATTCAATTACAAAGAAGATAACAGTGTTCAACTAATTGGCGAGCCAATTAAAGATAAAACTCTTAAAGATTTTATTAATTTTGATATTTCTAGCGAAGTTTTATTTAAAAAAGATGAAAACACTCTTGCTACATATAACGATATTATAAATATTGGTTCAACTATTGGTTTTTCACTCAATCCATTAACAATTGATCCTTCTACTTTTGAAATGAAAATTAGTGATAATAAAATCAGCAACATTACTTATTCTTATGGTTTATCAACTGAAGAAATTTCATTTAGTTATGAATCAACTGCAATTAATGAAACTTTAAAAGCTAATCTAGAAAAAGCAATTAAAGATTCTGCTGGAGAAACTGGAACATTTAAAACTTGGGATCAAGTTTCATCTTCATTTTCAAAAAATTCATATAAAGGATTAGTTGAACATTATGGAGAAGAATTTGCTAAAAAAGTTCCATATTATCCAGTAGCAGATGCAACTAAGTTTAATAACGATTTCGATGGCGATTATGATGATTTTACAGACGAAAGCAATCCATTCTTTGTAATTTATTTTGCAAGCTCATATGATGCAGCATACGTTGAAGGATATAAGAATTACATCAAAAGTTTTGAATTTACATCAAGTGATGATAAAATCATTCTTTAATTCAGATAATACTTTAAAAATAGTTATAGTAGGAAACGGTGAAGACGAGAACTATAGCACTGCTTTCCTTCACATTTATAAACTTTAATATCTAACTATCAAACTTATTTTTAAAATTATACGATTATAGTCGTATAATTTTATAATTTCTACGAGGTGCAATTAAGTAAATGATTCATGAAATTAAATTAATTAACGCTCTATTTTTAACGTTTATCACTTCTTTATCAATGAATTTTTCTATAAATTTTAATAATCAAAACCATTGTGTTATAGAAAATTCAATTAAAAAAGTTAACTCCGTTACGAGTTTTTACGACTCAGAAGATGAAATTATTAAAGCATCAAAATTTGATTGTCGTGATGAATTAACACCTATTAAAGATCAGGGGTCGACAAATTTATGCTGGGCATATAGTGCAATAAATGCATCTGAAGCATCGATATTAAAAAATAAAATTAGTAATAAAGACACCTTAAGATTAAATCCTCAAGCTTTAGCTTATAGAAGATATGTTAGAAATTCAGATCCTTTAAATAATAATTATTCGTATCATGATAAAAGCGCTGATTCATGGGCCACTAACTCAGGTTCAATTCAATTAACTGCGCCACTTTTAAGCATGTGGCAAGGACCTGTTGAAGGCAATAAACCTGCTTTAGATGTTTATGAAAATTCGTTATATCGACTTGAAAGTGCTAATTTAATTTCTTCAGGTATAAATGGCGAAGATAGAATTCTAGAAATTAAAAAAGCAATTGCTAGATATGGTGCCATCACTGCTTCTTGTTCATATGATGGTGGAACAAAATTATATTACAATGATTTAGCTGCTAATAATGTTATTCCTCACGCAATCACATTAATCGGATGGGATGACACAATAGATAAATCATTATTTAAACCAGGAAACGTAAATAGAAATGGCGGTTGGCTAGTAAAAAATAGCTATAATGATAATAGTTATTTTTATCTTACATACGAAAGTAAAATCTCTGATTCAACTTCGTGGACTTTTTCTTATGCTTCAAAAGAAACTTACGATTATAACTACTATTACGACAACAATGTAAATGATTTTGGAATTTTAAAATTAAAAAGTTGTGCAAATGTCTATGAAGCAAAGAAAGGCATAGATAATAAAAATGAATATATTGAAGCTATAAATGTTGGATTTTATGGAAATGATGTTGATGTAAACGTTAAAATTTATACTGATTTACCTGGTTGGGGTCAAACTTCTATAGAAAATGGTACTTTAAAAGCTTCAAAAACTCAAAAATTTAAATATGGTGGTTATCAAACTATTAAATTAGACTCTCCGATATTAATAAATCGTGGTTCTTATTTTTCAATAATTATTGAAGTTAGTAATCCAAATAGCAACGCTTATATTAGTGTTGTTCAATCTGATTCTAAAAAGCCTTCGTTTTCTAAAAGTTCTTATGGTTACGATTACATTCTTAATGGTGGGTATGTTGCTCGAATTAAAGCTTATACAAAATGTAAAACAAATATTCATATTCACGAATGGAATGAACCAACTTATTTTCGGAATGAAGACAACACAAAAGTAACAGCAAAAAGAATTTGTAAATTAGACTCTTCTCATTTTGAAGAAGAGACCGTAAATACATATGAAGAAATTATTAAAAATCCATCATGTATAGAAAAAGGTGAAAAAATTATAAAAACTGAGAATTTTAAAAATGAGAATTTTAAAATTCAAAGCATACAAATTGATTTAGGTTATGGAAATCATGTTTTTAGTTCATGGATTAAGGAAAAAGAACCAACTTATGATGAATATGGAATAAAAGCGCATAAAGAATGCACTATTTGTCATAAAAATTTTGATGAAAAAGATAACGAAATTCTTGAATTGAATATAACAAAACTTGAAAAAATTGTTACTATTTCAGTTATTAACGGTTCTATAAAGACTCAAAAAGTTAAACCCGGAACTTCCGTTACTATAAAAGCAGATAGTCCAAAAGAAGGTACTAAATTTGTGTGTTGGAAAGATGAAAACGAAAATATTTTAAGCACGAACGAAGAATACACATTTGTCGCATACGATGATTTAAAATTGATAGCAGTTTATGAAGAAATTGAAAATGATTCTTCGAATCCTGCCGAAGATTCAAATTTAGCACTTATAATTTCGATTGTTTCCTCAATATTTATAGTTTTATCTTGCATTTCTTATTTAATTTTCTTTTCTATGAAAAAGAAAATTAAGAGATAATTTTTGCCATTTTTTCATAAGGAAGCATTAATTGATCTTCTTAAAGGTATTTTATATTTTTTTACAGTTATTGTTAAAAAAAGAAATTGCGTTAAACATTATTTATATTGTCGAAGAAATTGTATCTTTGCCAATAAGAATGTTTAAGCATATTCTTATAAAAACATAGTCATGTAAATAGGGATACAAAGAAGATCTCCATCTTTTCTTAAATCTTTAGTGTATACAAGATATTTTTGACCAATTTTACTTGAAAATTTAGTCGCAAATGCATCAATTGATGCATGAGTTTTATATCCTGAAGATTTAACTTCTATTGGACAAATTTTATCTTTTTTAGAAATCATAAAATCTATCTCGTAATTATGTTTTGACTCGTCTTTAGGGAATGTGTAATAAAATAATTTATTTCCTGATGCGTAAAGTGTTTGAGCAACCATGTTTTCATAGAGGTAGCCTAAGTCAGTATCTAATTTATCACTTAAAAGTTTTTCATATATTATATTTTCAGTAAAATCTTTATCCATAAAGGCAAGCGTAGTAAATAAACCTGTATCACTCAAAAACAATTTATATTTACTAATATCTTCATGCAAAGACATACCAACACTCGGATCATTTGCGTGATATGCAACATTAACCGTTAAAGAATCCTTCATTTCGGAAATAATTCCAAGTACTCTATCTTGCTTTTCTCCTGGAATAACACTTGAAACTTGATATCTTGATGTATTTTTAGCTAGCTCCGAAGGAATAGCTAAAAACATTAACGATGCTTTGCCTGTTGAATCTATTTTTCTAAAATCATCTTCATAAAGTTCTAATATAGAACGTTTAACTTGGTCAACTTTATTAAAATTATTTGTATCAATGTATTCTTTTACTACTTGTGGCATTCCTCCAACAAGCATATATAATCTAAAATCTCTCATCATTCTGCGATTTACATCATCACCCAAAGGAATTTTATTTTCAAAAGCCATTTTTAACATAGGAATTGTCACCTTATCTCCTAATGCCCAACGAAACTCTTCATAATCCATAGGGGTCATTTCAATTCTAGTTTCTTCGCTAGGAATTACTATATTTTCTACATTCTTTTTGATTGATAATAAAGATCCTGTTTCAATATAATCGTACCTTCCATCTTTAACCAAATGTTTTATTGCTTGTCTAGCAAGAGGTTCTCTTTGAACTTCATCAAAAATAATAACAGATTTTCTATTCTCTAAATTTACATGATATATAAGTTGAAGTCTTAAAAATAAATAATTTAAATTCGATATATCACTAAATAAATTATGTACTTCTTTAGGAGCAATTGAAAAATCAATTAAAATGTAACTGGAATACTCTTTTTCGGCAAATTCTTTTGCAACAGTTGATTTTCCTACACGTCTAGCTCCTTTAATTAATAGAGCAGTTTTTCCATTAAATTCGTTTTTCCAATTGAGCATTTTTTGATATATTTTACGTTCAAAGATTCTTTCAGCCATTGATAAAACCTCCATTTTTTCTTGATTATAACGCTTTATGCCGAAAATCGCAATTTTTAAAACGACTAAAATGCCGAAAATCGCAATTTTTGAAATAGCCGAAATGCCGAAAATCGCAAATTGTTGAGTAAAAAAGTGATTTTACCTAAAAGTGTTCAAAATATTTTGAATATTTGAGGATTACTCCGCTTATTGATAATTTAAGTTTAAATAAAGTTGTTCTTTTATTAAAGTGGCTTTTCAATATAAAAGTTTTCACTTTGAAACACCTAAAACAGCCAAACTACAAAAATAGAGTAGAACATTTTTAATCCTACTCTAATTTTAATAAATTAAATTACACGATTATCATCGTACAAAAATTAATTTTTCTCTTGTTCTTCCAGTCCTGAAGATGCAGTTTTTTGTTCTTCTACAAAGCTTTCAGCTTGTTCTTTTGTACTTTCAGGAACGTGATATTCTTTTTTCTCTTTCTTTTCAATTACAAAACGTTCATAGTCAAAATCAATACCATTTTCTAAGAAGACACGATGATATTCTCTTAAAATATCTCTTTGAACTTGGAAGCGATCTTCTTCTTTACATTTAGCAAAAAGCTTTAAAACAACATTGCTTGTTCCATATTCAGAAACACCTTTATAAAAAGGGCCTTCAATGATTTGAGGAATCTTTTCTTTCATAGCAGGGAGGTTATCTTTTAATATTTTTTCTACGAGTTCAATAGGAACATCATAACTTACTTCACAATCAACGACCGCTAATGATAATTCACGAGAAAGATTAACAACATTTTTAATATCTGAATTGTTAATAATTTTGATGTTTCCAGCAGCATCAGTAATCTTTGTTGCTCTGATTCCGATTTCTGATATTGTTCCTCTAAAGCCATCAATTGAAACAATTTCGCCAACATCATATTCATTTTCAAAAATAATAAAGACACCAGCGATAATATCAGCAATAAGAGATTGTGCACCAAGTCCAATAATAAGAGTTATAACTCCAACTGATTCCCAAATAGCTTTTGTGTTCACACCAAACGCATTTAAAACAAGGAAAAATAAAGCAATTGCACTTCCGTATTTTACAAGTCCATCAAGTAATGTAATAACTGTTTTTGCTCGATTTGAACGTTGCATGATGTTTTTAAAGATTAATCTTGCTAATTTTGATAAAGCAAGGACTAACGCAATCAAGATTAAGCAATGAATAAAAACTTTGTAGTTTTCTTGAAGCATACCTGGAATCAAACTTAAATCAACGACATTTTCTTTTGACCAAATTACAAAAGCATTCGTTTCTGGAAGAGCTAATTGTAAAATGCAGGTCAAAAGAAACATAAAGAAAACTAAGCTAAGCAAAATTGTTGAAATTAACGTGCTCACTTTCATTTTTTTCTTTTCCATAATTCTTTTCCTCCTTAATTTAAATATTAAAAGAATATGTTTTATATCGATCACCTTTTAGGTTGCAGTCGATAGAATAAGAATCATAGTTGTCATCGTACAATGTCATGCTTAATTCAATAATTTTATTTTTGACATTACCTGGAATTAAAGCAATATAAGAATTAGCTTTTTTTGTATAATCAGTAAAATAATAATAATTTCTGTCAATTATAATTGAATTTATAATATTAAAATACGAATCATTATAGACAATAATTTTTGTTGAATCGCTTGTTTCATCATACCCTACTTCAAGTCTAACAGGCGCTCTATTACTCAAATTTAAAGTTCCAGAAGGCTCTTCTTTATTCATTTCATAAATTACGCCGTCCTTTTCATAATCAATAAAATAGATAAAGCGATAATCAAATGCAGTTAGATTTTCCATAATTGAATATGTGCCAGTTGTTTTGCTATGCTTTGCATTTAAATATCGAATTTCACCAGTTGAAGGGTTTTCATACATAGTTTCATAAATCATTGTATCTAAATAAATATTAGAATCACCTGAAGAAAATCCTACTTTTCGATAAATATTAACTGTATTATCTTCATTATAAGTTACAACTGAATCGCCTGGATTAACATAATTAGTAATTGTTGGTTCTACAAATGTACTTTTTACTTCAGCTAAACTATGAATTATGTAATCTCCTACTTTTCTTAATTCTGTGCCATCAGGCTTAAGAATAGAAACACTTATAGTTCCCCCGTCTAAAGAAGTAATCTTTTTTAAAGAATATGAATCTTTTAATGCTATTTTTTCATCAATAGACCTATCTTCATTATAAATAGCAATTGAATAATCATTAGGAAGAAGATAATTAAATTCAAAATTTAAAGGAATGTAATCTGTTACATCAATAAGATTTGCTCTTAATGATGTCACTTCAAGTCGATATCTCATATCGTAATTATTATTAATAATTGGAACTTTGTGAACATAGTTATCTAATTTATCGTCTTTAAATTCAAGTTCACCTGATACGGATAAATCTCCTATTTCCTCATTATAATCATTAAGAACAATCGTTCCTTCGTTATTTATTTTTTCAAGTGTCTTCTCTTTAATTACGTTTTCATTATCTAAATGAAGATTTAATTTAAAGTTATTTTTTTCATAAACCGTATCAAAATGATATGACAACGTGAAATTTGTTCCATCAAATCCAAATTCATTATCAAAATAAAAATTAGGAAGAGAAACGACACTATAATCAGAAGTCATATATTGATCGCTTATAATTTCATCATTAGCAAAATAAGAAACATCTTTATATAAAAAATAAAGATCTTCTCCATAAGGAACATTAAGTGTTACTAAAGAATCAGCTCCAACATATTTATCAAGAATTTCTCCATTTCTAGTTACAGCAGAAACTTCATATTGAAAAATATCAGGGTAAGGACTTTGAAATTCAGTATCAATTTCAACTTTATAAGAATCACTATCACTAAATGTGATTTTTGCTTCAGTTGGTTTTAATTTTTTATAATCTCCTCGATAGCTTTGGTCGAAAGAAAAAGGAATTATTGAAGAAAAATAAATAGCATTTTCTGCTTCACTTCCATTAAAAGCAAGGATTTTATAGCTATATGATTTAATGCCATAAAATGCTCCAGTGCTAAATGAAAAATGATTATTCTCAAAATTTAATTCAGCATAATACTCTTCTTTTTTATCTTCTTCATCGTATTCTTCTATTAAAGCATAATAACGTAAAACATCTTTACTAACTTCCATATCTCCTTCAATGGAGATTTCGTGAAATGAAGAATTATCAACAAGTGAATCAGTAATTACAGTACCAAATGGATTTTTTGAATTAATTTCTTCACTTACACCAGGCACAAACCCAAGAACTGAAGCTCCAACAACGCCAATTAATGTAGTTGTTGCGACTACAGGTGTGTGAGAAATAATATTATCTTTTAATTTATCAAAATTACTAATTCTCTCTTTTTCTTCTTTTTTAGGTGCTTCTCCTAAAGAAAATTCATCAACTTTAAAATTTTCTTTATCTTCTTTTAATATTTCTTTTACTTTATAATCTTCCGCAGGAAAAAGAGAATACTCTTCGTACTTATTGTCTTCATTAGATGAATAAATTTCGTTTTCTCTCTCACCCCTCATCTTGAATATATTTTATTAAAAACTAAAAAATCAGACAATTATTAATTAATGCCTCTTAATATATTTTTTTATTTTTCAATTTGTAAGTCGAAATACTGATTTTAGTCTAAAATTGCAAAATAATTTCCTAGTTTCTTTTAATTGTTGACAATTTTTACCTAAAAAATAAGTTTCGTCATTTCGAAATATTAGTTTTTTAAAGACATGAAAGGAACAACGTAAACTCCATCTGGACGCCTATAGGCAGCATTAACTAAACCACAAATAACACATAGTGATTTTGCTGGTTTCCCACCATCTTCAATTATCTTATTGTTGATTCTAACAAGATTTTTAGCTGCTTCATCAATTTGATTGGCACCTAATTTTATTTCAAATCCACACCATGAAGAATCTTCTAATTCAATAACAGCGTCAATTTCGTTATTTGCATAGTCTTGATAGTGATATAACTTTGCATTAAAAGAATCGACATAAGTCAATAAGTCTCTTTCAACCATAGATTCAAAAAGAAAACCAAAATAATTTAAGTCATTTAATAATTTATCTTTTGTTAAATGCAAAATTGCACAAGGTAAAGAAGGATCCACAAAATGTCTTTTTTCACTTTGTTTAACTCTTAAAGATGAACGAATTCTTGAAGAATATGGAGGTATATTTTCAACTAAATATAAATCGTTTAATAAATTTAAATAATTCGTAATAGTATTAGCGTCTACATCGTCATAATCTTTTTCTTTAATATCATTTTTTAAGGTTTTATTTGTTACAGTTGTTGCTTCATTTCTCGCTAATGATTTTAATAATAATTCAACCTTGTGTTTATCTCTCTTAATATTGTCAACCTTATAGATATCTTCATTTAAAACAGATTTAATGTATTCTTTTGCTACTATAATTGATTGATCAACGCTCATCCCAATAGTAGATGGCCAGCCTCCAATCAAGACACAGTCGATAAGTTTATCTAATGAAGCATTTTGTGTTAAGCAATCAATTGCTGTTCCATAGCAGATATCTTTTAAAGAAATAACACCATCAGAAAAGCCACTTTCATATAAAGACATTGTCCTCATCTTTAAATGAGCTATTCTTCCAGTTCCTGAATGGATATATTTGCTTTTATCAACAGCTGATGAACCAGTAAGAATAAATTGGCCTTTTTTTGCGCTTTCGTCTACTCTTCCTCTAACAGCATCCCATAAAGATGGCACTTCTTGCCATTCATCAATTAATCTAGGGTTGTCACCATTTAAAACTATATCAGGATTAAGAAGAGCAATTTGCTTATTGTTGAAATTATTTTTAGGGTCAGCCAACAGAAATACACTGTTAGATGCATTGCTGCCTGTCCAGGTTTTACCACACCATTTTGGTCCTTCAATCAATAATGCACCAAAGGTTTCTAAATACTTTTTTAAAGTCTCGTCGATTATTCTTTTTTTATAGTCTTTATTATTCATGCTTTTCCCTCGTATTTATTATAAAGAAAAGATATAACAACTTCAATTACATTCAGTGAGATTTTGTATTTTTATTCAGTGAGATTTTGTATTTTTATTCAGTGAGATTTTGTATTTTCATTCAGTGAGATTTTAAAAAATTCATACGTAATTGAAACGAAAAATTAAAGACTTACTTTAATTTAAATCCCTCTTTAACATAAAAATAAAATTCTAATTGAAACCAAATTATTGTTTTTATCAAAATCTCAAAATAAAACAACCTAAAGCTAATTTTCGCTCTTATTAAATTTCAGTTCCTTCTTCTAAAATTGTAATATACTCATCAAATTTATATGTAATGTATCTTTGCTTATTTGATGTCGGAGAAACAACGTTTAATTTACATAGAGTTCCAATAATATTAGAAACTGTAGGTTTAGAAATATTTAAATATTCTCTTAAATCATTTGAATCAAAATATGGATGTTTAAAAATAAAATTAATTGAAGAAATTAAATTGTCTTTATTTTTTGCTTTTAATTCATAAATGCTATATTCGATTTTCTTTTTAAGTGAAGTAATTCTTTTTATTGTAAGAATAGAGTTATTAGCCATTTCAATAATGCCTCTTAAGAAAAATTTAAGCCATTCTTCATATTTTCCTTTAAATCGAACGTCCATCAGTAATCCATAATATTCGGTTCTATTTTGCTTAAAATATAAGCTTAAATAGAGTAAAGGGTATTTTAAATAATTAAAATTGTATAACCAAAGTGAAATTAATAATCTACCAAGTCTACCATTCCCATCTAAAAAAGGATGAATAGTTTCAAATTGATAATGTATCAAGCCAATTCGTAGTAATGCATCAACATTACAATCTTCATTCATATATTTTTCGAGTTTATACAAAGCTTGGTTCATTAGATCAACTGACGGTGGTACAAACGAAGCATTAGCTAATGTGCACCCTTTCGGTCCAATCCAATTTTGTGAATGTCTTATTTCACCTGAATTTTTATTTTCACCCCTAACTCCTTCTAATAATATATTATGAAGTTCCTTAAAATATCTTATTGAAATAGGTAATTTTCCTAAAAGTTTTATTCCGTAATTTAATGCGCGCGTATAATTTACTATTTCTTCTGTCTCTTTTCTTTTTTCTCCATTAATTTTATTGAATTGAAATACATCAGATAATGAAGCTTGCGTTCCTTCGATTTGTGAAGACAAAACAGCTTCTTTCTCAACATATTTAGAGATAAAAATATCCCTGTCTGGTAAATTAATAGCAATTCCATCTAATTTTCCAATTAGATTATTTGCTTCACTTAATAAATTTATTAACTCCTTATCGTAATTCAGAGTAATTTCATCTAATGGTTTTGGAACAAAGCAATCATAATCTGATTGAACATGATAGATAAAGCCAGCTCTATCGGAATATAATCTCATCATAATATGTATTTCTCCTTTACTTAAACATATTATAAATTGCTTTAAGTTAAATTTGTAATTAAAAATTTTACTTAGAGGTTTTATTTATATTTTTAAGTAAAGGAAAAATTAAAAAGTATCCCAAAGTTTACTAATGATAATATCTTTGTCATTTTTTAGATTAATGCGATCTTGTAAATTTAAAATATCCATGGTTTCACTTATTTTTTCAAATCATAAATTATAAAGATAGTTTTTTATAATAGTTTTATTTTTAATATCCTTTTTTGCAGTTACGTGGTGATTGCAGTTGAGTAACTTGCTGATATAATTAGTGTGAGATTTTTGTTGAAGCCTACTAATCTTTCTTAGCGGTTGGGTGGTAGGCTTCAACAGAATACCCAACCGCTATGAAAAAGAAAGACAACAATGATAGAAAATATCATAATTTTTACGATTGTGAAGAATCACTAATAAAATGCACAGCTTAATTAGAGAGTTTTTAAAAAGGCATAAGAACTTCAACGTAGGGAAATTGCAAGATCAGTTAAATCTTACTTGGTTTATTCTTCAACCTTCGATGAAGATCAATAAAAAGCCCACTTTTTATCGAAAGAGCATTATCTACACATAAAAAGCTACAATATAGGGATTTTATGGTAAAAAATAGGGCTTAATTAAATAATTTCGCCACGTAACTGCAAAAAGAGATTTTAATAATTTATTTTTTGTAATTTCTGCTGGATTGGAATTGACCATCATTTTAAATGGGTATTTATCAAGTTAAGGGGGTATATTTTTCATTTTTTCAAAAAATACCCCCTTAACTTCTTAAATTATAAAGATAGTTTTTATAATAGTTTTATTTTTATAATAGAAAATTCTATATTTAATCTACTTGTAATGTTAAATTCTTGTAAAAAATAAAAAATCCTACATTTTATCGCAGGATTGATTCTAATAAGGTTGGTGAACCAGACAAGACTTGAACTTGCATGAATTTCTTCATTAGCTTCTGAAACTAACGCGTCTACCATTCCGCCACTGATTCATCCGTATTATTATGGCATTATTTTTTTAATCTATAAACAAAGAAATATGCTTATTTTATTTTTGAAGTTTTATAATATTTGCCATGGAAAATAAAATTGAAAAACTCCAAGAGCTCATAGACAATGCAAAGAAGATAGTTTTCTTTGGTGGAGCTGGTGTATCAACCGAAAGTGGCATAAAAGATTTTAGAAGCAAAGATGGATTATATTCTTTAAAATCAAAGTTTGATGTGCCTTATGAAGTCATGCTTTCACACTCATATTTTGAAAATAATACAGAAAATTTCTTTAAATTTTATAAAGAATTTATGATAAATAAAGATGCTAAGCCTAATGATTGTCATAACTATTTAAGTAAGAAGGAAAAAGAAGGAAAAAAGATTACTATCATTACACAAAACATTGATGGCTTACATCAAATGGCCGGAAGTAAAAATGTTATCGAACTTCATGGTTCTATTCATAGAAATTTTTGTGAAAAATGTGGTCGATCTTATCCACTTGATTTTATAGAAAATTCAAAGGATTTCATTCCTATTTGCCCAAAATGCGGTGGAGTCATAAAGCCTAATGTAGTTTTATATGAAGAGCCTTTAAACGAATACATAATTGCTAGATCCGTTATTGCTCTTCAAGAAGCAGACCTTTTAATAGTTGCAGGGACTTCATTAAATGTTTATCCTGCAGCAGGATTAATTGACTATTTCTATGGTGGAAATATAGTAGTAATAAATAAAGACCACCTTCCAATTTCAAGAGAAATTAAATTAGAAATAAATGAAAAAATTGGCGAAGTTTTTCGCCAATTGAAATAATTTTAGTACATATCTAGTAGTTTATTAGTAGATTATTAGTACTTTTTTAGTACATTCATATAAAGAAATTACTTATTTAAGAACTCTTTTAATCTATCAGTTTGTGGATTTGTTAATACTTCTTTAGGATCTCCACTTTCTACTACTAATCCTTTATCCATAAATACTACTTTATTTGCAACATTCATAGCAAAGTTCATTTCATGAGTTACAACTAGCATTGTCATGCCTTCACTAGCAAGTTTTTTCATAACGTTAAGAACTTCATCAACCATTTCAGGATCAAGAGCACTTGTTGGTTCATCAAATAAAATAATATCTGGATCCATACAAAGAGCTCTAGCAATAGCTACACGTTGTTTTTGGCCACCGCTAAGTTCACTAATGCGATAATTCATTCTATCTTGCATATTAACGCTAGTTAAATGTTTAATAGCCTTTTCTTTAGCTTCTTCTCTACTTCTTTTCAACACAACAGTTTGTGCTAAAATACAATTTTCTAATACATTCATATTATTGAATAAATTAAATGATTGGAAAACCATTGTAACCTTTGTTCTCATTTCATTTATTTCTTTGTTTGAAATAGAGAAACTAGGAGATTCTTTTATTGCTTCTTTATAAGCTTCGCTATCAAAATAATCTCTTTTTAAAATTGGATGTTTTCTAACTTCTTTAAATTCTTTTTTAGCTTCTTTAATCTTTTTTAATAATTCTTTATTGCTTTTATCTTCAATATATTTGTTTTGATAGATAGCTAAGTTATCTTCTGTTTCAATTAATTTCTCTTTATAGGCTGCTTTAGCTGCTCTATATGAAGGGTAATCAACAAAATCATCTTTACATTTCGTAATATTAAAATAAGTATTATCTTTATAACTTAAAGTACCTCTAGTAGGTTCTTCAAGTAAATTTAAGCATCTTAAGAATGTTGATTTTCCACTTCCACTTGGACCAATAATAGCAATAACATCTCCTCTATAAACATCAAGAGAGATATCTTTTAATACTTTAGTTGTATCAAAGAATTTAGCTATATTTTTAATACTTAATATTACTTCTTTATTTGAATTTTCCATTATAATTTGTTCCTATTAAATCTAAATGGATTCAACGAGAATTTAACTCCATCCATTTTCTTTTCAATTAATTTTAAAATTAATGAAGCAACGAGTGTTAATGCTAAATAAATTACAGCAAGAATGATATAAGATTCCATATAAGCATATGATTTACCAGCAACTAAATTCAAACGATAGAATAATTCTGTAACAGATATTACGTTTAAAACGCTTGAATCCTTAATATTTACAATTAATTCATTTCCAATTGTTGGAAGAGCATTTCTTAATGCTTGAGGAAGGATAATTGAAATACTAGTTCTTGCACTAGACATTCCTAAACTTCTAGCACCTTCAATTTGCCCTTTATCAACGCCATTTAATCCACTCTTAACAATTTCACCCATATAAGCTGCTGTATTGAATGTAATTACAATCAAGCCAGCAAAGAGCCAACCATTAATTACGTTATTGATTTCACCTTGGAAATAGATATTTGACCAATTTAATCCAATCGCTGAGCATCCAAACTTAAATATAAGAGCTTGGACCATCATTGGAGTTCCTCTTAAAACTGTTGAATAAATATTACATACTCCTAAGCAAAGTCCTTTAAGTCCTTTAATTGCCCAGTTATCCGTTCCTTTAATTTTTATATTTTTTCCATAAGCAAGAAAAATACCTAAAACTAAGCCAACTAAAGTACCAACTACAGATAAGATTATGGTACTTAAAACACCATAACCAATAACTGCAGCATTCTCGCCCCAAAGATTAAATAATTTACCAAAGTCTATCATTAAGCGTTATTAGCAGATCTTTTAGCTGCTGCCCCCATCATTACACCTCTTTTTTCATTAGAGAGTTTACTTAACGAAGTATTAAGTTCTTCTTTTAATTCTTCATTTCCTTTTTTAATTCCAATAGAAACACTTAATCCGTTTATATCATCGGCGCTTAAGAATTTTGTATAAACACAATATAAAACTCTTAATTTATCTTTATTTAAATTTGTCATTGCTTCAATAACAGGAAGTTCTGCTGGCATTGCAAAACTAATTCCACCTAAAACATCATTTGCTGCAAGAGGATAAGAATTTTGAGCAGCTGAATGTCTAATTGTTTTTCCTTCGTTATTATTTACAAAATAAGTTTCAATAAAATCATCGCCAACAACATTTGCTTGGCAAACAAGACTTTTACCATTAAAAATATTTAATAATTCACTATAACTAGCTGGATTTTCCTTTGTGCCAATAGAAGAATCAACATCAGATGTTCTTACTAAAAATGCTAATTCACTTGATAAATATGGATTTGTGAAGTCGATTGCTTGTCTTCTTTCTTCAGTGTTTGTCATACCAGCTAAAACCATATTGATTTCACCACTATTTAAACTAGGAATAAGTGAACCCCATTCAAGTCTTTTAATAACTACTTCTTTATTTAAGTCTTCACTTAAATATTTAGCAACTGCGATATCATAACCATCAGCAAAATCATTTGTTCCATCAATTTTTAATGTAAATTCATTTGATTTTTGTTCTGTCCAATTGAATGGTTGATAATTGCATTCCATTCCAATAACTAATCTAGAATTATCAACACTTGTTGCGCCACATGAAACAACAGTTCCTAATGAACATAATGCTAAAGAAAGTAACGCACCTTTTAAAATACTCTTTTTCATATAAATCTCCTTTTTAACAAAAAGATTGCATCGCTCGATGCAATCTCAAATTAAACAAGGATTTACACCGATAGCGCCTCTAGAAATTCTAGGAGTTTATAGGGATGTTCTCCCATAAACCAATCAAATTTAATACCTTAAATTTGTTTCGGCGATCATACCTTTCATTAGTTTCATAGGATGTCTCCTCCGCTAACTACTCTTTTAAATCGCGCCTCTATCAATCTTTACGTGTAAAGTCTATACCTAATAAATATTATGTCAATTAATAATTGTTATTTTTTTAACAATTTCTTAACTTTTTGAAAATTTTATACTTTTTATTGAAAAATTTTCACTATTTTACATTAGTAAGGTCTAATTCTTTAATTTCTTCCTTATATTTAGCAATTTCTTCAGTATTTGCTAAGATGAAATGGCCAGGCAAGATTTCAACCATTCTTGGTTTTTCTTTACTATAGTCATGTGCTTCTTCTGGATTATAAATAATTCTCTTTCTCTTCTTTTCAAGTTCTGGATTTGGAAGAGGAATTGCACTCAGAAGTGATTTTGTATAAGGGTGAAGTGGATGCTTAAATAATTCATCACTTGTTGCAAGCTCAACAATTTCACCAAAATACATAACAGCAATTCTATCGCAGAAATATTTAACAACAGAAAGGTCATGAGCAATAAATATAATTGAAAGGCCAATTTCTTTCTTTAAATCATCAAGTAAATTAATAATTTGAGCACGAATCGAGACATCAAGTGCAGAAATTGGTTCATCACAAATCAATAATTTAGGATTCATAATTAGTGCACGAGCAATGCCAATTCTTTGTCTTTGTCCACCAGAGAATTCATGTGGATAACGATTAGCATAATCTTCAATTAAGCCAACTCTTTCTAAAGCTTCAACTACTTTCTTATGATTTTCTTTTTTATTTTTAAAGCCTTGAATTTGCAATCCTTCACTAATAATACTTTCAACAGTCATTCTAGGATCAAGAGAATCAATTGGATCTTGGAAGATCATTTGAATTTCTCTTAATAATTTAGGATCGACATGTTTATCATCATGCTTAATTTGCTTAATTTTTTCTTTTTGAACTTTAACAATTTCATTAGCATGTTTAATTGCTTCTTCTTTTTTAGCATTATATGTTGCTTCATCAATTTCACCTTTTTTAAAAGATTCTTTTAATTCTTTTAAAATTTTATTCTTACGAATTAAAGTGTATTTAATTTCTTTTTCATTCCATCTACTACCAGCAGCAATTCTTTGGCCTTTATAATAAATTGAACCACTTGTGATGTCATATAATCTAATAATTGAACGTCCAGTTGTTGTTTTACCACAACCAGATTCTCCAACAATACCAAATGTTTCACCTTCATAAACTTTAAATGAAACATCATGAACAGCTTTTAATTTATATTTTGTTGGTCCTTTTCCAAAGAAGAAATATTGTTTTAAGTGATTGACACTTAAAATTGCTTTTTCTTGAACATATTCTTCTTTAAATTTGCATTTATGACGAATAGATTCTAAAGCTTCCTCTTCAGTGGCTTTTTCTTCTTTTGCGATTTCATCAGCGCTTGTTACAGGATGTTCAACAGAATCGTTTTCATCACCTTTAAAGAGATTTGCATCTTGAGCTACATAAGTCTTATCATCTTGGAAAAATATTTTTTCATCTTTTTTATTGTTTTCTTTCATACTATTTTTCCTCCTTCATACGCTTTTTAGCTTCTTCAATTCTCTTTTCAACAATCGCTGGCATTTTTACACTTGGTGCGCCTTTAGCTAACAGCCAAGTTGCAGCATAGTGAGTATCGCTAACATTAAAGAATGGTGGTTGATATTTAAAATCAATAGCCATTGCATATTTACTTCTTAAAGCAAACGCATCGCCTTTTGGAGGGAATAACATATCTGGAGGTGTTCCAGGGATTGCTTCAAGTTTTTCTTTACTATTAATATCAGGAATTGATGATAAAAGTGCCCAAGTATATGGATGTTTAGGTTCATAGAATATTTCATCAACTTTTCCATATTCTACAATTCTTCCAGCATACATTACAGCAACTCTATCAGCCATATGAGCAACAACGCCCAAATCGTGAGTAATAAAGATACAGCTTAAGTGACGTTCTTCTTTTAATTTATTAATTAAATCAAGAATTTGAGCTTGAATTGTAACATCAAGTGCAGTTGTAGGTTCATCACAAATTAAAATATCTGGATTTGCGGTTAAAGCAATTGCAATGACGATACGTTGTCTCATACCACCTGAAAATTCAAATGGATATTGCTTAAAACGTTTTTCAGGAAGAGGAATGCCGACTTCTTTCATAACTTCTAAAGCCATCTTTTTAGCTTCTGCTTTTGTTACTTTAGTTTTATTAACAAAATCAGCTTTTTCTTCTTCTATTTTTATTTCAAGTGCTTCTTTTTCTTTTAAAAGTTCAGCATATTCATGATTTTTTAATTCTTTATAATTTACTTCCCTTTTTGTAACTTTAGAAAGATTCATTTCTTTAGTTTTTTTATTGAACTTTTTCTCTTTTTCTTTTAAAACTTTATTGAATTTGATATCACTTAAAAGTTCGTTGCGTTCATCTTCTGATAATGAAGATAAAACGCTTTTCATTTTTTCTTCAATTTTTAAAAGTTCAGTATTTAATTCGGTCATTTTGTCATCATGAACTTTTTTAATTTCTAAATAATATTTATCAACTTCAGCTTTTGCTTCTTTTTTCTTATTATTTAAAGCTACCTTTAAATTTTGTTTTTTAGCTTTACAACTAAGTTTATAAACCTTAATTAATTCTTTAAAAATTTCATTTTGAACTTTTAAAGAGTCAGAAACATTATCTTTTTTAAAGACAACGAAATCTTTTTTATAGAATTCAAGAAGATCATTGATAAATTTAATTTCATCGTCATTAATGTTTTTATAAACTTCGTTGTCAAAAGTTTTCTTAGATAATTTTTCTAACTTGTCTTTTAAAGAATCGATTTCATTTGTTTTGTCTTTCATTAAGAAATCATAGAAATCAACATTCGATGAAACTAAGTCAGCAATTTCATTTTCTAAATTAGCCTTTAAGTCATTAAGTTCAATTGATTTTTCACCTTGTAAATCAGGATTAGCTAATTTCTTATCAATTTTTGAAACTTTTTTACTTAATTCGCCAAATTTCTTAATAGTTTTTTCGTTTTGCTCAATATAGGATTCGAGCTTATTTATATTGAATTCAGTGTTTGAAAAATTATTTCTATAGCGAATTAAATCGTTAGCGATTAATTCTTCATATCTTCTCTTTAAAATATTTCTATTAACAAGAGTTGCTTCAGTGATTTGCTTCCCTATTTTCATAACAGGATTTAAAGCACTTAAAGGGTCTTGGAAAATCATTCCAATTTTATGTCCTCTAATACGATGGAATTCTTCTTCACTAACTTTAGTTAAATCTTCACCTTCATAAAGAATTGAGCCGCTTTCAATAATTGCATTTTTTGCACTTATTCCCATGATTGCTTTGTTAGTAACTGATTTTCCTGAACCAGATTCGCCAACAATACAAAGAGTTTCACCTTTATAAAGATCAAATGAAACTCCTCTAACAGCTTTTACAATTCCTCTATCTGTCTTAAAGGAGACATGTAAATCATTTACTGATAATACTTTTTCTTCCATTTTTATTCTCCTCCTTTAAGTTGTGGGTTAAATGCATCTCTTAATCCGTTTCCGAATAAGTTAAATGAAACAAGTAAGAACATCATAACAACGGTAGGAATAAGTAATAAATAGCTCTTTTCACCACTATAATATGTGCTCGCTTCACTTAAAACGACACCAAATAATACTTGATTTTGTAAACCTAATCCAAGATATGCAATACTAGCTTCAGTATAAATTACGCTAGGAATCATTAAGACTGATGAAGTAATAATTGTTCCTGCTGAGTTAGGTAAAATATGTTTGAAGATTAATCGACCATCTTTTGCGCCTAAAGTTCTACTAGCTAAAATATATTCTCTTCCTTTATAACGATAGAATTGAGTTCTAGTTCTAGCACTAACTCCCATCCATCCTGTCATAAATAATGAAATCATTAAAGCTAAGACATCGCTTAAGCTACCCCAGTTTAATTCTCTACCATAAAGAATACATAAAGTAATAATAACCATTGTTGGAAGGCCACTGATAATATCACAGATTCTTTCCATAATAATATCTGTCCATCCACCAAAATATCCAGAAATTGAACCCCAGATAAGACCAATTACAATATTAACAAAGCTAACACCAATTGCTAAAAGTAATGAGAATCTTAATCCTTTAAACATTAATTTAAGATAATCTTTACCAGAGCCGTTTGTTCCAAAGATATATCTTGGCATTGATGAATATCCAAGAACTTTATAATTTTCGATTTTTACTTTTAATGAATATCCAGTCCATCTTTTTGTTGATGAATTATATGTTGCATCGCCAACTTGTTCTACAACTTCAGCGATTGGACATTCATTTTCATCTAAAATTTGGAATCTATTCTTTAAAACTTCTTTATCTGCTGTTGCCTTATAATCCGTAGAAGAAAAATTAATTTTCATACCACCTTTTGAAGCAAAAACTTGAAGTTCAAGATAACCATATGTTTTGTCAACAAGTCCATAAACTGATTCGTACATATCAAATGTAAAATCGCAATATGGAACAGTTATTTTGTATGTAGTTTTACCAAAATCACCAGCCCAAGCGTTGCTTGTTCCAGCTTCTCTACACATAACTTCATTGCCATCTTTAAAGCTGATAGCATCTAAAGTTTCTTTTTCTTCACTATTATTACTTGAAATTAAGCAATCTTTAATAAAGACATTCCCTGTTTTTGTATTATCTGATTTTTGAATATCAAAATAGATTTTTGCTTTTGATATTGTAGATAAATCATAACCATTATTAGTTAAAGTTTCATTGATGTTAATATTTACATTTAAATCTTTTGAAAAGTTGTTTTTACCAACAAGATAATAATGATTATTTCCATCAAATAATGAAACTTTAATTCCTGTAAATTCATAATTGCCATATGCTTCATCGAGTAAGTTGTAGCTTAATGAATAATTATTTGTAAAATCAAAGTCGATCAAAGGTGAATAATAATTTGCATCTTTTTCGCTATTTGTTTGATATACATTTAAGTAACCACCACTAGCATATGTACTGAAAATGCCACTTGCTTCTTCTTCATATGATTTTAAGTTAAAGAAAGTTCCTTCTCTATATCCAACTGGTACTTCATTTTCTTTATCGTAAAGAATTTTTGTTCTTTTAACTGTACCATCCCAGAATCCTGAACCCGCATTGAATAATTTAGGAACAAGATTAAATTCGCTACTTGATCCTCCACCATCTTTATCAACATTAAAGACGCCTTGATCTGGAGTACAAAGCGGGATTATAAGTGAACCAAGGAATAAGATGCCAACAATTGAAAAACCAACAATTGCAGATTTTGATTTAAAAAACCTACGAATTGCGTCTTTTAAGAAAGTTGTTGGTTTTGATTTAAGTTTTAAATCGTGAATTGATGTGTCACTTTGGACAAAGTCAAAGTCATTTTCGTTATAAGTAATTTCATGACCTTCGCCATCAATAATTACTTCATTAATTTTATTTTTTTCTTCCATAACTATTTCTTTGCCCCCATTCTAATACGTGGATCGATAAATCCATATGATAAATCAACGACGATTGCAGCAAGTAATCCAATTAATGTGTAAAAAGCCATATCTGTCATAAGTAATGAATAGTCTTTTGCATTAAATGCTGCCATATAAAGTTGTCCAACACCTGGAATTTGGTATAAGTTCTCAAGAATCATACTTCCTCCAAGAATTGAAATAAATTCACTAACAACCATTGGCAAAACAGGCACCATTGAATTTCTTAAAGCGTGACGTAAAATTGATTGACGTCTTGTTAAGCCTTTTGTTCTTGCAAGTAATAAATAATCACTTTCTAAAACTTCACAAAGTTCTGCTCTAACAAATCTAGCATAACCAAATATTGAGCCAAGTGATAAAGCCAAAACTGGAACAACAAAGGCACCAACTCTTAAATATAATGGATCAGTTGATTGTGGCCAGAATGTTGGTATCCAAGAAATATTTGCTGCCATCATGATGAGATAGCTAATTAAAACAAAGCTTGGAATTGAAATAACAACCATCATTAAGACTTGCATGACATTATCAAATACTGAGTCTTTTTTTAGAGCGCACCATATGCCTAAGCCAATTCCTAAGGGAACAGAAAATATAACACTTATAATATTAATTAAAATTGTTGTAGGTAAACGAGACATAAGGATATCTATTGTAGGTCTCCCAACTTCAAATCCAATTGATGTACCCCAATCCCAACGAGTGAATACACCTTGGAGAAAACTAAAATATCTATCCATGATAGGTCTTTGATAGTAGTAATAAGTTACTTGGCTAACGCCACTTCCAACAGTATAAGAACCAAATAATTCACCATACTTTTCAGTTGGCATCGTTTCTCTTACTAAAAATCCTTTTTGCCATTGATTAGTCAAATAAGCGACTTTTTGACCTTCTGATGTAAAAAATGGAAGATCAACTTTCAAACAACACAAGAGAATATAAGTTAATGATAAAACTATAAATGCTGTGAGAAAGACTAATAATATTCTTTTTATTACATATTTAGTCATAATTCCTCCTTTTATATAGCGAAATAAACCCTAGAAGTTTAATTTTCTAGGGTATATTTCAATTTTAAATTAAATATGATTAATTTGCACTAGGTTTCTCGAGTAGCCAGTAGCCACCGTATGTTCCTTCACTTTCAACACCATTTACAGTCTTTTTATATGTAAATTGGAAGTCAAGGTAGTTAGCACTTGCGTAATCTGGTCCAAGTAGCGCACCGTCAATGATAGCATCGCCTTCAAATACGATAGTAATCTTTCCATCAACAACTTTAGCATCAAGTTCTTTATAAGCTTCAACACCTTTCGCATTAATTGTATCAACTGCAACTTTAATATCACTAATATATTTTTCTAAGTAGCTTACTTCTAATTCGACAGTGTATTTGCCATCTTTATAGGTAGGCTCAACATAAGCATCGTTTACACTGAATTCTGAAACTTGAATACCATTTTTATCAACGAATGCAGTTGTATTTGCTGCGCCCCATAACGAGTCAAATGAATAGTATTTTCCATCATATTCAACATCAACTGAAGGAATTGAAGTATCTGCACCAAAGTTAAGTGTGAATCCGCTTGAGTCATTTGATTTAAATTTATCGAAGTTATTTAACGAATCAAGTCCATTACCACTAACAAAGTAAATTGTTTGTCCATCAAATCTACCAGCCTTAACACCATTAAATAAGACGTCAGCTTGCATTTGTTGGTTAGATGAATTAGCAATATCTTCATATTCAACTTTAAATGTAATTAAAGCACTACCATCTTCGGCTACCCAAGGAGTTTTGCCATCTTTATCAACATATGATTTAACAGCAAGATCAAATGCTTGTTCCCAGCTTTCAGCAACCATTGATAAACGTTTGTTAGCTGTTTCAGCACCTTGAATTCTTGCAAGTTTCATTGAAACTACAGTTGCAGCACCTTTTTTACCTAATTTATAGTGACCTGCATCAAGTTCTTCTTTAATAGCTGCTTGGAAATATTCTGCTGCATTTGTTTTCCAGTTAGCTAATTGTTCGCTATCAAATGCATTTCCGAATACTTCTTTCATAACTGCTTTGTGTTCATCAGTATCGTTATATGCTTTATCTGATTTTGGAGAAATCTTATTAACAGGTTCTTGAATTTCAAATCCTGGACCTTTGTGGAAAGCTTCAGAAATATCTTTTCTATTGATACCAACTTCTAATCCTTTGAAGAAGTTTGTATTTGACAACATTGGTTTAACTTCCCATTCACCACCAAATTGTTGATCGTAGAATGCTTTATCCCATGTATTAACAAAGTAACAGAAATTAGATTCAGCACCATTTTTCTTTCTACGTGGATCTGTAGCATATTTATCCCATTCAGTTTCTGGAATATTTGATGTATCAGTTTCGTTACGTGTGAATTTATTTAATAATTCTTTAGGATCTGTAGTTAATGCACTGTTAACATTTAAGTGGATACCTTCAAGTTTAAATAAATCTCTTCCTGAATCATCTTTCCTAATTGGCCAATCTTCGTTTTTAGCAAATGCGATAGTCTTTTTACTTTCATATGTTGCTGTATAGTATGGTCCAACAGATAATAATGTATCTAATGGTGTTAATGATTTTCCAGCAACTGTTGCGCTAGTTCCATAAGCTTGAGCGCCTTTAATTACATTGCCTTCGCCAAGTTGTTTGACGAATTCTTCGCACATTGGGTTACACCATAATCCGTTAAGTTGATATTCAGCATAATCAGGTGTGATTTTTCCATTAAATGTAATAGAAATTGAGTTATCACTTGGATCAATTTTAACTCCAACTTGCTTCATAAATTCTTCATCGCTTGGTAATGTTTTTGCATCTTTTGAAGCGTTATAGAATTCAGCAAAACCTTTAACTTGTCTATTTTGTGTTTTTTCGCCTGCTTGTTCAGCACCTCTATACCAGCCAACTGATTGAGTTGCTAAAAGTTTAAATGTAGTAAGGTAATCTTCTAATTTAATATTACGTTTATCAAAAGATTTGAATGTTTGTGATGCAGTTCTATAAGCTAAACCTTTTGTTCCACCAACTGCATTGTCAACATCAGCCCCAACTCTTAAATAAACTTTCCATGTATCTGAAGCACCATTTTCATCAGGATTTACAGCTTCTGGAGCTTTCTTTCTTGATAATTGTGCTTGATATTCCCAACCATCACTTGTTTCATTAACTAGATTTGAGAAATAATATTGAGATACATAACTATAGAATGTAGAAACTGAATTTGAATTTGAGTTCAAATAGTTAAAGTTACCTTCATCATATGTTGCGTCAACTTGATCATGCAAATAATTTTTATATTTATCAGTTTTTTCACCAGCAAGTGGAGCTGTAACTGAACCATAATCTAATAATCCATAGCCATAACCAGCAACATAATTACCTGAATCTAAGAATGGTGTGCTTAATCTTTCGTTATATAATGAATAAGATTCATCATTCATATAAGTAATTGGAGCAAGTCCTTTGTTATAAAGGTATCTTTCAACTGATGCTGCCATCTTAGTTTTTTCTGTGCCTGTTACGCCAGTAAGATCTAAATATCCATCTGAAACAAATGATTCAGTAGGTACAACAGTAACATCGATATCTTGTTTAATTACTTGTTTTTCATCAGCAGAGACGCCAAACAAAATTAATGTAAATTCAGTTTTTTGTGTGACACTAGGAGCAGTAACAGTTCCATCACTACTAACAACTAAATCTTTTGAAAGTTCTCCTGCTGCATCAAGTACAGTAACACCTGTTGTATAGCCTTTAGGAATATCGAAAGCATATAAATGAACACTTTCACCAGCTTTTAATAAAGCAGTCTGCTTTGAAGTAACATATGTTGGGTTTTCTCCACCATCTCTTACTAATTGTGCACTGAAATAAGTACTATCTTCAGCTGTTTTAGTAAATTCACTTGATAATGTAATTGTTTGATTTGGTTTATCTAAAGCAACATCGTTATCTTTATCGTCACTAGGACCGTCTGGTTTCTTATTTCCACATGATGATACAACGGCAATTAATGAAGCAAGAGATAATACGTTTAATAATAATTTCTTTTTGTTTAGTTTCATAAATTAACCTCCTCCAAAAGCAAAAACATTTAGGTCTTTCTTTTGTGGTTTTAATTTAAATATAAAAGTATTTTATGAAAAACAAAAAAGCACTTTTCTTAATACTGTCTTAATATTGCCATGAAAATAATGTACTAAAATCAATAAATAGTAAAATAAAATGATAAATAGATAGTTAGAAAAATTAAGAATGAAAATAAGTAGCCTAAAAATGAAAATCTTTCCACTTTTCTTTTCATAGACTTCATTTCTCTGTATTGAAAAAGGTCGTATTTCTCGTCTACTTCCTTTTTAGCCATTAAGAACATATTTTTAAAACCAAGCGAAATAACATCAAATGTTCCTACATTAGTTGCAAAAGAAAGGGCTGCTAATGATAAAGAAAAAATTGTCGCTACAAAAAGACTGTTAATTAGCCAAATAGGTGTAAATCCATTAATCGCATAAATTAAAATAAATAATAATCCGCTGCTTCCAATACCAACAGCAAATTTAATCCAAAAATACAAATTAAAAATATCTTTTAACTTTATTTTTTTCTTCTTTTTCTCTTCCATGGGTATTAATTTATCATTAAATAAGAAAAAATACATTAACAATCTATTTTTAAGTAAGAAAAAAGGTGAGTTTTTCGTTCTCACCTTAATTTTGTTTATTCTTTAATGAATTTTCCTTTGTTTTTGCCTTTTGAAGCATGAACTAGAAGTGTTCCATTTTGAGACTCAACTAATTTCTTGCTATAAACTAAAGCTTCTTGTTTAGTTGGGAAAGTTTTTATAACTTTCATTCCTTCTTTAAGAATTAATTCCCATCTGCCATCAACTTTTTTAAGATGGTAGACTTTTTTAATTTCACCACTTCTTTGCTTTAATAAAGTCTCAGAAGGTTCTTTTTTAGAAGATCTATCTTGTGTTTCTTCTTTTTCTTCTTCAGCTTCTTCAATAGAATTTTTAGGTTCTTCTTTTGAAGTTTCTTCAGAAGTTTTTTCCTCAGTTGATTCACTTGTCTTTTCATCGGCTGTTTTTTCATCAGAAGTTTTTTCTTCAGCAACTTCTTTTGCAGAAATTTTTTCTTCATTAATAACTTCTTCAACTTTAGTTTCTTCAGTTACTTCGTTAATTGTTTCATCGCCTTTGAATAATTCTTCTTTTTCGTATTCAGCTTTCTTATCGAGTTCAACCATTTCAGCTTTATATTTCTCAACTTCAGCTTTATTTGCTAATACAAAGTGTCCTGGTTCAATCTCAACAAATGATGGTTTATCAACACTATAATCATGTGCTTCACGTGGATTATAAGGAATTCTAACTCTATCTTTTTCAGTTAAAGGATTTGGTTTTGGAATAGCACTTAAAAGTGATTTTGTATAAGGGTGAAGTGGATGTCTGAAGAGTTCATCAGCAGTTGCAAGTTCAACAATTTCACCAAAATACATAACAGCAATTCTATCGCAGAAATATTTAACTACTGATAAATCATGAGCGATAAACATAATTGTTAAGCCCATTTCTTCTTTTAAATCATTAAGTAAATTAATAATTTGAGCACGAATAGAAACATCAAGAGCAGAAATTGGTTCATCACAAATTAATAATTTAGGATTCATGACAAGAGCACGAGCAATACCAATTCTTTGTCTTTGTCCACCAGAGAATTCATGTGGATATCTGTTACAGTAATCTGCAATTAATCCAACTTTTTCAAGAACTTGGACAACCTTCTTATGGTTTTCAGCTCTATTTTTATGGCCTTGAATAATTAAGCCCTCTTGAATAATGTCCTCAACAGTCATACGAGGGTCAAGTGAATCAATTGGATCTTGGAAGATCATTTGAATTTCACTTAATAATTTCTTATTAACATGCTTGTCATCATATTTAATTTGATTAATTTTAGCTTTTTGAACACTAACAATATTGTTTTTATGTTCTCTAGCTTCTTCTAACTTTGTAGCAAATTCTTCTTTTGTAATTTCGTTTTTAGCAAGCTTTGCTTTTAATTCTTTTTCAAGAGCGTTGTATCTAATCTTAGTATATTTAATTTCTTTTTCATTCCATCTACTACCAGCACCAATTCTATAACCTTTATAGTAAATAGAGCCACTAGTAATGTGATAAAGTCTAATAATTGAACGACCTGTTGTAGTTTTACCACAGCCAGATTCACCAACGATACCAAAGCATTCACCTTCCTTGACTTTAAAAGATACATCATGGACTGCTTTTAATTTATATCTATTTGGTCCTTTTCCAAAGAAGAAGTATTGTTTAAGGTGATTAACACTTAAAATTGTTTTTTCTTCAGCATATTCTTCTTTGAATTTGCATTTTGATTTAATATTTGAAATTTCATCTTCAACGTTATCTTGATCAATAAATTCTAGTTCATCTTTAAAATCACTATTATGAACTTCAGTATTTAAAATATCTTTAGAAACACTAATATTTCCAGATTCATAATCTTGATAAGCTTTCATGCTTGTTTTCATTAAAGCTTCTTTAGCGTTTGCGTTCATTACTTCTTCAACAAAATTGAATGATTCTTCAGGAAGTGATTTTAATTGGTTGTCATCATGATTTCCATCTTCGTATGCTTTAATTGAATTAGCAATACGTGTTTTAACAATTTTTGGCATGTCAACTTTTGGTGCATCTTCATGGAGTAACCAAGTTGCAGCATAATGTGTATCACTAACTTTAAAGTATGGTGGTTCATATTTAAAATCAATGTCTAAAGCATATTTACTTCTTAAAGCGAATGCATCACCTTTAGGAGGGAAACGCATATCTGGTGGAGTTCCAGGAATTGCTTCAAGTTTTTCTTTACTATCTAAATCAGGAATTGATGATAAAAGTGCCCAAGTATATGGATGTTTTGGGTTATAGAAAATTTCATAACTTGTACCATATTCAACAATTTTACCAGCATACATAACTGCAACTCTATCAGCCATGTTCGCAACAACACCTAAATCGTGAGTAATAAAGATACATGAAAGTCCTCTTTCACGTTTTAATTTATTAATTAATTCAAGAATTTGAGCTTGAATAGTAACATCAAGTGCAGTTGTAGGTTCATCGCAAATTAAAATGTCTGGATTTGCAGTTAAAGCAATTGCGATGACGATACGTTGTCTCATACCACCTGAAAATTCAAATGGATATTGTTTAAAACGTTTTTCAGGAAGAGGAATACCAACTTCTTTCATAACTTGAAGAGCCATTTTTCTAGCTTCTTTTTTAGTTACTTTAGTTGAATTAATATATTCATCTTTTACTTCTTCAATCTTAGTTTCTATTTCTTCTTTTTTAGAAAGAAGTTTATCCATTTTTTCATTTCCAGTTTTAGTAACGATTTCATCTTTTTTACTAATCTTAGAAATATTAATTTCTTCTTGTTTTTCCTTTTTAAAGAATTTAACAATTGGATTAACTTTTTTAGGTTCAATTCTTGCTAAAATTTCATCATAGTTTTTCTTCTCTTCTTCACTTAATGAAGGTAAAACGTTTGAAATTAAAGAATTAACTTTGTCAAGTTCAACTTGAAGTTCACTTAACTTTTTATCAGCAGTTTCTTTTAATTCAGCTGCATATTTTTTGTTTTCAACAGCAGCATCTTTCTTTCTAGAAGCTAATGCTTTTTTATAAAGAGGTTTTAATTCTTTATTTTCTCTATCTATATATTTTTTAAATTCAGCAAGATATTCTTTACGTTTATTTAAAGCTTCAACTTGATCAACTGGAATATTTTCAACTACTACTTTAAATTTATTAAAGATTTCTTCTTTAAGAACTAATAAATTTAATTTCTTTTCTTTGATTAATACTTCTTGATATTTGTTTTCAAAAGTATCTTCTTCATTAGCAAGTCTAACATCTTCATGAAGTTTAGAAAGATTATCATCGTTTTCTTTCTTAAATAAATGAATGAATTCATCAATTTCACTTCTTTTTTCAAGTGAAACAGGATTCTTCTTATCATTTAAATCTTTAATGTATGAATCAATCTTTTCAATTTCATTACTAATTTTATTAAATTCGTAAATTTTATTAGCATCATTATTTCTTAAAGCAACAAGTTGCTTAGAAATTAAATCACTATAATGTTTCTTCAAAATGTTTTTGTTGATTAATGTAGCTTCGGTAATTTGTTTACCAATTTTAACAATTGGGTTTAATGAAGAAAGAGGATCTTGGAAAATCATTCCAATTTTGTTTCCTCTAATTCTATGGAATTCTTCTTCACTGATTCTAACTAAATCTTCACCTTCGTATAAAATTTGTCCACTTTCGATAATAGCATTATTAGCTAAAATACCCATAATTGTTTTACTAGTAACGGATTTACCTGAACCAGATTCACCAACAATACAAAGAGTTTCTCCTTTATATAAATCAAAGGAAACTCCTCTAACTGCATAAACTAATCCACTATCACTTTTAAAGTTAACTCTTAAGTTATTTACTTCGAGAACTTTAGGAGTATTTGTATAATCGATATTTGTTTTCATTTCTTTCATATTATTCACTCCCCTTTAATGATGGATTGAATGCATCTCTCAATCCGTTACCAAATAAGTTAAAACTAATCATAATTAAAGCCATAATAATCGAAGGGAATAAGATTAAATATGGATAAGTTGATAAGAAACCTTGGTTTTTAGAAAGGATAACACCTAATGATTTCATACTTTGGAAGCCAAGACCTAAATAGGAAATTGTTGCTTCTGAGAAAATAACACTAGGAATCATTAAAACTGATGATGTAATAATTGTACCCATTGCGTTAGGCAAAATATGTTTAAAGATTAATCTGAAATCGCTTGCGCCAAGTGTTCTACTAGCAAGAGTATATTCTCTATCTCTAAATCTATAGAATTGTGTACGAGTTAAACTTGCTGTACCAATCCAGCCAGTTAAACACATAGCAAGAATGAATGTTCCAAATCCACTTCCCATATTTAAAATACAAAGTGTCATGATAACAATCCATGGAACACCACTTAAAATATCAGTAAATCTTTGCATGATAATATCTGTTGCGCCACCAAAGTATCCACTAACAGCACCCCAAACAAGACCGAATGAGAAGCAAATTGCGAAAGTTAAAAGACCAAGCATTAATGAATTTCTTAAACCAACGAATGTAGATTTAAGTAAATCAAATCCTTGAGCATCAGTGCCAACAAAATATGATGGCATTGAATCATAGCCTAAGAATTTATATCCATAGACATAACAACTTAAATTATAAACTGTAATATCATCGTGTGAACTTCTACTAATTTTAGTAATACCACTTTGTTCATTTCCTTCAGCATAAGGATAGATAGGACATTTTTCTTCAACTTTAAATAAAGCATTAATTTCTTTTTGTCTAGTTAATTTATAACCTTTATCTAAAGTCTTTGCGACTGCATTTTTAATATCTTCATCAGTTGAAGCTGATGTAATTTCTGGATTATTAGTTAATGATAACCAGCCGTTTTTAATGTAAGTTTCAATTAATGTTGAACCAACATTTTTAATTTGAATTCCATAAGGAACTGCATATGTATCAAATGTAAAATCAGCAACTAAGCCAATACCATGGAATAATTCTCTTCTTCCTGTAAATGTCCAATAATAATCTTTTTGGCTAGAATCTTTTTTAAGATCACTAACACCATCAGCAAAGCTAATTTTAGTAAGTTTATTATTTTCAGTTTTATCACTAGAAGTTAATGTTACATTTTTAAGCATTAAATAAGTGTAATTATTCGAATTTGGAAGAATACTAACTTTTAAATTAAGATCATTTATACCCTTTTCAAAAGGTTTAAAAGTTTCCTCTTTTTCAACACCTTCTACTTCGTGTTTATAAGTAATTTCTTTTGTTTTAAGACCTTCAAATACATTTTCAAAGTTATAAGTTGTAATACTATTTGTGCTTAAAACTTGTTCACCATATTTGTCTTCAACTTCAGCAGTTGTAGCGTTAGTTAAATTTTCATCTTCATAATCTTTTAAAACATATTCAAATGTTTCTGTTGTGCTAACTGAAGGTACACTATATGTAAAATAAACTTTAAATTTAGCTTTTGAGTAGCCTTTTCCATCAGCATTAGAACTTCCTTGTTGTAATTCATTTGAAAAATCATCATTAGCAACAGCAAAACTTAAATCGTATGTATTTAGTCTAAGTGCATAATTAAATGATGGTGAGCCAAAGATTGCAGCATTTTCTTCAAGCTTTTCAGTTTCATTTGATTCAACTATTTTATCATTAACAAGTGATAAGAAACCACCTGTAGCACTTTGAGTAAAAATATTTACATAGCCACCTCTAGCAGGAGTTAAATTACTAACTGCTCTACTTGGGTATGATGATTCAAAAGGATAATAATAATCAACACCTTCAAATGTTACTTTTCTACTTGGATCAACTGGAATATTTGTCTTCTTTTCGGTTCCATCCCAAAACCCTGTACCAGTATTAAACAATTTAGGTGCTAATAATGTTTCTTCAGGATGTGGATTAGAAGCGTCGACGTTATAAGGAATTGCTAAAGGCAAAACAATACTTAAAAGTAATAAAGAACCTAAAATAATTGCTCCAGCAACACTACTTTTATTCTTTCTAAATCTTCTAAAAGCGTCCTTTAAGAATGTTGTAGGCTTTGTTTTAAATTTTTGATCGTGAATTCCTTCACTTTTTTGAGCTAAATTAAAATCATTTGAGGAGATCTCAATGCTGTGTTCTACTTGGGAACTATCTCTATAAACATATTCTTTTTTATTATCCATTGTTCTTTGCTCCCATTCTAATACGTGGATCGATAAAGCCGTATGAAATATCAAGAATGACACCAGCAACTAAACTAACAAGAGTAAAGATTGCCATATCAACCATTAAAACATTGTAATCTTTTGAATTAAGTGCAGTAACGAATAAGCTACCAATTCCTGGAATATTGTATAAGTTTTCAAGAATCATTGAACCACTTAAAATACCAATAAATTCAGCAAGAATAGATGGAACAATAGGAACCATTGCATTTCTTAAAGCATGACGAACGATACATTGTCTTTTTGTTAAACCTTTTGTTCTAGCAAGTAAAAGATAATCGCTGCTCATAACTTCACAAAGTTCAGCACGAGTAAATCTACAGTATCCACAAATAGATCCAAAGCAAAGAGCTGTAACAGGAATAATGTATCCCAATGCTTTTGTTCCAGCACTACTTGTTGCATCTGGCCACTGCCATGGTAATAAACCTGTATCATAAGCGAGCCATTTCATTAATAAAGAAATGATAATAAACGATGGAACGCTAATAAAAATCATAATTACAGTTGAAATAATGTGATCTGTAGGTTTATTTTTCTTTAAAGCAGCCCAAATTCCTAATAAAATTCCAAGAGGAACTGAAATAATAACAGAAATAATATTTACGCCAATTGTTGTAGGAAGTCTATTTCCAATAATAGACATAGCACTTGCATTAGGTAAAATGTATGTTGAAACACCCCAATCCCATTCTGTAAAGACATTTTTAAGCCAGTTTCCATATTGTTCAAATACTGGGCGGACATAGTAATAATATGTAGTTCCATCATTAAATAATGATGTTCCACTTGTTGTCCATAAGTATTTTCCTAAATTAGATTGTTCTTCTGAAAAACTAATAACAAATCCTTGAGCAACTTGGTCTTGATAATATCTAAATTTATCTACCGCCATACCAGCTGGTTCAGAAAAAGGTAAAAGTTTCATTAAGATGAATGTCAAACTTAGAATGATAAAAGCTGTAGCAAACGCTAAAGCGATTCTTTTAAGTACATATTTCCACATACTTTTCTCCTTAAACGTAATGAATATTTTAGCATTAGCCAACTTTTTGACAACAAAAAATTGCGCTAAAAACCTAATTTATTATAAATGAAAAGTGGTGCAAAAGCACCACTTATTTGTGTAAATTCGTATATTTTTTAAAACTATTTAATTGTATTATCGTTTAATGTCAAATCTAATGTTGTAGATGTTGGAACATTATTAATTTCCATATAGTAGCTGACGTAAACGCTCATTGACTTAATATTCTTATATAAGATTGTTTCATTAATTTGTCCATCAGTTGTAGCACTATTAATAGTTTCTGGAATTAAGATATAAACAGTGCCATAGTCACCAGTAATTTCACCAGTTGACTTATCAACACCTTTTCCGTATAGAATAAAGTTTGAACCATATGCAATGTTATAAACTGCAACTTTAGGTGTTGTACCTTCGTTATAGTTAATATTTACAGTAATATAATCATCGCTTTCTTTTTCTTTAGAAGCAACGACTTTAAATTTAGTTTCAGTAGCTGCAGCTTCAGTATCTTTAACTAATTGAATAGCAAGTTTTCTATATTTAACGCCATCAACTTCTGCATTGGCACTTCCGCTACCACTTTGTTTTAATGTGACTGGCTTTTCAATAACTTTACCTTTTGTTGAAGCGCCTCCAACAATAGCACCTTTATTTGCTGCAGTCCAAAGTGAGTCAAAACTCCATTTTTTACCATCAAATAAGATATAATTGTTATCACTTTCATCAACGACTGATGTATCACATCCATAGTTAAGTGTGAATCCAGTTGAGTTATTGCTCTTCATAACTTCTAAGAAGCCAAGAGGATCAGTTTGCATACCACTAATAGAACCAAATCCAATATCGAATGTACCAGCTTTCATCTTGTTATAAACTTGTTGATAGTCTGTGTTACCTTTATCTTGTTCGAATGTTAACTTAAAACCATTCTTAAATGCATTTGTTTTTTCGAATGCTTTATTAAAATATTGAACAATTTCGTTACCGAAATCATCTTTATCTGTAGTGTTCATCCATTTCATATAGATTGTTTCACTACCATTCTTTTGATATTTACCAGCATTAACTTCTTCTGTGATTGCTTTATCAAATAATTGAACAGCTAATTCTTCATTATATCCAGTTGTTTCTGGTGAATAATTAGCAATTGCTGCTTTATGTTCTGCAGTTTCATCATATGATTTACCGTTTTCTGGGTCCCATAAATAAGCAGGAGCAAAATATGATTGTGATGCAATATTTCCACGAGTTGAAGCGAATGTTTCTCTATCAATTGAGAATGACAAAGCATTGATGAAGTTATCATTTGACATTAATGGTTTGCACTTCCATGTTTGTCCACCATTTGGATTTGTTCCTTTAGTACCAAAGATTGCTTCCCATTCTTCTTGTGTACACGTATTTAAATTAAGTTTGAAAGTTGAATCACCTTCAGTTTTTGTTGTTCCTTCTTTATTTTGATATTCAGCAATATAATCCTTTGGAATCGCACAAGCATCAATACCACCTTTTTGGTAAGCTTTAAAAGCAGCATTCTTATCACTTGCAGCACCTTGAATATATACTAATTTAATACCTTCAATTGAATATCTATTTTTGATTGATTCATCACTACTTGAGAATTCATACCATAATGGGTTTCTTTTATAGACGTTATAAGTATTATCACTTGTTTCAAGAACATATGGAGCAACTGAAAGTAAGTTATCAACAGGTTTTGAACCATTGTCTGAATTAACAGTACCATAAGTTCTCTTCATACCATAATAATAAGCATCTTTTTCAGTCCAACCTTTTGAACCTTTACCAATTTCTTTAATAAATTCAGCAGGAATTGGTGAATAGAGTGATCCTGAAAGATTTCTCATCGCTGAGAATTGGTTGACAGGAGTATTAAATGTAAATGTAATGCTTCCTTCTTCTTCGTTAGTTTTAATACCAACTAATTTATCAAAAACATCTTTTGTTTCTTCGATATTTGAGTTGTCTTTAGTTTGTGAATAATATGCTTTAGCACCTTTTAATGTTGAATTGCTTGAATCGCTAATCATATCAGCACTTCTAGCTAAACCAACTTTTTGATTAAGTAAAAGTCTATATGGAGTTACATAGTCTTCAAGTTCTACACCTCTACCAGCATATTTATCTTTATATTTGCCTAATGTGTTGTATTTTAAACCATCTTTTCCAGTTCTTAAATAAACTTTATATTTAGTTGCAAGTCCTGTTGCTTCATTTTTATTTAAAGCTTGTGGTCTAAAATCACCAGTAACTGGGTTAGCTTTTGCTAAAACAGGATACCATTCATAGCCATCTTTAGTTGAATTCATCTTTGTTGAATAATAACCAGATGAAACATATCCATAAAGATCTGCTGATTCACTACCTGTATCATCGAGATAGTTGAATTTTTGTTTATTTGAAGCTCCGCCATAACCATGGTAATACATTTGCCATGAGCTATTGCTTTCTTGGTCAGCAGTTAATGGAGTTGTGATTGAACCTTCACTTAAAACACCAAGGCCATAGCCTGTAATATATTTTGCTGTTGGAAGTTTAACTCTACTGCTATAAGCAACATAACCACCATTTTGGAATAATGTAATACCAGTTAAGTGTTTATCAACTGCATATTTTTCAAGTTTTCCTAAAATTTGAAGTTTTTCTTCATATGATGAAGCAACATAGTTATATGGTCCTACAGCATTTTCAGGTTGACCTAAACATTCAATTTCAACTGTTTTGTCTTTTAAATCATCAGCACCATTTCTGCATTTTACTGTAACAACACCTTTACCTTTAGCTAAACCAGTAACGACACCATTATCGTTAACAGAAATAAATTCTGATCCGCTAGTTACATCAAAAATAAATTCACCAGTAACGCCTTCTGTTAAAGATGTTGCAACGATTGTGACTTGTTCACCTGTATAAATAGCTTTTTCACTACTTAGACTTACACTAAAATCTTTAACTTTGCCTTCGCTTGGTCCTGGATTTGGATTTGGAGTAGGTTGTGGAGTTGGTGTATTTCCACCACAGCTAGCTAGAGCGAGTGGAGCACCAAGTAATAATAATGCACTGACGGCATATATAAACTTTCTTTTCTTCATATTTATTCTCCCTTTCTTAGATTCTAAATATTCTTTTCTTGTAAACCATTTAAAATAATAAATGCTAAATAATTTTTGTCAAATACAACTTTTATAAATTATATACACAACAATTGTACCAATTAAAAATATAAAACTAGAAGCAATATATGATAAAGGAATAAACTTTTGTGCTTCCCTTTTATCCTTCTTGCTTTTTGTATAATCATAAGTTCCATAAAAATGACTTTTTTCGATATTTTTGAACCAATATTCTTTTAATCTTATTGCGTTATAAGCAAAAATATCGAAAAATCCTAAGTTTGTTATCCAAGAAAATGCACCAGTAACAAACGAAATTACAAATGCATAAAATAATCCATCAAGAGCAGCAATTATTGTTTCTTCTTTCATTTCAAAATAAACAATAAAAAATATAGAACTTATAGCAAAGATTAAAAGGAATCTAGTGATATAAATTTCATAAAAACTTTTAAAATCAAAATTACTTGTCTTCTTTTTCTTGTCTTCTTTATTCATTTTTAAGCAACTTAGGGGCTAGTTAAAAGCTAGCCCCTCTTAATATAAATTTTTAAGCTTTGATGAATGTTACTTCAACAGCATTTTCTCCAGCTTGAAGAATAAATGCATAGTTTCCGTTTTCATCAGCCACGATTTCTACGCCGTTTACTTTAACGCTTTCAACTTTATATCCAGCATTAGCAACAGCATAGATTGTTGCAGTATCTCCACTTCTTCCACTAGCTTTATCGACATAAACTTTGCCACCAGCTACTTCAGTAGGAAGTTTAACACTTGCGTTATCTTCAGTATTGAAACCTTGGTTTACTGTTCCGTTATCAATAATTTGGAATTTAGTAAATGTTGTAACGATTTTAATAGTTGTTGAGTCTAATAAAGTTACATCCTTAATTAATACTCTTGCACCTTTATCATTAATTCCATATACCTTAACACCATTATTAATTTTCTTATCATAAGTAATAACAGTTGTGTATTCTTTTAAGTCAAGTTTTTTACCAGTATAGTCTGTTGCGTTAATTTCATATTCATCAGCAATGTTTTCGTTTGCTGTTTTAATGCTATTAACAGTATAAGAATATGTTGAACCAGGTGTTAATGAATCACTTGAAATCATTAATCCTTTTTCAATTTCATTTTCATTAAACATAAATGAACCATATGTGTATGAAGCATCTTGAACTTTGATAAATAATTTACCATTATCAAACGCTTTATCATCAAGTGGAATATCAACTACATATCCATCACTTACTTTAGTTAATGTGAAGTTTCCAAGACCACTATTAACACTAACTTTTGTTGTTTCTGGAATATAAATTTCACTGAATTTGAGTCTTAATGTTTTTACACCATTATTATCAAATAATGCTTTATAAACTAGATTTGGACCAACATTATCAATTACAAGGTTATATTCTTTAACTTGAGTTGAACCATAAAGTAAGTTATATGTGAATTTTAATTTATAAGTTCCATTTGGAATTCTTGATCCACTATTAGTGTAAAGTGGAAGTTCAGCATAACCTCTGTGGTTAAGAATTTTGCTTGAAATATATCCAGCTGAGATATGTGATTTATAAAGATTTGTTGAGCCACCCATATTATCAGTAACATAAATACTTCTAATAACATTTCCTGCTAAATCTTTAATTTCAACTTTTTCACTATTAATTGATCTATAGATGAATTCTTGAACATAAAGTACATCAGTTGAAGCACCACCAGCATAAATTGTGACTGTTCCGTCTTTTTCCTTTTTAATTGTTGGTTTGTTTGCGAAGTTATCTAAGTTATTAACATTCTTTAAGACACTTGTTCTTCTATCATTGCTTTGGAAGTTATCGAAACTATCAAATGCAATATTTGAACCTTGTTTAATGAAGTCAAGAGCATAAGATCTATTTCCAATATAATCAACAAGATCACTTCCGTAAACTTTACCAGTTCCAACTCCAGTTTCACCATTTAATGAATAAGATTCTTCTTTTTCGAAAGCAAATGGTTCTGTTGCATCAGCTGCACCATAGTCTTTATAGAATCCCATATATGGCATTGTTAAGACTGGGTTTGAATCAGTTGGAGTAACACCAACTGGTGTAAGTTTTACATAACCTTCAAGGTATGTTCCGTTTTCAAAGTTTTCAAGGTAAGCTTTGACTTCATCACTAATTGAATAAGTATTTAAGTTTGTGAAGTCTTTTACTTCACTAGCATTAACTGTAATTGTTCCAAGTTCAGCATCTTTTACAAGTGCTTTATCATAAGGAGTTTGTACTTTAGCACCCTCATATTTTGCATCACTCGTGACATAGTTTGCTAATTCGTTATCGTGATTATGATATCCACTAATTTGTGGAGCCATTACTGAGATACTTACTTTATAAGTTTTTGCACTTGTATCTTCATTATGAACTCTAAATCCGATACTAATTTTACCGTTTTTAATCAATTCGTTATTTTTAAGTTCAACTTTAGCGAAATTATTTCCGACGTTAGTAAATGAACCATCATTATTAACTGTTAATCCTTCAAGATATGTTTTTGAATTAATTGCTTTTGATGCATTTACAACACCAGCACCTTGTTTACGTGGTGAATAAGCACTTAATTCATCTTTAACGTCTTCAGCAACAGGAGTATAAATTGTAACTTCTTTTGGATTTTCTCCAGTAGTCATAGCTTTACTTGTTTTAATTCTTCCATAACTTGTAGAAGTATATTCATATTGAGTAGCTGTTGACATTGTTCTCATTGTAATACTCTTTAAGTATTCTTTTCTTTCAGTGTCATTAGCAAATTCTTTTTCTCCAACTAATAAAGCAACAATACCTGTATAGTTAGGAGCAGCCATTGATGTACCATTTAAATATTCATAAGAATATTCATTCTTTTCGTCAACTTTACCTTGTGAATTAGCTTTTCCAAGTGTTGCGCCTCTAATTGAACTACCTGGAGTAGCAATTGTTGGAGCAAGACCTAATGTTGAAGTTGCACCATCACTTGAGAAGTCACTTAATTGATCTTTATCTGGGTTTTCAGCTTCAGTTTTAGAAATTAAGCTTGTTGGACCACTCATACATAATAAGGATGATTTATCTGTATTACTATCAATTGTGATTTCTTTTCCGTTTTTATCAACACCTTTAGTTAATGAATTTAAAAGTGTATCCCTATCTCTAAATAATACGAAGACAACTGGAATATTTGGAATATCATAGTTTCCATTGCCGCTAGACCAGCTCATACCGAATGTAAATTCAATAGCTGTTGGGTCGTTGTTTACAACGATTAATCCAGCACATCCTGCATCTTCAGCAGCTTTTGCTTTATCAACGAATGATGTTGAACCTCTATCACAAATAGCAACTTTGCCTTTGTAATAATCAGGGTTAGCAGCTGTTACTTTAGTATAATCTGCATCAGTTCCATAGTAATTTCCATTACTATCAGCAGCACCAGCTGTAACAATTTCAACGTTATCACCAATCATTGAAAGTAATCTTTCTTTTTCTTCAGTGATACCATCACTACCATTACTATAATCGACTTGATCGCTATAACCGATGATTGATTCTTTGCCATCTTTATCTTTAATTTTTAAAGCTGATTCATAATATTGAGTTGGGTTTGTGCTACTTGCAATAATATTTGCTTTTGTTGAGTTAGCATAACTTCCTAAAATACCTGTATCAACTTGATCAGTTGCCCAATCTTTATATGTAGCCATTGATTTGAATAATGCTTTACCAGCATTACCAGCTGAAATGTTACATGAACATCCATCATCTTCAAGCTTTGAAATAATATCAATAGATGTTGATTTATTTGAGAAGTCATCAAGGTCACTACCAAGTGACATATTTAATGCATCAACGCCTAAAACAACACAGTCATTTAATGCTTCAAGAATATCAGCATCTTTAGCATAAACTCCACCAGCACTTGTATCATCTGTAGGAATTGATTCATAGAAGACTTTCATTAATGCAAGTTGTGCATCTGGAGCAATACCATTATATAAACCATTTGCTCCTGCAATTGAAGCAACGTGAGTTCCGTGTTCACTCCAAGGTGAATAAACATCAAAGTCATTTGAACTATTTTCGCTACTTCCGCCATAGTCAAAATAGAAAGGAATCTTTAAATCATAATATAAACTACCATCAGCAAGATTTCCGACATAACTATCAGTTACGCTTTCAAGTTTTTTGCTTCTAATAGCTTTTAATTCGCCACTAGCTTTATCTAAATCGCTATATCTAAATTTAGCTTTAGCAGCGCCTTCTCCACTTAAATTTGTGAAGGCACTGTGATCCATAAAGAATCCTGAGTCTAAGATAGCAACAAATGATCCAGCACCTTTATTGTTTGTTTCAGGAACAAACATTGATTCTTTTGATTGGTTGTTGTCTTTGTTCTTAATAGCGTCTTGTTTATCATCTTCTTTAGTAGATTTTCCACCAGTTGATGTATTTGTTAAAGGTACAAATCCTTCAGCAATTTCATCAGCATTTCTTTCACCGCTATATGTATCACCAAATCTATATGTTTGGTTAATTGAGACTTTTGAAACATTACTTAAGCTATTTAATACTGGTTCAAATTCTTTATTTGTTTTGATTTCTAAAGCATTAATAGCTTCAAATGTATTTGTAACTTTAAAATTAAATCCAATTTCATTTCTTAATTCATTAATAAAATTATCTCTAACTTCTTTTGCTTTTTCTTTTCCTAAACTATTTTCAGTTCCTTTTAAAGAAACTAAGAAAGTTGTATCTTTTTTAATTAAGTTAGAATTATTAGCACCTGTTTCGCCATTAGAAAGGCAAGCAATAAATCCGAGTGAACCAAGAGCTAATGCACATAATCCAATTTTATTTTTCTTCATATATTAACTTCTCCTTTCTTTATTTTGCTACAAAAGCATTAATTCCATTTTCAATCCAATCAACTGATGTCGTTCCGAAACTTCCAAGAGCAAGAACGAATCCGCTTCCACCACTGCCTGTGAAAGCAATATCCCAAATTTCAAGAGATTGAACTGTTTCTTTAGCAAGTGTTGAATCGCTATAATGAGCAAGCATCCATAAACGTCCATCAGGAATTGAAAGAGCGTCTGGGCTAACTTCTTTTGCTGTGTAATATGATTCAAGTTCAGCTAATGCACTTTCATCAAATGATTGATAACAAACTGTTGTTCCATATGAGAAATTATCAAATTTAGCAAAAGTGTTTAATCTATTTGTTCCACCATCAACGCCAAGAATATTCTTCATACCAAGTGAAGCGTATCCTGTAGCTGGTGAAGCATTTACAGAATTTACATATTCAACAAGATTTATTGCACCTTCAACTTTTTCTCCAGCTTCAAAGTTAAATTGTTTTGTTGCTTTATCTTTAATTCCTTTGAAATTATAGATTGCACCATTTTTAGCAAAATACCCAGTTTTCTTACTAACATTATAGTAATAAGTATCTGTGTAATAATATAAAGCATCGCTTGTGATTCCATCAGTGGATGAATATGTATATCTTGTGTAGTTATTTCCTGCTAATAAATCTTTTAAATCATTAACATGAGTATCAATTTTTGTGCTTGGTTTTAATGAACCACTTTTAATTGCCTCTTCAACATCATTGTTTTTAGCATTTCCAACTGCATTAATTTTCATTTCAGTTATACCATATTGGCCAAAATATGCTTTCATTGAGAGTTTATAATCATCAGTCAAACTGACTGTAAATCTTGACATAACAGTAATTAAGCTTGATGACCATCCACAGTATCCTAAGAAATCTTTAATTAAAGGATATTTAGCGATTGTCTTTGTTCCATCTTCATCATCGCCAACTTCTTGTTCAATATTAGTAATTAAGAACTTATCGTTTAATGTATAAGTTGGTAAGTTGCTTAATTTAAATGTAGTGAACATATTAGCAAGTGTTGAACCTTTATCCCACCATGATTTCTTATTTTCACTGATAATTGTTGAACCTTCAATTTCACCAATTCCATTTTCTTTATATTGCATGATGCCGTATTTATCACCATCTTTATAAGTTGTATATCCTAAGTGAGATTTTGTATGAGTTGTATCAAATTCAATTTCATTTGTTGATGTATTATTGATGTTTTGATAAGAAATTTCATCATAGTAATTTTCAGTATATGTTCTTAAATAATGGAAACCATATGAGTCGTTAACTGTACCAACACTATTCATAATTTCAACTTGGAAATTCTTTGCTGTTTGTAAATTCTTAATTAATTCATATACAGATGTATTTTCAGTAAATACAGCAAAGCTAAATGTTGCGCTTTCTGAATCATCAGCAGTTACTTCAACATTATAGCTTCCTTCACTTATAAGTTCTGTACCATTAGCCATACTTAATGAATATTCACCAGTTTTAAGTGCTTTTTTAGAAGTGAATTTTCCATCAGTATATGTATATTTTTCAACTTTTAATCCAGTAGAATCAAATGTTGTTTTTTCGTCACTTTTTAAAATATATTGAGATTTTGAAGGGTTTTTAGTAATAAATAATTTATTTTCAACTAATTTATCATTAACATTTACAGTAAATGAAGTTGCTTCATAACCACTTGCTGTAATAGTAATAGTTAAATCACCTTTTTTGTCTAATTTTGTACCATCTGCAGTTGAAAAACTTAAACCATTTAAGTTATCAAATGTCTTACATGAATTAGCATCCTTAACGCCATCATAATATGTAAAGCCATTTACTAATAATCCACTTAAATTTAAGTTACTTCCCTTTTTATATTTTTTAATAACAGGTAAAGAAACAATTTCAAGTTTCTTACTTACTTCCGTTTCACCAAAAACAGTAATGTAAACAGGTGATGATTTTTTAGTTGTATCTTTTGTACTTGTTGCAGTAATGCTGACTGTTCCTTCTCCATTAAGTGTTACAAGTCCACTTTCAGAAACTGTAGCAATTGAAACATCATTACTAGACCAAGTAACGCTATTTGAAGAGTCACCAACAACTAAAGCACTTAATTGTACTGTTTCACCAACTTTTCCGTTTTTAGCACCAGTGACAACTACTTTTAATTCAGTTGAGACTTCACCTCCATTACATGAAGTAAGTGTGTTTACTACAAATGAGCCAAGAACAAGTGACCCAAGTAAACTATAAATTACCTTTTTCTTTTTACTCATATATTCTCCTTATATCCATCAAAAGCCACACGAGGTGGCTTTGTAAAATTATGCAACTTTTGTAAATCCTTTAATTATTTCTTGAGCGGCTTCGTTTACCGTTGTTCCAGCAGTGCTTAAATCAATTACCATACGATCATAGACAGCACTATATTGAATTTCTCCACCTGAAATTTCAAGATCAATCCATATTTCATCAGGTTTGTCATCTTTATTGGTATCAACAACCCATAAGCCGAGTGAATTAGGTGAATATTCTTTGTATTCATCCACATTCATTGCACATAATCCCCACTCGTTAGCAATTATGCCATTATTTAATCTATAACGTGTATAGCTTTGATCTTCACCTTCATACACACTAACAACATCCCACATCGATGAGAAATCAACCTTTTGAATTGATGTTTCATCAGCAAATCCTGCCCAGTTACTAGCGAGCACTGAATCATATAAATTTTTGATTGTTGTTTGGTTTGTTCCGCCTAAATTTTCAGCATCTTGTTTAATATCAAGATTTTCACCAGTTCCAGTAAATGTATATGCTTTATATCCTGTTTCTTCATATCCTTCAGGAATCTTAATTAATCCAAGAAATCCATTATCTGAAGCAACTCCATTATTTACAAAATGTTGGAACAATTCAACAGAATTACCATCTACACTATATGTGGCATATGTACCAGCTAATTGATGTGTAGAGTTTCTCATATCTGAAAAAATACCTTTAAAGTTATTTCCTCTAATTGTATTTAATGCAGTTTTGAAAAATGTATCGCTTGATTCACCGACTTCATGTGCTGTTTCTAAATATTTTTCAAATGTAGCATCTTTAAATGTTCCAACATCTCCAATAACGATTGGCAAATTAGCAGGTTGAGCAGCACCTTGTTGAGTTAACGTTGCAACGATAAGTGCGACTTCGCCATCATCTGATTCAGAGAATTGAATTTGAGCTCCAGCGTTAACAGTAAAGTTATTTAATGTAAATCCGTAGCCACTAATCTTAATAAGATTTGTAATAGCATCAACATCATTTAATGTATAAGTTTGATTTGCTGTTGAATATGTTACAGAACTATTTTCAACATTTTGCCAAATTTCACCTAAAGAGAATTGTAAATTATCAACAATATCAAACAAGCTATTTGATTTTCTAATTGTTAATGCATTTCCATCAACTTCGCCAACTTCATAATCGCTAATTCTATTAAATGAATAGTCATTTGCAGTGAAGTTCATTTCATATCTATGTAATGTTGCTGCTTCGCCTTCTTTATCTTGAACAACTGAATAAGCCATTGAGCCATCATAATTTACAATGTAGTTTTCATTAATACCAAATGTTGGGTATACACAAAGTTGTCCACTACTATTTTGATTAACAGTATAAATTCCATAATTATTTTCTGCTAAGCCACTAAAGAAGCTATTAATTCTATAAGCAGGATTTGAAGTAACTTTAATTGTGTAAGTTACTGGTTCTAAATTTGTATCGTTAGGAGTAATTTTAACTTCTAAAGCACTTTGTTTGCTTTCTAATATTTTTCCTTCAGGAATAGATACTGTATATTCAGATGCATCTAAAACACTTCTAACAGCACTTGGTTCACCATCAACAACTAATGTTTTATAAACTACAATACCTTCACTTGTAAAAGCATCACCTTGTTTAAAAATTAACTTTGCAGCAGTTGTATCAACGGTTGCTTTGTATTCTTTTGTTGCAACATCAGAAACATGTAATTTAACGTTTACCTTTGTTGTTTCATCACCTTTAACTGAAGCAGAAATTGTGAATGAGCCAGTTTTAATAGCTGCAAATTCTAAGTAGTTTCCGTCAGCACTAAATTCGAATGCAGACTCAGCATCATTGCTAAATACAATTTCAGCATCCTTTAATTCAGGATTTTTTTCAGTATCAATACTTGCTTCGAATGTATAGTATTTACCAAGTTTAGCTTCGAACGTTTCATTTAAATTAATTTCTTTTGAATCACATGATAGTGTAATTGGACTAGCACTAGCTCCTGTTCCACATGATGCGATTGAGCCTAATCCTAAGCCGAATACAGTAAGTACAGTGAGTAATCTAGCGTGTTTCTTTATATTCATAATATAAACCTCCTTATTGAGACGACTTATTATCTTACTTTATATGCATTGTTCAAAAGAGAAATAAGTTTCTTAATACAATTTTAATATTGTACTAAAAAATTCACTTTTTCTAAAGAAAAAAGATTGAAAAAATTGTAAGTTTTTTTCTTTACGATTCATATTACAATTCAAGGTCATATTTTTTTAAAAAAAACGCACTTTAAAGTTCTGTTTTTAAGAATAAAAAATTAATTTTTATAACTACTGTAAATCAACTATTTTTATACTAATAATCCACTAAAAATCTAGCTTTTACAGGGTTTTTGTCATTAAATGATAATTTTTTGTGTCAAAAAAGGTGACCTTTTTTTAATAAGCCACCTTAACGATTAATATTTTTTTATTTGTGAGTAAGTCTAAGTCTAAATGTTGCGTTATCGTATCCGCAAGAAACCTTTACCGCTAAAAGATCATAATGCTTTGAAACACTTGTAGCAAAATCAATAGACATTGTGTAATTATCAGTTGAGCCAGATTTAATTACAAATTTCTTATTTTCAAATGTCCACGTATCACTAATGTTATAAGTTTCTTCGTAATCATTATCGCAATAAGAATATGAAATCTTGCCACTCTTTGCACCATCATCTTTAATAAATACTAAGTTAGAAACTGCTGATGTGTAACCTTTTTCAACACTAATTGTCGAGCCAAATATCATATCTAAAATTCCATCATCAGTATTAGCAAATGAATAGAACTTCTTTGATATTGTAAGTCCACTCTTCTTTTCTTTAAATAATACGTCTACAGAACCAGCTTGACTTGCATTAATTGTGAAGTTTCCATCTGCTTTCATATCAATTGTGGCGTTACTTGTGTTGTTACTTAATGTTGCTTCAAAATCAACTACTGCTGATGAAGATGAATAACTTACTTTGCTTGTATAAGCATCGCCTGCTAATAAATATTCACTACCAGTATAAGAAAGTGTTGTTGCTTTAGGATAACTTGCTTTTAATGTAACTTCTTTTGATACATTTTTAGTTTTAACTGAGATTTTTAATTCATCTACCGGCTTAATAAAACTAAAACCATAAGTTGTTTTTCTTACTGCATCTTCATTGTTTAAAATTTCGACGCTCATCTTATCAACATTCTTTTCAAAAGTTGCAGGTAAAACATTTGTAAGTTCAATATTTACACTTTCACCAACATAAAATTCATTGGTTTCAACATATTTTCTGTCTCTATATGCTTTAGTAACTACATCAAATGAAGTTGCGTAGAAAGATTCGTACTTTTTCATTTCACTTGTTGGTGCTTGCTTTTCACCAACATTTAAAGTTCCTTCATAAACTTTTTGATCTTTTAATACATAACTTGATGGATTATCGTTGTCGTAATCATCACTTGTATATCTACTAACTGTTGCATTAAATGAGTTAATTAAAGAATCTTCAAAATTCATTGTTAAGCTATATTTATAAGTGTCGCCATATGATTGTTCAATTATTGCATCAACTTTAACGGTATTATCAACTTCGCTAAAAATATAACTTCCATCTTTAACATTTTTACTTTCTAATGAAGAAGCCGAAAAGAAACTTTTAGCAATGTAATTAGACATTCCAAAATATGTATAATTACCAAAATAGCCCATTTTAGATGCATCATTTATAGTTGAAGAATTCAATGAACTATCGCTTTCATCAATTTCAAAGGAATTATAAGTTAAAACATCAGGTTCGCCATATTTTGAAATACCTCTAATTTGTTTATTATCAAATTTAGCAATTTCATAATTTTCAATCGTTGTTGTCGTTCCACTATATGAACTATTTCTAGTTTTGGTAATCGTTGTCAAAGTTCTATCATCATTATAAGAAGTAAATTTATAATTATCAGATTGAGTTTCTTTACCTGTATTATCAAGTGTTTTAACCGTTAATTCGCCAGAATTTGCTTTGACTAGTTCTTGCTCTTTAGATTTTCCTAGCTTTTCAGTTAAGTAAGCACCATATTTTTCTTGTGCTTTAATGACATTAACTTTTAAAGCAAATAATGCTCCATCTGCTTTTATGCTAACTGTAATAGGATCAGTTGTTATTTTTTTGCCTACTACAAAATGGCCTTCAGTTGAAACATAAACTTCATTTGAACTTTCAAGTGTAAATTCTTGCTTTGCAGTATTAGGTAAAATTTCTACATTTTTAATCTCGAATTTTTCACCTAAAGCAACATCAATCTCTTTCACTTCATAACTTACGCTTGTTGCTTTTGTATATTCTTTTAAAACAATAATTTCAATAACTTTTTTAATATGTCCGACAAAAACTTCTACACTTGTTGTTCCTTCTTTTAAAGCTTTTACTAAACCTTCACTAGAAACACTACAAACATTTTCATCTAAGCTTTTAAAGACAACTGGATAATTATTAACGTTACCTTTTACAGTTGCTTTAATATTTAATTCAGTACCAATCAATAATACAACTTGGTCATCACAATTAACATTTAAACTTAGTTCTGTAGACTTTTTAAGTATTTTAATCGTAATTTCATTACTTTTTACTTCGCCAACTTTAGCAAAAATTACGCATGTTCCTTCTTTTAAAGCTTTGAAATTAAATTCGTTATCAATACTTCCTAAACTTGGATCACTTAAAGTAAATGCAACATCTTTTAAATCTGCATTATCGACTTTTACATCAAGTTTAATAACTTCATCAACTTCAATTTCGTCATCACTTGGTTCGCTAAGTGTAACTTTTATAACTTTCTTTTCGTTAACTACAAGTGAAACTTTATTACTTTCTACATCACTAGTTTTAGCATAAATATCAGCCATACCAGCTTTTAAAGCAATAACTTTTCCGTTTTGCGTGACGCTTAAAACATTTGTATCACTAGAGTACCAATTAACGATATCTCCTTCATCTAAATTAGATGTTTTTAAACTTAACGTTATACTTTCACCTATCTCTAAAGATGCTTTAGAAGGTGCTTCGATTAATAATTCTTTCTTTTTTTCTTCGATGCTAGGGTGATCTTCTTTTTGACCGCAACTAATTACTGATCCACCAAGAAGAGCACTTAAAGCAATTACACTAAGGAAAACTTTTCTTTTTTTCATAATTATTCTCCCTCTACCCAACTAGGTATTGTTGTTTTATTAATATTAATAAAGCGCATTGTGTATTCTCTACTAATGTCATATCCATTAGAATCAACTTCAAAGAATCCAACAGTGATTGTATCAATCTTTCCATCACTTGTTAAAACTACTTCAGCTTTATTTCCTCCACCAATTGTGAAATCTTTAATTTGATAGCAACCTGGCAAGAAAGCATTGCCTAAAAAAGCACTAACATAACCATCAGTTACAACATATTTATTTTCAGTTTCATCATATTCAAATAAAGTTGGATCAACTAATCTAGCTTTAGTATCTAATTCAGCATATGTTTTAGGTCTAACGTTATATGATTGTGAATTTGTTGGATCAATATAAACCCATTTATTAGTTGTTTCATTTAAATCATATATATACATTAAATCATCTGCTTTAGATGGATCTTTTTTATAATATAAATCAAATTTTCTAGACGTATCATCTAAATGTTGTTGATGATAAATTGCATCTTTTCCATTGAAATACCAATAAGAATCAAATTCAGAATTACCTTTTTCGCCTTGATAATGCTCATTAATAATTAAAGTGTAGTTATCACCAAGATTTGTAAGTGCATTCTTTAAAGCGTCTTCTCTTTCTTTATTTTTACTTGTATGAGGTTTAGCACCATCGAATTCAGCGCTACCAACATTATCAATTAAAACAGTTGTTTCATAATTAACATTAACAGGAATATACATACTTGTATAAGCATCTTGATATCTTGTTTCGGATACAACTGAATCAATTTGAATGCTATCAATTTTATTCATAACGAAATTAAATTTTACGTTATCTATCGTATAATCTATACCAAGTAAATATTTAGCAAAGAACGCTTGTTTATCTTTATTTAATAATAATGTTGATGTTGTAGGTCTAGCTTCAATAGCTTTTTTAATACTTTTTCCATTAACTTCAATGGCTTCAAAATCATTAATAGTTAAATATTCAAAAGGATTAGGAAATTCTTTATCATAAATTAGTTTCTTTCCATCACCATCAGTAGCTTCAGTTAAGAAAACTTCATTTTTATAATTAATTCCTTCAACAGATACATAACCACGCTCATTTTTAACATATCTTATTGTTGATGAACTTGTTCCTTCTGTTGTTGATTTAGAAAATGTTTCTTTAATAGATGGTCTTTCGCCTCTTAATGAAGTGATGTTATAACTATATTCATTTGTAAACATAGTTGTTCCATCTGTTTTTTTAACTATTTCTTTTTCTAATGCTTTAAGTTTATATGAAGCGCTTGCTTCCTTTAAAAAATCATTAACATATGTAGGAACATCAAGTTTTACATTATCTTTATCAGTTCCTTCATTTGCGCAACTTGGTAAAGCAATGATAGCTAATAAACCTAAACTAATTAATAAATTCTTTTTCATTTTCTTTACCTCCTTATAAATCAACATCTGGAATCTTAGTTGTTCCAATATGTGAATATTTTGCAGTATATGTCATTTCAACTATTGTTGATGAATCATAAGGAAAATAGAAATCAAGGCTAACAATAATATCTCCATTATCTTCTTTTAATTTTGCTTCAGTTACATATCCTTCGCTAAAATAAGAAAGTAATTCGCCATCTGAGAAGAAACCTTCACCAATAAATGCTTGTGCATAATCGTTATTACACCAAAAATAGCCATCTTCATCCGCTTGTTTAAAGAATAATGATGAAGACACATCTTTTAGATGAGGTACAAAGATACTCTTATCGTGAGGATCAATGTTATAACTTGAGTAAGAAGAATTACTACTCTTTTCCCATAGCTTTGAATCAGAATTGAATTTATATTCATATAATAATCCATCTTTTTTAAATGGATCTTCATGATATAAATAATCCTTCGTTTTATCTTCTTTATCCATTTCAATGTAATAAGACGAACCATCAAAATAACTTGTTTTTGAATTTAATGGTGTACTTTCACCCTTTAAAGACATTGTCGCTTCTAGAGTAAAATTATCTTTAACACTAGAAAAAAGTTTATCGAGTTTTTCTATTTTTGGATCTTCACTCTTTTTAGGCCCTTCAATCGCAGTTTTACCAATATTTTCGAAAGATAAATTTGCAACATAAGTCCATGAACAAGGAATATAGAATCCTGTTGAAGCATCTTTTGTACTTCCAGTAAATTTAGATGAAACAGTTTTTGCGCTCATTAGAACATTGTTTTTAAAAGTTAATTCAACTGATTGAAGAGGAAAAGAATTACCTGTTAAGTAATAATCAAAAAGGTCTAACTTATCTTTAAATAAAGAATAAGCAACTTCTCCATTTTCTTCTTTTGTTTTTGTTAAATCCGTTTCTTCAATAAGTAAAAATGGATTCATGAAATAGTCATCATAATACGAATAATAACCATTATCACTAATTCTATAAAAACCTATTTCATTTTTATAATTAACATATCTTTGAGCAGCAAATCCATCAGGATCACGAACAACTGAAATCTCAATATCTTGTTCTTTGCCTGCATAAGTGAATGTATATTTTTGATTTGTTGCAATTTCTTCACTACTATTTTCGAACGAATAATCGTATTTGAACTTATTTCTAAACAACTCTTCATTTTCACTTGATAAGCAAATTTGTTCTTTGATTCCACTCATATGGAAACCACTTCGTAAATTAATTATCGCCTTTTGTAAATCACTAATTTCAGTCTTATCTTCTTCAGGAACACTAACATTATTACAACCTGTTAAAGCCAAAACTGATAAAAATAAAAATATTTTTTTAAATTTCATATTTTAACCTCAATCCATAAGAATATTTTAATTTATAAAACATTATTAACTCTAAAAATATACTTTTTCTTAACACTATCTTAACATCACCTTTCATGAATTTTTCACTATTTTACGGAAAAATTATATTAAAAAGTGCTACATTTTTATCAAAAATAAAAATTTCAAATTTATTCAAATGTAAGGGTTTTAAGCAGTCATAAAGGCTCCGAAGAGCCTTTATGAATTAATAATTAATCGTTATTTAGAAATGATAAGTTCAACATCTCCTGTAATATCTTTTGCAGGAATTTTTACTGTTGCATCATTATCATCAAATTCTTCATGTTGTACAGTTTTATATTCAACACCACCGATTTTAACTGTTAATGTGAATGCTGCTTGTCCATCTGCGCGAGTATCATATGCATTTACACTAATATTCATTTCTGCGACTTCGAATTTATCGCCATCTTTGACACTTACACCGCCTGCAAAAACTAAAGCGTAATCTAGTTCACAATATTCTGGTAAGTTGTCTGTTAATTTAAATGTTTTAAATACAGCTTCAACTTCACTAAAGACAACTTTTATATCTTCATTTGGTAAGTTATCAATTGTTAACATTCCTGATTTAGAATCAAATGAGGTGCTCAAACTTTCTGTTATATCTTTATCGCTAGCATCAGTAATCTTATAAGCTAATTTACAATTTTCTGAAACAGTGCCTATAACTTTAATTCTTAGTACATTGCCTGCTTTAACAACCGGCAATTTATCTAAAAATTTTTCTTCGCTAGTTGTTCTATCTGCTGCATATTTGAATGTAAATCCTTCTTTAGGAGCCACACATGTTACGCCAACAACTTTTTTCTCTACAGCAGTTACTTTTAAAATAACATTTGCATCTTTAATCTTGAAGTTTTTGAGTGGCGTATAAATGCCTTGTTCACCATTAAATTCTAATGGTGTTTCTTTTCCGCCAGCAACATAACTTACGCTGAAAATCTTATTTTTAATAGCATCACTTGATAATGAAATATTTCCATAAACTTCTTCATCAACGAAGAACTCACTTGATGTTTTTGAATCAAGGCTTAATGAAGCTTTACTTACTGAGCCTGTTAAACTGAATGCTTTAAGATCATTTTTAAGGCTTTCATCAACTTCTAATGTAACAGTTGACTTAGCATATGCTTCAAAAACTGGAGTGATAGTTAATGCTTTGCTTCCTGCTGTTGTAGCAACCGCAAATGAGTAATTATGATAGTAAGAATAGGATGTAGGTTCTATAAGTTTAACATCATTGCCATCTTGATCAACAGCCTTGACAAATTTATAACCTGTATCAGGTGTAACTTTGGCATATAATGTAGCGCCTTGTTTAACAACCAACTTTGTTGAGTTTGCTGTATTGTATTCACCCTCTGCTAAAAGGAATTTGCCTCCAGTAACTTCTTCAACGCTAACAGTAACACCTTCTTCCACATCAAAGGTGACTTTTCCTGTTGCCGTCATTTTAAAGCTAAAATCGTTTTTAGAGCCCCAGCTACTTGTAATATTTGTACCATCAAATTTTACAGCATTAATAAGGTATCCATCTTCTAATACAACACGGCCATAAACCGTTTTTCCAGGTGCTGCTTTTAAGATCTCAGCTTCAGGTTTACGAGAAGATTCTGAATAAAATTTCACTTCCTTGACGCCTACTACTTTTTCAAATTGAATTGTTGGTGTATCTTCAAGAACAAATTCAACAACAACATCTGCATTAGGCATCATAAACTCTTTATTCATGCCAGTAACTGTAACGTCGATTACCTCACCAGTTCCTTTAACAGTGACTTTAAGTTGTGACAAATATTTATTTTTGCCATCTTTTAATTCATATTTTAATTTAACTGTTTCACCTGGTAATGCTGATAATGGAAGTCCATATCCTTCTGCTAAACCATCTGTTCCGACATATGAAATTGTTTTCTTGCTCATAACATCAACATCAAAATGCAATCTCAAAGATTTTGAAGTAAGTTTCATGCTAGAAACGCCGACTTGTCCTGACATTTCTCTAAATGCGGCTTTATTTCCAACTTCAGCATCTCCATCATAATACGTAACACTTTTAACTTTTACGCCATTATCTCCACCAAAGAGATATAAATTAACACTAAAATAACTACTATATTTATAAGCAGTTCCACTGATAATTCCAACAACTTCGACACCTTCCATAGCATCAACATTTACCACAATACTTTCATCCCCTTCTTCAGGTAACGACATGTAAGTATCTTTAAATACAAATGTTGAAAAATCTTTTTCAGGAATTTCTACTTCGCATTCACCAATTTTTGAATCATCAGCATTCTTTGTAAAAGCATAAATCTTTCCACCAAATTGCAATTTAAACATCGAAACATAATATGATGAGTCAAATTGAACGCTAATTTTTTGCTTTGTGCCAACTTTATAGAAAACTCCTTCTTCAATTCCACTCATTGATTTAACAAAGGAAGCTGTATCGCCAAGAACTTTAACAACTGTTGCTTTAAATTCTGTTTGTTCAAATACAACTTCAATTACATTTTCTTTAGCAGCAACGAAACTAATTTCATCGCCTAATTGATCGTCAGCAACTTTTGTTCCATTAAAAACAACTGATTTAACTTCAAAATGTGCATTTGCCGTTAATGATAATTTAATTGCATCGCCTTCGTGGTAAGCAGTTTTATCAACACTTGCTACACCACCTTCACTTGCGTTAACTGTAACACCAAATATTTCAACTTTGGAAAGTTCTAATGTTAAGAAAACATTATGTGCTGGCATTGCAAATGAATATTTTACGCCAGCTTCAACTTCTTTAAATCCTTCTGGAAGTCCAGAAATTGATGAATATTTAAATTCAGCGTTAGTATTTTCAACCGTAACGACAACTTCTTCGCCAGCTTTAGCGACTTCTTTATCTACTTTAATACTTGCGCCTTCGACATCGCCTTTAACATTAGCCATAACTCCGAATTTTTGAACAAATTCAAGATTTGCTTTTACGCTGACGTCACTTTCAGGCATCTTAAATGAATAAGTTTTACTTTTTTCGACTTCAGTAACTTCTGTATTATCATTTAATAAAATGCCAAAACATGTTTTATCTGTATCTGTAACATTAACATTAACAGTGACAATTTCACCTTTTTTAGCTTTTGCAACGCTTGTTGAAACAGTTGCTCCTTCAACGCTTACTACGTTGACTTTATATTCTAATTCTACTGGCTCTACAGGTGTTTCTTCTTTACAACTTGCTAACGAGATTGCTCCAAAACTTAAGACACCTGCCAATGCTACCATCGGAATAATTTTCTTTTTCATATAGTTAAATCCCTCTTTTCATTGGATATATTTTATTGACTTAAAATGAAATTTTATAAAAATAAATAAATTTCTTAATACTATCTTAATGCTTACTTATAAATAGATTTAGCCTGAAGTTTATATAAAAAATCACCCTTATAAAACCGATATAAGAGTGATTGAGGAGAGGAAAAAAATTAAGTTATTTTAATCTTCCTATTAATAAAAGATGATCAGAATCAATAATCTTTTCTATATTGAAATAATCTTCATATCGTTTTGCTTCTTCTTTAAAAGAGAGAAATTCTCTATAAATTGAAGAATCAACATTTTTATGATGAGCATTTAATTTTTCTAAAGACATTGAATGCATAATTGCAAATCTACCATTTTCTTTTAAAGAGTATTTAATTTTTAGTTTTAATGCTTCAGGATCTTTAAAATGAGGATAAGCATTATAAATGATTATATAATCAAATTTTTTATCGAATTTATGGGTTAAAAAATCATCAGCAATAAAAATATAACCATCTTTATTTTCTTTATATTTTTCTTTAGCAATTTCAATCATGTTACATGAAATATCAATTGCTGTTACAGGTGATTTAGAATGTTTATGTAATAAATTAGTAACAACTCCTGTTCCACAAGCAACATCTAAAATATCATCATGTTCATGAATATCTAATTCATCAATTAATTTTTCTTTATATTCAATTGATAAAGCTTCACGCTCATCCCATGATGGAGCAACTTTATCAAAAAAGTTCTTAATTACATTTTCCATTTTTATTTATTAAAGAAAGTTGCGACATCAATTTTTTGATATCCACCAAAACTTGTTGGGCAACTAAAGATTTCATCTGCTAATTCTTTATTTAAAAAAGCTTTAGTAATTTCATTTACTTTTTCTTTCATATCGATATCTTTAAAGGCGTCTGCATATACAATTTTTGCATTATACCAAGTATTTGCTAATGCAGTTTCAACGTTTGTGTAATATGCGTTATATGGCATTTGTAAATAAACTTCGTTATTTTTCCAAGCTTTAATTGAATTTAAAACAAGTTTAGTATCGTCAGTCATTTTAATATTTTTAATAGCTGCAGCATCAATAATCATCTTATCGATCTTATCGCCTAAAGATACTAATTTTTCTTTTTCAATTTTTTGAATACCATCTTTTGATAAATCAGTAACAACATTATTAATATTAGCAACATTAAATGGTTCATAATTTTGAACAGTCATTAAGTGGTCTGTTGTTCCCCAGTTTCCTAAACCACAAATATAAACTGATTCTTTAGATTTTAAATCTTTTGTCATCTTAGAAATTAATTCTTTTTGATCAGCAATATATTTATTTAATTTAGTTGCTTTTGCTTTTTCTTTAAAAATATTACCAAGTAAATTTAAACTGTTTTTAATTGCATCATCAAAAACACCTTTATAACCATATTTTACAGTAACAACAGGTACTCCTAATTGTTTTTGAAGTGCATTTGCTTTATCAGCATCTTCATATTCAGAAATAACGATATCTGGATCGCATGATAAAATCTTTTCTGCTTCAGCTGCTTGAGCATTTGGTCCACCTACCCCACATGATGGTAGTGTTTTGAAGATTTCTTTATTAGCCAAAAAATATGGTCTAGCACTTGTATCAAACATTTTTGGTCTTTTTTCTAATATATAGTTATCAATATCTTCAACTCCACTTAATAAATTAACATCACCAATATAAGAATAAAGTCTTAAAGCACCTGCACCAATACAAACTATTTTTTTATAGCTTCCTGGTTTAACTTCAACGTTTCTTCCTACCATATCTGTAATTGTTGTAACTTGTCCATCGTTTCCGCCTTCGCTTGTGCCACAACCAGTTAATAAGATTGCACCAAGAGCAAGCATAATTAATCCGTGTTTATTTTTCATCAATTTTACCTCCTTCGATGTAAATAAATTTTTTATTATCAATATCTTTAATAGTTGCTTTAACATCAAAAATATCTGAAATATTTGTCTCGTTTATGACCTCTTTATCACCACTATACTTAATCTTGTTATCCTTTAATAAAAAGAATTTATCACCATAATAAGATGCTATAGAAATATCATGAATTGAAATCAAAATTGATATGTTTTTATTTCTACAAATCTTATGTGCTTCATCTAAAATTAATTGTTCATTTCCAATATCTAAATTGCCTGTTGGCTCATCAAAAATTAATACTCTTGGTTCTTGAACAAGTGCTCTAGCAATAGCTATTTTTTGTCTTTCCCCACCACTTAATTCATTGACATTTTTATTTAAAAATCCTTCTAAATGCATTTCTTTTATGACATTTTGTACTATTTCTTCATCTTTTTTGGACGGGAACAATGAATAATGAGATACTCTTCCTGATAGTATCGTTTCATATACACTTAAGTCGCCAAATTCAATAGTTTGTGGTACATACGAAATAAGCTTTGCTCTATCTTTAGATTTCATGTTATTTAAGTTAAATTCATCAACAAAAATATTTCCAGATTTTGGTTTAATTAATCCGACAATTAGCTTAAATAAAGTTGATTTCCCAACACCATTTTTTCCTAGAATAATACCAATTTCTCCATCGTTTAAACTCAAAGAAATATCATCCAAAATGAGTGGAGAATTTTTACGATATTTAAATGATAAATTCTCTATTTTAAGCATGATTCTTTCTCCATGAAAAAATTAAAACTAAGAAGAATGGTGCACCTAAAAGTGATGTAATTGCACCAACTGGAAGTGCACTTCCGTTTCCAATTGTTCTTGATAAAATATCAGCGAATAAAAGTAAAACGCTTCCTGAAAAAAATGTTGTAGGAATATAAAATCTATGGTCACTACCAATAATTCTTTTAATAACTTGAGGACAAATAAGTCCAACAAAACCAATAATTCCAAGCATCGAAACACACACGGCCGTTATAACAGAAGCAATTAACAAAGACACAAATCTTAACAACTCAACATTAATTCCCATAGCTTTTGCTGAGTCTTCCCCACTTAATAAAGTGTTGTATCTCCACGACATTAACATAAAGAAAATTAATCCAATTAAAACAACAATAAACATAATTAAATCAGTTTCATATGTTGCTCTTCCTAAATCGCCAAAATTCCAAATTACTGCTGCTGATAATCCAACATCAGTTGCATAAAACTGTAAAATTGTTGTTGCAGCATTCCAAATATAACCAATTGCAATACCAGCTAAAGCAATTGTTGAAGGTGAAAATTTTCTAAATTTGCATAATCCTAAAACAACAAAAATAGAAATTATTGAAAAAATAAATGCCATTAAGGAAGTTGCAAATGGATTAAAGCCTTTTGTTAAATTATTTAAATTATTTCCAGTTGATAAAAATCCACCACTTAAAGCAATAATAGATAAATTAGCTCCAAAAACTGCTGCATTTGATACACCAAGTGTTGCAGGAGATGCCATTTCATTTTTTAAACTTGTTTGCATTATAAGACCACTAACTGCAAGTCCTCCTCCTGCAATTAAAGCTGCTAAAACTCTAGGCATTCTAATGTTCCAAACAATATTATTATTTGCGTTTGTACTCACATTAAATAACGCTTTAAAAGACTCAACAAAACCCATGTTGCTTGATCCAACAAAAATTCCAATAAATAACAACATGATTGTTAAGATTATTGTAGCAATTAAAGTAATAATTTTTCGTTTATTAGCACTTTTTATTTCACGAGTCATAACGTCAATATTATATGCTAAATAACCAAGATATAAAACAAATAATTTAATTTTGTTCGATAACTTTTAATAGATATAGAACACTTTGTTTGATATAATGTGTTTAAATAAACAAAAGGTATTACAACTTATGGATAAACGTATAACTAAAACAAAACAAGGCTTGCACAAAGCATTAAAAACACTTTTAAATAAGATGGATTATAGTGAAATTAATATTCAAAATTTACTTGATGAATCTAAGATTTCTCGTTCAACTTTTTATAGTCATTATAAAAATAAAGATGATGTTTTATTATCAATTGTTAATGATATTTTTGATCACGTCTTCTCTCACACTTTAGAAGTTGAAGAAACTCACGATTTTAGTAAAAATTCTATCCTAGATTTTTCACATTTAATAACTCATATTCTTTATCATTTGCATGATGAAAAAGAGATGATTGAAGCAATCATCAATAATTCTTCTTCATCAATTTTCTTTGAAGAAATGAGAAAAAGAATCATTAAAATTAACGAAATCATTATCGAAGAAAGAAACACAAAAAATAAAACTGTTCCTTATAAATTACTACTTGAAATTGCAAACGAAAACTTCATTGTTTTAGTTAAACATTGGTTTAAAAATAACTGTGTAGCAACTCCAGAAACTATTACTTCTTATTATTTTTCATTAATTTCTTAATAACTACTTACATCCTTCTATTATGAATGGACATACATAAGAATCTCAAAAGCTTAATAATTCAATCAGTACATGGAAAATTTCAATGATTATTTTAGATGCTTTTACAGACATTATTGCTTTATCATTTTTAATATTATTCGTCATATCCATCACAAAAGCCATGCAAAAATAGCATATTTTAAATTTTATAGTCATTAATTGATTGGTTTAAAAACGAAATTTTATAAGTAAAATTTTAAGATTAGCAACAAATAAGTTTTCAAAAAAAAGAAGCTCCCATTTAAAAGCCTTAGAGAACACTCTTGGCTTTTAATTCTCAATATAACTTTTTTTCAGTATCAAATCACCAGGTTTACTTAATATTATATTTTTTGCAAAAAGAATTAAAACTATTGATATCTGTTCGTGAAGCTGGCCCATTGTCCAAAACAACCTTTGTTCCAGGAAGTTCAAATGCAATTTGAGCATTCTTGATGCCATTAGCATTTTTCAACGTTTGTAATGCATAATTTTTAGCTTCGTCTTCATTTTCTGCTACTACATTTACTGAAGCAATCCTAATCCCATCAGTAAGAGTATTACATAAAACACTATAATTTCTTTTCATAAACTTCTACCTTTCATAACCATATCACAGTTGTGTTTAATATACCCGCTAAGGCTATAACCTTTGTCAGCACATTTTTCATTTCTTTGACGTTATATCTTTCAACAGATAAGTAAGTAAATTGATAAATTTAATAATCTAAATATTGAACTTTTATAGAAAACTTTCTTTTTTTGACAATATACCTACTTAAAATAACAATGTTGTAATATGAAAAATTATTACTTCTTATTACTTTCATAAAATTCCATAGGCTTAAAATTCCTAAAAATAAAATGCTTTTTTTAATAATTATTTGCCATCTCTTTTGTGAAATAATATAGCTACAATGAAAATAAAAATAACTAAATAAATTGTATAATCCATTTTATTTATATCATCCTTATTTATGAAGATTATCTAGCCAAGCGCAGATACATTTCCAGAGAACATAAATGCAAGCTATCCACGCACCAATTACTAAAACCGTCATTCTATCCCCCTAAAAGATATGAATTTATTCCTAAATGTTAGGATAAATTATTCTTACACACTTATTATAAATGCCTTGAGTTCAATTAAAATTGACAATAAATGGCAAAAATATGGTTATCGCTATAAAAACAATCAAATATAGAATGTAGTTTTTTTGTATAGCACAATTATTTTTATTAGAGTTTTATTCACCCCTCATGTGCAAATAAGCATTTTTATTTTTTAATTTATACTAATAATTCGAATTCCCAACATTTAAAAGTCTTAGAGATTACTCTTGGCTTTTAATTCTCAATATAACTTTTTTTCAGTATCAAATCATCAGGTTTACTTAATATTATGTTTTTTGCAAAAAGAATTAAAACTATTGATATCTATTTGTGAAGCTGGCCCATTGTCCAAAACAACCTTTGTTCCAGGAAGCTCAAATGCGATTTGCGCATTCTTGACACCATAAGCATTTTTCATTGATTGTAATGCATAATTTTTAGCTTCGTCTTCGTTTTCTGCTACTACACTAACTTGAGTAATCCTGATCTCATCAGAAAAAAGTCAAACATAAAACACTATAATTTCTTGTCATAAACTTCTACCTTTCATAACCATATTTACAATTGTGGTTAATATACCCATTGAGGCCATAGCCTTTATCAGCACATTTTTTCATTTCTTCAACGTTATATCTTCCAGCAGATAAGTAAGTATATCTATAAATTGAATAATCTGAAAATTGAACTTTTATATAATCATAGCCGTACTCATACGCAATAATTCCTGAATTTCCTTTCAAATTTTTGTATCTAATCATTATAAAGTCCTCCTAATAATCAAAATCATCGTAATCATCTTCATCCACATATTTTCTGTCTAAACAGTTATCATAAAAAATCTTTTGACTTCCTTCGAATCTCAAGTCTTACAGTTTAATCATCGCCATATAATATCCTATTCTAAAAATCAAAACAATCTTTCTGAATGCGTAAAACTGATTTCAAACGCAACTCTTTCGATTAATTTATCAATAAGAAGTTTTCTGGTAATCTTGCATTTATTTGCAACAATCGAATAACTGTTTCCCTTTTCAATAAAAGATTTATAACGCTTTGACAAACAACTTCCATTGCAGAAAGTTTGAGCGTAGCAACTTGAACATTCATTTCTTAACATTAGTGATGTTTCATTTAGCATACTTATCTTCTTTTCATCTATGCATATATTTCCGTCTTTGATTTTTCCAATAAGAAATAATGATTGGGCTTTATCTTCTATATCAAAGCATTCATAACAAGTCGAAATATCATTAAATGGAGTTATAACCATATTGCTGCCAAATGCACCACAATGAAAACAACGATTGCTTCGCCTAAAACAAGAATAACTGATTTTCATGTTAGTAAATTTCTTACATAAGATACAAAATATCTCGCAAAATTTATTATCTAAATCAGTTATTCCGTTGTTAAAGCAGTTGCCACAAACGCTAACGGGCTCAATATTAATATTTTTAAAACCATTTTTATTTAGAAATTCACACCATTCCTCTAAATTTTCTAAGCTAAAATTAGTAACAGTAGTTCTTATTAAAAGATTATCCTTATTTTTAATTGAATATAAAGTCTTGATAGCTTCTTCAAAAGAATCACCATTTGGCAATGGACGTTGAACATTTTGGTATTTTTTTGTGCCGTCTATAGACAAAGTTATATAATCGAAGTTTTTTTGTATGTATTTGCGATGTTCATCTTTCATAATTCCATTCGATGTTATATGAAAGTTGGCTAATAGTAAAAGCCTGTTACATTCAGATTTAGTGTATTCAACTATTTGTTTAAGAACATCAAAATTTTGAGTAGGTTCCCCAAGACCATGAAAACGAATAGTGATTTCCTTAGCCCCTTTATTAATTGCGTTATTTATTAAATAATCTATCGTAATTTTTGCACTCGAAAAGGATAGATTTTCATTACAATTGTTGTATGCATAACAATAAACACATTTTAGGTTGCACCTTGTCGTCATCAAAAAAGTCACACTAGTTGGACTATATGTCTTTTCAATCACAAAATTCTTTTTTTTAAAAGAAACGATACCTTCATCACATAATATTTTCAAAAAAACATCTGATAAATGATCACATATTTCTTCAAAATTGCTCGAAACTTGAATAATTCTATTATTATCAAAATTTAAAAGGTGTGCTTTATGATTATCATCATTAATAAGATAACAACCATATTTTTTTAAATACTTTATTTTCATTAGTGATCATATCCACAGCAAATATCCGGATCTGCTTCGCAAGAATCCCAAGGAGCTGGCCCACCATCTGGCACCCAACAATCTGTTGGGTCATCGTAATCGTAACAATCGCAGTCATAGTCACAATCGCAATCGCAATCATCGCAGTCTTGACAATCGGAATCACAATCATAGCAGTCGTAATCGCAATCACAATCATAGCAATCGTAATAATCTGATTCGCTCGAATTTGTAACAAAATCTAAAATAATTTTCATAACATCCTCCTTATTTAGTTTAATTAATTGATTCGATGATAGACAGATATGGTCCATTTAAGTTATAAATGACTTCAGTATAAAATCGGTCTAATGTTTGAGCAAAATTTTCACATGTCAGAGCTATAACGCCATTCTTTGCTTTTGTTTCGGTAGTTCCCTTATAGCTAAAATCTACCTCATTGTAAATCTGATCAATGCAACAATTAAAAAGCGTTGTTTCAATAACTTTATTCTTTTTCCGTTTTTCTTCGTTATATGCGGTTCTAAAACCCAACATGGCAGTTATGGCTATTCTCCCTGAAATATTAAAGAAATCTATATGAGAATAAATGGTAACTGGTATTCCTTTAAGCTTAAGAATCAAAGGGAATTGTACTTCAAACCATCCATTTTCATAATATTCGATTGGTTTTGTAATATTTCCCGCTCTTCTAATAAATAAATCTTTTGTGATAGAAAAAGCTTGTTGCTGTAATTGTTCAATTGCCATTTCTATTCCTCCTGGATTTTTTTACACAAAACCATATCTTTATGTAAGAAGCATCCACCATGACACTCTGAATTATATTCGCAACCAGGACACCCCTTTAATAAAATTCTTCTCACTTTATTAAATGTATCACTATGCCACTCTTTTAATATTGTGCTATTTTTTAAACTAATTTTAAATTTTTCATTAACATCAAAACTGCATGGATACATATTCAAATCAGCATCTATATAACAAGTAAATCTAGTAGCTTCACATGTATCAAGATACTTCATGTTAAAGTTAAGGCTTGAGTTAATTAAACTCACAACAAAGCAACCATCAATTCCAACTTTAAAACTATATTTTTTGCTTCTAATAAAAGATATAAACTTTTCTAAACGAGGATCATTATATTTCAAACATTTATCTTTCTGTCCTAAGCCTACTGGCTTATGAGTTAAAAAAACAACTGCATTTATTCCTAAATGGAAGGCTTCGTTTTCCAATAACTCAATAGCTTCTTCAATTGTGTCATTATTCAAAACAAAATGGATATTGGTTTTAACGCCTGCTTTGATAAATCTTTGAATTGCATTGATTGTATAATCGCTTCTATACCAACTAACAGCCACGGCACCGCAATATTTTTTAGACAAAGCAATTTCTTCATCAGTAAGTTTAAAACCGCTCGTGGTATAGTTTGGGACTATATGATTTTCTCTACAAATAGCTAAAATTTCACCAAAATGTTCATGCTCATTTGGATCTCCTCTGCCGCCTAATGCAAACTGATTTGTTAAATCCCTGCACTCTTCAGCGATTTTTCTAAAATTTTCAACAGACATATTTGGTTTATGAATATTTAATCCATTTTGATAACATTGAACACCTGACTTCATGCATAATCCAGATAATCCATGAGTGCAATGCCCCATAATCCCTACATCGATTAAATGAGGAAAGTTTGCATAAAAAGGGTCTATTCCAGTTGGCTTATAATCTTTAGTTAAGATGTCACTTCTTGTAGAAACGCCAGTTTTGTAATCAAAAGTATAGATATAATTCAAAATATGGTCCTTTCTTTTTACTTTATTACCTTCATATATACTTTCGATTATCATTCTAGGATTTTCAAATAAAAGTTTCCTCTTTGCTTCGCTATCCAAATTATCAATTTTCCTTGAAAAAAACTTTTTTTGCTTATCTATACTTCTCAGTTCCTTATTAGGTTCAATATTTGATTTATGAATAAAATTTAATTTTTTCTCCATAAAATTTCTCCCTTCTGATTTAAATCACCATAAGAATATTTTGTCCAATGGCAAACGCATCCGCCTCCACAGTTGCTTAATGCCTTGCACTTTAAACAATCTTTGTCGGGTAAACATCTTAATTCTTTATAAATATTATCTATATCTGGCTCGTTTAAAAATTCAATAAGTGTTTTTGCATCATAGAAATCGTTATTTAGTTTTCCTATTTTAATATTAGTCATAGCATTACACGGAATTATGGTTCCATCAGTATCAAATACCAATCCGGCATGTTTTAATAGTTGACAAACTGTAGTCATTTGCTTTTTTTTTACTAATTTTGATAAAAATTCAGTAGGCCGCAAGCAAAGTGGATATCCATTAAACAAATCAAAATTTCCTTCACAAGCTTCATCAAGTTCATCGTAAGAGTTAATAAATTTATTAATAATTTCTGAGGGTCTTTCAGGCAATTCATATGTCGATGAATATTGCATTTCGTAGCAGAAAGAAAAATGAAAATGTTTCACGCCTAAATTATATAAAGTTTTTACTCCCTCTATATACGACGGAATATTGTCCTTTGTCAATACCATTGAAACGTTAAATCGCTTGTCTTTATGTATTAAATAATTGATGCCTTCAACAACATCCCTATACCTATCAAATCCAGTAACATTTCTAAATATTTCTCTATTTTCGCCTTTGCACGAAATAGTAATGCTATTTAACTTTGACGCTAGGATTTTATCAGCAAATTCTTTATTGCTAAATAATACACCATTTGTGATAATCGAAACTTTCATTCTTTTATCATTTATATATTGAATTAAATCAAATAGATAAGAATACAAAGTAGGCTCTCCACCCATTAAAACAATTCTCTTTATTCCTACATCACTACAAATATCAATTATTTTTGTAGCATCTTCATAAGATAATGTGTCTTCTTTTCTATAATTTGTGTTAGATGCATAACACCATACACATCGCAAATTACAACTTCTATTAAGAGTAAGCCAACAAACTCGATATTTCATTTATATTTCCTCTTTTTTTCTGCAATAATTCCGTTTAATTTTGGTAATTGCCTCTTGTAAAGATTGTTTTGTTATTCGCTTTTTAATTAAATCAACAAAAAATGGATATCCAGGATTATTAAGAAGTTTCGCTTTTAAAGAATTAGAATCTACAGTAGCAATTTTATGGGCATTTGGACCCATAATAATTCCTATACATCTATTATTGTTAAAGTATTTATTTATATTAAAACCTTTTCCATTGTAATCAAAATATTCAGCTTGATCATGCTCAAATGAATTGCCCTTAAGAATTCCTTTAGCAATATTTTGTTTAATTTCTAAATCCCCAATTATCACAATAAAGCATTTTCTTGGAATCTCTATATTCTTAGAAAGTGCAAAGCTTTCTTCAAAATATTTGCTTACTTGTTCTTCTGTTAGTTCACCAAGATTTCTTGAGCAATTATCCTTATCGCATTCATCATTATGAATTGGATTTTTCTTTAAATTAAGTTCGTCATCATTTTTAATAATTTCTTCTACATCTTTTTTAACTGTTTCTGTAACATTTTCTATTACCTTATCAACATCTTTAGAAGTAACTTTTCCATTAGTAACATTGTCTTTAAGTGGGAATGAACTTATTAATGCACTTCTAGATGGCTCAGGTCCTAAAGCAGTTTCTGGTATCTCAGCCATGAAGCCATTATGAATACAATCTGATTTAAAAGAACCACTAAATGGATCTTTATAAGAACTAAGATAAAGTAATTCTTTCGCTCTTGTTATTGCAACATAAAAAAGTCTTCTTTCAGCCTCTAAGTCATCCACGCATTGAACAAAATAGTCATTTGGGATACATCCAACTTGAACTCCAATTAAAAACACTACTTTAAATTCAAGCCCTTTCGAACGATGCATAGTCATTAAATTGACTGCATCTAAATTTGTACTTCTATTTGTATCGTTAGTTTCATATGAAATTGCAAGATGATCTAAAAATTCTTTTAAAGACTTATTTGTAAATACTTCTTCATAATTCTTAGCAATATCAAAAGCTTGTAATGCATAATTAAATTTTTCTTGCTGAGTTTCATCATATCCTTTTCTTTCCATGTAAGAGAGATAACAAGCAATTACCTTTGTTGGGCTCCAATCTTTTGCTTCATGAAGTTGTGTTATCATTGCATAACGTTCACGAAATTCAATTGAACCATCAAAATCGATATCAGAAAGATAAATTTTATCAATCCATTCCATCGTTTCATAATTGCAATCTTGACCATATAAATCACAATAAGCACCTTTAGCATCTTCAAAAGTAAACTTGTCAAAACATCTTGTAGGGAAATTTAAAGCTTCGCTCATATCTGATGATGAAGATAAATCAACAATAGATTGCAAAACATTGATGAATGTTGAATATCTTGCATTATCATCAAGTTCAATATTTTCAGATTCAATATTTCTATTTTTTAATGCTTTTCTAATTTGGTCACTTTGATTGTTATTTCTATATAAAACAGCAATATCTGAAGGATTAAATCTATTGCTGGATATTAATTCTTCAATTTTGTCAGCTACCCAATCGCTTTCTTTTTCTTCAGAAGGAAGCCATTTAAAAATAGGTTTCAAACCATTAGGCCTAAATGGAATTATTGCTTTTCTAACACGATTTTTGTTTTTACTAATAATTCTATTAGCAACATTTATAATTTCTGCTTGAGAGCGAAAATTCTTCTCAAGTTTGATACATTCATATTCACCAGAAGAGGCTTTTTGGCGAATGTAACCAGGTCTAGCTCCCCTCCATTCATAAATAGCTTGGTCATCATCTCCAACTAAGCAAACATTTGTATCATTTCCGATAATTAAATCGAGAAGTCTATTTTGTGCTTCATTTGTGTCTTGATATTCATCTACAAAAATATACTTATATTTTTCACTTATTATATTTCTAATATTATTATTTTCGCTTAATAAATTTACAGGAATAAATATCATGTCATCCATATCTACTAAGCAAGAATCTTTCATTATTTTTGAATACTCTAATAGTAAATCATCGTAATATTGAATATGTTGATATTCTTCAAAGCTTTTTGTCGCTCTTAAGTAATTAAAAATTGCAGTTCCTTCAACTGGAGCTTCATTTCTTTTCCTAAAAATATTTTTAAAGATATATTGAATGTCATTCCCTTTAGCTATCTTAACTTGCTTCTCAAATCCAATTGTTGGATTATATTGGCGAATAATTTCTAAACCAAAAGCATGGAAGGTTTTAACATTCGTTTTAATCCCGAGTTTAGCATTTTCTTTTGCTATTCTTTTTTTCATTTCTTGAGCAGCTTTGTTACTAAAAGTAAGAGCAAGAATTTCTTCAGGTTTTACTCCGCTTTTCCACAACTTTGTTATTCTATTAACAATAACAGTTGTTTTTCCACTTCCTGCGCAAGATAAAACTAATATCTTTTTTGCATCACTATTTATTACAGCTTGTTGTTCTAATGTTAATGCCATATCTAAGTTAATTTCCTAATACTCAACCAAAATATTGACTCCATAAGAAGAATTAAAACCGCCACCAGTTACTGAAGATATAGTTAACTTATATTTTCTTCCTAAGGAAATTTCATTGAAAATAGTTTTATTATAATCTTTGCTCACGTAGCCAATATGCTTTCCGTCCATCGTAACAATTTTAATTGCATATCTATCGTATGGATTATTTGGTTCTAATATAAATTGCAATTTGTCCCCTGCTTTTAAATTTCTTATTACACGTTGTCGATTTTCAAAAGTAACTCCAACCGCTTTTATATAAAAATTTGGCATTTTGTCTCCCCTTTAATTGCTTAACAATTAATAAACTTTATTTTATTTCTTCTTAAATTTTAATAGAGAACCAAAAACACAAAAATTGACAATAATTGCCATTATCAAATTTTTAAATTATTTTCTTTTTAAAATTTTCAAAAAATCAACTTTTTTAATACTTCTTAGCAATCTCACTTGCAATATTTTTAACTTTATCAATTATAGATTGAGGTTCAAGTAAAGTTACATCTTCTCCCCATCCTAAAATAAAGGAAACAACTTGATCTTCGTTTTGCATATCTAAAGTTACTGTAACTGTATCATCATCGTTTTCTTCAACTTTTTGATTTTTTCCATATATTCTTTCTTTAACAAGTTGCTTTCTTATACCTTTAGCAATGAATTTAACATGAATAAATTCACCATTATTTTTAAATCCATTTGCATCAAAATAATCTTCTGCTTTAAAGTTTTTCCAAACCTTAAAAGTTTCATCAAGCATTTTATAATTCTTTATTCTATTTAATTTAAAATACCATACTTCTCCAACTTCAGGAGTATATGCTAAAAAGAACCATGCATTATTAAAATTGAATAATTTATAAGGATGTAAGATGTGTGTTTTATTTCCATTTTTAATAGAAGAATAATCAATTGAAATTACTCTTTTTTCTTTAATAGCTTTATCTATAAAGTGAAATCTATCATTTATATCTTTTTCATTCATTGATAATTGATAATGATCAACAATCATTAAATCTTCATTATCTTCAGGAAGTTCAATTCTAGAAGCAATTTTACCAATTGCTTTAGAATAAAGATTCTTTTTTAAGAAATCTTTTTTAGACATTAAAATATTAAATCCATCAATTATTGCTTCTTTTTCTTCTTCATTTAATTTTAAAGAAGAAATAATTGAATTATCTTTTAATTTATATCCACCATATCTTCCTGGAATCGTCTCAATATAATATCCACATTCTTCTAATTCCTTACGATATTCACCAATATTTCTTGAATTAGTTTCTAAAATATCTGCAAGTTCTGAAACTTTATAAATTTTGCCTGTATTTAATATTTCAAGCATTTTAATACACATTGCAGCTTTTCCCATTGTTTTATCCTCTTAATAATCGTTAATTCTTCCTCAATTATTTTAACAAAATAACGTTATAAAGTACCAAAAAATAAGTAAAACTGTCTATATATGGCAGGTTGCACTATTTTTTAGGTACAAAAAGCAAATGGTGGAGATTTCTCTCCACCATCATTAATTAATATTATTTTTGTTCAAATCCTTCTTCGTGAGCATTAGGATATTTTTCTCTATGATAGTTATAAGTTGTGTGAAGTAACTTATGAGCTAGCATACTTCCTGGTTCAATTAAATATGTTTTATAAAGTTGAATAATATCAGGATTTAAATGAGATCTTCTAATTGCTTTAGATTTATCTTCTCTATATAAAACTTCCGCTCTTTTTGCTGCATAAGTTTCTAAAATATCATCATCTTCATTAGGGAGGAATAATTCTTTAACAAATGGCTGTCCGCCACCATTAATACATCCTCCTGGACATCCCATAATTTCAACAAAATCATATTTACTCTTTCCATTTTTAATTTCATCTAAAATTACTTTGGCATTTTTCATTCCTGAAGCAACAGCAATGTTATATGTTTGATTATTAATCGAAAGTGTTGCTTCTTTAATTCCTTTAAATCCTCTAACAGGAGTAAATTCAATTGGTTCAAGTTCAGCACCAGTTAAAACGTGATATGCAGTTCTAACAGCTGCTTCCATAACGCCACCTGTAACACCAAATATAACGCCAGCTCCACTATAACTACCGATTAAATCATTATCAAATTCTTCATCAGGTAATTTCTTCCAAGTAATACCAGATCTTCTAATAAGCTTTGCTAATTCTCTTGTTGTTAAAACTACATCGACATCTTTAATTCCATCAACTTTATTAGCATCTCTTTCTTTTTCATATTTTTTAGCAACACAAGGCATAATAGAAACAACGCAAATTTTTGATCTATCTAAATTATGTTTTGTTGCATAATATGATTTTATAATTGCACCCATCATTTGATGAGGTGATTTGCAAGTTGAAAGATGAGGAATTAAATCTGGATAATAATATTCAATATAATTTACCCAACCTGGACTGCATGAAGTAATCATTGGTGAAACGCCTTTTGTTGATAAACGTTTAAGCCATTCACTTGCTTCTTCCATAATTGTTAAATCAGCAGCAAAGTTTGTATCAAATACTCTATAGAAACCAAGTCTATGAAGTGCAGCAACCATTTTTCCTGTGCAAGTTGTGCCTATTTTTTCTCCAAATTCCTCGCCAATCGCGGCTCTAACTGCAGGAGCTGTTTGAACAATAACGATTTTTCCTTCTTGGAAAGCTTTATCTAATTTATCAATTTCACTATGTTCCATTAATGCACCAGTTGGACAAACATTGATACATTGTCCACATTGAATGCAAGGAACATTATTAAATGATCTATTACCAGCTGGAGAAACAATTGTATTAAAACCACGTTTTTCAAATCCAAGAATTCCTATTCCTTGGTTATCTTTACAAGCTTCAATACATCTTCCACAAAGAATACATTTTGATGTATCTCTTATTATGCCAGGTGCAACATCATCATAAGTTGTAGGTGTTTTTTCACCTGCATATTGTTCAGGACGAGCACCAACAATTCTAGAAACTTCTAAAAGTTCACATTGTCCATTTTTTGAACATGATTGACAATCAAATGAGTGATTTGATAAAAGAAGTTCAACACTAGTTCTTCTTGCAACAACTGCTGAAGGATCATTAATTGAAATTTCAAGTCCTTCACGAACAGGATATGCACATGATGGAACTAATCTTCTTTCATTATTTACTTTAACCAAGCAAACTCTACATGAAGCAAGTGAGCAACGACCTTTTTTCCAGTTACATAAAGTTGGAATTTGATAACCACATGCTTTAGCTGCTTCTAATATTGTAAGGGAGTCATCAACCTTATATGCAATATTTTCAATTTTAATATTTACTAAACCCATATCAATAGCTCCTCTTATTTATTGCTAATTGCACCAAACTTACATGCAGACATACATGTTCCACATTTAATACATTTAGAAGTATCAATATGGAATACAGTTTTACCAACTTCGCCACTTATAGCATTTGTTGGACAGTTTCTAGCACAAAGTGAACATTTTTTACATTTATTAGGATCAATTACATAATCAATCAACTTCTTGCAAACGCCAGCGTCACATTTCTTATCATTTACGTGTCTTAAATAAACTTCTTTAAATTTATGAAGTGTAGATAAAACTGGATTTGATGCTGTTTGACCTAAACCACAAAGGCTACCAACTCTAATTGATTCACTTAAATCTTCAAGTTTATCTAAATCTTCAAGAGTTCCATTTCCATCAGTAATTCGTGTAATAATTTCTAATAATCTTTTTGTACCTATACGACATTGTGAACATTTTCCACATGATTCATCACAAATAAATTCAAGGTAGAATTTTGCTACGTCAACCATACAGTTGTCTTCATCCATAACGATAGCTCCACCACTACCCATCATGGACCCTCTAGCAATAAGGTTATCAAAATCAATTGGTGTATCAAGTTCTGTAAGAGTTAAACATCCTCCTGATGGACCACCAGTTTGAATAGCTTGAAATTGTTTATTATTAGGAATGCCGCCGCCAATATCAAAAATTAATTCTCTTAAAGTTGTACCCATTGGAACTTCAACAAGTCCAACATTTTTAACTTTACCACCAAGAGCAAAAACCTTTGTTCCTTTTGATTTTTCTGTACCAACTTTAGCGAACTCTTTTCCGCCAACTCTTAAAATATATGGCACATTTGCAAGGGTTTCTACGTTATTTATGATAGTTGGAGAGTCCCATAAACCTTTAACAGCTGGGAAAGGTGGACGAGGTCTAGGCATACCACGTTTGCCTTCAATTGAGTTTAATAATGCCGTTTCTTCGCCACATACGAAAGCACCAGCACCAAGTCTAATATGTACTCTAAATGAGAAACCTGTGTTTAAAATGTTGTCTCCAAGTAAACCAGCTTTCTCTAATTCATCAATCGCAATTCTAAGTCTAGAAACAGCAATTGGATATTCAGCTCTAACATAGAAATAACCATCACTTGCACCAATTGCATAGCCTGCAATCATCATGCCTTCAATAACATTAACTGGGTTTCCTTCAAGGATTGAACGATCCATAAATGCACCTGGATCACCTTCATCACCATTACAAACGACAAATTTTTGTTTTGCATCTTGATTAAAGGCAAATTGCCATTTTCTACCAGTAGGGAATCCTCCACCGCCTCTTCCTCTAAGACCTGATGATAAAACTTCATCAATAACGTCTTGAGGTTTCATGCTGAGTGCTTTTAAAAGACCTTTAAAAGCATCAAAGCCAAATGCCTCATTTAAATCTTCTGGATTAATTACACCACATCCATGTAAAGCAATACGAAGTTGCTTTTGATAGAATGGGATGTCTTCTTGCTTAATACATTTCTTATTTGTATTTGGATCTACATAAAGTAAATCTTCAATGACTTTACCATTTATTAAATCTTCTTTAACGATTCTTTTAACATCACTAACTTTAATTGCGTGATATAAAGTGTCTTCTGGATAAATTTTAACAAATGGTCCTTGAGAGCAGAAACCAAAGCAACCAACTAAATTAATAGTTACTTTGTCTTCCAATTTATATTCTTTAATTAATTTCTCAAATTCTTCTTTAATTTGTTTTGAATTAGATGATAAACATCCTGTTCCTCCACAAATTGCAATATGACGTTTATGGTCTAAACCTTTGAATTTGTCAGTAACTTTTTTAGTTGCTTCATCAATTCTTTTGTTTAAATCTTCAATTGTTTTTATTTTTAAAATCTTTTCTATTTCTTTTTTAGTCATAGTTCTACTCCATCTTCATTTCTCTATATTCTTTAATTATATTAGGGATATCAGATAATTTTACTTTTGGATAAACTTTGCCATTTATAGAAATAGCTGGTGCAATACCACAAGCACCAATACATCTTAAAGCATCAAGAGTAAACATTCCGTCTTCGGTTGTTTGTCCAGGTTTAATTTTTAAAATATCACCAAATTTATCAATGATATTTTGTCCGCCTTTTACGTAACACGCTGTGCCAAGACATACACCAATAACGAATCTTCCTTTTGGCTTTAATGAGAAAAAAGAATAAAAAGTTACAACACCATAAATATAACTAACTGGGATATTGAGTTCTTCACTAATTATTTCTTGAACTTCTAGTGGTATGTAACCATATTCTTTTTGAACGTCGCTTAAAACAAGCATCAATGGTGATGGCTCGTTTTTATACCTTTTGCAGATAGACTTTATAAGGTCTATTGCTTCCTTTCTTAAAAACATATTATTTCTCCTCAAATTTATGAAAACATTATACCTTAAATCAGCCATATAAAGAACATAATTTTGAACGAATTGTCTTAATTAGTATATTATCTTGCAAAATTATTTTTTGTTCTTTCAAATGTAATCTATCATAATTAACATTTAGTCAAGAAATAAAACTATAATATCTATTTATTTTATTTAAAAATGTATAAATTTCACAAAAATCTAAAAAATATTTACAAATATGGTTAAAATTTTATGCAAATTATTTTGACTTTTTTATACCTGTTGAATATAATTCAAGTGAGGAGAGGTAATTATGTTATTAAATTTTAAGTTTAAAAATTATAAGTCATATGCTGACACATGTAATTTTTCAATGATAGCAAACAAGGATAAATCACACGAAGATAATTTGATTACTTTTGGCAAAGATAGAATATCAAAATCAAGAATTATATATGGAGCAAATGCTTCTGGTAAAACTTCTTTTATAGATGCGCTAGAATTTATAAAAGCTTTTTCAATGATGTCCAATAACCTTGTTGAAAATAATAGAATAGGAATTAATCCTTTTAAATATAGACAGAAATTTTCAAGCATTCCATCAGAGTTTTCATTAACGTTCATAAAAAATGATGTAAAGTATTCTTATAGTTTTAGTTGTACTTTTGAAAAAGTTATTAATGAAAAACTTGATGTATATAATTCGGCAAAGCCAACAAATATTTTTACAAGAACAAATACAGATGAGTACAAGTTCAACACCGATGTTAAGCAATTAAATGAAATTAAAACAAAGAACACAAAGAATAAGTTGTTTTTGCTAACTGCAGCCACTTGGAATTATGAGAAAGTAAAGCCAGTTGTTGATTATATATTAAATGATATAATTGTCCTACACGACATCAGTCAACCAACAAAATATAATATTGGCTATATCATAGAAAACAATGATTTAGAAGAATATAAAAAATTCTGTTTGGACTTTCTAAATAATGCGGATATAAGTATTAGTGATTTTGAAATTAATTCTCAAAAAATAAAAGAATTGGGTAGACAATCCGAATTGATGACCAAACTTATGAATGTTATTACAAACAATGACCCTGAACAGATGAAAAAATTTGGTAATTCTGATGTCTTCAATATTAAAACAATTCACAATATTAATAACGAAAGCAATTCCTTTTTGTATCCTTTGGAATTAATTGAAGAATCCGACGGAACTCAACAATTATTTCACTTTGCTCCATCATTGTTCTACGCATTTAAGGAAGGCAAAGTTCTTTTAATAGATGAAATCGACAGAAGTTTACACCCATTACTTGTCGAATATATTATCAAAAAGTTTTATGATAAAAATCTCAATAAAAATAATGCACAGTTGATTTGTAATACTCATGATACAAATTTACTTAACCTTGATTTATTTAGAAGAGATGAAATTTGGTTTACTGAAAGAAACAATGCTTCTGCTTCTACTGAAATGTACGCTCTTTCAGATTTTTCTCCAAGAAAAGATGAAAATATTGAAAAAGCTTATTTGCTAGGTAGATATGGTGGAATCCCATTCGTTAAGGGGGATTAATGGCAAGAATGAGAAAAGAAATTTACAAAAAACAACGAAAGCCAATTATTGTATTAATTTGTGAAGGAAGAAATCAAACCGAAACAAAATACTTTAATCATTTTAATAAGAGAGAAAATCCATATAATCTTAAAATTCTGCCATCAGAAGCAACAGACCCTAAAAATATGGCAAAAAAAGCTAGAGAAACTATTGAAAATCTTCAATTAGATAAATCTTTAGGAGATAGAATCTTTTGTTTAGTTGATTTAGATTTATCTACAAAACAATTAAAAAAAGTTGAAGAAGAAAAAAATAAAAAAACAAGGGGAAAGTGTAAAGTTGAATTCATATTATCTAATCCTTGTTTTGAAGCGTGGTTATTATTTTATTTTGTTCAACATCCAAAAGTCGAACAATCTTCTCAAAAAGTGAAAGAACTGTCGCTAGCCTAAATATTTAATGACGATTTTGTCAAATTAAATGATGATATGTC
>OJML01000025.1_pt1 | contig 90078 bp, 77 predicted proteins | sample 1597221 | NCBI WGS metagenome assembly OJML01 (sample SAMEA2452123, study PRJEB22498) | human gut metagenome | biome: human feces; feature: human gut; material: feces | place: Australia | collected 2012 | reverse complement strand
TAAAAGCAAGGCCAGTCTATCTTTCTAAAGAAGCAAGTATTAGAACTCATTTTTTAATTAATTTCGTTGCATTAACAATTTTAAAAATAATTCAAAAAAAATTAAGAGAATCTATGCCTCATGAAGACACAACAATTGAAAAAATCATCAATAGTTTAAGAGAACTTCAAATTACAAAAATAACAGAGCAAATCTATGTTAATGGAAATGTAGATAAATTAGCAGATGCTATTTGTGAACAATTTAAAATATCATTTAACTCTAAATTTTTAAGAAAAAAATATTTAAACAGTCTTATGAACTAACTACAAAAATATGTAAATTTAAAATCAAAAAAAGAACGATGGTTATCGTATATTCGTTCTTTTTTTGATTTTATTTTGCAAAATTTGAGAAATTAAACATAGCATTAAAAGAAAAGCACCAATTAGAGTTCATCATTTAGAAAAGAAAATATAAACACATGCTAACAAGTGCGATGATTGCGCTTTTTAAATATTACTGCAACTACTTGATTGCGCTTTTAATTTCTTTTGTATAATATAATTGTGTAAAGGAAGTGTTTAAATATGTTTAAAAGAAAAATATATGATAAATTGTTAAAATGGAAAAATGAATCTAAAGGCGAAGCAGCAATCCTAGTAGAAGGCGCACGAAGAATTGGGAAATCTACTATAGTAGAGGAATTTGCAAAAGAAAATTATAAAAGTTATATACTTATTGATTTTTCTAAAACCACAAATTCCGTTAAAAACGCTTTTAATAACCTTCTTAATAGTTTAGATTCTCTATTTATGGTGCTATCACTTGAATTTAACACTCCCTTATATCAACGAGAATCAGTGATTATTTTTGATGAGGTCCAAAAATTTCCTCGCGCTAGGGAGGCTATTAAACATTTAGTTAAAGATGGAAGATATGATTATATTGAAACTGGCTCATTAATATCAATAAAGGAAAATGTAAAAGATATTCTTATTCCTTCTGAAGAACAAAGTATAAGGATGTTTCCTATGGATTTTGAAGAATTTGCTTGGGCACTAGGAGAAGGAATGATAATTGAATACATTAGAGATTGTTTTGCAAAGATGGTGCCGTTGCATGATTCAATTCACAAAAAAGCAATGTTTCTATTTAAACAATATATGCTAGTTGGTGGGATGCCTAAAGCAATAGATAAATTTATTTCTTGCAATAAGCAATTTGTTGAATGTGAAAAAGAAAAAAGAAATATATTAAAAACGTATCGTGATGATATTCATAAAATTGATAGAGCATACAAATCAAAAGTTTTATCTATTTTTGATCAAATCCCATCTTTTCTTTCTCAACATGAAAAACGAGTAAAAATTAAGTCCATCTCCAATGATACTACCGCAATTGACTATGAAGAAACATTCTTTCGGTTAAGTGATTCAATGATTTGCAATGAATGCTTCCTATGTACAGATCCCAACTTAGGATTATCACTAAATGAAAAAAGAAATTTTGTAAAGTGCTATTTAGGAGATACTGGATTACTTTTAACACATACATTTGATGAAAATAATGAAGAACAAACAAATTATCATAAAGAATTATTATCAGATAAATTATCAATTAATAAAGGTATGTTTTTTGAAAACATAATTGCTCAAATGCTTGTTTCAAATGGACATAAGTTATATTTTTACACTAGATATAATGAAGAAAAGCATAGAAATGACATAGAAATAGATTTTTTACTAACAACTGGGAATAAAGTGTCTCAAAAGTTAATTCCATTAGAAGTAAAATCATCAAAATCATATAAAGTAGAATCAATGAAAAGGTTTATTGAAAAATTTGAAGATAGAATTGATAAGGCGTATATAATTCATCCCAAGAATCTATCGATTAGAGAAGATGGAATTATATGCATTCCTGCATATATGACAATTTGCTTATAATATAGTAGAAATAAAAATGGATATTCACCCATATAAAGTGTGTATCCATTTTTTATGCTTATCAATAATTCCTAATTTAAATGCCCATTGGTGCGCTTCCTTTTACTTTAATAATGATGCAAGTAAATCTCCAGTTCCAACAAGGTGACCATGCTCATCTCTAGTTATTCTGCCATCAAATTCACCTAATTTATGACCATGCGCATCTCTTAAAATTTTTCTTCCGGAACTTTCTTGGATTTCACCAATTTTTTTGCCAGTTCTATCACGTAAAACTAGATTCATCAATCTATCCTCCTTATGAAAAAATTATAAGGATAAGATTGTACATTTTTTGGGACTTAATTTGTGATATATAAAATAATTTACCCATTATTATTGCAGTTCATCTTTCACAAATCATTTATTCAATAAGGTTGAGTGCACCATTTTCAAGTATGTAACTGGTCTATTTTCAAGGTAGTGACTGGTCTATTTTCAAGAAAAAAGGGTATACCACTAACGATACACTCCTTTTTCCTTATAATAATAGTATTAAAATTTTTAATGAAATAACTGTTTATTATTTTGCAAAGTCAGCTTCAAATAAAATTCTTCCAATTCCACCCCATGTACATACAGTTGCATATAACTTATTTCCGTTAATAAATACACTTTGAATGTTATAGTTTGAATCAGCTAAACCAGTTGGAATATTAATTGAAAGTTTGCCAACATATGTTCCATCCCAGCGATAAATCATAATAGGAACTTCTTTTTGACTATTAACTTTAAAGCTAACATAAATATATGAATCATCAATAAATATAGAAGATGGATTAAATCCATTTACCCTTGGCTGTTGTGTAAATGTTTTAATTTCTTTTCCTGTTTCATCATATGTTTTTAAGGTTCCATTAACTAATGCAACGTATTGCTTATTCGTTTCGCTATATTGAATACCGATTGCATTATTAATAGGAAGAGTTACTTTTGTAAATTCTTTGCTTGGATCCATGAAATCTTTTTCAAGGTCAATTTTATAGAATTCACTTCCATTTTCTGTTCCATTAACGTAATACAAATCATTTCCTTTAACGAATAATTGAGATCCATCTCCAGAATATTTTGCATTGCTAAATGTTTTAGTTGCTACAACTGTATATCCGTTTGATGGATCAATCTTACTAATAGTAGTTGGCGTATGGTCGCCTCCTACAGATGAAGCAAGATAAATAAAGCCATTATGGAAAACTCCACCCATTGCATATTGCTTAACTGTTGAATCGATTGATTGAGTTGTAAAATTCATTGACATACTAGGATTACTTAAATATAAGTCTCCAAGCATTAAAGCATCTATAACAGTAATTCCTGTAACTTCAAATGTTTTTGTTATGTTTCCACGTTTATATGAAACTGTAAATGATGTTTCACTTGTATTTTGGAAAGATGATTTATCAAGTGTATAGTCAGTGACTACTTCTTTACTTCCATCATCATAATAAGCTACAACTTTAAGATGTTTACGGATATCATCGCCAATCGAGAATCTCTTTGTGTCGCAAGTAACCTCAATTCTATTTAATTTTGATGTAGGGAAGACACTTGAATCAGTAGAAACCTTCCAAAGATATGTTCCATTTGTAGCTCCATTCCATGAGCAAACTCCAGCATATAAGTTTCCATTAAATGCCATAATGGATTGAATATTGAATGATTGTTCGCCTAATACAATACCTTTAACTGGAACTTGAGCAACATAATCACCACTTAAAGTATAGACTTCAACAGGAAGAGCAGATTGATTTGTTGCATAATAAGAAACATAAATATATTTTTCATCTCCTGTAATAGAAGCAACATTCATGCCATCATAATTTTTAAGATTCTTCTTTTCTCCAATTTGATTTCCATCATCGTCGAAGAAATATAGTGACTTACTTGTATCAACAACAGCATATTTTGAAGTTGCGTGACTATAATAACCACTTCTTATTCTATTAGTTGTCTTTCCTTCAAATGGAAGAGCATCAGCCTCAGGAACTTTTCCTTCAAAATCATCAAGCGAAATAGAAACTACTCTACAATTATCTTCATTTGGATAAATAAACGCATAAAGTTTATTATCTTTAATCATTAACTGTGAGTTATCATCAGTGATATAATTTCCGCTTTCATTTTTAGGAATAAGTGTATCAAACGTTCCTGATCTTCCTTCAACTTCCCAAGTAGTAGGATTAATCTTAATAATTTGTGTTTGTGCATTAGCATTAATATTTTTAGCTGCATAAATATATTTTCCATCACTTGCTAATCCCATTTGATAGCCATTTGGATCAATATTTCCTAGTGCACCCATAATTGGAGAGACATTTTCTTTAGGTTTGTATGTGTCTGAACAAGCATCAACATATTCGCCAAAAGTATAATTTGAGACGATATTTTCTTTTACAACTTTAAGCTTTGCAGACATGATTGAGAAGGTATCTCCTAATGTTTTTTGAGTAAAGCGAAGAAGCGAGAAATAGAAAACACCATTTAAATAAACAATACCTTGGGTATTCATTCCACTTGGATTTGGAAGTTCTTCACTTCCACCCATGTCATCCAATGAATTTGGAATTTGGTATTGCCCAACACGATTTCCATCGTAATCATAAACGGCAATTGTTGGCTTATTATTTCCATCTCTAGAATAGTTAACAAGAATATATTTTGATGTTCCACTCATTCTAGCAATGCTGCCATAATTTCCAGTAATTTTAGGAGTAAATGAAGCGATTTTCTTCATATCTTTTCCAAAAATTGTAATGGTTTTATCAATTAATACAGCGAATTTTTCATTAGATGCATTGTAATAAACATCTCTAATTGTTTTGCCTTCTAACCCTTCAAATTTAAGAATTTCTTCGCCTTCTTTGCAGTCTATAAATTTGACACCTTCTTTAAAATCTTTTACATTAATGTATGATTGACCACCATCAACATGGAAGAGAACTAATTTTCCATCATAGTAAGTAATTCCAGCATTTGTTTCATAATAATCAGCAGTTGTTTCTCCTGATGTAGCTACAATTTTTGATGTTGTTGAATCAATTTTAACAACGCTCATTTTTCTTTTTTTTGTTGACCAAGTAGTTGTTGTTCCATAAATAAATTGACCATCCGTTGCTAACCCATGGCAATAATTTTTAGTCTTAGAATCACTCCATTTCACAACCTGAGATAAATCAGCATCGAAAATATCGTTATTTTTAGCAACAACACCCATATAATCATCTAAAGATGTGTAAATTTTTCCTTCAAAAACGTTATAGACTTCAATTTTTGCGATTACTATTTTTTCTTTCTCATTAATAACGAATTTAATTAAATTGTTACCTTCTTTTAAGACTAAATCTGGTAATTGGATGTCTTTTAAAACATATGCGCCATTTGTTGAAGGAATTAAATCTTCGTTATTTAAAGCAATATTATGATTGTTAACTAAAAGGCTGATATTTTTGCCTAAAGAAATATCTTTTTCGGCTAAATTAGCTAATCTTATAGTAAATTTTGTCTTACAAATATATGAAACATCAAGATTAAACGAAATGTTTTTAGCACCTTCAATAACATCTAACTTAACACTGTCTTTAGATGAATTAATGTAAGCATCAACAGTTTTCTTTGTTCCACTTTCAAAAGTAAGTTTGCTAGCAACAAGTGCATTAAAAACTTTAACTGGTACTTTTGTAAATAATGAAGAATTCTTCATCTTAATTGTTAAGATACAATTTTTCATAAACGAAGCATTTGTAACATTTCCTTCAACTTCGTATTCACTTTCATTAATAATTAAGCGATTCCCGTTTTCATATGTTCCACGAACATTTAATTTTGCTGAAGTTAATTTTTCTCCTTCGTTTAAGGTTACTTCACCTTCTTGATCTATGCTAATTAATTTTCCATCATTATAATCAGATTTTTTAACAACAGTGACTGGAACATCGAATGTTGCTTCATCACTTCCTTCACTATAAACGATTTGTACACTTGATTGTCCTTCTTTTAAAGCATCACCATTTTTAATTGAAACTGAAGAAAGTTTAACATCCTTTTCACTTTCGTCATTATAAATAGCCTTTAATTTAATTCCATCGAGAGAGAATTTCATATCGTTAGAATAATAAACACGATATGGCTTTTCTTCCATTACTAAATGATCAATCTTTACAGCAGTTAAAGATATGTCTACTTCAGCAGTTTTTGTAATTTTTTTAGGCATTTCTTCCGAAGTTGAACCATCGCTTGTTGAATCAGATTTATTATCTTTTTCATAAGTATATGTATAGCTTACTTCAACCTTTCCACCATTAGTTTTAAAGTTATCAGGAACTGAAATATTAATATCTTTGCTTTGAACAATAGCTTCTGATTCTTTTCCTTTTTCAGTAAATTGAGCTTTTACTAAGAAATCTTCAGGTTGAGGATTAGCTCTTCCGTTAGAAAAATATTTAACACCATCTTTGAGTTTTGCAGTAATTCCTAAAAATTCTAACGGTAAACTATCTAAATATTTTTGATGTTCTTTTTCACTTTGAACTTGATTGTAGTAATTCATATAAGCAGCATATGAGCCACCAATTGCACTTGCCGCTGTTACGACAATTACAAAACTAGCCGTTGATGCTAATACGATATTAAAAGTCTTTTTCTTCATTTTCATATTATTTAGCCTCCTCTTGGTCAGCTTCATCTTTATTTTTTTCTTTCTTACTAAATGGATTATAAAATTCCATATATTTTCCATCTTTAGTAAAGAAACTTACTAATACGAATCCACCCCACATAACTAATAAAGCAGAAATAGAAACATTAAGAGTTAAAACAAGAGATTTCCGCCAGCATCATGAATCAGTTGAGATTGAGCTGATAAAACTATCATCTTTATCTGGGTTAGCTTTATATTGAAGCTCATAATAATTAGCACGTAACCACATATAAGTAACGTGATGAGCAACATCACGAAGTGCATGTTGAACTCTTGCACTTGATGATGCATTGTATGTAACACCTTTAACTGTTCCAAGGCTTACACCCATTCCGAAGTCACCACCACAGCGAAGTAATGTATCAATATAATTATTATTTCCAATATAGTCAGTTGTTATTGCACCTTTAAATTGCCATTCTTTACGTAAGACTCCACGAAGAAGAGCTTGAGTTGTCTCAGAGTGTTCAGCACCAACACCTTGATAAGTTGTCATGACACCTAAGCATCCTCCATCAAGAACAACTTTACGGAATGATTTAAGGAAGTTTTCTCTTAAACCTTGTTCAGTCATCCAAACTTGATCTCCACCATAGCCGTAAAGAGCAAAGTGTTTCATCATGTTGTATCTTCCTTTTGTTCCAAGTCCGCGAACAGCTTCTGCCATTAATGTACCAGCAAGCATCATATCTTCTGAAGGAGATTCATGATTTCTTCCAAAGAAAGATGTTCTATGGCAATCCATTGCAAATCCCCAATCTCCCATGACACCAAGACTCTTCATATCATCACCAAATGATTTGCCAAATTCATAAAGTAATTTAGTGTTCCAAGTAGCAGCAATTGTTGTCATTGTTGGGTAACCTGTGCCTCTTGGAGCAGCAACGAAACTCTTAATTTGTGATGGGCCATCAACATCAGTTAAATAAGGCTTACCAATGGATGGTAATGCTTGTGAACCATAATAACGTTTAACCATTTTGATTACTTCTTCCATAGTTAATTGGTCAAGAAGTTTTTCCCATTCTGGCGCATTATAATCTTCGCCTAGTTTTCTTCCGAGGTCATTAATAATATCGTTATCAGAAACTTTTAAGCCATTTGAAGCTCCCCAAGTTGGTTTTTCTGTTGGAATTGGGTCTCCAAAAACATCAACACCAGTTGCTTCATCCCAGCTTATAATTCTTTCAGCATTAGCATGAGGCTTCTTAGCTGATGGAGTTGCATTTCTTCTAGCATTATATGAAGTTTTTAAGTCTTCTAAACTTGTGAAGCTCTTTCTAGATAACCAGTTAATATCTGGAGTAAATGAGCCATCTTTTTCTTTTCCGTCAATTGGAACTAAATCTATTGCGTCTTCACCTGTAAAAAGATTTTTTACTTCACTTCCAGTAACTGGATCTTTATCAATTTTAATGTCTTCATCAACTTTAAAAGTAAAATCTCCAGCTGTTTCTTTTGAATCAAATGTAACATTTTTAACACTATGTGAAGATGTACGTAATGAAAGTGTGTATGAACCATGTTCCAATTCATATCCTTTAAATCCATTATTATTTCTATCGTAGCAATCATATGAAGCAAAATCATATGGATCAACGCTAACCTTAATTTCTTCAGTTGCGTTTGGCTGAAGAATATTTGTTTTAGCAAAACCTGCTAAATTAACATATGGTTTTTCAACAGCTTGCTCGTTTGCGTGTCCATAATATGGAGCAATTGCGTATATTTCAACAACATCTTGTCCTGGAACAGAGCCATTATTTGTAACTGAAACTGTAAATTCGATTTTGTCTTTATCATTAAAAGACATGCCTTCAGTATAAGCTACTGGTTCTTCTTTACCATCTTTTTTAACTTCTATTTTTGAAACATTCCACGCATATTCGTTATAACTAAGTCCATAACTAAATGGAGCATAAACAACGCCATCATAGCCTTTGCCATATTCATTATCTACGCTATCCCAATAATGTTCATTATCTGCAGTTTCATACCGTTTATATCCTAAATAAACGTTTTCAATTGCATCTACATAACTTTTTTCATAATCAAGATAATTTTGGCCACCTAAATAGATGTTTGCAGGATTTGTAAACATATCATATGGGAAAGTATCAACTGTTCTTCCAGAAGGAGATACTTCTCCATAAAGTAATTTTGGAAGTACACTAGCAGCACGTGTTCCAGTAAAGCCAACATACATCGCTGCGTCTAATCCAGGAATTGTTTTCATAAATCCCATTTCAAATGGATTAGCTGCGTTAATCATAACAATTACATTCTTAAAATTTTCACCACAATAACGAAGCATTGCTTCTTCTTCAGTACTAATTTCTAGATAATGTCTTGTAGGATCATCATTATTTATATTGCCTTCTTTGACTTGAGTTGTAGGATTACAATTCATGCCTTCTCCAGCCATTCTACCAATAACAACAATTGCTGTATCAGAGAATTCTTTTGAGTAAGAAAGAAGGTCATTTGTATAGTATCCTTCTTTTTCTGAACCTGTTGATAAATCATTAATATTTGGTTCTCTAAGTGGAGTCATAGTATTAATGTGAGAATTTCTTGTATCCATGAGTTCCCACATTGGTTTACTATAAGCACGATACATATCGTATAAACGTGAGTTTGTTTCAATACCATAATTTTGTAGTGCTTTCACTAAATCGACATTTTTATTAAAATCGCCATCTTCAGGAGCAACTCTACCAGAAGCATTTTGACCATCTGAACCATAAACCCAGTCAACACTTCTCCATCCAAAAACATTTACTTTTTTAGTTTCCGAATAACTTAATGGTAATGTTCCATCATTTTGAAGAAGGATAGCGCCTTCTTGCATAAGCTTTTTAGATAACTCTTGTCCGTTTGCTGAACTTACGTTAAGTGCGTCTTTATCGACAATAGGTGGATTAAGATATGAATTTATTTCGTTTTCATACCTATTAACTATTGAATTGCCAACAATTAAACCCGCAATTACTGCGACTGATGCAACTCCGAACGCAATCGCATTTGCTAATTTCTTTTTCATTGTTTTCCCTTCCGTCTTTTTAAATTTTCAAATGAATAATTTCAAAAGACTTGCTTGTAAGCGCTTTCAATATATCGTATTGATTATTTGTTTGTCTTTCTTTTGGCGTATTTAAAACACAAAATAGCGTATTTAATCTCGTAAATTATTCTTTAAAATTCTCTAAAGGAAACAGCGCATTTAATGAAAAAATGTTATTTTCAAGTCTAAAAGCTAAGGATCCATTATATTTTTTAACAACTCTTACAATAGATTTAATTCCATATCCATGGAATGTTTTATCTTTATTTGTTTGAGGCAAACCATTTTCAAATTTAACATCTTGAATACAATAATTTTCAATATGAACTACCACAAAAGATCCCTTTGTAACAACATTAATTATGATTGTTCTATCTTCTTTATTTGCTTTTAAAACAGCTTCAATCGCATTATCAAGGCTATTTTCAAAAAATGAATAAATATCAGTACTTGACATAAATGATAGTTTTTCTCCATCAATTAATGAAGAGAATCGAATGTTGTGTTTTTTACAATATAATGATTTTTCAGCAAGTATAAAATCAATTGTCGCGTTGCCAGTTTCAATAGCATTATCATAAATATGTAATTCTTTTTCGAGTGATTCAATAACATCGAGTTCTTTATTTGATTTAGCATATTCTTTTAATCCATCAACTTGATGTTTTAAATCATGAATTCTCATATTTACTAATTCCATATTTCTTTTAGATTGTTTGAATTTTTCATTTTCATTATGAACAATTTGCTCAAGCATTTGGTTTTGATTTTGCAATCTCTTTCTATAGTAATTATCGTAATGAAAAATAAGTAAGAACAAGCAAGCAATCATTGCATAAATTCTTGAAGAAATATAACCAACATAATCCGTTGTTGATTGAGCAAACATAGAGACAACGTAAACTACTATTAAAGTAACAATAGTCATAAAATAAACGATATTTCCTTCAATTAAACTTGGTATCATTTCACCTTTTAGCTTTGATAAAAAGAAATAATAATATGGTAAAAAACAAATTATATAAATGCCTGAATAAATTAAAGATTGATATAATTCATATTTTGAATTCGTTAAACCTGATGAAAATATTATTAACGAAGATAAATTATCACCAAAATTTTGAACAGCATAGGCACTTAAAGCAAAAAGAATTATTTGCTTTGGTCTTAATTTATATGTAAAAAACATTGGAATTAAGGATAAGAGGAAAATTAATAAGAAAATTATTCGGAACCATCCTATTTTTATATCAACGTTAAAATAAACAACAATTAAACTAAATACAAAATAAAAAAGGGATGAACTTAAATAAAAAGATATCCACCATTTTCTTTTAGGAAGAGTAAAAATACAAAGTGACTCTGCTGCAAATAAAGGAACAACAAATCGGATAAAATAATATCCTATAGCTTTAATAGCAGTATATTCTTCATACATTTTGTGCGTTCTCGCCTAAATAATTTGTTAAAACTTCAATGAAGCTCTTCTTCTTTTGCTTAGACAAAGCAAGAGAGATATTTCCTAAAATAACACTATTACTTGAGCTATCTATTTTTGTAACATAAGCAAGGTTTACAAGATAGCACTCATTGCATCTTGTAAAGCCTTCATTATTTAATAGCTTTACATAATCACCCATTTTTCCTCTTATGACTATATCGTTTCCACTTGTTAAATAAAAATGTAAATAATGGTTTTCAACTTCAATATATAAAATATCTTTTGTGAAAACTTTTTGAATACTTGATTTCTTTTCTAAAAGAATATATGAATTTTTCTTTCGATTAATTTCAGTAATCACTTTCTTTAAAAGAAAATTAAAATCAGTCTTTAATATTGGTTTAACTAAATAACCAAAAGCATTTATGTAATATCCTTTGACAGCATATTTTGCTGAATAAGAAATAATTATTATAGGGACTTCTTTATCAAATGATCGCAGTTCTTTAGATACACTTAAGCCATCAAGTTCAGGCATTTCGATGTCCATAAATATTAAATCGAAAGATGATTCTTTACACTTTTTTAAAAATTCTAATCCATTATGAAAATAGGAAACTGAAAAACTTACGTCATTCAAAGTTTCGTATTCTTTTAAAAGAGAATATACAACTTCATATTGTTTTTCATCATCTTCAACAATTGCAACTTTATAAATAACCATAGTGATTTTATTAAACCTTACGCAAAGTATAATAAAGCCTCTCGCCATTTTTTTCAACTAATCGAATATTTAAAAAATTCAAATTTAAATGACTAAAATACACACTCTTTTAATTTGATATTGTCATAATTGATAATGAGAAAATAAATTATTTACGTATTATTATCAGAGCATTTTTTCTATTAAAGTTATATTTTTCTAATTTAAGAAAACTGGGCGTTTGTGATTTTAATATGCAATGCTATTTTATCACCAATTAATCGCCTTATATCAAGTTTCTATTCGTTACCCAGTCTATTTGCTACGTTCTTCTTTCATCCCATACCTCACGATACCAGACTTGAGTTTCACTATGTTGTTATAACGACTTTCCTACTAAGGACTTTCACCCATTAGATATACGGCATGCCCGTCAAACAACAAAAAACACCTACCACCTATGATATATGCTTAACCTTATTCTTATAAGTTTCCATTATTTTAAAGATAAATTTAAGGGAAAACTATTTTAATCGAACATATCTATTATTCTTTCCATTGCCTTCACGTCTAAGTTCGCCAAGTTCAATTAATCTTCTTAATGCTCCTTCTATTGAACTAATGCTTAGAGATGGGCATAATTCTCTTATATCTTGTTTTGTAAACCAACCAATTTTATTATTCGCTGCTTTTCTTACCATATCGATAGCAGGGAGCTTTTCTTCAACGATTTTAAATCTATCTTCAAAATCTTTATATGCTGCAAGAATTGTGCTCAATAAATACTTAATGAATGGAACAGGATTGTCATTCCCTTCTAGCCATCCTTCTTGTGAAACTCCTAGCGCATCGTAATATAAATCCTTATGCTTTGCTATCTTAGTTTCTAATGAAATATATTTACCAACATAGAATCCATTTCTATACAATAGTAATGTTGTCAATAGTCTAGACATTCTACCATTTCCATCATTAAATGGATGAATGCATAAAAAGTCATGGATAAAAACTGGTATGGCGATTAATGGTTCTAATTCATTATTTCCAATCACTCTATTATATTCATCACAAATTTTATCAAGTGCTACTGGTGTTTCAAACGGATCAAGAGGTGTGAACAATACCTCAACTTTACCATTAGAATGAGTAGCAGAGATATAATTTTGAACATTTTTAGTTCTACCTGCCATAGGGTTATTCATATGACTATACATAATCTTATGTAATTGCAATATGAAATTTCGAGTTAACGGTATAGCAGCAAAGCTTTCATGTATTATATTTAATACATCGCGGTATCCAGCAATTTCTTCTTCAGCCCTATTTTTAGGAGTGGTTTTTTCTTCAACTAATTGTTTAATTCTTGTATTAGTTGTAACTATACCTTCAATAGCATTTGAAGCTTCTGTACTTTGTACTTTAGCTATTTCAACTAGTTTTTCTAATTCTTCAGGTCTTTGTTTTAAATACAATTCTTGTTTTCCAACTTCTTTATATATAGCAGCTATATAGCCTAAGACTTCTGAATCCCATGTGTTTTTGCTTATTCTAGAATAATTGAAATCTCTCATATTTTCACCTCACACTATTACTTTCCCTTAAACAATATCATATTTTGAGGTTAAAATTAAGAAATAATGGCATTTTGGTTTTCCCATTTATTTATAATTAAAATTAAACTTATGCTTTTTGAGACTATGCAACTTTTTTTAATTAAAAAAATCACTAGAATATATACTTTTTTTAAATACATATTACTAGTGACTTTTGTTTAGAAATAATTGTCTTTAATTTCTTCTTTTTCTTTTTTAACTTTTTTCTTAAATAAAGATTTTCTAATAACGATATCAGCAAGATATAAGATAACCGCAGCAAGAAGAATCCAAACCATTAGCGACACATAACTTGCTTCAGTAAGTTGATTGTCTGCTATATTAAAATGAATATTATTTTCAGCAAGGATTGAACCTCCACATTGAGAAGATATTTCATTTAATAAAGTGTTTCTATTATCATCAAAGAAATTAAATTCAGATGAATAATCAAAGCTATATGTCATTTCTACTTTTTCAGATAATTCATAAGCGTTAGTTACAGTATTTAATTTAGAGAAGCTAATCGTTGCTTTATAAAAACCAACTTTTGGAGTAGGAAGATTATAACTAAAACTATCACCATCAAAAATTAAATCATATGATATTTTTTCATCTTTTTTATCTAAAGAAGAAAATTCAACACTTACTTTTGTATCTTTCGTATCAACGTTTGGAGATACTATAACTTTAGATGTTGATCCATTTGCTTTAAAATTAATATTCAAAATAGATTTATTAAATCTATCAGGTAAACTTTCACTAAGAATATTGCTAAAGAATGTTTTTCCTGAAGCTGCATTCCAGAATTTTGTTGTCCAGCTTGTGCTTAATGAAGATGTAAATGATGTTACTTTTCCTGAACCAAAATTCCAATAAGCATATAAAGGAACAGCAATTACGCTTAATTCATTTTTAGAATTTGTGTGAATATATTGAACTGAAAGAACAGTACTTGCTCCACTTTTCATACGGCAATAATTATATCCTTGAACGTTTTCAAGTTTATTTAAGACGCCGTTTTTCATAGAAGCATCATTTTCTTTTTGATAAATGATTGGTGAATCTTTTTCAATCACTTTATCAAGGATTTCTTGGTTAATTGTGTCAACCATGATGTCTTTTAAGTTCGATGAATCTGCACAATATTTATATTGTCCATTGCCAAGTTTAGCAAGTGTTTTTAAAAGTTCTTCGCCTTTTCCATCTTCATCACCTACATTAATAAATGATGAAGAAATGTTTGAAAAGCTCATAGATGTAACATATTTTTTTAAATCTTCTACATTGTCGCCAGCTAATCCATCAGTTAAAGAGATGATGTTTTTATATTCAGCAGTGACACCTTGAATTTGTTTATATGCTTCATCTAAAGCATTCATCATGTTAGTTCCACCACCAACTTTAATTCTATCAATCTTATTTAAAATTTCTTGTCTATTTTTCTCGTTTCTAATAGTTGTCATTGTAACTGGAACGACTGTATTAGTTTCAAAAGTAACAACAGCAATTGAATCATTGACATTTAATTTTTTAACAACTTCTTTTGCTCCAGCAATAACCATATTAATGTTATTACCTCCCATTGAGCCAGATGAATCAAGGACGAGAACTAATGCTCTAGAATCATCAGGTTGATATTGAACAGGTAATAAATCGTTATAAGAAACAAGTGCTGGATCATTTGTATTTCCAACATTTGTTGATCCAAATGTAAATACAGATTTTCCATAAATTGAAACTGCTTTAGATAAATTATCAATTAACTCATTATAGTTATTTAATGTAGTGAAATCTAAATCAGATAAAATAATTTCATCATATTTAATTAGATCTTCTAAAGAATAAGGAACATTTTTCTTATTAATAAATGTATCAATATTTGTTTCAGCTGATAAATTTGCTAAGCTTTTAAATTTATTTAATTCAGCTTCGCTACTTCCTAAAAATAAATATTTAAAATCAGAAGAAACATTTTGAATAAAAGAACGAGAATTGTTTTCGATAAAAGTATCTTTAAATTCTGTTCCTTCTTCGCCTGTTACAACAACTTTATATTTAAATTCACCAGGAGCACTAGTATCAAGAGGAAAAGTAATAACGTTTAATCCGTTATTTAAATATGAATTTTTTGTACTATCAAGTTCGTCTTCTTTATATAAATTAACAGTAACGCTGCAAGTTGATGAAGCATTAATTAATACTTCGACTTCCTCTTCTCTATTTAAATATGTGTTATCTGTATATTTAATTCCAGTGATAGAAATTTCTGATGTAAATTCAGCATTCATATTAATAACATCAACTGTAATGCCTTCTTGCATTAAAGTTTCAATTGTATTGATTGCTTCTCCATCTGTTTCATTTCCGTCTGATATAAGAACAATTCTTTTGTATGAATCTTCTTTAAATTTTTCACTTGTATAAAGTAAAGCTTCTTCAAGATTTGTAGCAGTATAATCAAAATTTTTGTCCTCATAAACATCATTAATTGAATCGAATTTACCACCAAGTTCAACTAATGTAATTGCTTTTTTAGCAAAAGGAATAACACCAACTTTTGTATTAGGTGTTTTTAAAACTTCATTGCTAACTTTTTTAATTGTTTCATCGATTTTATCAGTTGATGGTTTTTCACTAGCAGAAGCATCAACTAAAAGATATACTTCAGTTTCTTTATCAATTGAAAGGTATCTAGGATCAGCAAATGATATAGAAACTAAAACTGCAATTACAAGATGTAAAGCAAGTGAAATAATATTCTTTTTTGAATAACGCTTTTCTTTTTTCATTATAAAGAAGCCTATTACAATGAGTGCAACAAGCGGAATAATTAAAAAAAGTAACCAAGGATTATTAAATTTAAAATTGCTCATAACTATATATCATCCAGTCTGCTAGAAGGAAAACTAGCCCAATAATTACAACAACAAGTAAAGCTTCAAAAATTCCATCTGCTTTTTTAACGTTATCTTTAATAGAAATGCTATAAACTTTTTCATCTTTAACTAGTGGCACTCTTTCTTTTTCAGGGAAAGCACTAAAAAGATTAAGCTTTTTAGTTTCTCCAGTAGCAACTTTTACACTTATTGAATAAGTTCCAACTTCTTTTAATTTATAAGTTTGAATATCATTTGAACTTAAATATTCTTTTTTATTAGATGGAGTTTTAATTTCGCAACTTAATGCAGTGTCAGGGAAAGAAAATACTACTTTTTCACTTACACTATAATTAAAATCATTAAGAATTGATGGATTTGAATAACTTACACAATTTCTCATAAGAATTATGAAATCTGCAAGTAATGGGAAATTTGAATTATGTAAATCAAAATTAAAGACAATTTCTTTTTGATTATATTCATTTCTTCCTGCAAAAATAAATGGAAGGTTATCGTAAGAAAGAATTGTTGTAAATTTAGAATCTAATGTGTAACGAAGATAAGTTTTAATTGTAACATCTCTTTTGACTAAATCTTTCGTTAATGCTTGGTATAAAACATCATCACTATTATTTGCATAACTTGCTTTAATTCCTGGATCTTCTTTTGTTAACTCTTTTTGGAATTTAAAACCAGACTTATCAATTGTTTCTCCACAGTTAAATAGCCATACAGCACTATCAACAGGTAATGTATCAGGAGCATAGCCATCAAAAATTACAACATCATATCCTACTGCTCCAGTGCTAAACATATAAAGAGCTGGAGAAACAACTGTATAAGCAATTTTTAAACCATTCCTATTAAGTGCATTAAAAACAGATTGAAAATAAAAAGGAGAATAACTAACAATCATAATTTTTGTTGTATCAAAATCAGAAGAATTATAGACAATAAATTCGCTATCTTCTTTTAAATAATCTTCATTTAAAATTGCTGCTTTAATTGAGCTATATTTAGAAAATTTGTTTTCTACATTTAGTAATTTAAGTTGTGCAACAGCTTTTTCATTAGTTTTTACTTCTTTTTCAACTTTTCCTAAAGAAGCATCATCAAGGAAAAATTCGACATTTAAAGTTGTGTCTTCGCTGTATGACATTAGGTCAGCTTCTAAAACTAAATATTTGTCTTTTTCTTCTTTAATTTCGTTAGCTCTTAAGTTAATGATTGAATAATTTTTATTAGTATCACTAACATTTACACAAGCTAAATTTTCATTAGCTTTAACTTCTTTATCAGTAAATAAAGTAAAATGACTTCCTACTTCTTCAGAAGATAATGATTGAGCTAAACTAATTGCATTTTCAAGTCCGCTTTCAGCATAATCAATGTTAACTCTATCAAGTAAAGAATTAAAAATATCTTTTTCTTTAATGTTTTTACAAATTGTTCTTGTATTTGAATCACCTACGATGAGAGTGTATGTTGAACCATTTTTTGAGTCATTAACAAGTGATTTAATTTCATTTTTAGCTTTTTCAAAACGAGTCAAACCATCTTCATTTTTAGTTTCCATACTAGCTGAAGCATCTAAAATATAGACTTCATTTTCAGCTCCATTTCTAAAAGTAAATACAGGATCTGCTAAAGAAAAGCTTAAAAAGCAAATGCAAAGACATTGAATAATAAGGTTTAATAAGTTTGATATTGAATTTAAAGGATTCCTCTTCTTTAAAAATTTTTTACTTAATTCCCAGACATAATCTGATGAAACTACTTTTTCTTTATACCTATTTTTAATGATATAAATAATAATAAGGGCAGGTATTCCAAGTAAAAGAAGAAGACCTAATGGAAAATTAAAACTCATCTAATCACCCCCTTATTAAATAATCGATTCATAAACAATTCTCTTAAAGAAATTGATGTATCATAAAGCGCATAGTCTGCTTCTCTAGAAGCACAATAATTTGTTAAATTTTCTTCAAGAAAATCTAAAGCTTTATGATAAGCAAGTAAAACATCTCTACTTATATTTCCTTTAAAATATTTGTTTGAATCTTCAGAATCATAAAGAATGTTTTTGCCTCTTGCTGTAGGATTTAATTCTTCAGGAGCAAGAAGTTGAATACATAAAACATCACGATGTTTATCTCTTAAAAAATCAATTGCTGATAAATAATCATTATCAGTTAAAAAATCAGAAATGATAATACTTTTACCATTTCCATAGCCGACATCACTTCTTAAAATAGCTTCAGACATAAATGTTTCACCATCGAAAGTAACGCTATTTAGTTTAGAAACATTTTCAAAGAATTTTTCTCTACCTATTATTTTTTCAAATAATGGTACAACACTTTTTCCTTTAACTAAATAAACAGAAACCCTATCCATTTCAGATACTGATAAATAAGCAAGTGAAGCAGCAAGTCTTAAAGCATATTCATCTTTATTAAAAAATGACATTGATCTTGAAGCATCTATATAAATCTTTGTATACATCTGCTTCTCATCGAGATAAAGTTTTAAATATAATTGTTCAAAACGACCATATATGTTCCAATCAATTTTTGATATATCGTCCCCTTCAACATATTCTCTATAATCAGCAAATTCACATGAGGTTCCATATTTTTTCGATTGATGAGAGCCACCAAATAATCCAGCAACATTGTCTTTTATTGCTAAAGAAAATAACTCAAGTTGGCTTAAAAAACGTTCATCAATGATTTGTCTCATAAATTATTTTCCTTTATGAGTTTCTTCGATTAATTTATTAATAACATCATCAACTGTTAAATTATCATTAATTGCACTATATGTAAGTTTAATTCTATGTCTTAAAACTGGAAGAGCTAAAGTATCAATATCTTCATAAGATACATTGAAATTGCCTTTCATCAATGCTCTAATTTTTGCTCCAGTAATTAAAGCTTGGCAAGCACGTGGTGATGCACCAAATTTAATATATTTTTTAGCAACTTCTGATGTTTTATCAACTTCAGGATGAGTTTTATGAATAAGTTTCATTGCATAATTTAAAACATCTTCGATAACTGGTACTTGAGTTGCAAGTTTACGCATATGTAAGATTGTTTCACCATCAACAACTTTTTCTGCTCTTTCTTTTTGAGTTTCTTGAGTTAAATTGACAATATCAGCAAGTTCTTTTTCTGTTGGATAAGCCATGTTGACTTTAAACATAAATCTATCCATTTGAGCTTCAGGAAGTGGATAAGTACCATCTTGTTCAATAGGGTTTTGAGTAGCTAAAACAAAGAAAGGTTCATCCATTGGATAAGAAACACCACTTACAGTAACTTTATGTTCTTGCATAACTTCAAGCATAGCGGCTTGAGTTTTAGGTGTAGCTCTGTTAATTTCATCTGCTAAAACGATTTGAGAGAAGATAGGTCCTTTTCTAAATGATGAAACAAGATTTCCATCACTATCTTTACGAATAATATTAGTTCCAGTAACATCGTTTGGCATTAAATCTGGAGTGAATTGAATTCTAGAAAAGGACAAAGATAATGTTTGCCCCATTGAACGTACAAGACGAGTTTTACCAGTTCCAGGAACACCTTCAAGTAAGACGTTTCCTCCTGCAATAATTGCAGTAACAACTGTGTCGACAACTTCATCTTGACCAATAATATCTCTATGAATTTGTTCTTTTATCTTAGCTGTAGCAGAGCTAAATTCTTGTAATAATTCTTCGTTTTCCATATAAATACCTTCTTTCTACAATGTTTTTCTATAAATTAAGGGTTAGATTTTCTATCTGCATCGCCATAGAGTTCATCAAAATAATCTCCAATAGCGCCTTCTAAATCATCATCCCCAGTGCCCTTAGCATCATCACTTGCACCATTTTGGTAATCGCCAATTACATCACCATAAGCAGTTTGTCCATTTTCACCAGTGTAGACTTTGTCGTTACTTCCGTACTTTGTTGAACCACCGCCTCCAGAAGCGCCATCACCTTTTCCTTGGCCATCGCCTTCGCCATCTTTTCCGCCATCGCCAGATCCGCTTCCATCGCCATTTTCGCCATCACTGTCACCTTTACCACCTTCAGCATTTCCGCTATCGCCTTTATCGGTATCGATTTCTTCGTCGCCTTTATCGCCAATGTCACCTTCTTCGCCATCAGGTTTTCCATTTCCACCTTCTTCAGCTCCGGTATTATCTTTTTTCTCACTATTAGGATCAATTAATTGGTCCATTAAATCTTTAACTTTTTTAGCAAGTTCATCATTTCCTTTTTCTAAAGTTAAATTTGTTTTAAGTTCTTTAATAACTTCTTCAATTGCTTTTTTAACTTGTTCTTGTGAACTTGTAATTAATTGATTGATTACTTTACCTGATGCATTCGAACTTGCAGCAAGTTTTTGTTCGACATTATCATGAACTGCTTGAAACTTTGTTAATAAATTTTTGAATGTATTATAGTTTGCATCAGTTTTAGGAATATCTACTCCTTTAAAGAAATCTTTAAGATTATTAATCCATTCTCCAAGAAGTGCTAATAAACCAGTTGTTGAAACAACTATATTTAATTGATCAGCGAAATTTTTAAATACTGCTTCAAGTTTTTCAACTTCAGCACTAGAAACTACTGCACCAACTTCTGTAAAATCATTATCTTCTTTAAGTAATGCTTCTCCGATTTCTTCTTTTGTATTAACTTCATCTAAAGCAACATCAACTTCTTCTTTTGCTTTATTTACTTTTTCTCTTCTAGAAGGAATTGAAACATCACCTTTTAGGTCTTCACGAAGATCTTCTAAGATCTTATATAATTTTTCTTTAAATGCAGCTGAAGCTTGACTCTTTCCAATATATTCTTTGATATTATCGATAATTTTATCTGTGTCATTATCAAAATTATCATCATTTTCAAAAGTAAAAGCATTAACAATGTTATTTGTAAAGAAAGATGTCGCAAATGCGCCACCTCCAATTAAAGGGAAAACTAAACTTGCCATTGTTAATTTAATGGCAAGTTTTTTAGGATTAGTATGCTTAATACATTTTTTAGCATCTTCTCTTTGCTTTTCGATTAAAAAGCCACTTTTTCCTTCAAATTCAACCATGGTTGATGCTTTTTCGTGAAGATCAAAGTTACTATCAACTCTTTTAGCAGCATCTTTTTCTTTTATTTTTTTAGCAAAATAATAAGCAAGAAGGATGATGACAAAAGTTAATAAACCTCCACCGACAGCAATTAAATAAAAATACCAAGCTGTCAATTTTAAAATTTGAAAGATAGCAATCAATAAGCTAGATGTTAATAATAAACCACCTAAAGCATAGATTGATCCTTGTAATATTTTTTCTAATTTTAATCTTTTGATAAAACTTTTTAACATAATTTAACCATCCTTTAATAAAATGTTTTAATTAAGCCATTGTTACTTTAACTTCAGTTGTAACTGAGCTTGAAGAGAATGCTCCTCCTCCATTAACTGCTTTTGAAACAGTTGGAACAACTGTTAATACGTAAGTATGACCATTTTTAATTAAGAAGCCATTTACAGTTTTATAAGCGACTCCATTACTGATTGAATATGTATCATTTACTGTCCAGCCAGCATCACCATATGACTTTTTAATATTTTCGATAATTTTTTCGGAATAATTGTAACCAATTAAACTTACTTCATTAGTTCTTTCAGTAATCTTTAATTTATCAGATCCAAGATTCGCATATGGAAGTTCTAACCCATCTAAACTTGAAGAGATTGTATTCTTTTCAGATTCTGAGAATGCAGTTGTACTATCGTATAAAGATGCATCAGGGAGATAAAGTGCCGATAAACTCATTCCGTTATTAGAATCGCTATAATTACCACTTGATGGAGCAAATGAGATATATAAAGTTCCATTTGCATCCTTTTTACTAGCAGAGAAACCAGCTAATTCATCTTTTGAGAATGGGTTATATTTAACTGTAAATCCTTCAGCTTTAAGTTTGTCCATTGCTACATATAAGTAATATGTGTCATAAGCACAATAGTATGAATACATACTGAAATACTTATTTCTAAGTTGAGAATATGGTGAGCTGATACTAATGCTATCATCTGCAGATGGTACAAGTGCACTAGGAATGAATTCAGGTAATTTAGTTCCTAAATATGTTTGCATAGCATCTGTAACAGAAGTTCCATAATACTTAGGGAATTCGTCCCAAGTTGCTATTTTATCACTTGGAGCGTCTGGTACCAAGTCAATATATACATCAAGTTCAATTTTATCATCACGATTTTCACTTAATTTAAGTCTTATAGCTTTTGCACTAGAGCTTTCTAATAATTTATGTGCAAGAAGTGATGGACCTGTATAATATGAGGAAGAGTCGATTGAAACACTAAATGAATTAGTTTCAAGTGATGATTTAGATAAATTAATAACTGCATCATCCCATTTTCCACCAACTATAGAGATCTTTTTGACATTATTTTTTGTATCAAAAGTTGATGTTGGTTCTGCTGTTCCTAAATATAAATAAGGAAGTGTAACACCACTAGGAAGTTCTTTATTTAAAGATTCTTGAGTTTTTGAATCCCATGCTGTTTGAGTGCCTGGTTTAAATACTTCAGTTAATGAGAAGCTAATATAAGGTTTGTTATCATGATAACTAACTTCAACATTTACAATATTACCATCGCTATTTTCTTTTGTTGCTTTAACAAGCATATCCCAAGATGCACTTGTATCAATTAAGAAACCATTCTTTGTTAATACATCTTTTGCATTTACAAATAATTCATTAGTTAAAGCATTACCAATAATTTTTGTAGTACCTTCTTCGGTATCCTCGAATATATAAGGATTATCAGTACCTAAATAGATGTAAGGGAAATCAATTTTATATTTATCTTTAATTACTGAACTTATATCTTCGCTCCAACTTCCGTTTACTTTACTAGCATCATAAGTTTCAACTGGACTAACTCCGCCTTTCAATACAAATCTATAATAAGCACTTGCGTTAATGTTAATTTGAACTTGAACTTTTTTACCATTAAAGTCTTTTGTTGCAGAAACTTGATTAATCCAAGCTTCTGAATCGTAATATGTATCGTTATGAGCAATAGTTAATTCCCAATCTGCTTTTGTTAAACTATCAATTGCAGACCATACTCTAAAGGATACATTAGTGTGATCAGCAACAAATTGAATTTCAAGATGTCCAGATTCATCGAAGGCAATTTCAAGTGTATCTCTACCTACATCGAAGAAAGGCAATGTAACATCACTTCCTAAAACTTTAGACATGTTAGCTAAAGTTTCATCGCTCCATTTTGTAGCGGCTGTAGTTATATTTTTTGATCTATTGATTTCAAGATAAGCTGTTTTTTCACCAGCATTTTCTAAAGTAACTAAACCAACTTTATATGTGAATTCTCCTGTGTTTTTAATTGCAACTGCTAATATATCACTTGGTTCATCGTTTTTAGTTCCAGAATCTTCATGAGTATTATCAATTGCTGTATACCAGCCTGCTTCTTTAGTAAATTTAGTTCTAAAATTATCTAAGATTTTTGAATTGTATACGCCACCTGTAATAACAAGTTTACTTGTATCTTCTTCGTGTTTTGCAGGGATTTCAGTATTTAATGTAGGATATGCTGTACCTAAATATAAGAATGGAATAGTATCCATTTCTTCAGCATATTTATCTTTAAATGCTGTTTTGAGATCTTCAGGATAAGCTTTTAAAGTTGTTTCGTTATAAACTTCTGTTCTTGATGCTTTTAAAGTTGGAAGACCACTTTCATTTTTATCAACAACAACTTCATAGCTATCAAACTCATTAGATTTTGTAAAAGCAACTCCACTTTCAACAGTTTTTTCACTCCAGGATGAATCTATTTTAAATGCGTCTTTAGCATTTTCTAAGATTTTATCATCCCAGAACTTTCCAACTAAAGTAAGATTTCTTTCATTTGTTGTAGCTTTATCAATTGTTGGATAAATAGCTCCTAAATAAACATAAGGTAAGACAGTTTTATTTAAAGATTTATCCATTTCTTTAAGAACTTCTGATGACCAAGCTGATTGATTAGATGAATCAAATGCTTCTTTGATTGATACTTGAAGTTCAGCTTTATTATGAGCTTTTGTTAAAGTAGCGTTTAATTCATTTTCACCATCTTTAAATGTTGCATATCTTGTAGTTAAGACTTCTTCATCTTTTGTTATTTCCCAGCCTTTAAAAGATGTTTCAAATTGATTAATAGCAGAATCACTCCAAGTTCCACCACTTACAACTAATGCTCCTTCTTCATTAATTGAAGAATCATAATTGACTGTTCCAAGATAAGTAAATGGAACTACAAATCTACCAAAACGTTCTTTAATTAATGCTTCAGTTTGTTCATTCCATGCAGTTGCATCTTTTGGATTAAATGGTTCTTGATAGAATGCTTTTAATTCAAATAAGCCATTGTAGTTTTTGCTAACTTCTACTTCAACTTTTATTAAATCATTTGAAGCATAGAATGATTCACCAATCATTAATGCATTCCAGTAATGTTCTTTATATAATTTTACTGCTGATTCAAGTTTTGAAGATAAGAAACTACCACCAACGATTTTTAAATATGATTTATAATCTTCTTTCTCATCGTTTTTAACAAACTCAGCATCAAATTCGCCATCGCCAAGTTCGATAAGTGGTAAAATTCCTCCTCCAAGATATTCAACCATTAAATTAGTAATTTTATCTCCCCATTCAGACTTTTCTGGACTAATAAGTCCTTGGGAAGGATCAACTTTAGTGTCAGGTTTTTCTGTTCCTCCACCTTGTCCATCGTCTTTTCCATCACCCTTGTCTTCACAAGGTGGACATTCAGGACACGTAGTATCTGTATTACCACCGCCAGTTGTACTAGAACAATTTGTTAAACCTGTTAAAGACAAAAGAGCAGTTATACTAAAAATTAAAAATTTTCCTTTCATGCAATTACCTCCGTAAAAGATGTTACTATTTTGCAATTTCGTCACGAACATCGCATGAAAGTATTATCAAACTACAAAAAAGATTGTCATTTTAAATTAGCAAAATCTTAATATGTTCTTAATAATGCATAGGATGATGTAGCATTTTACTTTGCTACATCATCCTTATTTATATTTAAAATAGATTATTATTTTATAAATAGTATTAAAGCAATTGCTTTAAGTTATACTAGCTAAAACAAAGTTATTTGTTCTAAAAGGAAAGCATTCTTGAAATAATTGAATTAAACTATAGTATTTTATCTATTTAGTTGGAGTCATTACAAAAAAATTATGACCAGATTCATTTTTAAACTGGTCGAATTCGACCATGTTAAAATTTGCATTATTTATTTGTTCCTAGATGCCAAGAAATTCAATTGTTGCTCTAAGTCTCATCCAGTTTTTAATCACATCAGCAGGAAATTCTGAATTCTTAATTTTCGCCATATCAGTAAGACTAATAAAATCATCATCCCCAATTCCAGTTACATCAATTTTAATATTTTTTACAGTAATTTTATTCATAAAACAATTCTTAATATAAGTTTTTTGCCTTATATTTTATGTTTATTCTACTAGTAAATGAATGCCAATTAAAAGAATTTTAAAAAAATACTTATTTGCACATGAAGGATGAAAAGCTGAAAACTTTTCATTAGTGATATTATAATTGCGCTTGTGGAAAAGAAGAAATTTTTCCTAATAACTTACTATAATTCAGTTGTCCACAAAATAAAGACAACTGCTAATTTATTAGTTATGGCAGTTTTAATATTCCTATACTTTTAATATTATGTTTTCCAAAAAAATATTTGAAACTAATGACGTTGCTGCAATTCGCATTTATAGTTTTCTAGATCTGTTTGATTTTATACTCGCATTTTGCAACTTCAAAATAAGTCTAATCTCGCTATCTCGCATTGCTTGCTCACAAATATTGCAAATATAATTTTCAATAGTTTTAATATCAGCATAAAAAGTAAATTTACAAATTAACTTCAAAAGAAAAAATTCTATTTCAAAACTTCCCAATAACCAATTTTATTTGAGCCCACTCTTCTTAGCAATTCTTTTTCTTTTAATGATTTTATGATTCTATCAATTGCTCGGCTTGAAAGTTCAGCTTGTTTAATAACTTCAGCTTTTATCACATTTTTATTAGTTTTAAAAACGGTTAGAACAGAGAATTCCTCTTTAGATAATTCGCCATTTAATTCGCCATTTAATTCGCCAATTTTATTTCTATCTATTCTAGAGAATTCGATTGTAAAATCATTTTCATTATTAATGTATGAAATGTTTACTTTAGCTTCTTTGCATAAACGATATACTTCTTTTCAATCCACGAGTAATATTTAGACTTGCATTTAGCTAAACTTATTTTTTCATAAACAGCATTTTATTTATTGCTAAATAAGTGAGATTTATCTATTAGGTGTTGAATAATATTAAAAATCATATTTAAGTTTGCCTAATATAAAGACGAGATAATGTGGTCTTGTGACCATATCATCATTACCACCAATATTTTAATCACCAATTTTTATAAGTTTAGTTTTACCATAGTGTTCAGGATGACTCATAACCGTTTTACTAGACTTGGTATTACCATTTTAAGCTTTAGCCTCAACTAAAGTATTCTCTATTTTCTATGCTATCTTCTACAACTATATTTTATGTCATTCCGTATGATTTAAAGTTTCTATTCCGTATGATTTTGTATTTCTATTCCGTATGATTTGTTTTTCTAGACGAATAAAACAAAGTCATATTTCAATTTCATTTATATCCGTCCTAGTTTCTTTGCTCAATTCGATTTTGGTTCAATAAATATTCTAATTAATTTTCTTATGATTGCATTAAATGCCTGTTCTCAAGCATTAAAATATTCAAATTGGCAATTTAACGTTACAACGTTTAGCAATTTGGCTTATAGTTCATTTTGCTTTTAAGTGTTTACAAACATTAGGATTTTGGATGATAAAAATAATTTTATCGGAATTATTTCATATACAATACTATAATTCCTCCATCATTAAGAAATCTTCTAATTTAATATGTCTCACTGTTGATGATGAATAATCTACCTCATCATTAGTTATTAATATTTTTTGATTAGCGTTATCTAAATCAGCAAAAGCATCAAATTCTCTATTATATGCTTTTTCATCAACTACACTATATGCAACTTGAATTAAAAATGTTTTTCCGCTCTTAGTTGCTAAAAAATCTATTTCTTTCCCTTTGTTATCAAAAACTTTTAAAGCATATCCCATATATAAAAGTTCATTATATACAATGTTTTCTAAATTATGATCTAAGTCGTATCTTCCGTTATCAACTTTTAGTGAATTAAAACAAACATCAGAATTATATAATTTGGGATTGAAATTTAATTCTCTTTTTACTTTTGTTGAATATTGAGGTAATTCTTCTATTACATATGCTTCTTTTAAATAATGCATATATCCTAAAATTGTATTTGATGAGCATTCAACACCTTGACCTAATAAATACTTGTGAATTGATCTTGCAGATAATAATCTTGAATTATTTCTCAGCACAAAATTTACAAACTTTTTAAATAATTCAGGTTTTTTGATTTTATATCTTTTAATTAAATCTTTTATAACAATAGTATCTTCTAAATCTTCTAAATATCTAACAGTTGATTCTTCATTTTCCATATCAAATCTTTTTGGAAAACCGCCCCATATTAGATAATCTGTTATGTTAAACTTTCTTCCAATTTCTTTTGAATACTCAATTATTTCTTTATAAACAAATGGTCTAATTCTAAAAGATACATATCTGCCAGATAATTCAGTAGCAAATTCTTTTGATAATAATTTAGAATTAGAACCAGATATAAATACTGAATTATTATGAAGTCTTAATGTTCTGACTGCTATCGCCCAATCTTTTATATTCTGAACCTCATCTAAAAAAATATAGCACTTACCATCTTTTCTATTTTTATCAATATAATTCAGCAATAATTCTAAAGTTCCTGCCTTCTTTAAGTCGCCTGCATCTTCAAAATCCAAATATATGGTATTTGAAGAATTTTTATTTATTTCATCATAAATAGTTTTAAGAATAACTGATTTGCCACATCTTCTTATTCCTGTAATGATTTTAATTAAATCACTATCATAAAAAGGTCTAATTTCTTTTAAATATTTTTCTCGAATAATCATAAGCTCACCTCACATAAGTCTTTAATTGTACTATACTGCGCACTTTATTAAATATCAACATTTTTGCTCAGTTTAATAAGTTGATTAACTCATATTTTTCGTGTTATACTGCGCAATTTTATTAACAATGTAAAAAGTGTATAGTTTATATTTAAAACTATAATTACCACTATTGGAACAATTGATGATTTAATTGAAAACTATTATCACGCAAACTCCTGATTGTTATAATTCGCAAAACAAAGATATATAAAGGATAATAGAATAATTCAAAAAGATAAACACATCTACTTTAAATATAAAATGCTTAATATCACCTGTTAATTGCAATAGAACGTTTGACGAAATACCATTACTCGCTTCAAATGGAGGTTCCGATTATGTTGATATATATAATGTACCTTTCAGTCCTTATGACGCACCTTTTATTTTATTTTATGGGTTTAATTTTAGGAAGATTATATACGATTATAATTAAAAGATAAAATCAATAAAAACTAGATATTATTGTTATCAATAATGTAAATATTGTAGTTATAGTTATCCCTTTTTTGCTTTTATAGCCTTCATCGTATATTTCGTTGTATTTAAATCTTCACACATAATCTTAAAATAAACAAGTTAAAATCAATTGGCTAAACTTATTTTCTCATGATCAGTATTTCATTTATTGGTAAATAGGTAAGATTTATTTATTAGGTGTTGAATGATATTAAAAATCGTATTTAAGTTTGCCTAATATAAACACAAGATAATGTGGTATCGTGACCATATCATCATTACCACCAATATTGTAATCGCCAATTTTTATAAGTTTAGTTTTGCCATAGTGTTCAGGATGACTCATAACCGTTTTACTAGACTTAGTATTACCATTTTTAGCTTTAGCCTCAACTAAAGTAGCATAGCCACCATAAGAAATTACAAAATCTATTTCTAAGCCGCTTTTCTTAGCAAAATAAAACGGCTCAATGTCAGCTTTGCTTAATCCGTCAAACACTAATGCTTCATATAACGCTCCCTTGCCTTGTCCTAATTCTCCTCTATTTACTGCTGCTACAAAATCTAATCCATACATAGCAGAAACAATTCCAATATCCTCAGGAAATAATTTAAATTGTGATTCAATTCGCATACCCTGTAATGGTAATGAAGGTGCTTCTACGTTATAAACTTTTTGAACAATATGAGCTTGTTTTAAATATTCAATAGCATCATTTTTATCATATTGAGTTCCACCTTGCACTTTAGAAACAATAAATCTTTTATTCTTTTTAGCAAGAAATGTTGGAATTAGGTCAAATACATTCTGAATTCTTGATACTTCAGCAGCTTTAAACACAGGACTACCACTATTGCTCATTCTTCTACCAAAATCAATCTTCATGTCAAATACAGTGCTATTTAATACCTTGAATGCATCTATAATCTTATTAGTTTTTATATATTCCTTAACTACTTTAGGAAATCCGCCAATGCACAAATATTTATTGAAAATATCTTTATATAAGTTATACATGTTTAATGGTATTGCGTTTCTATTAATAAAGCGCTCATACAAAAAATTAATTTGTTCTTCTTTATATCCTAAAGCCCATAAAAATTCTTCAAAATCCATTGTTTTCATATGAAAAACATCTTCATACCCAGTAGGTGTAGGCGTAGAATCTCCAATGACATAACCATTAATGCCTAAATACGAACCACTACCAATAACAATATATCTGCCATCTACTTTAAAGTTCTTAAATGATAGTCTTGCTCTAGGACAATCCTGAATTTCATCAAAGAATAATATTATTTTTTTAGGATTAAAATCTATATTAGGAAACCTAAGTGAGAGATTAGAAATTATAGTATCTACGTCTAATTTACCTTCAAAATCTAATCTAAAATCTGGATTGGTCCAAAAATTTATTTCTACGATTTGATACCCATTTTGAGTAACAAACTGTCTTATAGTTTCTGTTTTTCCGCATTGTCTTATACCAACAACCAATGCAGGACTTCTATCTTCATTATTAAGCCATGTATATAATTTTGAATCAATTTTTCTTCTAAAATACATAGTTATCAACCTCTCTTATATTATTGCCAAACGTATTTCTAATTGTATTTTAAGAAAATTCAATGGAGTTTTCAATAAAATTTAAGAAATATAAAGGGAGTTTTGTTTTTTTTATAAGAAAATTCAAGGGAGTTTTGTTAAAAGATTCATAATATTATTTAATTACATTTCAATAATTAAATTGAACTAAATTTATAAAGATTATTATTTACATATCAAAAATAAATAAAGAGCCAATTGATAATCTATTACCATATTCTAAAAGTATTAAAAATGGGTTGAAATCTCACTGGCGAAAAATGGCGGAATGACAAAAAAGATCGTCAGAAATTATAGTACTAAGTTAAAACAAAACTGATTTTTTCTTTTATTCTTATACGTATAATATTTTGACGTATGCATCGCTAACATATTTAAACAACAAAAAGTTTAGTTTAGGCATAAAAAAAGACAATACTTTCTACCGCATTGTCATTTGTTCAATTAATGGCGGGGATTAAAGGAATCGAACCCTTATCAACGGTTTTGGAGACCGCTGCTCTACCATTAAACTAAATCCCCATTGTTTATAGGCTTGAAACAAGCCTATAAATTATAAACTCTTTAATACTTTATTTACAAGAGCCATATCGCATTTGCCGTTATAATTTGTTTTAAAATGTTTCATAACAGCAGGTACGCTCTTATCTTCTAAAGAAAGAATAACATTTTTAATTTCTTCTTCAGACATTAATTTAGGAAGATAAGCACTTAAAACTTCAATTTGAGCATTGATATCATTTACTGTATCAACTCTATTTGCTTTTTCGTAGCTTGCTTTTTCTTCTTCCAATTCTTTAAGTGTTTTAGAGATGATTTTGATTAAATCAGCATCACTAAGTTCTTTCCCACTAGCTTTTGCTTCATAACCAGCAATCATATATTTATTGATAACAATTTCAAGAACTGCTCTTTTGTTGTTATCCTTATTCTTAAAAGCTATTAGCTTTTCTTTTTTAATATTATCAATCAACATATTTTTAATCCTTATGATTTAATAAATCTACCTTTTGATTTTCCTTTTGATGCATGAACAAGAAGTGTGCCATCTTGATTCTTAACTAAAACTTCACAATATGCCATTGCTTCTTCTTTAGTATCAAATTTCTTAATGACTTTTTCTCCTTCTTTAAGAATAACTTCCCATTTACCATCAACTTTTTTAAGGTGATAAACTTTTTTCTTTTTAGGAGCTGCCTTTTTAACGTCTTTTGTTTCTTTTGCTTCTACAGCCTTTTTAGTTACTTTTTTAACTTCTGCCATAGTCATAACTCCTTTCGCTTATGCGCAAATTAAAGTGATACGTTGTGATAAACTGCTTGAACATCTTCACAATCATCAAGCATATCTAATAATTCTTGGAATTTTCTTAATTCTTCGCCTTCGAGTGTAATTGGATCATTTGCCTTCATTGTAACTTCTGCAGCTTCAAATTCAGTAATTCCGTTATCTGCTAAAACTTCTTTTGCTTTCGCAAATGCACTTGGTTCAACGATAACTTCAGCAACGCCATCTTCAACAGTGATTTCTTTAACATCAACATCACCTAAGATTAACATTTCTTCTAAGTTTTCAACTGTTCCATCAAATTTAAAATCTAAGATTCCAACTTGTTCGAAGTTATAAGATACATCACCTAAGTGACCACCTTTTTTTGTAATAATTGTTCTTACGTTAACTAAAGCTCTATTTGAGTTATCAGTTAATGTGTCAATAATAATGTAAGAACCTGCTGGTCCATATGCTTCATATCTTCCTTCAATATAGTTAGTAGCATCGCCACCTTGAGCTTTTTTAATTGCTCTATCAATAACATCTTTTGGACATTGTTTTCTATATTTATCAATTGCTGCTCTTAAAGCAAGATTGGAGTTTGGATCAGGGACACCTCTTTTTGCGGCCATATAAATTTCTTTAGATGCACGCATGTAAATTGCACTTTTTTTCTTTGCAGTTGCTGCCATAGATGCGGCTCTGACTTCAAAATGTCTACCCATACTAAAAAATCTCCTTTAATGGAATTATTTTACTACTTTTAAGTAGTATCCTCAATATTTTTGAATTTTAATTGCGTTTATTTATAAATTACGTCTTTTAAATAAAGGCCTTGGCTAGGTGCTTGGAAGTTGATTATATCTCTTTCACTTTTGTCTAAATACTCTTTTAGAGTTTTTAAATCAATTTTATCAGTTGCATAAGCAATGAGAGAACCTACGATTTTTCGAATTTCATATCTCATAAATCCATCACCTAAAAAATCTAGAAAACAATAATCTCCTTCGTGAATTATTTTGATATCAAAAATGTTCCTAACGAAATTATTTTCATCATCAGGTTTACTCGTAAAATTTTTAAATGAATGTTCGCCAATAAATAATTTTGAAGCTTCTTCAATTTTATTTAAATTTAGATTTTTAAAAAAATAAACATAATTTCTTTCAAAAGGTAAGTAGTTATTAACCTTGATTTTGTATTCATAAATTTTGCATTTTGCGTTAAATCTTGAATGAAAATCGTTATCAACAGTTTTCACATATTTCACAAAAATGCCTTTATTTAGAAGCTTATTTAATGAATAAGTTAGTTTTTCTACATTAATTTCTTTATCGCTATCAAAGTGTGCGTATTGATTATAAGCGTGTACGCCTTTATCAGTTCTTCCACTTGCATTAATCTTAATTTCTTCATTAAAAATTAAAGATAATTTTTCTTCAACTTCGCCTTGAATTGTAAGCGTATTGACTTGCTTTGCATATCCATAAAAGTCAGTTCCATCATAAGAAAAGCAAAGTAAATATCTCATTTAAAAAGCCTCAATTCCAAAAAATAATTTTAAGAAATTATCTGCACCTGGATAATAAATTGCTAAGCAGCTTAAAGTGATGAAGGTCGCTAAAATTATCAAAATGAAGGTGAGAGCAAAAGCATCATATTTTCTAAATTTTAAAATTTTATAACTTGTTCTTTTCGCATATGGATCATAACCTCTAGCGACCATTGCTAGAGATAATTCTGTTGATTTTGAGAAACAACTAATAAGTAAAGGGACAATTAAAGTTGTAATACTTTTAATTTTTTGGCTTAAAAAACCTCTATCATAATCAACGCCTCTACTTTTTTGAGCTTTCATAATCTTTTGAGATTCACCTAAAAGTGTTGGAATAAATCTTAAAGCAAGTGAAATAATCATTGTTATGATTTGAGTTGGGAACTTTAATAATTTTAAAGGATATAAATACCATTCAAGTGCGTAAGTTATATCCATTGGTTCAGTTGTTGAAGTTAAAATTAAAGTTAAAGCAACCATTAAAACAAGTCTTAAAAAGACATGAAGTGTTTGGAATAATCCTTCCCAATAAATAATGTAATTATCGTTAAAACGAAACATTTCATGATATGAATCAGTTGAACCAGTTCTAGAAGGAACAAAAACAAATATTATGAGTAAAAATATCATCATTATCCAAAGTCCTTTTAAGTTTTTAAGAAGAGATAAAAGTGAAACTTTTCCTAAAAGCATGATGATATAAATAATTAATGCTAATGCGCCGAGAATAATAAAACGATTTGCATAATTTCCATAATTTAAAAAGCAAACCACCATTAAAGCGATTAAGCCAAAGAATTTAACACGTGCATCAATACGATGAATTACGGTGTTGTAATGTGTTAGTTGTCCAAATACATTGCTCATTTTTTCACCCTCGTAATCTCATCAATTATTGAGTTAAAATCGTTTTTATCATCCAAAAACCCTGCAAATCCATTACTTTTTAGTAAGTTCTTAAATTTATAGATAGTTGGAATCTCTAATGAATAATTAGTTAAATCATGTGTATTAAAAAGCTCACTAGGAGTTAAAGTTTCAATAAGTTTAGAGTCACTTAAAACAATAACTTTCTTAGCATAATTTAAAACTATATCCATATCATGAGTGACAACAATAATAGTTTTGTCTCCACTTTCATGATATTTTTTAATAAGTTCCATGATTTCTCTTTTACCAATTGGATCAAGTCCAGCTGTAGGCTCATCAAGAATTAAAACTTCAGGTTCACTTGCTAAAATTCCAGCAATAGCAACTCTACGTTTTTCTCCTCCACTTAATTCGAAAGGAGATTTTTGATAATATTTTTCGTTTAAACCAACGCTTTTTAAAGCTTCAATTGATTTCTTTTTAGCTTCTTCTTCACTTAATCCAAAGTTCTTTGGCCCAAACATAACATCTTTTAAAACATTTTCAGCAAAAAGTTGATATTCTGGGAATTGAAAAACCATTCCTACTTTTTTCCTAAGTTTCGAAAGTTTCTTATTGTCTTTTTGAGCTTCAATAGGGAGTTCTTTTAATTCTTTTTTTAATCTTTTTTTGTCACCAGTAATAATAAAATTTTCAACTCTAGTTTCACCACTTGTAGGTAATAAAAGCGCATTAAAAGTTTGAACAAGAGTAGATTTTCCACTGCCTGTTTTTCCAACAATTGCAACAAAATCTCCCTTTTCAATTTGAATGTTTATATCATGTAATGCATCAAATCCGTTAGGGTCTTTTTTATCATAAATATATGTTAAATTTCTTGTTTCGATTAATGACATATAAATTCTGCAAGTCCTTCTATTGAATTTATTGATTCAGGAACGTCAATTCCTTTTTCTTTTAAAGAATTCTTAACTTTTAATACAAAAGGAATATCTAAGCCAATACTTTTTATTTCTTCTTCGTTTTTAAATACTTCGTTAGGGGTTCCTTCTTTAAAAATCTTTCCATCATTTAAGATAATTACTCTATCACTTAAATAAGCTTCCTCAATATCATGAGTAATTGAAATAAAAGTTAATTCAGGATCATCTTTTTTCATTTTAAATATTAAAGATTTAATATCTTCAACGCCTTCTGGATCAAGCATTGATGTAGATTCATCAAAAATAATAATTTTTAGTCCAAGAGCTAAAATTCCAGCGATAGCAACACGTTGTTTTTGACCACCGCTTAATTCATCTGGTGCTCTTTTTAAAAATTTATCCATATTAACAAGTGCAGAATATTTCTTCACAAGTTCAATCATTTTTTCTCTTTCAACTTCTCTATTTTCAAGTCCAAATGCAATATCACTTTCAACCGTTGAGCCGATAAATTGGTTGTCTGGATTTTGAAAAACAATTCCTAAAGTTTTTCTTAAAGTTGGTTCATAACTTTCATTTAAAATATGACCATTAATAAAAATTTCTCCACTTTTAGGTTCAACAAGGTATGCTAAAAGTTTAGAAAGTGTTGATTTTCCACTTCCATTATGACCAATTAATGTAACATATTCGCCTTTATCGACGTCAAACGATACATCTTTTAGTACAGGAATACCATCCTCGTAAGAGAAATTTAAATTTCTAACTTCAATTGCTTTTTCCATTTATTTTAATAAAATTTCGCTATATCTTCCTTTATATTGTTCAAATTCAACACCAGCTAAAGTTAATAATTTCTTACTTGCTTGTGTTTCTGTTGAATCTTTATATTTATCACTTAAATAAATAACTTTTTTAATGCCAACTTGAATAATTGCTTTTGCACATTCATTACAAGGGAAGAGAGTAACATAAACTGTGCATCCTTTTAAACTACTTCCATTTCTTGTGTTTAAAATTGCATTAAATTCAGCATGGCAAACATATAAATATTTAGAATCAAGTCCTTCACCTTTGTTCCAAGTTAATTGACTTTCATCAACTTTTCTTGGCATGCCATTATATCCGATTGAAACAACTTTATTGTCTTCATCAACGATACATGCTCCAACTTGTGTAGAAGGATCTTTACTTCTTTTTGCGCTTAATAAAGCAATACCCATAAAATATTCATCCCAAGAAATCGTTTCCATACTTTTACTCCTTTAGCGTTGTTATTCTACTACATTTTATAGTTTTAATCATTCTTAAAATTAAACACCTAATTTTTAAGTTAAGTTCTGGGTTTTTTAAAACGTTTTATAAGCAAATAACCTTTTAAAAAAGGATTTATTTTAAACCCTTTTTAGTGAAAAACCTTGCAAATCTCAACTATTTTAATAAATACTTAAGAATTTCAACCATTTTTTTCATTTGTGTAAGAGACACAAATTCAAATCTACCATGAGGATTAAAATCGCCCACTCCTAAGTTTGGACATGGGAGTCCCATATAAGTAATTGTTGCTCCATCTGTCCCACCTCTAATTGGTAAATACTCAATTCTATTGTGAGATTCAATGTAAGCTTTATTAATAAGTTCGATTGCTTTCATATCTTTTATGAAATAATCTCTCATATTTCTATAGTCATCTTTAATCATTAATTCGATATGAGCTTTTGGATATTTCTTTAAAGCAGCAGCTTTTGCTTTAACTAATAATTCTTTTTTATTTTCAAGTTTTTCTTTATCATGATCTCTTAAAATATAGCTCATTTCAACGTGTTCAACATCACCTTTAAATTCATCAAGATGAATAAATCCTTCATAGCCTTCAGTTTTAGATGGAATCATATCTTTAGGAAGTTCGTTATTAAAATCTATGCCTACTAAGCAAGCATTGACCATAATATTTTTTGCCATCCCTGGATGAACACCGACGCCACTAATAACAACTCTAGCACTTGCTGCATTGAAATTTTCAAAATTTCCTTCATAAATTGATTCACCATCAAGTGTATAAGCAATGTCAGCTTTCATTTTTTTAACATCAAATTTAGAAGCACCTCTTCCAATTTCTTCATCGCACGTAAATGAAATAGCTAAATTGTAATTAAATTCATCTTTGTGATCATTAAAATATTTAGCAAATTCAAAAATAATAGCGATTCCAGCTTTATCATCTCCACCTAAAAGATGTTCGCCATCTGTTACCATTAGCTCTTCACCAACTACTGTTTTTAAAACAGGAAAATCACTAGGTGACATAGTGTATTTTTCATTTAATTTAATTGCTTCACCATTATATTTTTCAATAATTCTAGGATTTTTAATTCCTCCAGCAATAGTTGGTGCTGTATCCATATGAGCAATTAAACCAATTGTTTTTTCTTTATTAGCATCAATAAAACCATAAATTACGCCATGTTCGTCTTGATAAGCATTTGTTACACCAATTTCATGTAAATCTTCAACAAGCATTTTTCCAAATTCAAATTGAGTTTTTGTTGATGGATAAGTTGATGAATTTTCATCACTTACTGTATCAAAAGCAATTATTTTTTTAAATCTATCTACTATATTCATTTTTTTACCTCATTATCCTAAATTTACAAAGAACGAAAGATAAGTTCTATCTTTATCAACACTTAATGTTTTTAATTTGTCCTTATCTACATTTTCTTTATAATCAAAAACAATTTTAAGTTCGCTATGTTTTTCTTTATATTCTTTATTAAATTGAAACTTTTCAAGTTTTATTGCATTTGAAGTTAAAAGTTGTTGTTTTGGCTTTTCGCTTCCATCTTCAATGTGATAAGCGTAATATCCTTTACTAAAATCAATTTTTTCACCATTAGCATCAATAATTGATAAATATAAATTAAACATAAAATCATCTTTGCTTTCTTCAATGATTGTTGAATTTAAATTAAATAAATTATTGAGTGAAATAGTTAATCCGTTTTCTTCTTTATTTATTTTTATTACATCTTGTTCACTTGTATATGAAGTGAATGTGTAATATTTATTCATGTTAATTTTCTTTTCACCTGAAGGATATTCAAGTATATCTTCTAATTCATTTACAACTTTATTATCTTTAATCATTGCATAATTTGGGGTAACTGCCTTAATTATGAAAAAAGTTGATAATCCTAAAACAACAATAAGACTTCCTGAAATTGCTGTAATTAGTGAAATAGTTTTTTGTGTAAGTGGTTCTTTGTTTTTCATATTATTAATTATAATTAATAATAATTTCTAATTAAAGTTAAAAGGAACTTGAGATAATAATATATTGCATATTAAAACGAAAATGTATCATTTTTAAATATTTAGTCGCACTTTCATATATAAATTAAATTTTTGAGGATATAATCTTAAGTATGAAAAACAACTTCATTATTGATACACATACACATATTGGATATTGGCCAACTTTAACTCTTACAAAATTAAATTTATTAAAAAGTATAAATAAATATCACATTTCTTACACTTTAATAAGTTTTGATGGTACTGAATTTAAAGAAGATAATATTTCTAAAAAATTTACTGAGCAGATTGAAGGTTCAAAAAAACTTTTAAGTTTTATTAAAAGACATAAACATATGGGGATGCTTGTTTGGGTAAGACCCCACACCGAAAATAATTACGAAGAAGTTGATAAATTTATAAAAGAAAATATCGATTTCATCCATGGAATTAAATTTCATCCTTTTTGCTCAAGAATGAAAATAACAAATAAAAAATTTATTCCTTATTTAGATATTGCTAGAAAATATAATCTCCCAATTCTTGTCCATACAGCAGGCGATAAGTTTTCACAAATTAAATATCTAAAAGAAGTTGCTTTAAAAAATCCAGATATTATTTTTGTTGCTGCGCATATGGAATTAGAAACCGACCACATTCACGCAATTGAAGCAATGGTTGAATGCAAAAATATTTATGCTGATACAGCTTGGGTCAATATGAGAACTTTAAGAAAACTAAAGAAATTGAATTTAATGGATCGTGTTATGTTTGGAACTGATAATCCTATTGATGGTGAAGACACATTAAACAATCCAATCTATCAAGATTATTTTAAAAATTATATTAAATTAAATAGGTCTGACTACAACAAAGTCATGTACCAAAATGCTATGAATATTTATAAAATCAATGAAAAAGATTTAAAAACATTCAAGAACTAAATACAAAGTAAAGTTATTAAGACAGCGATAATTAAAATAAAGATTACGCCAATAAAAATGAGTAATCCTTTATGAGATTTGTTTGGTTTATCATCAAACATTTTTTCATATTTATCAGCTTCTTTTTCAGCTTCATCTAATTCTATTTTTTCGTTTGTTTTATTATCTTCCATCATTTTTGTTTTACCTTCTCTTTGCTAATTTGAGTATCTGTATTTTCCTCATTATTTTCATGAAAATTTAATATTTTAGGTGAGATTAGAGCGCCTTTTACATTAAAAGAAAGCGATAAATCAAGTGCTACACTTATAATAAATATATGTACAAAGCTCGTTATAAAGCCAGTTAGCATTCTGCTTGTTAAAATAATTAAAAAGTCCCAATCAAGAATGAAAGCTTGTACTAAACTTCCAACTGGAATTTTAAAAATAAAATAAGTCACAAAGACACTACTTGTGATTGTATAAATGTTATAAAATTTATTAAATCTTTTTTCTTTAAATTTATTTCTTAAAATAATTTCTCCTATTATATAAAGGATAGATAATAGCAAAGCAGTTATCGAAACGCTCCATTTGATCCATTGATAAAGTGTATAGGCTCTTTTTCCACTTTCGGATCTAATTTCATCATTAAAACACATAAATAATATGATAAATAAATTAAATGCAATGACTAAAATGATACTTATAATTGGTAATTTATTTTCAATTTTTGTTTTTGAAATTACATAATATGCTAAAAATGGGATGAGTCCAGTTAAACCTGCTGCTATCGAAAATAAAGGATTAAAAGCACCAGTTGGAAACATAAGTGCACCTAAAACATCTACAAGTAGTCCAACAATTAAGCCGAAAACAGGTCCTAAATAAAAACTAGAAAACATAACAATTGATGGAGCAAAACTTATCTTTAAAAATGGTAAACCAAAAAGAGCAGGAATTGAGATAAATCTAGAAAGAATAATACCAAGAGCTATGAAAAGGGCACTATATGAAATTTTATATAAAAGTGTCATTTTATTCATAATTTATTCCCTTTTAAGTGCTTTGGCCATGTTTCTCGCATCATCACGTTCTTTAATTGTTTCACGTTTATCGTAAAGTTTTTTACCTTTAGCAAGAGCAATTTCAAGTTTCGCTAAACCTTTTTTTATATAAAGTTTAGTTGGAACAACTGTGTAACCTTCTTTAATTGTTTTTTGTTCAAATTTAAGAATTTCATTTTTATGCATTAAAAGTCTTCTTGTTCTTAATGGATCATGATTATAAATTGTTCCTTTTTCATAAACACTTATGTTCATGTTTAAAATAAAAGCTTCACCATTTTTAAAGACTATGTAAGAGTCAGATAAACTTACATTATGAAGTTTAATTGATTTAATTTCAGTACCAGTTAATTCAATTCCAACTTCTAAAAAATTTGATAAGAAATAATTAAACGATGCTTTCTTATTCGTTGTTACTACTTTTATTCCAGGATTTTCCATGAACAATATTATAATTTAATTTAGATAATTATTCTATAAATCTAAATAGAAAAGATTATTCAAAACTTTGTAAAAAATGATGCGAGTGCATCATTTAGTTTTGTTTTTCATTCTCTTTAAATTAACAAGAGTATAAACTTCCATCATCCTTTCAATTGATAGAGGCGAAACAAGATTTAATGGTGTATTTAATCTACTTTCAATCATGCTTGAGTCAATTCCTCCAGGCATCTTTCCACTCTTTTCAGCCATTTTAAGACCAAATTTAATCATTTTTTGTTGGAATTTGCTCATTTTTGAAATATCTAAACCACCTGGAAGTAAATAAAGTCTTACGTGATATAAATCTAGATGATTTGTATCAATTACTAATTCTTTTTTCTCATTATCAATTGGTTGAATTCCAGTTGCAAAAATAAAGATATCTTTATCGCCAAATTTATCGTTATATTTTAAGAATTTATTTAATCCTAAAATAACATTATTTCTTAAAGGACCTCCATAAAAAATAATGTCGTGTTGCTTAATCAATTTTGAATTTAGTTTTTTAATTTCAACCACAGTAGCATCAACTATTCTTTTTTTAATCATGTCTACATATTCTTTTGTAAATCCTGTGTTTGATTTATATACAATTAAAGTTTTCATACTCCAATATTTTATATATAATTCTCATTGTTTAAAAGGATTAAATTATGGAAGTAAAATTAAAGAAATCAATAGTTGATAAATATCTTGAAACAAAAGAAACAAATATTTTAGTTGATAACATTATCAATGAATTTTTAGAAAATTTTCGTACTTCAATTGATAAAAATTTAGTAGAAAAATATAAAGAAACAGATTCTCCTATTTATTTTTCAATGCTTGAACTTCTTGAAATCGATCCTGAAGATAATGATTTTATCCATTTAGCAAAATCATATAATTTAAAAGATATAAAGGAATTAGATATTAACGAATATAAAAACAATCCATATTTTCAAAATATAAAAATTGCTAATCCTATTAAATATAAAGATTATATTCTTAAATCATCTTTTTATAGACCATATGAAGTTAATTTGGTTGATTCAATAAAAGTTGATGATAAAAAATACTATAAAGAAACAAATTCATTAGGTTATTTTATAGATAAATTTCCTTACATTGAAATCATTAAAAACAACATTACTTGGATGTCAATTACTCCACATGAAATTAATACAATGAAAAACGATATTAATAAAATGAAAGGAAATATTATCGTTCAAGGCTTAGGACTTGGTTATATTGCTTATATGTTAAGCAACAAAAATGATGTTAATAAAATTTTAATCGTTGAAAAAGATGAAAATATCATCGATATTTTTAGCAAGTTCCTTTTTCCTCAATTTAAAAATAAAGAAAAGATTAAAATTATAAAAGATGATGCAATTGAATATATAAATAAAAATGAAAATCTTAAAGATATAGATTTTGTTTATTGTGATTTATATCATAATCCATTTGACGCTCTTCCTCTTTATATAAAGATGAAGCAAATTGAGAATAAAAACATCACTTACCTTTATTGGATTGAAAAAGAAATTATTGCGTTAATTAGAAGATATCTACTTTCTTTGATTGAAGAATATTTTTTAGGCTATACAGAAAAAGATTATAAAAAGATTAAAAATAATGAAGATAAAATCTACAATTATTTTTATTCATTAATAAAAGAAAAAGTCATCTCGAGTGAAGATGACCTCATAAAGTTATTAAGTGATGAAAATATTAAAAATTTAATTCATTAATCTTTTCTACTTTTATTAGAAATAAATAAAATACAAATCGCACCAACTAAAGCGCAAACGATAGAAACAGCTAATAAGATGTAGAATCCATAAGGATTATGCGCAAGTGGTAAGTTTTCAACATTCATTCCATAAATTGAAGCAATAAGAGTTGGAATAGAAAGAACAATTGTAACGATAGCAAGTGTCTTCATAACAATATTTAAGTTATTTGAAATAACACTACCAAAAGCACCCATCATTCCTACAAGAATTTCTCTATAAATAGAACACATTTCAATAGCTTGGTTTATTTCAACTTCTGCATCTTCCATTAAATCAAAATCACTTTCATATTTTTTATAATTTTGTGATCTAAGTAATTTAGAAAGAATACCTTTATCAGCATTTAAAGCTGTAGAAAAATAAACTAAAGTCTTATTTATATCCATAAGAGAGAATAATTCTTTATTTTTCATTGAATCACGTAATTTAAATTCAATGTCTTTTGTATTAACATCAATCTTTTTAAGATAATTAATAAATAAAGTTGCAAGTCTATAGACAAAATTTAATGTCATGCGAACATGCTTATGAGGCTCGATTAATTTTACCCTTTTAAAAAGTTCACTCATTAATTCAAAATTATGCTTGCTTGCAGTTACATAGTAACTTCTATTATATGCGATAACAAAAGGAGCAGTTGTATAAATTCCTTTTTCAACATCTTCGACATAAGGCGTATCTAAAACTATTAATGTGCAGCCATCATCAGTATCAATACGAGCGCTTTCTTCATCATCAAGTGTAGCCATTAACATATCATTGTTTATTTCAGTTAACTTGGCAACTTGATTTAAAATTTCTGCTGTCGGATTATCAAGATGAATCCAAGAACCAGGTTCTAAAGTCACACCTTCTAGTGTGTCATATTCTTCTTTTACAAGCGCTTTTCCATTCTCTTTAAATATTGTTATCATAATAAATATTTTAGCACATTGCTAAGACCTATGTACTAAAAAATAAGAAAAATTCTTTCGATTATTTTTGTCCTTTTTCATACTGAATATCTACTAGAAATATACTAAAACACTGCTAAAACTCTATTTTTTAACCAAAATTTTATATATTTAACCTTAAATTTTTAAAGATTTTCTTTACAAATGTGACTTTAAATAATTAACTACTTCTACTTCAATATCATCAATTGATTTTGCATTTTTAATGAATTTAAATTTTGAAATATATTGTTTTCTTGCTTTGTTATAATCTTCAATCATTTCTTTATTAACAAATAAAGTATATTTAAGAAGAAACAACTTTGAGTAATAAAAAAATAGATAAGGAAACTTTTCTTCTTTTAATAATTCATAGCCTTTAATAAAAGAAATCGAATTAATTAAAGCATCAAGAATCTTAAGTTGATTTTCATTTTTTGTATAAGAACCTTCTCTTTGCAAATATAAATATTCTCTACATTTTGTAAAGCCTACATCTTTCTTAGTTTTAAAGAAACACAAAAAATTAAATATAAAATCTTCAAAAGGCATTATAAGCTTTTGAAAACTTATATTATTTTCTATTAAAAATTGCTTTTTATAAATTTTATTCCAAACAAAAGATCTAACTCGTATATCAAAAGCAAAAGATTTTTTTACTTTTTTAATCGATTTATCATTTTTATAAGCAAATAAAGAAGTAAATTCTTTATAAACCTTATTATTCTTCTCGTTTAGGCATAAGAAATTGCAACACGCAATTTCTAAATCTTTAGCCGAGATGGCATCATATAGTTTTGATAAATATTCTTCTTTAACAGAATCATCCCCATCAACAAAAGCAATGTATTTCCCTCTAGCAATTGAAAGTCCATCGTTTCTAGTGTCAGATACATTTTTATTTATGACAATTTTCTTATTAAAAACATTAGAATTAATTTCTATAAATCTATCAACAATCTTTTCGCTTTCGTCATCGCAATTATCAATTACGCAAATAACTTCATAAGGCTTGTTAAAAGTTTGTTTTAAAAGAGACTCAAGACACTTTTCTAAATATTTTTCTACACCATGAATTGGCACAATGACACTTATTTCTATGTTCATGCTTAAATTATATTGATGCATAAAATAAAAGTCAAAAATCCTACTAGAACTTATCTTTGATTGGCATTTTAAAAAGATATAAAAAAATCTGATAATTAATATCAGATCTAATTTGCATAATGGTCGGGACGACTGGATTTGAACCAGCGGCCTTCTGCTCCCAAAGCAGACGCGATACCAAGCTACGCTACGTCCCGTTCCTTAACAAGCAAATGATATTATACCAAGAAATTAATCAACTTCAAGAGAAATATATCATTTCCTCTATATATTAACTAAAATGGAGCTTCCTAGCGGATTCGAACCACTGGTCATTGAGTTGCAGTCAATTGCCTTACCAACTTGGCTAAGGAAGCATACAATTTTAGTGCTTAAATAATATATCAAAAGAATGGCTATATTTCAATAAGAAAATGAATGTTTTTATCAGCTCCAAATCACTAATTTAGCACTAAAAATATGCTAAAAATCTACTTTTTAATTGAAAAAGCCTGCAAATTGCAGACTTTTTCAATAATTGCAATTATGTTTTAAATTAATCATCCAATATATCTTTATAAGATGTATCAAGATAATTTAGTGCAAGATCCAAATTTACCTTTAAGAAATTTAATGTTTCATACATGCTAGGTAATTCTAGAGAGTGTGGGACATCTTTATAAATAGTTAAAAATGGATACATATTTTCTTTTTGTTTAAGCGAAGAAACATCAATATATTTATCACTTTCACTAGTTATGATAAAGTCAGTTTGAGTTAAATATGGAAGTGTTTCATTAATAGGAGTTAAACAAATAAATCTTACTCTGTTTTCTAATCCTAGTTCTTTTCTTAATCTTCCAGCAACAACTGTTCCTAAGCTTTTAGCAATAAAGATAATTTCTCCATATTTCTTAAAATCAATATTAGATAATTTCTCTTTTGCATAAGCGTATGCTCTCTTAAAGTCCTCTTCGATTGTTAATTTATCTTCTACCATTCTAGGATGATCATAAGTTAAATAAATAGAATCCCCACTAATATATTTATCAAGGAAATAGAGGAAACTTCTATCACAAGAATATCTTCTTCCTGGAAAAAATATTTTTAAAGTATTTGAAGCACCGACCATAATTAATTTTCTTCTTTTCTAAGTTCTTTTCTCTTCTTTAGCTTATATTTCCTGATTAATTTGTAAGAACCAAAATAACCAATTATACCAAATAAGAAGACTAATAAAGTGACAACTACCCAAGCAGGTAATGGATTAACTTTTACGTTTTCCCACATTTGAACAATATCGTTATTTTTGTTTCCGAAATCTTTCATTACATATAAAGAATCAACATCACTTGTTTGAGGATATTGTGCAATTAATGCTCTTCCTTCATAAGCATTTAAATCAGTGTGAACGATAATGTCATAGTATCCATCGCCATTTTCATCTGAAAATTCAAATGTACGAGCATCTTCACCTTCTCCAGCTTCTATTTTAAGAGGTTCAGATGTAGCTTCAAATGGGAAATAATAGCTTAAATCGTATGAATCATATTGTGAGAAGTCTTCTTCATCAACACCATCACTTAAATCGTATGAATCTAATGTATAAGCAAGAACACTTGAATCATCAGAATCGCTTCCCATAAATGTTGTATATCCGTTGTAAGACATATTAGCAACAGCATTTTCAGGATCATTTAAGAAATCTAAGAATTCCATTGCATATTTATATTGATCTGTTTCGTAATATGAATCTTCGTGTGTTGGTAAAAACCATGCATCGAACCAAACGTTAGCTCCTAATTTAGGAATTGAATAATATAAATTAACTTGCTTATCTTCAGGACGAACTTCTTCGAAATCTTCATCTGCAAAGTAGCCTCTTCCAATAGAATTGACTGCATCACCACTCCAAGCAATATTAATTCCAACTTTTTGAGTGACGATATCATCTTTTCCACTATCAACTTCGAAGCCGAAGATATTGTCTTTTAACTTAATAAGTTCACCTTGAACAGCTTTGATAGTCTCATCATCACACTTATTAAATTGTTCATTTCTTGCATCAAAATCTTTGATATATAAAGAAGAATTAGGGTCAAAATAATCTTTATAATGTTTCATAATTCCAACAGCATATGTATCTCTCATACTGTCTTTAATAGAAGCATTACCTTTATATAATGGATTCCATAACGAATCCCAGCCATTTAAAGAAGACATATCATCAATGATGTATTGAATTCTTTCTTCGTGGCTTAAATCTTTTGTTGCTTCGTAACTATTAAAATTAGCATTATTGTTTTTAAGAATTAATTCAGGATTATAAATAATGCCTAATGTACCCCACATGTATCCAATTGCATATTCATTAAGATAATGACCTTCTTCATAATCTGTAATATTTCCATTTTCATCGTAAACAGGGACATTTACATCAATTTTATTAAGTTTTGCATCGTTATTGCCTGTATAACTTGCTAAGAATGGGGAAACTAAATTTTTATAATTATCAAGTAATCCATCATTTAAAGCAGGCATAAAGCTTTTAGCCATACCTTCTCTTACAAGTCTTTGTATCATGTAGTCACTGCAGCAAGCAATATCATAATTTTGTTTGCCTGTTTTTAAAGTGTTATACATTGTTTCGTTTGTGTCATATGTTTCATAAACGACTTTAATTTTCTTGCCATCTCTTTCAAGGACTTCATCTTCAAAAGCTCCTAATAAAGATTCATCGATATAATCTTCTGCATTTAAAACATAAATAATTTCATCATATGCACCTTTTGCAGAAGAGCAGCTTGAAAGATTAACTAAGGATAAACTTAAAAGAGATAAAACAAATAAACTTTTTTTATAAAATTTCATTTTAATTCATCCTTTCTCTCATTTTTCTTCTCTTTGACATTTTGTATTTTGATCCTTTATTTCTATTTAAAGAAATAACAAAAACTACAAGAAGAACAATTAAGAATATGATTGTTGTTAAAGGACGCATTTCTGCTGGAATTGGTCCTTTTTTAATTTTAGCTTGAACAAGCGTTGATAAAGTTTCAATGCTTCCTGCGCCTGATAATAAACCACTACCTCTTGTAAAAGCAGTAACGATGAAGTCATCAAGTGATAATGTGATTGCAAGCATAAATCCACTAAAGATACCTGGAACAATTTCAGGAAGAATTGCATGTCTTAATGCTTGACGTGGTGAACATCCTAAATCAAGAGCAGCTTCATATAATGATGGATCCATTTGTTGTAATTTAGGTTTAACATTTAAATAAACAAATGGAGCACTAATTACAATGTGTCCTACTAAAAGTGTCCAGAATGAGAATAAGTTAGCACCTTTAAAAATAATGTTTCCAATAAAGACGAACATAACAACTAACGAAAGAGCCATAACAATTTCAGCATTAACAACTGGAATTTGATTTATGTTTTCAAGAGCAGTTCTCGCTCTTCTTCTTGAATAGAATGCACCGATTGCACCAAGTGTACCTAAAACTGTTGAGCATAATGCACTAATGACAGCAATAATAACAGTGTTGCCAAGAGCTATCATAATTTCTTCGCTTTGGAATAATTTTGCATATAAATCGAATGAAAAACCATTCCAAGTTCCAATATATGTAGCGTTTGTAAATGAGAAAACAATTAAAACTAAAATTGGGACATACATCAATAAAAGAATTAAATAAATATATGAGTATGCAAATATTTTCTTTACCATGCTGCCTCCTTATCTTCACTCTTTTCACTGAAGTTTTTAGTGATAATCATTGAGATAGCAATAATAGCAAGCATAATGATTGCCATAAAGCTTGAAGAATTCCATTGGTTATTAGCAAATCCTAAATAAATAGAATTACCAAATAAAACGATTTTTCCTTCAGATAATGTTTCTGGAATAACGTAGCTACTCATTGTTGGCATAAAAACCATTTGTGCCGCAGCAACAACTCCAGGAACAGATTGAGGAATAATAGATCTTGTAAAAACTTGAACTCTATTGCATCCTAAATCCATAGCAGCTTCGATTTGAGATTTATCAAGCTTAAGCATTGTTGTGTATAAAGGAAGAATAACGAATGGTAAATAGTTATAAACTAAACCAATAATTGTAGCTGTATATGGAGCACTTCCTCCATTAAATCCAAGCCAAGTTAAAACGTCACGTGTCGCACCTGTTCTTAAAACGAAGTTGATCCACATAGGCATAACGAATAAAAGAACAAGAACATAATTTGTATTGTATTTTTTATTAGCTAAGATGTAGGCAACAGGATAGCCAATAATTAAACAAATAATTGTATTAATCGTCGAAAATAAAAGTGATTCGATCAAAACATTAATTTTATTTGTTGTTGTAAAGAATTCTACTAGAGAATCAAAACTGAAATTGCCATTTCCGTCAGTAAATGCGTAATAAACTATAAAAAAGATAGGAATAATAACAAATAAGACTAGAAATAAAGCATAAGGAATACAAAGATACTTCCTTTGAAATCTAAATTTCATAGTTGTTTATTTCCTTCTTTAAACGTAACTTAATATCTTCTTTTTTAACTGTAACACCGATTTTATCGTTTAAGTTATAAGAATAAGTTGAATCAAAGACGAAATCTTCTTCGCTTTCTGTTCTTAAAATATATCTATAGTGGTCACCAACATAAATTGAGTCAATAATTTCACCAATAGCTTGGCATTCATCACTAGCGATATCATCGACAACATCGATTTTATCTAATGGAATTTCAGCAATTACATCAGCATCATTTAAATCATATTTATGTTTGCCATCTTTAGAAACTAAATACCCTTCTTCATCGATTGTTGAACCAGGTAATAATTGAGTTAAATCACATGCAAATGGTGCTTCATCAATCATAACTTCATTATTTTTATTAATCCAAGCATCAGTATAAGAATTGATTGTGAAGTCTTTCTTCATAATATGAATTCCATCAGGCTCAATTCTTAAATTAACAAGTGCATCAACATCATAACTTACTGTACTTTTAAGCATTAATTCGTTTTTACCAATCATAATTGTGTATTGGTAGTTAACGCCTTTAAAGATTTTAGTTACAATTTTACCTTTAATCATCCCTTCAGTTTCGCTAACGATTTTAACATCTTCTGGTCTAACAACAACATCAACTTTTTCATTTGTTGGGAATGAATCTAAACAATTGAAGTTATAATCTAAGAATCTTACTTTCTTATCTCCGATAATTGTTCCGTTATAAATGTTTGATTCACCAATAAAGTCGGCAACGAAAGCATTCTTTGGTTCATCATAAATTGATTTTGGTGTACCAATTTGTTGAATAACACCATCTTTCATAACAACAATTGTGTCGCTCATTGTTAAAGCTTCTTCTTGGTCATGAGTAACATAAATAAATGTAATGCCAAGTTTGTTATGCATTTCTTTTAATTCGATTTGCATATCTTTTCTCATCTTGAGATCGAGAGCTCCTAATGGCTCATCAAGCAAAAGAATTTCTGGTTCGTTGACAATTGCACGAGCAATTGCAACTCTTTGTTGTTGTCCACCACTTAATGTTGAGATATCTCTATCTTCAAGTGCTTCAAGATCAACAATTTTTAAAGCTTTAGCTACTTTTTCGTCTATAGCTTTTGCACTAAGTCTTGCATATGAATAACTTTGTGTTGGTGTATTTTTAAGATAATCAATCTTTTCTTGAATTTCATTTAATTTTGCATTTTTTTCATTTTCATCAAGATGCTTATTTCTCTTAATGATATTGTATTCTCTTTTTAATTCTCTAATTCTCTTAAAGTCGACTTTTAAAACAAGATTTCCTTCCTTATCTTTCTTAGGAACAGGGATTCTTTTAAGTTTAAGTCCGAATGCGATGTTGTCATAAACATCTAAATGAGGGAACAATGCGTATCTTTGAAATACCATGTTAATTGGTCTTTTATTAGGTGGGAGATTAGAAATGTCTCTTCCATTTAATAAAATTTCTCCTTTTGAAGGGAAGTCAAAACCAGCAATCATTCTTAAAGTAGTTGATTTTCCACATCCAGAAGGGCCTAGAAAAGTAATAAATTCACCTTTTCTAACGTACAAATTAAAATTGTCTACTGCTATAGTTTCATCATCGAAGATTCTACTAACATTTTTAAGTTCAATAATATAGTTATTTTCCATATTATCAATCCTCCAAAAATTAGAAAGTAAAGTTCTTTCTACGAGACAAAAATATATAGAAAAATATTACAAAAAACAACAAAAATTTTTTGACATTTTTTTGAATTGATTTTTGTAAGTGTTTTTTGTTACATTTCCTTTTTAAAATTATACGATTATAATCATATATTTAGATATTAAAAATGATTAAAAATTGATGTTATTTTTTGTTAAAAAAATTAATAAAATTTTAACGCTTTTTTTACTCATTTTTTTCTTCAAGTTTTTTGACCGATTTTTTTAACTATTTTTTAATGAAATTTCTCTTGTTTTTCAAGAGTATTTTCGCTTATAAATTTTAAGCAAATAAAATCCCCTTTTAATCCAATTTAATCCACCAAAATTCAAAAGATTTTCATCCATTTTTTATGTTCTCTTTCTTTATTATATATAAGGGTATTTTTTTGACTTTTTAATGCATCTTTTTTTACAAATAAAAAACGAACTTTTTCTCGTGAAATATTTAACAACTTATTTACTCAAGTTTTAATTTAAAGTTCAAAAATTTTTTTCATTTACACAAAGGCATCACAAAAATAATTAGATGCTTTAAAATTTAAATAGTAATTAAAAAATGGCAATAAAAAACGGGGAGATTAATCCTCGTTTTATTTGTATATTTAATGAAAAACCCTGCAAAAGTCCACTATTTAGAAAATTTCTTCTCTAATAATAGTATCTTTTTGATCTGGACCAACTGAGATAATTACAATTTTTATTTTTAAGAAGTCTTCAATAAATTCAATGTAATTTTTAGCTGCTTCAGGTAATTCTTCATATGTTTTTGCCTTTGAAATATCTTCAGTCCAACCTTTGAATGTTTTATAAATTGGTTTACATCTATATGTTTCTTTTAATGAAGCTGGAACATAATCAATAACTTTTCCATCAAGTTCATAAGCAACACAAACATTAATATCGCCAAGATTTGATAAAATATCAAATAACATTAATGCACCATATTTGAAACCATTAACATTTCTAGAATATTTAAGTTGAACAAGATCAAGCCATCCAATTCTTCTTGGTCTATGCGTTACAACGCCATATTCATGAGCTTTTTCTCTAATCAAACTTCCTTTTTCATCTAATAATTCAGTAACAAATGGTCCTTCTCCAACTCTAGTTGTATAGCTTTTTATAATAGCAACTACGCCTTCAATATACCCAAGTCCAATTCCAGAACCAGTTATTGCTCCACCACTTGTTGAGTTCGAACTTGTAACATATGGATATGTACCAAAATCAACATCGAGCATAGTTCCTTGAGCGCCTTCAAATAATATCTTTTTATTTTCTTCTTTTGCCTTTTCAAGGATTGAAATCGTTTCTTTAACGTATGGTTTTAAGAACTTAATGACTTCAAGATATTTTTTAATTGATGTTTCATAATCAATTGGAGTTCCACCATATCTTTTTATTTCTTCATTCTTTTCTAAAAGATGTTCTTTATAAATTTTTGGGAAATCTTCATCGATAAAGTCGCACATTTTTAAACCATCTCTACTAATTTTATCTGTATAACATGGCCCAATTCCTTTTTTAGTTGTTCCGATTTTTTTATCTTTTAAGAAAGCTTCCTTAAGTCCATCAAGTTCAAGGTGATAATTTAAATCAATGCTTGCTCTTGAAGAAATAACTAAATTAGAACAATCAAATCCAGCCTTAATTAAGGTTTGCATTTCATCATAAACTGCTAATGGGTTAACAACCATACCATTTCCCATGATATTTAATGTATTTTTATTAAAAATTCCACTTGGGATAGTTTGAAGATGAAACTCCATTCCATTAAATTTTACCGTATGTCCAGCGTTGTTGCCTCCTTGATATCTAACAACAATGTCAGCTTTTTGAGAATAAAGATTGGTAATCTTGCCTTTACCCTCATCTCCCCATTGAGAGCCGAGTACTACGATTGATTTCATTTAATTAACCTCCACTTTTTTATAAATGTTATCAATATTTTTAAATACGTAATCGTATGAGAATAAGTCATTTAATTCTTTTTCTGTTAATAAACTAGAAAAATATGAATCTTCTTTTAATAGATCCTTTAAATTTACATGAGTTTCTAATGCTTTAAAAGCAAGCTTTTGAATTGCATCATAAACTTCTTCACGTGTTACTTCTTTGTTTTCAATAATGTGATTTAAAACTCTGCCTGAAAAAATAACTCCATAAGTAGAATTAATGTTTTTAATCATATTATCTTCATGAACAACTAGATTTGATAAAATTCTATTTAATCTATTTGCTGTATAAATAATTAAACTTATATCATCTGGTAAATAAATTCTTTCATTTGATGAATGTGAAATATCTCTTTCATGCCATAAAATATTATTATCTAAAGCAATTTCATAACTTGCTTTCACAATACGACTTAAGCCACAGATATTTTCACATCCAATTGGGTTTCTTTTATGTGGCATTGCACTACTTCCCTTTTGATTTTTTGAAAAATATTCATTGACTTCATTGACTTCAGTTCTTGATAAATGTCTGATTTCTGTGGCGATTTTTTCAAATAATGAGCTAATTTGAGTCAAAGATCCAACATAGCCTAAAAGTCTATCTCTACTTAAAACTTGAGTAGAAATATTAGGTCTATTAAGTTTTAAATCAGTTGCAACAAGTCCTTCAAGTTCATAAGGAAGGTTAGCAAAATTGCCAACTGTTCCACTTATTTTAACGACTTCAACATATTTTCTTTCAAAAATAAAACGCTCAATATCACGATTGAGTTCATCTAAAAATAAAGCCCATTTCAATCCAAAAGATGTGACTTCGCCATGTATTCCATGAGTTCTTCCGATTATTGGTGTGTATTTATATTTTTTTGCTAAATTATTTAAAACAATTTTTAATTTATTTAACGATTCAAGAATATAAAAATTTGCTTCTTTAATGTTTAAACTTAAAGAAGTATCAACAACGTCAGTTGAAGTGAGGTTATAATGCACCCATTTCTTTTCTTCTCCAAGCATTGTAGATATAGATCTAGTAAATGCAATTACATCATGCTTAGTTTCAAGTTCGATTTCATTTATTAAAGGCAAATCAACATGTGCTTTTTCTTTTATTTTTATGTAGTCTTCTTTAGGAACGATCCCTAGTTCAACATAACCTTTAAGAACACTTAATTCTACTTTAAGAAATGTTTCATATCTGTTTTCTAATGAGAATATTTTTTCTATTTCAGGTACACTATAACGCTCTATCATATTACATTGACTCCTTAGCTTCTACTCCAAGTAAATTTAATACAGTCTTTAATACAATTGAACAAGCTTTTACTAAAGATAATCTTTCTTCAGTTAATTCTCTATTATCTTTGTCTATAACAACAAGGTCATTATAGAATGAGTGGAAATATTGAGCTAATTTGTATGAATAATTTGCTAAGATATTAACTTCTTTAACTTTAGCAACATCTATTAATAAATTTGGTAATTCATTAAGGTGTTTGATTAAGTTAATTTCTTTTTCATCTGTTAATAATGGATATGAATCTTTTAATACAAAGCTATTATCTTTTTTAAGAATTGAATTCATTCTGGCAAATGCATATTGGATATAATAAACAGGATTTTCGTTTGATTGCTTTCTTGCTAAATCTAAGTCAAAATCAAGGTGAGAGATAATTGGTTTTGAGATAAAGAAGTAACGAGCTACATCAACTCCGACATCTTCACAAAGTTCTCTAATTGTAACTGCATTGCCAGTTCTTTTACTCATCTTAACTTCTTCGCCTTTTTCCATTAAACGAACGATTTGAATAATCTTAACTTCTAAGTCATCTGGATTATTTCCCATAATTTTAATTCCAGCTTTGATACGAGCAATGTATCCATGATGGTCTGCACCAAGAATATCAATTAAATGTGGGTAGCCTCTATTAAATTTATCTGTATGATAAGCAATATCAGGCGTGAAATATGTTAATGAACCATCTTTTTTGACAAGAACTCTATCTTTATCATCTCCAAAGTCTGTAGTTCTTAACCATAATGCACCTTCGTTTTCGTATGTGTATGGAGTTTTCTTTAAATCTTCTAATGTTTTTTCAACTTTTCCACTTCTATATAAGTCCAATTCACTTTGGTAGTGATCAAAGTGTACTCTATATAAATCTAAATCAACTTTAATCTTATCTAATTCAAGTTTTGTACCAACTTTTTTGAAATAATCTTTTCTTTCAATCGAGTCATCATCGACCCATTTATTCTCATCTTGCTTTGCGATATCTTTAGCAAGCTTAATAACATCTTTTCCTTGATATCCAATTTTAGATAAGTCAAAAGATAAGCCTAAAGCTTCGCGATATCTTTCGTATAAAGAATTACCTAATGTTTCGATTTGGTTTCCTGCATCGTTAACATAATATTCTCTTAAAACATCATATCCAACGAATGATAAAACTCTAGTTAATGTATCGCCATAAGCAGCACCACGAGCATGACCTAAATGTAAATCACCAGTAGGGTTTGCACTAACATATTCAACCATAACTTTTTCATTATTTCCAAAGTTTGTTTGACCATATTTTTCTTTTAAAGTTAAGATGTCTTTTATAACTTTTGTGATGCTATCTTGATTAATAAAAAGGTTAATAAAACCAGGTCCAGCAACTTCAACTTTTGTAATTAATGAACTTTTTTCTAATTCAACTTTTAAAATGCTAGCAATTTCACTTGGTGATTTATGTAGTACTCTAGCAAGTCTCATCGCAATATTTGAAGAATAATCTCCATGAGTTTTTTCTTTAGGAATTTCAATAGCAATAATTGAATCTTGATCTTCAAGATTAAATGCATCCTTTAAAGCAACTTTAATAACGTTTTTTAATTTACTAGTTAAATCGTTCATAGGTTTCTCCTTTTTATATTTTTACGAGAGTAAAAATTTTATATCATCATTGGATAAAAATGAAGCGCCTTTTTCTCCATTTCCAATGAAATTATCCATTAAATCTTTCTTTTTGTTTTGTAGTTCAATAACTTTTTCTTCAATCGTTCCTTTTGCAACTAATTTCATTACAGTAACTGGACGAGTTTGTCCGATTCTATGTGCTCTATCACTTGCTTGATTTTCAGCAGCAATATTCCACCAAGGATCAAGATGAATAATAAAATCAGCGCCAGTTAAATTAAGTCCAGTTCCACCAGCTTTTAAGGAAATTAAACAGACTTTTATATCAGGTTTTGTATTAAAATCCTCGCAAATCCTTAATCTTTCTTTCGCTGGAGTGTCTCCACAAATGTAATAAGACTCAATTGAATCCTCTAATAAATAGCTTCTTAAATGCTCTAGGCATTTTGTAAACGAAGAAAATAATAATACTTTGTGTCCATTAATAATAGCTTCATTTATTAAATTAATAGCACTTAACATTTTCTCACTATCATCCTCATAATTTTCAAGGAACATTGATGGGTCAATACAAATTTGCCTTAATCGAGTTAATTCCTTTAAAATAGAAAGTTTATTATCAGGATTTTCGGCCTGTGAAATTCTAGCATTTTGAAGGTAAGATTGATAGAGAGCATTTTGAGTTGTATTTAATTCAACTAAATAATTTGTAGTAACTTTAGGTGGTAAATCTTTTAAAACATCTTCTTTAACACGTCTTAAAATAAATGGCGTAATTCTTGCTTTAAGTCTTTTTTCAGCAAGCGGATCATCTTTTTGATTCATAATTGCATTTTCAAATGTTGTTTTAAATTTATCATGGCTTAATAAATATCCAGGCATTAAGAAATCAAAAATTGACCACATATCAGTTAATGAGTTTTCAATTGGAGTACCAGTTAAAACAAACCTTGATTCACTCTTAAGTTCTTTGATAGCTCTAGTTTTTAAAGCTCTAGCATTTTTAATATATTGAGCTTCATCAAGGACTATCAAATTAAAATTAATATCTTTATATAAATCCACGTCGTTTCTTAAAGAATCATAAGCTGTAACATAGCAAACTTTTTTATCATTTTTAATATTTAAAATCGTTTGTCTTCTAACATCTCTATCGCCATGAATTACTTTGACTTTATCATCACTCTTCCATTTTTTAAATTCATTTTCCCAGTTATAAACAAGTGATTTAGGGGAAATAATTAAAATAGGTTTTTCTTCTTTAATTGAAGAAATAAAAGAAATCATTTCAAGTGTTTTTCCAAGTCCCATATCATCTGCTAAAATGCCAGAAAGTTTATGTTCATTAAGAACAGACATCCATTTAAATGCATCAAGTTGATAATTTCTGAGTAATTTTTTAAAGTTTTTATTTGGTTCAAATTTTGAATCTTTAAAATCTTTAATTTCATTTAAGATATTTGTAATTTCTTTATCATAAGAAACATTGAAGTTTTTATCAAAAGATGCGATTTTAAAGATTTCATAAAGTGGGATTTCTTTAGTTGATTCAAGATTTTCATCAAGTTCAAATTCTTCATCTAAATCATCAATACCACTTAAATCTTCTTTATCAAGAATTACAAAGTTATCTCTTAATTTAATAAATTTCTTTTTAACTCTATATTGAGCAATAATTGAATTTATTTCTTCTTTTGTGTATTCAGGACTATCAACATTTACTTGAAGCCAATCCATGTTGTATTTTGTTGAAATATTTAATGTTCCAACTCTCTTTACCTTTGCGTTTAATAGGTCTTCACTTAATAAAACATTTGCAAATTTCTTGAGATTAGTTAAATCAGAAGTTAAGAAGTTTAAAATATCATCTTCATCACTAATTATTCCATCAGGTACAAAATTTAAATCTTTTAAAGCAAGTTCGAAGCCTAATAAAGTTTGTTCATTAGCAGAATTTTTAAGAGCAAATTCTTTACTAATTTCTTCATTGTCATAAAGATATTTAGTTTCAACTTTTAAAGTATTATTCTTGTCTTCAAAATATACAAAATATTTAATTTCTAGCGCTTTAATATTGTGTGTTTTCTTATAAGTTTCACTAACCTCAGTATTATTTTGAACAAGTGGGAAAAATTTATTTAAGAATATATCTTTAACGTCATCAAAATTAAAAGATGGGTGTTCTAAAATGAAATTAATAACCTTAGCGTTTGTTTCATCTTTAATATTATGAATGAAAATATTTTCATCTTTGAATTCATAATATTTATTGTTTGAAATAAATCCTATAGGTGAAACATCATCACTTAATTTAATTTCTCCATTATCGCCAATAGCAACATAAAGATCATTTCCTAGAAGAACATTATAAATCCCTCTTCCTGATGAAAGTGATTTGCTTGAAGCATTAATAATTATTGAATCATCAACATAAATATCGATAATATCACCAAAAATTTTTCCATAAGGAATATAACGACTAATATCATTATAAAAATAATAGCCACTTTCAAAAATTTTATTTTTATTAAGTAATTCAATTAATTTTTGTGTTTTATCATCAAAAGCATCCATTGTGTGAACAAAATCACACTCTAATCCGTATTTATTTCTAGCTCCTTCTTCAATATAGGCTAATAAATTAAATATATTTCGAACAACATATTCTTTTTTTCCACCAATTTTAGTTATTTTATAACTTGCATCAACGTAAAACACATTGTTGATTGCTTTTAGAGTAGTCGCTTCATTATCGGAATAATGATCATCTTCATCTTCTTTTGAAAAAAAGGTAAACGTAGGAATTAATTTATATTTATCGTTTGAATCAGTTCTCTTCTTAGTTTCAGCAATTGAATCAATAAGAGCTAGGAAATTATCTCGATTTTCTTTTCTTTCTTTTAATTCTTTTTTACTCAATTTATCGAATTTAGAAATCGTTTCATAAACGTCGCCATATATCTTCTTTCTTTGTTCATCATTTAAAGAATTTTCTTTTTCATATAAATATTTATAGAAACCGTAACATGCAAAATGATGAATATTTGAATTATCAAAATCGTTCTCATCATAATAATAGCTGTCATTTTTATCACTATAATCTCTTTCTTTATCTTTTTTACTAAGAGCTTTATATTCTAGAATGTTTCCAGAAATATCAATCTTGATTTTTAAATAAATAAAGTGATCTGAATAAAGATATTCATCTTTTAAAACAGCTTCATAATTTAAAGTTTCATTATCAGGATTAAAATAAAAAATTACAGTATATTCATTTTTCTTTAAAGCGCTATATGTTTCATTAATAATATAACTTGATGGAAACAATTGTTCTTTAGTGTGATATAAAAACATAATTACTCCTTATATTCTTTTAACTTAAGTTTATCTAACGTATTGCTATTTATCATTTCTCTAAGCATAAATTCTCTAATACGTGTTGAATTATTTGCATAGCCTTTAATATCACTTCTTAAAAGTAATTTTTGATAATCAATTGGAGATACTTGATAAAGGAGTAAAAGATAGTCAACTATTTCTTTGTGTCCATCTTTTCTTTTTGCAATTCTATCTATATTTGATTCCAAAAAGTCCGCAAAAACGTCCTTATTTACACTATTTTTAGCATATTTAACCACCAAATTAAGTGTTTTTTTATCAAGAGAATTTAAACTTGTTTTTGTTACTTTATTATTAGTAAGAATCTTATAAACGGTCTTTGTATTAGGCGTATTTAATAAACTTAAAACTTTTTGATTAACAGTTTCTTCGGCTCCGTAATTTTCATAAAGTCTAATTAGATTACTTACTGAAAGGGTTTTATTAAAAACATCAATAGCAAAATGATATCCTGCATTTTCTCCTAATTTTTCCTTAATTTTTTTAAGAAATAAACTATAGTAAGGATCTTGGCTTAGATATTTAAAAGGGATATATTCTTTATTTTTTTCATAATTCTCAAAATACTCATTTCTATCATAAATATATTCAAATTTAATATAATTAGGATAATTAGTAGCAACTTTATAAAACAAATCTAAAGGTAGATTTTTAAATCTTTCATCAGTTTCATCAAAATAATACTGATGAAGCATCCCACAATTATCAAAACATTTTCTTACCATCAGATCAAAATAGAATTGTGTTTTTGTAAGGTTGTTAAACTCACTTATAGAAAAATCGCTTCTTAAATCATAAAAATTATCACCACCATGTTTTTTAATAAAAGTAGTTTTAGCATATTCGCATTCATCAATCATGCTAATGATAGAAAAAAATCGCTTATCTCTTACCTTGCCTTCTCTTTTAACTACTACATCATAAAAATAATTTATTGCTTTCTCTTTCTCATCATTATTCAAAGATAAAAAACTATAAGCAAAAGTTGCTAAAAGGAAGCACTCAGGGTTAACTCTTTTTGCAGATTCATTTAATTTATTATCTATTTTTTCTTTAAAATCTGTAAACGTTTTTACATTTGATGAAGGCGTATTTGTGTTTTCAATCAAATATTCAAAAATATCAACCGATGGATAAGGCAATGTGCTTGTTGTATAAGTTATCCTTTTATCACTTCTAGAATAAAAGTGTAAATAATTTTTAAAAGTTGATTTTGTTTCAAAATAAAAAAGCGCATCTCCATTGTCACCTTTATAAATCAATAAAATATTGTTATTTGTCATTAACTTTATTGCCGTAACTCTATCAGCTAATGACAATTTTTCTAAATTCTTATCCATAGTTTTCTCCAATAGGATATTTTACCAAATTTTATATTGATATTTAAGAATTATAGGTGAAAATTATTCTTATTTTTTAAACTTTATATCTTGTCAGACCTCGATAATAGTGATATATTAATACTCACGTTGGCCCTGTAGCTCAGTTGGATAGAGCAACAGCCTTCTAAGCTGTGGGTCAGGCGTTCGAGTCGCCTCAGGGTCACCAATAAATTTAAAAATACGAGATGGTTAATCCATCTTATTTTTTTGCCTTTTTTTCTATAAAAATCATTATTTTCTTTATGAATTATGCTTATTTGTTAAAATGAATTTAGAAAATATGAAAAAGTTATTAAGCAAAAATTTAATTATCGTAAGTTTACTTCATCTTTTAGTAGATCTTATTAGTGCTGGAAGCATAATAATGGCTTACACTGCAGATAGAATTGATTTTGAATATTTTGAATACATTTTCTTAGTTTATAATTGTACAGCTTTTTTGCTTCAACCATTTTTTGGTTTCCTTGTTGATAAAATTAAGCAAGAAAAACTAAGATCAACATTAAAAGCATTAACGATATTATCAATTGGTATTTTAACCTTAGGCTTTACTTCATTAGTTTTTTCAATTGAATTTAGTAGTTTTCTAACACCAGTTTTCATTTCAACAATTTTATTAGGTTCAAGTAATGCTTTATTCCATGTAATTGGTGGAAAAGAATCATTATTAGTATCAACAAAAGCTACCCCAGGAGGAATTTTTGTTTCAACTGGAGCAATAGGAATTGGAATTGCTTCAATGATGGGAAATATACCGCTAACTACTTTTTATCAAATTTTTATAATCCTTGGTGCCGTTACGTTAGCAATAGTATTAAGCTTTTTATATTTATTTAGTAAAGAAGAGCCTGAACTACTATTTTATGAAACTTACGAAAATAAAAACATTAGTTTTTTAATAATAATTGTCGTTTTACTTTGTGTAGCAATTGCTGTTAGATCTTTCTTAGGATTTTATGCAAAAATGAGTGATGATTTATCAAGTTGGGAAGCACTTTTATTACTTTCAATCGCTGCTTTTGTTGGCAAAGCAATTGGCGGAATTATTTTAGATTTAGCTGGTCCTTATTTTCTTATTATAATATCGACAATTTTATCTACTGTTTTATCGTTTTTCTTATCAATTAGTTATTTAGATTATATCTTTGTTATCTCTTTTAATATGTTAATGCCTTTAACTTTAGATGCTTTAAGAAAAATTTTCCCAAATAAAGAAGGATTTGCTTTTGGACTAGCTGCAGGATTTTTAATTCCTGGATTCTTATTAGGTTCAATATTAAAACATTCCGTTTCACACGTTATTGTTGTTCCACTTATTTGCTTTTTAACTGGATTATCACTTTTAATAGTTTATATATTAAAAGGAAAAATAAAAAATGATACGAGAAATAACTGAATTAATTGAATGTGTTCTTCTTACTATGATCATTGAATTAGTAGTACTTTTTCTACTAAAAGTAAGAGATAAAAGACTTTGGTTTTCTTTAATTATCAATTTATTAACAAATTTATTATTAAATTCACTTCTATCTTTTATAAATACCACTTGGCTATATATTTTTCTTTTAATAATTGGCGAGATACTAGTCTTTTTAATTGAATGGTTTTTATATGATTTAATTATTAAGGATAATAAAAATTGGCTTTATTCACTTATAGCCAATCTTTCAAGCTTCCTTATAGGAAGTCCCTTGATTTATTTACTTTTTCTTTTTATTTGATTTTATTAATAAAACAATTGCTAAAACAATTAAACCAATAGCAGCAACAATAGCAATAAAAACAGCTACGACAGCTCCAATTACTGGACCACTTGCAACATCAAAAACGTTCATTATTTTTTCCTCCTTTTACATATAAAATAAAAGAAAACAGCAAGTCCAACAAGAACTACTGTTGTAAGAACGATTATTAAAACGTAAACCCAAGGTTCAGCAAGACCATCATTAGTATTTGAAGGCTCAGCTATAACGTCAAAAATTCTTAAGATGTCTTTCATATTTTCATTATAATTGATTTAAAAGAACATGTAAATTAAATTTAAAATATCGATTTTTGAGAAAATTTAGTGAAATTTTAAGTCCAAAAACCCCTACAATTGGAGATTTTTAATTTTTTTAGGCACTTTTATATATAAATCCATATAAAACTTTATATGAAATCCATATTAATCGCTATATGATTTTCCAAATTATATACTCAATACAATAATAAAAAAGGCATTATAAAAAATATTTTATATACACTATCAATATGCTAAAATTCAATTATGAAAAACACAAAATTTATTAGAATAGCATTTTCAATTTTAATGCTAATTAGTATCGGCCTTATAATCACTGGTGTTGTTTTTATCACAACTAGCGAAGATGAATTTCAAAGAACTTTTATGTTAGGAATTGGGCTCACTTCAGGCGGAGCATTCTTATTCTTCGTATCCATGATGCCATTAATGATTAAGTTCATGATTAAGTTATCACTTGCGATTCAATCTGAAAATAAAAAAGATTTAAAAAACATTGCTGATAACAGTGCTGAAATTTATCAAGACGCTATCAAAAAGAGTTCAAAGAGCGTGAAAGAAGGATTAAAAGACACAAAATATTGCAAATATTGTGGAGCTGAAATTGATGAAGATTCCTTATTTTGCAAATCATGTGGTAAGAAACAATGAACGAAAGATTAATAGTTAAAAAAGAAGACTCTGCAAAGAAGAAAATTTGTGCTGCCTTTCTAAGCTTATTAAGAGAAAAACCATATCTAGAAATTACAGTTGTTGATTTAGTTAAAAAAGCAAATATTTCTAGAGCTAGTTACTATAGAAATTTTTCTTCTATTGATGATGTTTTAACGGAGTGCGCAAAAGGTTTAATAGAAATCTTTGATCGCAATTTCTATCCTATCATTAAAAATCAAGAAAATATCGAAGCAAGAAAGAAAATTATTCGCTTTGCTTTTGATTTATATGTCGAAAATCCTGTTTTTTCATCAAATAATTTTAGAGAAAATTCCTATATTTATCTTAGTAAAGTATTTTCCTTGCTATCAAGTTCTCAAAAATATTCAGAGTTATTAAATTCTGAAATTAGATATCGTTTTATAAATAAATTTTCTATTCTTTTTTCAACAATTGTTGCTTGGTCTAGATCAGGAAAGAAAGAACCAATTGAACAAATGGTTGAATTTACATTTAATCAGATTCAAAAGATTTCTTAGTTTTCTTATCTTTAATTTTGTATCTTATTACTAAAATAATAGTAATAATTAATGGTACAAATAATATAAAATTAGGTAAATATTGATAAAAAAGCCCGCAATTCTCGATTAAAACTTGTTTTATTAGGTATAAATATAAATACGAAGTAGCTGCTCCAATGATAAAAGAAATTACAACAAACACGTAATTTATTCCAGCAACTACTTCTTTTTTGTCTTCTTTTTTAACACCTTTAAAAAAGGAAGAAACTGTTCTTTGAAGGTTAGCAGTTAACATAGTTGTTGTTACATTTCTATCTTCTATTTTATTAAAACTTTGTAATAAAGTTGCTCCAATTATTGCCATAAAAATGTTTCCAATAACATTTATATAATTTGAATTATCAGGAGTTATTAACTTCTCATCAAACTTTAAATAAGTTGGTATTAAGATAGATATAATTAAGCAAATTGCCATAAGAATTAATTCAAAAACATGATAATTCTTATTTCTTTTTATATGATGATATTCAATAAAATTCGCAATTATTAACCCAATGATAAATGAAAAAACTACAACGAGTCTTTGAAGAACTTCCACGTATTGTTCACTTATCAATGAAGTAAAAACAGTAATAATATTGCCAGTTTGCATTAAAGAAAAAAATCCTCTATAAGCTAAGGAATACACTTCTAACATTCCACCAACAAAAGCTAAAGTAAAAGCTAAATATTTATTATTCATAATTCTCTTTCTATAAGCCGAGAAGGTATTTTTTAAGTTCTCCAACACTTTCAAATACCATTCCAGGATTTATCTTTTCTAGTTTATCTTTATATGAAGGGTCATTATATGTAACACTAACTATTTTTACGTTTGCATCATTACATTGTTCAACATCTTGAATAGAATCACCAATATAAATTATTTCATCATTATTATATCCATAATCATCCATTAATTCTTTTAATAATTGATCTTTAATAGCACCTTCAGTTGATCCCCAATAGAAGTCTTTAAAATAAGAAAAAGCATTTAATTTAGTTAACGAAATGATTGCTGTTTCTTCACTTCTTCCAGTTAATAAAAAAACTTCCTTTTCGTCTTTTTTAAGTTCATTAAGTAATTCACACATTCCAGGAAAGAAGTCTTTAAAAAATTGATCATGGTAAAAATTATAGTCAGATAAAAATTGATAAAATATTTCTTTTGATTTATCTTTTCCAAACATCTTTTGAATTATGCCTTTTTCACTAGGTCCATAATATTTTTCAATTTCTTGAACAGTTATTTCTTTCCCTAAAATTTCCTTATAAATCTTTTTAAAGCAAAATTCTACTAAACTAAACGATGATGCAAGTGTTCCATCAAAATCAAACACAATAGCTTTGACCATAATTTACCCCATTTCCGGTTTTATTATACCCTTTTGAGAATCATATAAAACAAAAAATAAGCATAATATGAATCAAAAGTCTCAATTTGTGCATTTATTCACTTGCCAAAAATTAGCTTTAAAAATACAATATATTTATCTTTAAAAAGAAAGGATTTTTTTATGCAACTTATAGGAAAAAAACTTCAAGGAATTGTCTCAGTAGTTATAGTTCTTCTCTGCCTTGCATTCTTAAGTACACCATCGATTTGCTATACAGGTTTTACAAGAGGTGATTACTTTTCAGCATTCAGTTTTGAATTATTTACAAACACAACTATTTTAGCGATCTCTGCAACACTCATTGGTATTTTAGGTTTCATCGGATTATTTAATTTAGTTTGTACATTTATTCCTAAATTTTCATCAAAAGCACTTTCAATTTTTAATATTGTTGCATTTGTAGTAGCTCTTGGATTTGCAATCACATTCGCATGTTCAAAATACATTGCAGAAAGCTACACACCTACAAATTCAGTTTCATTTGTTGTTCTTTTGACAATTGTCGCAGTAATATTATCAATTGTAATTTTAGTTAAAGCTGAACCTGAAAAATAAATTTGACATTACTAGTTGATTTTGGTATTATAAAGCGCACGTAGAAAGAAAAGCGTCCGCTTCTCACCAGATTAACTTAGTATTAATTGGTCAATCGCTACTAGAGATTTCAATATTTATTAGAATCGATAACGGACGCACTTACTAGCGCCCGTTTTTTATTTAAAGGTTTTAGGAGGACATTAACATAGCAACCTTTCAACAAAATCCAGAAATGGATAAATCAAGCAAAAAAGATCGTTATAACGGAGATATCGTTAACGAAAGAATTCGTTTCCCAGAAGTATTAGTAATTGGACCAAATGGAGAAAGTTTAGGAAAAATGTCAAGATTTGAAGCTTACAAAAAAGCTGAAGAATATGACTTAGATCTACTTTGCGTAGCCCCACAAGGCAAGCCACCAGTTTGTAAAATTATTAATTATGGAAAATATCGTTTTGAAGCCCAAAAGAAGGCTAAAGAAGCAAAGAAGAACCAAAAAATTATCGAAATTAAGGAAGTTCAACTTTCACCACAAATTGGTCAACACGATATAGAAACAAAAGTTAAAGCAGCTATTAAATTTCTTGAAGATGGCAACAAAGTAAAAGTTGGAGTTAGATTCAAAGGAAGACAAATGTCTCATCCTGAAGTTGGAGATGAGGTACTCAACAAGTTTCTTGAATACGTTAAGGATTATGCAGTCATCGAAAAGAAGCCTGTCTTAGACGGTAGATGGCTTACATGTGTCCTATCAAGCAAAATTAAAAAGTAGAAAGAGAGGAAATTTTATGCCAAAAATGAAGAGTAAAAAAGCCTTAACAAAGAGAATTAAGGTTACAGGAAGTGGAAAAGTTAGAAGACATCACGCATATGTCAGCCACTTAGCACCACACAAAACACACAAACAAAAGAGACACTTAAGAAAAGCAACTTTAGTTACAAAGTCTGATATGAAGAGAATTAAGTATCTCATTCAACAATAGTTTAGGAGGTCTAGAAAATGAGAGTAAAAGGTGGAAAAGTTACACATTTAAGAAGAAAAAGAGTTTTAAAGCAAGCTAAGGGTTACTTCGGAAGTAAACATATCTTATTCAAGACCGCTAAAGAACAAGTAATGCGTTCAAAAAGATATGCATATATCGATAGAAGAAGAATTAAGAGAGACTTCAGAAAACTTTGGATTAAGAGAATTAATGCTGCTTGCAGATTAAATGACATCTCATATTCAAAATTCATGCACGGATTAAAAGTAGCTAAAATCGATCTCAACAGAAAGATGTTAAGTGAAATCGCAATCCACGATGAAAAAGGTTTCGCAGAATTAGTCAAAGTTGCTAAAGCTGCTAAATAATTAAAACTTTATAGAAAAAAACTCTAGGTTCGATTCCTAGAGTTTTTTGTTTGCTTTATTTAATAACTTTAAGTTCAGCGTTTTTCACTGCTTCTTCTAGTAATGGAGTAAAATCAAATCTTTCTTCGATTTTATAACATTCTTCAAGTTTAGGTGATGTTTTAGGTCTTACTGGAGCAAAAATTGTACAGCAGTCTTCATATGGTCTAATTGAAATGTCATAAGTTCCAATTTCTTTACTTATTTTAATAATATCAACTTTATCATAAGTACATAATGGTCTTAAAACAGGTACATTTGTAACTTCATTAATGACTGCTAAGCTATCAATAGTTTGACTTGCGACTTGCCCAATTGATTCTCCACTTGCTAATGAATTAATTCTTAATCTATGGGCAAGCATTGTTGCAATTCGATACATCATTCTTCTCATGATAGTAATTGGATAGCCTTCATCACTTACTTCATAAATTTTTTCTTGAATCTTAGTAAATGAAATTACATATAATTTAATTTTAGTTTGATATTTTGTTAATGAATGAAGAATATCTTCAAGTTTATCAATGACACCACTATTTGTATAAGGTGGAGCTGCAAAATGTATACAAGTAATATCAATTCCTCTTTTTAATAATAAATATGCAGCGACTGGAGAATCAATACCACCAGAAAGCATAACTAAAGTTTTACCAATTGTTCCACTTGGATATCCGCCCATTCCTTTAATGGTTTCAGTAAATAAATACGCGCCATCTTCTCTAATTTCAATATCAAGTAAAGTATCTGGATTATGAACATCGACTTTTTTATTAGTGTTTTTAAGAACTTTTGTTGCAATCATTCTATTCATTTCATCACTAATATAAGGATAAGATTTATCAATTCTTCTTGTTCTTACTTTAAATGTTGAGCCAGGTTCATCTCTAATAATTTCAAAAGCCTTTTCTAATAAATTATCAGGATCCGCATCGATTTTTAAGCATAAAGAGAAGGAATACATACCACTTATGTCTTTTAATTTGTCTTCTATACCATCTATTTTCTCTTTTAAATTTAAATAGATATGGTCATGTCTAATAATCATTTCATACTTTTCTTCATCTTCTTTCAAAGTATGTCTGATTGATCTAGCTAAACTATTAATAAAATCTTTCTTGTTCTTTCCTTTTGTTGATAATTCACCAAATCTAACTACTATTACGTTATATTCCATATTAGCCCCTAACTCTTTCTAAAATTTCTTTAAATTTACTAACAAATTCTTTCGCTTCATCGAGCGTATTGTATTTTCCAAGTGATATTCTTATAGCATTTTTCGCTTCTAATAAAGAATTTCCAAGTGCTAACAAAACATATGATGGCTCTTCTTTTTTAGAATTACATGCGCTTACGCTACTAACTAAAATATCTTCATTTGATAAAGCTTCAACGATAACACTAGCCTTCTTATTTAATAAAGAAAAATTCAAAATATATGGTGAATAATCTTTATAAAGATGAAGCTTAATGTTATCAAGTTTACTTAATTCTTCGACTAGGTAGTTATGAATTAAAGTAACTTTTTTATACGTATCTTTAAATTCTATATTAACTTCTTTAATTGATTCAAAGAAAGATACAATTGCTGGATAATCACTTGTCCCACTTCTTAATCCGTTTTCTTGACCACCACCATAATGAATTGGTTCAAGCATAATCTTTTTCTTTTTAATCAAAGCACCAATTCCTTTAATACCACAAATTTTATGAGCACTGATAGTAATTAAATCAGCTAATTTATAATTGAAATCATATTTTCCTAGTGTTTGCGCACAGTCACAGTGTAAAACACATTTAGGATAATTTTTTACAACTTCATTTATATCCTTTATATTTAAGGCATTTCCAACTTCATTATTTACAGGCATTATTGATACAAGAATTGTATCCTTGTCCATGACTTTTTTAAAATTTTCTATATCGATTTTTCCATCGCTATTTATATCTAAATAAGTGACTTTAAAACCTAAATCTTCTAAATTTTTAAAAACATTTAAAACAGACTCATGTTCAATTTTTGTTGTAATAATATGATTTCCTCTACCTTTATTTTTTAAACAATATCCACGAATTGCAAGGTTATTGCTTTCAGTTGCACCACTTGTAAATAAAACATCATAGGTAGAATCTAACTTTAATTCACTTAAAATTTTATCTTTAATGTGTTTAATTTCATTAAATTCTTTCATTCCATATTTATGAATAGAATTTGGATTAAAATAAAATTTTTCACTTGTTTCTAAAAATACTTTTAAAGCAGTTTCACTAGGTTTCGTACTGCTTGCATTATCAAAATAAATCATATTTAATTCTTATCTTTAAAGTCCAATTTTTGAATAGCTGTTTGACTCATTTCATAAGATGACTTAAAGTCACCATTAAAGAAGAGTGTTTCAGCTTGAGATAAAATATTATTAATTTCTGAAAATTTCATTCTATCTCTATTAACAAGTAAAATATTCCCTTCAGCAAGTTCTTTATAATTAATAATATTTTTAATATCTTGATTAATTTTGTTACTCTTTTCGTTTAATTCGGTTGATTTAAGGTTAACTGCAGTTACATCAATTGGTACAGTTTTAAGTAGTCTATTTAATTCATCAAGAATTTCATAAAGTTCATCAAATGCAGGTTTATATAAATCTACATATTTATCAATTCTTATTTCCCTTAATTGAGCTTCTAAACTCTTAAATAAATCATATTTAATTTTTAAATTTTCAAATGCTTGTTGTGAATCATTTCTTAAACTATTCAAGTAAATATTAAACGAATTAACTTTACTTTTTATATCTTCAGTTCCACTCTTTAAAGCATTTAATTTTTCTAATAATTCAGTATAAGGTGTATTTTCACGATTATGAACAAGAATATCAAGTTTTCTTTTATCTCTGCCAACTTCATCAAGCCTTTTTGAGATTTTTTCAAGTTGAGATTCGTGATCTTCATCGATAATGTAGACTTTTCTAAATTTAGCGATGTTATTTCTAATTTTAATTATTTCTTTTTCGTATTCAGCAAATTCACTTAATACAGTACCACTAATATCGTTATATTGAACACAGGCGTCTTCTTCTGATTTAAAAGCATTAAACAAATCATCAATTTGTTTATTAACATCTTTAATCTTTTCTTCAATATTGCCAACAGCTAAATTCTTTAAATTTTCCTTTATTCCATCTAATGTTAAATTCAACGATTCAATCTTTTGATCTACATTTAAATGTGTAAGAGGCTTTTTAGTATTGGTTAATTCAATAAATTTATTCTTTAATTCAATAAGTCTTTGAGGAATCACATCGTTAACTTCAACAATAACAGGTGGTAATGTATCAATTAATTTATTTAATAAGTCTAAAACTTGATCAATTTTAGGAAGTAAAGCATTTGCTTCTTCATATTTTGCATCTTCTACGTATAATTCAAATTTATTGAATTTACGATCAATTTCATCAAAAACTATATTAAATGAATTAGTGACAAAAACTAATTGTGTTTCATTTAAGTTAAATTTAGATTTAATTTCACGATATTTTTCTTTTAAAACTAAAGCAGCCTGACGAGCATCTTCTTCAGGTTTAATAACATTTGCTAAATCAAGACTTAATTGGTTAACAGATTCTTCGTATTGCTTAATTAATCCAACTTTATTTTTTAAGCAAGTTTTAAATTCTTTTACTTTATTTTCATCAATTAATGCTTGAAGATCAGTTAAAAGATCTTGCAAATCAATATCTGTAGTTTCTCTTATTTCTTTGCTTCTTCTAAAATAGCTAGCATGAATATCACTATAAAGTAAATTTGTTCTACTGATCATTTCAAGTCTTTGAATATAAGAATTATCTTGACCAGTTAAAAGTGCATGTAAATATTCATATTTAGCTTGTAACTCTTTTAATGTTTTTCTACATCTTTTTTTACTTAATATAAATTTATTAAGTAACAAGTATCCTATTCCTAAAATAAGCAATCCGCCAACAACAGCGACTGTAATATAAACTGAAAGCATTTCTGCTTCTTCTAAATAAATAATTAAGTTCATGTCAAAAACCTCTAATTAATTTTATACTATAAATAGTATAAATTAAATCCATTTTAATTGGCGATTTTTTCATAATTTATCTTTAGCATTGCATTTTTGTTCTTTTTATACTAAAAACCATAAATTTTAATATTATTATCGATTAATTTGCTTGATTAGTATAGTTAAAAAGTGTATTTTATTAAGGCATGTAAATGCAGCATATAAATACTACTCGTCTAGTGAAACAAAGATTTATTCTAAAGGAGTAACTTTAGCTACAAAAGTGAAACTTCTTATTGAATCACCGTAGGAGATGGGAATTTATACCTTGCTTTACAAGTTTAAAGAAAGGAGAGTCCAACATGAGATATACAGGACCAAAATGGAAGAGATCTAGAAGATTAGGTTTCTCATTATTAGAAACAGGTGAAGAATTTAACGGCCACACCCTTAAAAAAGGCGATAAGAGAGAATACGCACCAGGACAACATGGCGCTGCTAAAAAGAAACAATCAGAATACGGTAAGCAATTAACTGAAAAACAAAAGTTAAGAGAATTATACGGTGTTAGTGAAAGACAATTCCGTAGATTATTCCTCCTTGCTAGAAAAAAGGATGGAGTTACAGGTAAAGAATTCATGACAATTCTTGAAACAAGACTTGATAACTTAGTCTACAGAATGGGATTTGCTACAACACGTAGAGCAGCACGTCAATTAGTTTCACACAAACACATTACTGTTAATGGTAAAGTAATCGACATTCCAAGCTATCTTTGTAATGTTAATGATGTAATTTCATTAAAAGAAAACAGCAAAGATTTAGTAGTCGTTAAAGCATCATTAGAAGCTCAAACAGTTACTGTTCCATTTGTTGAAGTTGATAAAGAAAAGAAGAGCGGTAAATTCATTAGACTTCCTGAAAGAAATGAATTAACTAAAGAAATCGACGAAGCTTCAATCGTTGAATACTACAACAGAATTATCTAGTTAAGTATTACTTTATCTCAAATAAGCGTCTTAGAAATAAGGCGCTTTTTATTATCCAAAATTTATGATATAGTAATGCGCTATGAATACTATTACATTAGATAAACAAAACAGTTTAGTGAACGTAGGTAATTCAATTTTGTATTTTTTTGGTGTAAAACCTTTTCATGATACTTACGCTCCACTCAATGAAATTTTAAAAAATACTAAGAAAAAGAAAATTGCACTTATTCTATTAGATGGATTTGGAAAAGTCATTGTTGAACATTACAAAAAAGATATTCCTTTTATGTATAAGCACATCTTTAAAGAATATAAGAGTGTTTTCCCACCAACAACTGTCGCTGCAACTACAGCATTGACAACAGGAAAATTCCCTCTCGAAACAGGCTATATTGGTTGGACACAACGTTTTAAAGAAAAAAACGCTTACATCAATGTCTTTATAAGTAACAACGCTTTTAATAGAGATCAATTTTTTGAGCCTAGAGTTACTGATAATGAACTACATGTAGATTATCTTTGGGATTTAATTAACAAGACTGGTAAATATAAAGCGACAAGTATTCAATCGTTTGCTTATAGAAATGATGAAGGTATTGAAAATACCAATAAGTTCTTTGAAGAAGCTGACAAATTAGTTAAAGAAAATGATTTTGTATACATATATTCGGCAAATCCAGATCATTTATTACATAATAACGGCCTCTTTAACGCTATTATCAAAAAGAACTTAAAATACTTAGACAAAAAAGTTAAAGAATTAGTTAAAAATAATCCAGATACATTATTTTTATTAACTCCAGATCACGGATTTATGGATGTTGAAGAAATTAGTGTTTTAGAGCATAAAGATTTTGTTGCTACTTTGGAAGATTCTTTATTTTATGTTGAAGGAAGATTCGCTGCATTTAATGTCAAAGACAAGGATAATTTTTTAAAGCTTGCAAAGAAATATTATGGTGAATATTTCGACATTTATTCAAGAGAAACAATCCTAAACATGGATACATTTGGCAATGGTGAACTCAATAAATATACCGATGAAACTTTAGGAGATTATTTCCTAGTTTCTAAAGACAAATACATTTTTTATAACGGTGAAAATCCTATCGGTTTTAAGGGTGCTCATGCTGGCGTAACTCCTCAAGAAACAGATATTTATTTAATGTTATTTAATGAATAATTAAAGTTCGGGAAACCGAACTTTTTTTAATACAAAAATATACTAAATATCTACTATTTTTCTACTAGTATAATCAAAAGCCTTGCAAAACGCGTATTTTTTAAAAATAGAAGGGATTAATAATATTTCATTTTTATGTCCTAAAAACAGGATATTTTTACCATATTTTTGCTTAAAAAAATATATCCAAAAAGTATTTAATTTTTTTATTGCATCTTTATTGACACAAGACCTTTTGACCCTTAATATATGCTAGTCAAGAAAGGAAAAAAGATTAGATGAAACAAGAATGGAGAGATTTTAATAACGGTCATTGGACCAGTGAAATCAATGTTAGAGATTTTATTCAAAAGAACTATACAAGCTATTCAGGAGATGAAAGCTTCTTAGTTGGACCAACTAAAGCTACTTCTACACTTTGGGATGAAATCAAACGTTTACAAAAAATAGAAAGAGCTCAAGGTGGTGTCCTTGATATGGAAGCTAATGTCGTATCAGGAATCAGCGCTTATGGTGCAGCATACATTACAAGTGATAAAACACTTGAAAAAGTTGTCGGTTTACAAACAGATAAACCATTAAAGAGAGCATTTATGCCTTATGGTGGAATTAAAATGGCTGAAGAAGCTTTAAAAACTTACGGATATACACCAAACCCAGAATTCCACACAATTTTTACAAAATATCACAAAACACATAACCAAGGAGTTTTTGATGTTTACACAAATGAAATCAAAGCTGCTAGACACGCTAAGATTATCACAGGTTTACCCGATACTTATGGTAGAGGAAGAATCGTTGGCGATTACAGAAGAATTGCTTTATACGGTATTGATTATTTAATTGAAAAGAAAAAAGAAGACATGCTCGAACACGAATGTGGAGTTATGTCTGAAGAAGTTGCTAGAATTCGTGAAGAAATCGCTGATCAAATTAAAGCACTCAATGAAATGAAAGTTATGGCTTCAAGCTATGGATTTGATATTTCAAAACCAGCTCAAAATGCTAGAGAAGCATTCCAATGGTTATACTTTGGCTACCTTGCAGCTATCAAAACACAAAATGGTGCTGCTATGTCAGTTGGTAGAATTTCAACTTTCCTTGATATCTATATTGAAAGAGATTTAAAAGAAGGCACTCTTACTGAAGCTGAAGCTCAAGAATTAGTTGACCAAATCGTTTTAAAATTTAGAATGGTTAAATTCGCAAGAATTCCTTCATATAATGCATTGTTCTCAGGCGATCCAGTCTGGGCAACACTTGAAGTCGCAGGCATTGGAGATGATGGAAGAGATATGGTTACAAAGAACGATTTCCGTTTCTTACACACACTCGAAAATATGGGTCCATCACCTGAACCAAACTTAACAGTTTTATATTCATCACGTTTAAGTGAAAACTTCAAAAAATATGCAAGTAAAATTTCAATCACTACTTCATCAATTCAATATGAAAACGATGATGTTATGAGACCAGTTTGGGGTGATGATTACTCAATTTGCTGCTGTGTTAGTGCTACACAAACAGGTAAAGAAATGCAATTCTTTGGTGCAAGAGCTAACTTAGCAAAATGTTTACTTTACGCAATCAATGGTGGTAAGGATGAAATCACAAAAGCTCAAGTTGCTCCAGCATATCAACCAATTACAAGTGAATATTTAAATTATGATGAAGTATTAGCAAAATATAGCGTTATGATGGATCGGTTAGCAAAATTATATGTTAACGCACTTAACTTAATTCACTACATGCACGATAAATACTACTATGAAGCTGCTGAAATGGCTTTAATCGATACAGATGTTAGAAGAACATTTGCTACAGGTATTGCAGGATTCAGCCATGTTGTTGACTCATTAAGCGCAATCAAATATGCAAAAGTTAAAGCAATTAGAGATGAAAACGGAATCACTACAGACTTCGAAATCGAAGGAGACTTCCCAAGATACGGAAATGATGATGAAAGAGCTGATGAAATTGCTGTTAACTTACTCAAAACATTCATGGGCAAAATTAAGAAAAACCCAACATATAGAAATTCAGAACCTACAACTTCTATCTTAACTATTACTTCAAACGTTGTTTATGGTAAAGCTACAGGTACATTACCAGATGGAAGAAAACAAGGTGAACCATTATCTCCAGGTGCAAACCCAAGTTATGGTGCAGAAAAATCAGGTCTTCTCGCTTCACTTAACTCAGTTGCAAAATTACCATATGAATATGCTTTAGATGGTATTTCAAATACACAAACTATTTCACCTGATGCTTTAGGCCATTCAGAAAATGAAAGAGTTAATAACCTTGTAAACATTCTTGATGGATATTTTGATCAAGGTGCTCACCACTTAAACGTTAACGTATTTGGCGTTGAAAAGTTAATTGATGCTATGGAACATCCAGAAAAAGAAGAATACGCTAACTTCACAATCAGAGTTAGTGGATACGCTGTTAAATTCATCGATTTAACTAAAGAACAACAACTCGACGTTATCTCAAGAACTTGCCACAAGTCAATGTAACTATGAGTTTAGGCAATATACATTCTATAGAGACTTTTGGAGCTGTTGATGGACCTGGTATTAGATTTGTCATTTTTCTCCAAGGTTGTCCGATGAGATGCAAATATTGTCACAATCCAGACACTTGGTATAGAGATGACTCAACCAAAATGTCTCCAGAAGAACTCATTAAAAAAGCTCTAAAATATAAAACTTATTGGAAAAAAGAAGGAGGTATTACCGTTAGTGGCGGTGAACCACTTCTCCAATTGGATTTCTTAATTGAATTATTTACACTTGCAAAAATTGCAGGAATAAACACTTGTATTGATACAAGTGGTAAACCATTTAGACTCGATGAAAAATATTTAGAGAAATTTAATAAATTATTAAATGTAACTGATTTATTCATCTTAGATATTAAAGAAATTAATAACGAAAAACATAAATGGCTCACATCTCAATCTAATGAAAACATTATTGAACTCGCTAAATATCTAAGTGACCACAATAAAAGAATGTGGATAAGGCATGTTCTTGTCCCAACTATTACAGATTCTGAAGAAGATCTTATTAAATTAAGAGAGTTTGTTTCTTCATTAAAAACTGTCGAAAAATTTGAGATATTACCTTATCATTCATTTGCAATTTTTAAATATAAAGAACTCGGCTTAGAGTATCAACTTAACGATATCAAAGAGCCAACAAAAGAAGATATTGAAAGAGCAAATAAGTTATTAGGTATTTCTAATCAAATTAAAAGCTGATCAACCGTCAGCTTTTTTTGTTCTTTAACACTTTGCAACTTCTTTTTTCTTTATATAAAAAACTATAACTCTTCTTATTAAATAATTAATAAAATATATGATTGTAGCTAATAAAGAAAAACTCAATACATATAAAATATGATTAACAGCCCATCCACATGAAAGCCAAATCTTTGAATATACTGGCATATTTGAAACAAAGAATGGTGAAATATAAAAACATGAAGCTGAATCAGGATCAAAAAATGGTGTATTAGTAACGTCTTTAAATGGTTTTCCGTCATTTGGTGCATAATTAATTCCACCTGTGTAATGTAAAGTAACATTAATGAGTTGAGCAATTATAGTTAAACCGACAAAGATAAAGACTGATTGAACAAAATATTTATAAGTCTTCTTTAAATCATATCCAATACGTGCATAAACTAAAGATAAGATGGCAACTTGAAGGATTAAAATATGCCATAAAAATGAACGAATAACATCAAAAATATTACTCCATCTGCAAAGTTGTCCTTGCCCTAAAAATAAAGGTATTGAACCAGCTATAAGACAATATGTACCAAGATAATAAAATATTGGCATTCTTACTTTTTCATTCTTTATGAAAGGTAAAACTAAGCATAAATAAATTGGGATACTACAAAATTGAAAAGGAAAACTTGAAAAATCATAGTGTCCAAAAGCAAAATATCGATTTATTTCATGATAAATTTCAAGTCCTAAGAATAATAATCCATAAATTAAGATTATTCCATTTAGTAATTTCTCTTTTTTATTTCTATAAATATATCTAGCAAGAAACGCTATTCCTATAAGTGTCAAAAGCCCAATGAAGATACATAATAAAGGCACAAGGCTCCATGGTCGACACGCTGGGCGTTCTGGTTGAAACCCATTTAACGTAATTAACATAATAATTCCCATCTTTTGAAGTAGTCTATCAAATATTTGCTCATATTACTATCTTTAAAAATAATGTCAATTCTATTCCTTAGTAGAAATTCACGAGAAATTCATGAAAAATTCACAAAATTATCCTACCTAAATCCTTATTTAATAATGTATCTACATTTTTTACCAAAATAATTTTCAAAAAGTGCCATATGGCATGGGTAATTAATTCTTGAAAGTGATATTTTTTTAGAACAAGGAGAAATATTATGGAAAAAAGGAAAAATATTTTAGGCTCCGCTCTTTCTTTAGTGTTCTTACTTTCTTCAGCATTAGTCGTATCAAGCTGTAATAAAGAACATCAACATAACTTTTTAGAAAAGTGGGAAACCGATGAAAAATCTCATTGGCACACATGTGCTGATGAAAATTGTGACGAAAAAGATAGTTTAGGAAGTCATAATTTCGTTTGGTCTACATTAACCGAAGCTTCAACACACGTAGATAAAGTTGAAAAGGGTGTCTGTACAATTTGTAATTACGAAGCCAGAAGAGTTATTGCAGATAGTGGAACTCACACTATTGATAATACTAAATGGATAAGTGATGAAACAGGACATTGGCATATAAGTACTTGTGATAAAACAACTCCAGGTGCTCATGAACAAATAATTGCTGACTTTGCAAAACACAATTTTGGCAATTGGGAAATAAAAACTGAAGCTGATATCGATGTTAATGCAACCGAACATAGATTATGTAAAGTTTGTAATTATGAAGAAACAAGAACTGTAGAAAATCAGCTCTTCATAACTGGAGATATAACTACGATAACGAAAATCACTGGGAAGAAACTACTTGTAAGCACGATACTCCAATAAAAAAAGATATCGAAGCTCATACATGGAAATATGTTTCAATTGATGGAACTTCACATAAGCAAGTTTCAACTTGTGCTTCATATAAGCATAAAGAAATCGAAAAAGAGCCTGAAGCTCACGTTTATGAAGAAGGTGGAAAAGCATGTAAATATTGTGGTTTTATAAATGTAATTACTGATAAAGGATCAATTAATGAAATTGCAGATAGAACCTATTCTGGAAACCCACAAGGAATTACAGAAAGTGATTATACAATTGATGAAAAAATCAAAGGAATTTGTGAAATTCAATATAAATTAAGTGATGAAGCAGATTCATCATATAGCACAACCGCTCCAACTAACACTGGTACATATAATGTAAGAATTTATTCTAAAGGTAACGCAAACTATGCTAAAGGTGAAATTTCTGTATCTACATTTAAAATAAACCCATACGAAGTTTCAGTTGAGAGATTCCACGATAAAGCATATGACGCAACAGCCGATGCTGACACTTCTATCACTTCAATTGACATCCAAAGTTTTAAAGTCGAAAGTCCAACATTAAAAGAACCAGCACTACTCACTTTAAAAGCTAATAAAGCTGAATATAAGAAATTAGGAAGACATAATATTCCTGTCGCTGATTTATCATTAGGAAATGATAATTTCGCAATCTCAAAGAATATTACTAGCATTGTTTTAGTTAATTATGAAGAAGGCGACTCAAGTGCTTATGCTAATGGTCTTGATGATGTAACAATTTACAATAGTATGAATTCATTTACTATGTGGTCTATTTCAATTACAAAAGGTACATTTAGAGTAGGTGATTATATTATGACCAGTAAACTTGATGTTCCTTTACAAGTTTTAGAGCTTAGAGTAAATAATTTACCTGTTCCAATCGTAACAAAAGGCGACAAAAATGTACTTTTTAAATTTACTAGAGTTGGCCTAAATGATAAAAACTACAAATCTAAATTCTCAGATAGATATATAAATAAGGTCAAAGTTCCTTACTTGATGTTTAGACAAGGTGCAATAACTTCAAGTAAAACTGCAACAGTTACTTTAAAGAAAAATGAATCACATTACTTTGAAACTATATTATCACTTCCTGCAAATTCAAAAATTACTATGAGGGTAAATACAATTGGAGATTCATGTTATACAACAGGCGAAAAAAATCCATTAACCATTTATGACGCAACTAATGACATTAAAATTAGTCAAACAGCACCTACTGACACATTTGTAATTTCAAATACAAAAAAAGTTGCTATGGAAATTAATATTCTAGTTAAATTTACAAATTATACAGATAAAGAAGGTAAACTTGCTAATACTTTCACAGTGTTAAAATAATCTTAAAATAAAGATTATAAAATTTATTAGAGGATATATCTTAAAGAGGTATACCCTCTTTTATTTAATTCAATTATTCAAAAAATACGTATATTAATAACTGGCAGTTTTTCTAGCATGATTGGAAGCGATTATTTTTTTAAAGATTACACATTATATTAATAAAAAAAGACCGATTAAATTTATCAGTCTTATAATTTACAAATGGTGCCGGCTATAAGGATCGAACTTACGACCTACTCATTACGAATGAGTTGCTCTACCAACTGAGCTAAGCAGGCGTGTGATAATTATAGCAAGAAAAGTCACAAAAATTAATATCAATAAAGAATTAAGTACTATAAATTAGTTAAAAACGGTCAAATATTAACTTTTGCATCTGAGTTGTGATTTCTTTTTTTCTTACATTCAATAAATGATGAAATTGTAAAAAATAAAGAAATTCCAAAAAACGTTAATGAAATAATTAACATAAATAGTGAAATTATAAAAGGGAATACACCATACATGAATGAGAACGTAGAGCAAAATAAAACAAGACAATAGATAGAAGCAGCAAATAATAAATAACTAAAAAATAATGAAACATATCCACTAAAATCTACCATGTTTTCAGTTTTTTTCTTCTTATAAAATTTATATATAAAAGGAAGAGGTAAAACATTTAAAGAAAAATACGTTAAAGAAATTCCAAAATAAATTTCTGCTCCAAGTATACCAAAGTCTGAAACTAAAGCTGTTAAAATTACACATAATGCAGCGGCTAATAATAAAGCGTTTAAATGCATTAAAAGAGAAATTTTGTTTTTCATAGTTTTCTATCCTTTTAATAATAATTTATACAACTCTCAAAACGATTTAAATACTATTATTTTTGGAATAATAGCAAATTAAGCAAAGAATTTTAGAGTTATACAAAGAACGAAGATGCCTATTTGTTATCTACTAAAATGATAACATATTTTAAAAAAAATGAATTATTTTAATTATTTCAATACTAAATTATGTTTTTTAATATATCGATGAGCTTTTTTTATAACATCTCGATCAAGGTCATATGTAATTTTAAAAAGAGCTTCATTATAGTCGCACCATTCAAAATCTTTTACTTCTTGGTCATGTAAATCTTGAGCAACTGCATTATTATCTTTAGGAGTTGCTAAATAAAAATAAACATCTTTAATAATTAAATCGGAAGGTTTGTATTTAATTTTTGAAACAAAATCCATATTTAAATCAACATCAAGATTAGTTTCTTCTTTTATTTCTCTAATGGCTGTTTGAGCATTAGTTTCTCCTACTTCTTGATGACCTTTGCAAAGTGATGTATGTCCATAATTCATTTTTAAAAGCAAATAATAAACTTTTTTATGTTCAATTTTATAAATAACTGCTCCAAAACTTTTTTCTTTTACTAGACGTTGGAAATAAAATCTATTTGCAATATAAAATACGTTTACAATTACTAGACATAAAAAAGCAGCAATTGCTAAAACAATAAGGAAATAATATAAAAACCAATAAAGTTTTCCATCTTTTTGTTTAAAGAAGAAACAATAAATGAAATTATAAGCTGATGTTCCTTCTTCACAAACATTATCAGGCATTCCGCTAATTGGTATGCCAGCTAAATAGCAAAATGAAACTACGCTACCAATAAAAATAGTTAAAATTAAAAAAGTAAGAATAAAATAGAGTGCAAGTCTAGTAAAAAAGGACTTATCAATAATATATTTAGATCTTGTTCTCATCTTGTGTCTCCTTTTCTTTATATACAAATTTGCAATATTCATATGTGCTATATTTTTCTGCAAAATCACACATCACTTTATAGCATTCATCTCTTAAATATTCTTTATTTTGATTTATATTTAAGTCTTTCTTCGGATAAATAGGTTCACCTATATAAATAACTGGTATAGCTTTAGAACTAATTTTTGATTTGCGGTAACAAGTTACTAAGGGAACAACTGGTGCATTTAGTTTGGCTGCATATTTAAATGAAGTTGATATAAAAGGTCTGATTTTATTGTAATAAGGCCAAATATGAGCTTCAGGAAAAATTAAAATATTTCTTTTCTTACCTATAAAATGTTTTAATGCTTCATCAAACTTTTTATAGTCACTTACACTTGTAGGAAGAGGGAGATAACCTAATTGTTGAGTTAAGAAACTAATTCCACAAGGCAAATCAAGAGCATCAGTATAACCAATGATATGTGTTCTTTTAAAGCGTTGAACATAGCATTGAACAACAAACGTATCTAAAAAAGATGTGTGATTCATATAAAGAAAAGCACCTTCTTTTTTAACTTTTCTTAGATTCTTTTTCCCTTTTACTCTTACCCCACAAAAGAAACATACAATCGTTAAAACAGGTACAGCAATCATGTAATATAAAAGAAAAGAAAAGAAATTAAAAATTCTTCCTCTAATATATTTATAATCTTTTGGCAAAGGATTTCTTTTTAAATTAGTAGTTTCAAAGTCATCATTAAGTAAATCAGAATAATAATAGACTTTTCCTTTTTTAGGTTTTTCATTTGCTAGCATTCTTATTATTTGCCTCCAAAGCTTGTTTATCAACAATATCACCCTTATGTTCAATTACTACCCAATTAGTTCTCTTTTTCTTGCAGAATAAACCTTCAAGGAAAGCAATTAAAAAACTTTGAAAGAAGAAAATATATGTTAAGCAAACAATGACACATCTTCCACCAGAAAATTTTAAGTTTTTATTATCAATTCCTAATGTGAATGCAGCGATAAAAACAAAAGTTATATAAAGTAAAGAGAATTGGAAAGCGGCATGAGCATATAGCCATCCATAATCTTCAAATCCTCTAACATTTCCGATAATTGCAATAACTAAAGAAGCAATTGCACAAACTAAAAGAGAAACAACTAAAATTAAAAAAGGATAAATGCTTGAATTATATTCAATAAGGGAATTTCTTCTCTTTCTTTTACTCTCTGGTTGGTAAACTTTATGTCCTTCTTTGAATCTCTTACGATTCTCAAAAAATCCCCATACCCATCTAACATGTTGTTTTCTTAAAACACCCATTTTCTCAGCTTGTTCATCAAAATAACGAGCAAATGGGTAATAACACATTGTAATATTGTGATAATAGCAGTAAGTTGTTAATTCGACATCTTCAGTCATTCCGTTCCATATCCAACCACCTGCATCATCAACAATTTCACTTCTTATAAAATATCCAGTTCCAGTCAAAGTCGCTTTCTTAAACAAATAGGTTCTTCCTTTTGAAGTGAATTGATTCATAAAAGAAAATAATGTTGCACTACATGAACAAATCCAGTTTTTTGTTGCGTTTGTAAAACTTCTATATCCAACGCCAATTTGATATCCAGCTTGGTAAACATCGTTCATTAATAATAAATAATTTGAGCTCACAACATTATCAGCATCAAAAATCATATATGCATCATAATGAATATTTTTATTTTTTAAATAATGATAAGCATCATCAAGAGCAAAACCTTTTGTACGTCTATTAGTTAAATCACCTCTTACAATGATGTGCACATTTGGGCCGTATTCCTTACAAATTTCACATGTAGGATCTTCAAGAGTTTCAACAATAATGTAAACCCCATACTTATCAACTGGATAATCTAATTTTGATAAAGATTCCAAAATATTGCGTATAACTTTCGATTCATTTCTTGCAGGTACAAGAATTCCAAAAGAAGCCTTTTCTTCAGCTTTAGGGAATTGCTTTGGCTTTTTAGTAGCAATTACAAAATAGCTCAAATAATACCAAAGAAAGCATAAGAAAAAAAATATCACAAAAGATGCGACGGAATCAATAATATAAACAATCTTGTCGTATGGCATATCTAAATTATAAATTATAAAAATAAACTTGTAAAATTTTAGAAATAATTTTTTTATATTTTGTAAAAATATAATTAGTTTTTTTACTTAAAAATTACTAGATATCTACTAATTTACTACTTTTAAAATTAAAAAGCCTGCAAAACTCAACTTTTTTGTTAAAATTAACTTTTAAACTTTGAAAGCGGTTTCAATATTTACATATAATGTAAAAATTATTTAAATATTCGTGTTTTAAATAGAGGCATTGATTTATGAGTATTAAAGAACGAATTGTTAACTTGTTTAAACCTATCGATCTAACAGAAGGGAAGTCATTAAAATCACTATTAATTTTTATGCTTCCTATCTTATTAAGCTTAATTTTCCAACAAATTTATACTATTAGTGATTCAATAATTGTTGGCCAAAATCTCAGTTCTCAAGAAGTCGCAGGTGTTAATGATGTTTATGGATTATTTTTCATTGTTATTCAATTTGCATTTGGATGTACTGCTGGCTTTAGTGTAATCACAAGTAACAAAGCAGGCGCAAAAGACGAAGATGGAATAAGAAAAAGTTTTGCTACTCAAATCATTCTTTCTGTCATAACTTCCATTCTTTTAACAGCAATCTTCCTTCCTCTTGTTACACCATTATTAAATCTAATTGGTCTAAATCAAGAAAACAATTCCTTCGAATATGCGAAAGCTTATTTATCAATAATCTATATTGGTATCTTTGCTCAAATTTTCTATAACTTAATTGTTAGCGTTTTAAGAAGTATAGGGGACAGTTTAACACCTTTATTATTTCTTATAGGTTCAACCATTTTAAACATCGTATTAGATGTTCTATTCATTGTTGTATTTAAATGGGAAGTTGCAGGAGCTGCTTTTGCTACAATTCTCTCTCAATTTTTAGCTGCTTTTGGTTGCTTTGCTTATACATTTATTAGATATAAGTTTTTAAGATTAAAGTTATCTGATTTTAAAACATCTTGGTCTTTTACTTTTGAACATTTAAAACAAGGCATTCCACTAGCTTTCCAATTCTCAATTCTTGCTATTGGACTAATTATTTTACAAAAAGCAGTCATTAATTTTGATACTTCACCTCTTATTCATAATGCCCAAATAGGTTATGGAGTTGGTGTTAAATATAACGATTTTTTAATGACTCCTTTTAATGCAATCGGTGCTGCAATGCTTTCTTATAGTGGGCAAAACTATGGTGCTAAAAATCTAGAGAGGATAAATGAAGGATTAAAAGCATCAATCAAACTTATGTTATGTTTCTATATAGGCTTAGCTATTTTAGGCATCTCAACTTCAGTTAATGGCTCATTTGTTTATTTATTCTTAAATCCAGAATCAATTAACGATAGAGTTAAGTTCTATGCTTCTACATATATGATAGTTGATTGCTCTTTTTATGTCTTTCTTGGTTTATTATTCATTTTAAGAAATACACTTCAAGGTGTTCAAAAGCCTATTTATCCTTTAATTTCCGGAATAGTTGAATTATTAGGAAGATTTTTAATCGTTTTCTTTATTCCATCATTAGTTAATCCAAATAATCCTGTATCTGATGCTTCTTATATTGGTCTAGCGTTCTCAGACATGTTGGCTTGGACATTCTCAATTCTTGCAATGAGTTTTGGTATAATTCACTATTTAATAAAAGGTAATATCAGAAAAGATTTTTTAAAAACTGAAACAAATGCATAAAGATTTGTATTAATATATTAAGGATGAGTAATTTATTAAAGCAAATTCATACTGTTAACAAGCATAGATTTCTAGTTTTTATACATTGCTTTAAATGTGGAATACCTTTTAGAGGTTTGGTTCACGATTTATCTAAATACGAACCATGTGAACTTTTTCCTAGTGCAAAATATTATAATGGTAGTTATTCACCTATAGTAAATGAAAGATTTGATAATCACTTATTCTCAAATGTTTTTCTTCATCATACAAATCACAATAAACATCATTATGAATATTGGATTGATCAATATAGAGGTGATTTAATTATAAGAAAAATGCCTTATAAGTATTCAATTGAATATGTTTGCGATATGATTTCAGCTAGTAAAACTTATCTAAAGAAAAACTTTAATCAAGCTGAACCACTTAAGTTTTTTAATCGTTTTGTTGATGGATATTTTATGCATTCAATGACAAAAGAATTTATAACTATCTTATTAACAAGATATAAAGAAAACGGCTTTAAAGGTCTTAAAAAGAAAGACACAAAAAGAATTTATAATGAATTAAATAACAGATATCAATACAACGAATTAATTGAATGTTATTCATTAAATAATGGATTTAAAATAAAGCAAATTAACGATGAATATGTTCAAGAAGTATTCAAAAAAAGATAAAAACCCTTTAAAAATCAACTTATTTTTAATAAATTGATAAATAAAGGGTTTTATTTTTTTGCTTTGCATTAAATTGCTAGTTATTTAGAAATCAACTCTATCAAGAAGCTTTGCTGAAATTTTATACGTTAATAAATGAATTAAAAAAGAAACAATGATGGCTACAGCAAGAACAATAAATTGATATCCTAAATTCATTGAATTTAAAAAACTAAATTCTGGTAAACATGGTAGTGCAATTGTAAACACGCTAGTGTAAACTCCGAAAAATATCATCGAGCAAAGAGAAGAAAGAATTAAAGATAAACCCTTTCTATAATAAATTGAAAGATATATTAAATCAGAAATTGCTAAGCCAATTATGCAGATTCCTAAATTTAAAACATAGCTATTTAATCCAAATCCAGGAATCTCAGGAGGTACTTCGCTTCCTGCTGAAATTATAGGCTCAAGGTATATTGCAAGTGGTAAATATAAACTCATTACAAGAATAAATGTTGCTTGTAAAATGAGGATGGTAATAATTCTAGCAAGAACTATGTCTTTCTTTCTTACGGGAAGTAATGTCGAGAATAATAAGTCATTACTTTGCTCACCTTTACTAGCACCAAGAAAAAGAATAGGATAGCAGACTAAAATATAAATAAAACCAATTGCAATAGGATAACTCGGTATCAAGATCATTGCTGGAAAAAGCAAAATAAAGAAATAGCATAATGGATGCACCGCTAATTTAAATTCTTTATAAATCAAAGCTTTCATCGTTATTTTTCCTTTCTAAATAAACCATTATTTGTTCTAAATCTGGAACAATAGGTTCGATTCCGTTAGCTACAAAATAATCTTTTTTATTTGCATGAATTAATCCTTCAATATGATCATCAAGTTCTTTATATGAAATATATTCCTTAATTAAATCCTTATTTTTAGTCAAATCATTAATAAAATAATACGAATCTACAAATTTCTCTTTAGAACCAGTAAAAACAATTGAGCCATCGTGAATATATGTAATATTTGTTGCGCATTTATCTAAATCACTTGTTATATGAGTTGAAAATAATATTGCCCTATCTTTATTTTTTACTATTTTTCTAAAAATGTCTAAAATTTCATCTCTAGAAACTGGATCTAAACCTGAAGTTGGTTCATCAAGGATTAAAAGTTCAGCGTTATGAGATAAAGCAATTGCAACTGAGTATTTAACTTTCATGCCACTGCTTAATTCTTTTATCTTTTTATCAAAATTTAGATTAAATAATTTGCAAGCTTCTTCAAATTTTTTATCGTTAAATTCCTTATAAAATTTTTTAGTTACTTTCATTAATTGTCGGATAGTTTTATTTGGATAATAATTAATTTCACTTAAAGCAAAGCCAATTCTTTGTTTGCACTCAAGTTCATCAGTTTTCATGTTCTTTCCAAACGCATAAATGGCACCACTTTCATAATGAATTAAATTCATAATGCATTTTAATGTTGTTGTTTTTCCAGCACCATTTCTTCCAATGAAACCCATAATTTCACCTGGGGTTACAGAAAAAGAAACATTTTTTAAAGAAAAGGTAGGATAATTTTTATTTATTTCTTCAACTTTTAGCATTTCATACATTTGTTTGTCCCTCCATCAAATCATATAAAGCATCTGCTTTAACTATTGCAATTCCTCTTGCTTTATCGCCCATAACCATTAAAGTATCGCCTTCTTTAATATCAAACATTTCACGAGCTTCTTTTGGCATTGTTATTTGTCCTTTTGGACCAACTTTTACGCTCACAATAAAATGATTATCTTCAACTTTCTTCATTTTCTTACCTTTCTTACTTTTCTAACTTAATTATATGATTTTCATCTATATTTTCAATGTTATCTTTGAGTAATAATTTCTTATATAAATTATCCATTAATATCGCACCAAGAGGAGCAGTAATTAATATTGAAACAACAGCTGCAGTTAAAATTATTTCTCCACATGCAAGTCCTTCGTTTAATGCAATTGCTCCAATTGATGCTTGAACTGTTGCTTTAGGAAGATAAGAAACAATGATAAATATTTTCTCTTTAATATTGAATTTTGTCCCAATAACGCAGCAAATCACGCCTATACTTCTAAATATTAAAGCAATAAAAATTAAACCAGCAATTAAAGCGCCCTCTTTTGAAAATGCATATTGAGCATTTGTCGCAACGCCAACTAGAACGAATAATAATATTTCAAATCCTTGCCATAAAGCATTGTATGAAGTTTGAATTTCTTTCGCTTCTTCCTTTTTAAAATTATTAATAATAAGAGCCATTATGATAATTGCAAGTAAAGAGGAAATACTAAAATAATTCTTTAAAGCATTTTCTAATGCAATCATTCCTAATGATATTCCTAGCATCAAGATTGTATTAATTATTTTATTAAATCTTAAATATTTGATTACTAAAAACATTAAAAGGCCTGCAATTATACTAAGTAAAATTCCAGTAATAATTGACATAGGAATTTGACTTATGCCCCACGCATCAAAATTTGAAGTCGCAACAAGTTTTTTAAAGGAATAAAATAATACAATTACAAAAATATCATCACATGATGCTCCTGCCATTATGAGCTCAGGAACGGAGTTTTTATTTCCATAGCCTTCATTTATTAAATTAATCATTCTAGGTACGACAATTGCTGGAGAAACTGCTGCAAGTACTGATCCAAGTAGCATTGCTTCTAAATAATTTATATTTAAAATCATAGGTCCAAACACAGTAATTCCTATAATTTCAAAAGTTGCAGGAATAAAGCACATTAATAAGGCTGGCCTACCAATTTTCTTAATCTTTTTAAAGTCTAAAGAAAGACCACTTCTTGTTAAAATAATTACTAAAGCAATTTGTCTTAAATAGGATGAAATTGAAATAAGTGTATCGTCAACTAAATTTAAAACAGATGGCCCGATTAAAATTCCAAGGATGATATACCATACAAGTTTAGGAAGTTTTATCTTCTCAAATATAAAACCACCTAGGATTCCTCCTCCAAAAATTATAAATAATGATAAAAATATATCCATATTGCCTCCTAGTCATAGAAAAAGCTGATGCTTCTATGACAAAATCATAGACGTCATCAGCTTTAATTTGCGGTTTTCTATAAAATAGATGGGAGACATCATTCCCGACTAAGATAATACCACTTTTTTAAATTGAATTGAATTTTTTATATTTAAAATCATATTTTAAATTGTTCAGTGTCAATTAAAACTCGACACCTTCTTTATTCGTAACAGGAACGGAAATTGTTATTTTGTTAGTATAAAAATGAAAAATAGCTTTGCCAATACTAAAAGAAAAGAATTGATCAATGAATGTATTTTCATTAATGGATGACTTTGGAATTTCACTAATTCTTTCTTTTATATCTTTTTGATTTGAATTAATAGTTAATCCATAAACATTTATTGTAGGATCTGTTATTTCAATTTGTGTAATAGTTCTATCGTCTAAAGTATCGGGATATCCAGTAACAAGATACGTTACATGAATTTCAGGAGCTCTAACTATTCCAGTAGAAATGTCAGCCTGATAACGACTATCTAAATACTCATCAGCTCCAAACCAACCAGGTAAAAAAGTACATCCCTTATCCTTAAATTCATCGAAAGTTACCTTTTGAGTAATCCAAAACTCTAAATTTGTATCTATTGGCCTTTCTAAATAAGGATTAATAGAATTAGAACATCCGTTAATAGCAAATGCAAAACATAAAAAAATCAAAGATAATCTTTTTTTCATACCTTTATTATATCAATTTATAAAAAATGTTTGTTCGTTTTATCAGTAATAACGAGATACACATAATTTAAAGAGTTTTTAAATAAAATCTAAAAACAAAAGAAATTGATATACATTGAGATATTGCATATTGTGGCTAGTCAGATTATTTGAGGAAGAATTTATCACTTTATTTGATGATTTT